>Ga0302325_10013858_pt1 | contig 17173 bp, 11 predicted proteins | sample Palsa_T0_2_FD_201948 | JGI IMG/M metagenome (GOLD analysis project Ga0302325, IMG submission 201948) | Peat permafrost microbial communities from Stordalen Mire near Abisko, Sweden - Palsa_T0_2 | ecosystem: Environmental > Terrestrial > Soil > Palsa > Peat permafrost | place: Sweden: Abisko... | reverse complement strand
GCCGCGCAGGATCTGACCGATCCTCCCACCGGTGAGGAAGAGGAATTGGCAGGCAAGGCGCGGTTGGCCGATCCGCTTCACCGGCGGGAGTTCGCCGATCGCATTGTGATCCGGCGGAAGCGGGTTCCGATTATGCAATGGTGGCCGGCATGGGGACTGGCGGCGGCGCTGGTGGGGGGCGTCTCCTACCAACAATGGTTGCTGAGCGCCGCGCGCACCGAGGGGCTGCTCTCCCAGGCTTACACGAAGCGCCGCCCCATGGAAATGCGCGTACCGAAGGCCGAGTGGGGCCAACTGCGGATACAAATGGGCGCGGGTTCGTCGAGTTCCCACGAGCCGCCGGAGTTGCTGGACGCGAAGGCCAACATCTCGCGCGGCATCGACGCCCATCCGGACGATCCCAAGTGGCTGAAGGTTGAGGGCGAGGCGGACCTCCTTGAAGGCCGAGAAGGCGTTGCTATTGAAGAGTTGGAGCGCGCCCGCTCGCTGCGTCCGGGTGATGTGACCATTCTGGTGGATCTGGGGGTGGCGTATTACCAGAAGGCGGCGAAGGCTGACGATCCGGAATCGTACAGCCTGGCCTACGAACGTTTGTCGGAGGGGCTGCGGCTGAAACCGAAAGATCCCACGCTGCTTTTCGACCAGGCACTGGCCGCCGAACATATCCAAACGCCAAGTGTGGCGGAGGCGGCGTGGGAAGCCTACTTGAAGGTCGATTCCACCACCGGTTTTGCCAACGACGCCCAGGCGCATCTGGAAAACGCAAAAAAAAACTTCAACAACAGCAGGCCTACGCAGACCACACAACCCCTGACGCACTGATCGCCGAATTGCGGCGGACTGGGGTCAAGGGGGAACTGTACGCCCCGGACGAAGAGTATCTCAACGTAGCGGTGACCCGTCTGCTGCCGGAATACTATGGTGCGGATGCAGAGGCCGGAACTGGTGCGGTGCTGAGGGGACTGGCCGACAGGCTGATTACCCGTCACGGGGACCGGTGGCTGGCAGATGCCTTGACGACTCGGCATTCGGCGAGTGCGGCTGCGGCGTTCGGGGCGCTGGCGCGGGCCGGGGAAGCCAGGGAGGCTTGGGAGCACCCTGCCGCTGGCGCAGAGGCTCGGAAGGCACTGCCTTTGTTTCAATCCGCCAGCAGTGCGGCAGGATTGATGTACGCGAGACTCGAACAGATATTCGCGCTGGATTGGGACGACAGGGGGGAGGAATGCGTCCAAGCGGCCGGCTTGCTTTTGCGGTCCTTGCGAACACACTCATATGCCTGGCTTGAGACGCAGGCAATGCTTGAAGAGGGCATTTGTGCGGTCTCGACGGGTGAACTGGAACGCGCGGATGCGATAGAACGCACGGCGCTTGAAAGGGCGTCCACCGACAACTATCCCGTGCTATTCTTGCGGGCTCTCGGGCTGAATGCCAGCCGGCATGCGCTAATAGGAAATGGAGCCGCAGCGTGGCGGGAGAATCTCAGCGGCTTGGCGCGATATTGGGTCGGCAGGTATCCGCTGTTGCGCGGCCACCAGTTCTATTCGAACCTGTCGCAGCTTGCCCAGCGAAGCCGCGGCACCTACTCGGCAGTTGCGTGGCCACGGGAGTTGGCCTCAATCGATAGGATACTGCAGAGCCTGGGGAATAAGGATGTCTACGGCCCGACTCTATGGCAGCTCGGCATGGCCGAGGTCGGAGCTGGTCTCGAGGACGACGCTGACCGCGATCTGCGGCAAGCGGTTGAGATCGATCCGCAGTTACCGTCGCGACCGATGCCCAACGTGCTTTTGGCTGCGGTCGAAACCACCCGCGGCAAACTGGATAGGTCGCTTTCTCGACTGCTGCATGTTCAAAATGCAGCGGAACAGGACAAGGGTCTGCTGGGATTGCAGTTCGAGGCCGAGCTGGGGCGCTTACAAGTGCTGCGCGGCGACTATGCGGAAGCTGAGAAGCGTTTCGAGGAAGCACGCCGAATCGGGGAGGATAGCTGGTCGCGCGCAGCGGGCGAGCATCGCGTGCTTTGGTCGCGTGCCATGGCCAGCATTTATCGAGGTTTGGTGGAGTGCGAGATCAGGGCAGACCCTCGCCACGCTCGAATGCTCTGGTCGCAATATAGAGCTCGTCTGTTTGCGCGCGGCGACGCGATAACTACCCCCGACGGCGCCTTGCCGCCTGGTGAGGCGCGGCTATCTTTCGCCGAACTGCCATCGGGAGTAGCCGTCTGGCTGGAGACCGACCATGCACTTGACTTGCATTGGATCAGGTCGCCGGAGTTGCTATACGAGGCCGTCGACCGGCTTGCGCGCGGTTGCGCGACTGAGGGATCGCCGGCGGCGGTGGTGCGGGCGGAGGCGAAAGACCTCTCGCAGAAGTTGATGGGTCCCTGGGATGGCCAGTTGGATGGTGTGCGCACACTGGTCGTCGAGACCGATGGGCCGGTCGCGCAGGTACCCTGGCTAGCCTTGTTGCGGGAAAACGGGCATTACTGGTCGGACGACTTCGCCGTAAGGATCCGCGCCGGTGTTTCTGAAGGCACGGCTGCGGCGCCGGTGGTGTCCGATAGCCCTGCCCTGGTCGTGGGCGCGCCTGCGATCCTAGGTGAGGATGGCCTTGGCGACCTCCAAAATGCCCGAGCGGAAGCTGAAAAGGTTTCTCGCTTGTTTCGTCGTTCTATTCCTTTGATGGGGCGCTCGGCCGTTCTGAACGAGGTTCGCAATCGGCTTGCCCAAGCTGAGCTGTTTCATTTCACAGGGCACGGCTACGGCGGAGAGGGAGGCGGGCTTCTGTTGAGAGGAGCCGAGGGAGGTCCCGCGCTGTTGCGGGCTGGGGATATCCAGAATCTGGATCTTTCGCGTTGCAGATTGGTGGTGCTGGCGGGCTGTTCCACCGCAGCAGGCGAGCGGGGCGGTCCGGGCGACCCGCAGAGCCTGGTGCGCGCTTTTCTGCACGCGGGAGCCGGAGATGTAGTGGCTGGGCTTTGGGACCTGGACTCGGATGGCACCCAGATGCTCGTCGATAAGTTCTATGAATCCCTGTTGTCGGGATCTCCGGCAGCGGAGTCATTGGCCAAAGCCGCCGCTGCCGTCCGGTCCGATAGCAGGTACAGGCACCCGTATTATTGGGCGGGCTTGGAAGTTTTCAGCAACAACTGAAGTTCAAAACGCAGAGGAGGGCAGGTTATGGCGACAACCGGAACACTGAACGTGGTTTGCCACGGCTCCATCATTTATGTGGTGGGTAGCGATGGAGGGATCGAATTATTGTTACCCAAGATGAACCCCAAGTGGGATCATTGCTACGAAGCTGGTACGTGGGCCGGCGACCGGCTTACGAGCCTCAAGATCGGCGAGGAATACCAGCTTTCCGGCGTGGAGCCGGGAGACGGGAAGCAGCGGTTCGATCCCAAGGTCAACATCATTATAGAGGGGCCCTTGCCGCCCCTGGACGTGGAGGAACTCCGGCGAGTTCGCCTGCCGCCACCCAAGCGGATTTTCTCGGCAGATCTCATTCCAGTGCCGGCGGGCACTTTCAAAAGCGCGACCGACCGGCGAGTGGCTGACATAAGGGAGTTGGCAACCCTCAGTGTGCTGTCGTACGACTGCGACGACTTAAGTGCGGCGAGGCTGCTGACCGATCGCGACCACGACTTCAGATGGCTTCCCGAAATCGTCAGCGATGGGGCGAGCCAGTCGGTCAACCTGCATATCTTTGCGGAGCCGGCGACTTTCCGTCCCTTGGAAACAGGAGCTGGGGCTCCCGATGCCCCATTGCCTTTCAACGTGCTCTTGGATTGCGTTGCGGGCAACCCGGGTCTCACTATGCTTCCGCCCGGTGACTCCGGCGGCGTGCTTTTCGCGGATGTGGAGCCCGGCGCTCCAGTTCCAGGATTACCCGAACCTGAAAAGCTGTCTCTCTCCGAGCACTTGCAGATGGTGAGATATGGCATGTTGCTCAACCAAGTTCACCCGTTCGACTGCTCACCGCTCGTTGTACAGGCACCGGTTACGGGAAAAGCGTCGGTAGCTGAAGGCGCGCTGGCAATCCCGCAGGGACGCGGCTTCGCGCCCTTGCAAAACGAGGCGCCTGCCGTGCTTGCGAACCCGCATGCGGTCGTGATTTACTGGGGCGCGCCGGACATCGACTCGCGTGTCGACGCCAAGGTTCGGCAACTACTTGCTTTGGACTTCATCAAGTCCACTCTGTTGGAATATGGCGTGAACCCGCCGAAGTACCTAGAGTCGGTCGCCAATCCGAACGGAAGCAAAACAGAGATGGTAGACTCCGAGCGAGTTCTCACAACGCCTGAGCGCAGCCCCATAGCGCGCGGCCTGAACGACCTGATCCTAGCCGGCAAGGTGCCGGACCCGCGCCAGGATCCCGATCTCCTGTATCTGATCGTGGCGGCGCCTGGCGCGAAGAGCAAAACCCCCGGTATCAGCGGCGGCCATAACTACTTCTACCTCGAAATCCCCGGCGGCGATCAAGGGCGCGAGCGCGTGCCCGTACGTTACGCGTGGGCACTGCAGAACGCGGTGAAGGGAAGCGCTCTGACGCCCATGGAAAACCTCACCTGGACGCTCTCGCACGAGTTGCTGGAGGCATGCACCGATCCGGAGCCGCCCACCGGCTACGTGTTTGAAGGCGCCGAGATTTGCGATATTGCCGCGGGCCTGCATGGCACCGTGGACGGCATCGAGGTCACTGGCTACTTCTCTTACAGGGATGGGATCTACAAGACGCCTGGCGTCCGTCAATCAATGGGACAAGGCGCTTAGCGCCCCAACCGCGCCTGCGAGCTGGTCACCGCCAGCGGATTCGCCAGGTGATGCTCCGCATAATAACCCGGCCGGACGCGCTCCACAATTTGCGCCACCGGCCGGTCCAGCACGCCGAAGTACGACTGCGGATTCAATCCGATCCAGAAGGCCCAGATCAGCAACGGCGCGAAAACGGCGATCTCGCGCCAGGACAGGTCGCGCAGCTTCATATTCTTCTCCGACACATCGCCCAGCATGGTCCGCTGGAACAGCCAGATCAGGTACGCTGCGCCCAGCGCGATTCCCACCGCGCCCCAGAAGGCCCAATTGATGGACATCTGGTAAGCGCCTTGCAGGATAGTGATCTCGCCGATGAAGCCGTTAAGCGCCGGCATGCCCAACGAACTGAGCGATGCGATCAGGAAGACGATGGTGAACACCGGCATCACCTTCATCAACCCGCCGTATTCGGAGATCTCGCGCGTGTGCCGCCGCTCGTAAACCACCCCCACGATCAGGAAGAGCATGCCTGTGGAGATGCCGTGGTTCACCTGCTGGATAATAGAGCCGGAGATGCCCGCGGGATTCAGCGCGAAGATCCCCAGCGTGCAGAACCCCAGGTGGCTGACCGAGGAGTAGGCCACCAGCTTCTTCCAATCCTTCTGCATCAGGCAGGCCAGCGCGCCGTACACGATGCCGATGATGGAGAGCACCGCCATGATGTTCACGATGGTGGGGTTCTTGGCCGATTCCGGCAACAGCGGCAGGGAGAAGCGCAGGAATCCATAGGTGCCCATCTTCAACAGGACGGCGGCCAGGATCACCGAGCCGGCCGTGGGCGCTTCGGTATGCGCGTCCGGCAGCCAAGTGTGGAACGGGAACATGGGAACCTTGACGGCGAAGCCCACGAAGAACGCCCAGAAAACCCACCATTGCAGGGACGGCGAGAGGCTGGTGCGCATCAGGTCGGCCAGGTCGAAGGAATAGGTTTGGAATTGCGCGTAGTGCTGGGTGTAGAGGATCAGGATGCCGAGGAACATCAGCACCGAGCCGATCAAGGTATAAATGATGAACTTGATGGCCGCATAGGCGCGCCGCTGGCCGCCCCAGATGGCGATGATGAAATACATGGGCACCAGCGTGCTTTCCCAGAACACGAAGAACAGCAGCATGTCGAGCGACATGAACACGCCCAGCATGGCGGTCTGCAGCAGCAGGAAGAACGCGTAGTATTCCTTGAGCCGGTTCTCGATGGCGCTCCAACTCGACAGGATGGAGAGAAAGCCTATCACCGTGGTGAGCATGACCAGCAGGAGTCCGAGCCCGTCGATGCCCAAGTGGTAGGAAGCGCCGATGCTGGGAATCCATGAGGCTTGCTCCTCGAACGACCAGGTGCGGGTGCGATCGAACTGGAAGACCAGGGGCAGCGAGACCAGGAATCCGATAAATGACGCGGCATTGGCCCAGAGCTTGATCAGGCGTGGGTTCGACGAAGGCAGGAACAGCAGCACCAGGAGGCCGGCCAATGGCGTGAAAAGAACGATCGAGAGAATGTGGTCCATAGGGGCGGATTGGAGAGATTATAGTAGCACTTCCCGATCCGAGTAGGACGGCACCGCAGGTCCGGATAACGCCTGTACTGAAGCGGGGAGGGCCGCCCCGTAAAGTGTCGACAGACCACGTCACACTCAGTCCCGCCGAAGTACGGCGCATGCGTGGCCGCTTCGGTAACAAGACTCTGCAGATGGGCCAGCTTGAGGAAGACGGTTCCATGTCGATACCGGTTGATTCCATCATTGAGGCGGTGCAGTCCCTAGGAAGCCAGCGGCTCAATGAGGCATTGGAAAACCGGAAGAGCGAACAGACGATTTCCATGCTTGAATCGGCCGAGGCGCTCGTCGAGCGGATTGCCGAAGTCCAACGGCGGAAACTGGGGCATATGGTCGACAAGTCTCAGCGTGAACCGGCCGGCGCCAAGGCGCACCGGCGGTGGAAGGAGATCGAGAAAACGGTCTTCGGCGTCGAGTATCTGGACTAGGGCCGACCCGTGTCTGATATTAAATGGCATGCGCTACCCGGGAGTGTGCGAGAGGATTTGCTCAAACTGATTGAGTGGATTCGCTGCAATCCGGATTGGAGGGTGGGGTGGGCGCCATCGCCCACGTTGGACCCCTGGTCCGACAGCCGAGCCATGGGGCTCGGCGGGGGTCAGGGGACCCGCCCCACATAGGCGAACCTCAATAGCCTCGGCACGTTTACGACTTGGATATCTCAAGCTTCCCGCCTAACCGGACAAATACTCAGACGTCTATATATTATGAAGTCTAAGCATGCGGGAAGGAGGGTGTGATATGTCGTTTTGGTCGCGTATCCATAATGCGCTTCGCGGCGATCGTCTGAGCCGCGATATCGACGAAGAGTTCGCGGCGCACATCCAGGAGGCACTCGCGCACGGCCGCGGCCCCGCCGAAGCGGGTCAAGCCTTCGGCTCCCTGCTACGGCAGCGCGAAGAGAGCCGCGATATGCGCGTGGCCGCGTGGCTCGATTCGCTGCGCGCCGACGCGGTTTTCGGCTGGCGGCAGATCGTGAAGCGGAAGGCGGCCTCCGCCGCGGCCATCCTGTCGTTGGCTCTGGGGATGGGCGCATGCACAGCCGCGTTCCGGCTCATCGACGCCGTGCTGCTGCGCCCTCTGCCGGTGGCCGTCCCGGAGCGGCTCTACGCCGTCTCACGCCAGGAGTTCCGGCTGGCGGCGGATGGCAAGGCCCATATATACGATGGATGGGCGTATCCGGCGTTCCGCCTGATGCGCACCGCGGTGAAGGACCAAGCCGAGTTGATCGCGGTCTCGTTCAACACGACAGACCTGATCTATGCCTCCGAACAGGAAACGGAGAAAGCGCACGTACAATACGTTTCCGGGTGGATGTTCGGATCGTTCGGACTGCGCGCCGCTTTGGGACGGCTGCTCACCGAAGACGACGACCGCGAGCCGGGCGCGAATCCATACGCCGTGCTCTCCGACGACTACTGGGCGCGCCGGTTTGCAAGGGATCCGAAAGTCGTCGGGCGCACCTTCCGGATGGCCAACCGGCTCTACGAGGTCGTGGGTGTCTGCGCGGGGCCCTTCACCGGCACCGGAACCGGCTTTGTGACCGACATCTTCATGCCCACGATGATGAATCCGGCGGTCGACCGTTCCGACTCGACCTGGCACGAAACACTCGCACAGTTGAAGCCGGGTATAGCCGTCGAACCCGTGCGCGCCAGACTGGACGCGGTCTCCCGGGCATTCGAAGCGGAGCGGGCAAGAGGTTTCGCCGGAATGTCCAAACAGAGTATCGACGAATGGCTCAAGCAGAGGGTTGTGCTGCAGCCGGCGGCCGCCGGCTTCTCCTCCATACAGAAGTCCTACCGCCGGCCGCTGGTGGCTCTGGGCGTACTGGTGGCACTGGTCCTGATGATTGCGTGCGCCAACGTCGCCAACCTGATGACAGCGCAGGCTGCCGCGCGGGCCCGCGAGATGGCGTTGCGCGTCTCGATTGGAGCGGGGAGATGGCGCTTGGTGCAACTTGTGCTGGTGGAAGGCGCGTGGCTCGGATTCCTGTCGGCTGCTGCGGGCGCGATCTTCGCTTGGTGGTCCGCACCCTTCGTTGTCGGCATGCTCAATCCGCTAGGCGACCCGGTGCGTTTGTCCCTTCCGGCGGACTGGCGCGTGCTGGGATTCGGCCTGGCGTTGACCCTCGGTGTGACGCTGCTATTCGGTTTGGCGCCCGCGCTACACGCCTCGGCCGTGAAGCCGGCCAGCGCGCTGAAGGGTGGAGACGACCCGCACTCCCGGCGCCGCCTGATGCACTCGCTGGTCGCCGTCCAAGCCGCGTTCTGCTTTCTAGTGTTATACGCCGCCAGCCTGTTAGTGGCCACTTTCGAACGGTTGTCGCAAGAACCCACCGGCTTCTCCGCGGAACGGCTGCTCACTCTCAATACGGTTGCGGAACGCGCCCAGCCGCAGGCCTTTTGGGACCAAGTGGTCGAGCATCTGCGCACGGTGCCGGGCGTGCAGTCGGTGGCCCTGGCCAGCCGGCCGCTACTCAGCGGGTATAGCTCGAACGACGCCGTGGCCGTGGACGGCGGCCCGCCCAGCGATGACATGGCCTATTTTCTGAATGTCTCGCCCGGCTGGGTGGAGGAGATGAAAATTCCCCTCATGGATGGCCGGGACTTCCGTGCGGGCGACACGTATCCCGGTGTGGCCATCGTCAGCGAAACTTTCGCGAAGCGATATTTCAAGGGCGAGAATCCGGTGGGAAGGTGGTTCGAGAGAGCCACCGATGAAGGCCCGCGTTTCCGCCTGCAGATCGTGGGACTGGTCCGCGATGCCCACTATCTCGACTTGCGCGAGCCTATGCTGCCGGTGGCCTACATCCCGTTTCGCCAGGTGGACGGTAAGGGCGAATTGCAGCCGGTGCGCCGGGGGACGGTGATTGTGTGCACGTCCAGCGCTAACCCGCGCGCTCTGGCGCTGGTTCTGAGCCGGGAGGTAACCAAGGCCCGGCCCGAGTTCCGTGTCAGTAAAATTGAGACGCAGTCTGAGATCGACCAAATGTACACGGTTCGCGAGCGGCTCCTGGCAGTGCTGGCGCTGTTCTTCGCGGCGGTGGCGCTCCTACTCGCCGGCGTCGGATTATATGGCGTGCTGGACTACTCCGTGCTGCAACGGCGGCGCGAAATCGGCATTCGCATCGCGATCGGCGCGCAAGGCGGCGCGATCGCGCGACTGGTGACTGCGCCAGTCTTCTCGATGGTGCTCGCGGGAGGGCTCGCGGGCCTCGCGCTCGGTATGGCATCGATGCGCTACATCGAGTCGCTGTTCTACGAAGTGAAGGCCACCGACTTGGGCGCAGTGGCGCTGCCGTCGCTTATGATTCTGGCCGCGGCGATGTTGGCCGCAGTGCCGGCGGTGATACGGGCGGTGCGGATCGACCCCGCGGCGATGTTGCGGGCGGAATAAACGATTGTTCAAGGATCTGGTTTTCGGGCAAAATATACGCCCGCCGGCTTTGATATTCCACCTCCGGATAGGGATCCCGGGGTACGGTCTCTTCAATGGCGAACCCTGCTCCCTCGGAGATAACGCCGGATTTCCGGCGGCTGAAAAAGAAAGAAATCCATTGAGATTGGCTGGCCCCACAATTTCTCCTCGTGAAGCTCGTGAAGAGCTTCGTCGCCGCAATGAAATCCAAGTAGCAGCAGCCCGAATGGTGGCGCTGTCTGGCACCCGGCATAACATTACCACGACCATCCCCGCAATCCAGTGGATTTCCGTGCAGTTTGTGCTTGTTTTCAGAGGGATAGGGGTAGTTCTCGGCTAACTGATGGGCGATTTTCGAGCGGACGCCGCTGCGCCGAACTCGAGCGGCCCGATCGCCGATCCGGGGAGCCTGTTAACCTGGGCCCCCTGCGCGCGTAGGTATGCGGTAGAGAGGAACATCATGATCGCACCAATTAGAACCCGCCGCATCTTGAGAGTCGCCATGCTGGCGCTGTTTGCCGCCGTGCTGCCGCCGTCGACCGTCCGGGCGCAGACGCCCAAGGGCACGCCGCCGGCAGCGCAGTCTCCCTCTATCCTGACGGTCGAGCAGCCCGACGCGCAACGGGCCAAAGACGAGCTGTCCGCACTGCTCGACCACTATCCGCCCGCATTGCGCGGCGTGCTGGCGCTCGATCCGGGTCTACTGGGCAATCAGTCTTATTTGGCGCCATATCCGGCCCTCATCAGCTTTCTAAACGCCCATCCGGAAATCGCGCGCAATCCGGCATTCTATGTCGGCGAGGGGGTGCTTCCCCACGCGCATCAGGATGCCGCCTCCCAGATACTGGATATGTGGCGGGACGTGCTGAATGGCTTGGGCATTTTCGCCGGCTTCGGCCTGGCGGTCGGTCTGCTGGTCTGGCTCATCCGCACGCTGGTCGACTACAGAAGGTGGAGCCGGCTGGCCAAAGTCCAGACCGACGCCCACACTAAACTGCTCGACCGCTTTACCGGCAACGAGGATCTGTTGGCATACATCCAGTCGCCGGCCGGCGCCAAGTTCCTGGAATCTTCACCTATCTCACTGGACGCCGGTCCGCGCAGCGTAGGCGCGCCACTGGGACGCATTCTGTGGTCCGTGCAGGGTGGCGTGGTGCTGATTGCGGGCGGTATCGGCCTGCACATCGTCGCCGGGCGGGTGGCCGATGCGCCAGCCTCCCAGTCGCTGCATGCGCTGGGCGTTATCGGCATCGCACTCGGCGTGGGCTTTGTCATCTCGGCGATAATCTCATTTGCGATCTCGCGGCGGCTGGGATTGATCGAACCAACAACTTCCGCTGCGCGCGCCGTCGCACCAGGCGCGCGGTAGTCCTGACTCTTCCAGACAGAATCGCTCCGCCATGTTTCGTGAGACGGCCATTAACGATATCCAACGGGACAAAGCTCTCGATGACTCCTGCGCGGGTTTCGTGATGGACGAGGAGACATTCCGAGCGTTCTACGAGCGCACTGCGCGCGGATTGTGGGCGTACCTCGCACGCCTTACCGGAGACCGTCAACTGGCCGAAGACCTGCTCCAAGAAACGTTCTACCGATTTCTGCGCGCCGCCGCCACTTACGACAACGAAACTCACCGCCGCAATTCTCTGTATCGCATCGCCACGAATCTGGCGCGGGACGTCCGCCGCCGAAGCCTGGCGCGCGCAGCCTCCGACCCGGTGGGCGACGACATCGAGCGGGTGCCCTCGGGACAGGATGCGGCCGCCACCGAGCGCATGACGGATTTCACCCGCGCGATGGCGCGCCTGAAGCCGCGCGAACGGGCGATGTTATGGCTGGCGTATGCCGAGGGCGCTTCGCATCGCGAGATCGCGGATGTGCTGGGTCTGCGCCCTACCAGCCTGAAGCCCATGTTGTTTCGGGCGCGGCGGAAGCTGGCGGAATTGCTGGGCCGCGCGCCCCACGGAGGCAAACCATGAAGCCCATCGATTGCGAAATGGAACCCGACATCCTGGCGGCCGTTCTCCAGGGCCGCTGGCCCGAGCGGGTGGATGCCAGCCTGCGCGACCACGTGGCGGCCTGCGCGATTTGCGGGGACGTGGCGGCCATCGCCGGCGCCATTGACGACGCCCGCGAAGAAATGCGCGGACACGCAGTGGTCCCCGATTCCGGCCGGGTGTGGTGGCTGGCCCAGATGCGCGCGCGCCGCGAAGCCGCGCAAGCCGCCGGCCGTCCGATCACGGCAGTCCAAGCGATCGCCTGCGCCTGTGCCATGAGCCTGCTGGGCGCCTGCTTCGGAGCCACTTCGGCCTGGTTTCAGTCGGCTTTGCATCGGACCGCGGCGAGCCTGGCGAGCATCAAGTTGCAGGCGCTGCTGCCCTTCGCCGCCGCGTTCGTCTCCGAACACGCCGCCCCGTTGCTGGCGATGGCTGCCATGCTCCTGGTAGTCCCCGCCGCCGTGTACCTGACCATGTTAAGGGAGTAGTGGGCAATCGCCCGATGTCACTTACTTATTCCATAACCGAACACCTGCATAATTAGTGGGGCAGACCCCCTGGTCTGCGCGGGTCCCCCTGGACCCGCTCTTTGCTCGAAGAATCAATTCCTTGACTGTCGCGGCGAGCCGACGAGGGCGTCGGCTGCGGTCCAGGGGGACCGCCCCACAAATTATGCAGGATTGCCCGCCCTACACGAAACGCCGGACTTTATTGAACGGCGATCAGGGCGGCGTTCGATGTGTTCCCGCCCATCTGCATTACGACGGGCACGGCATCGCCCGCCGCTAAGCCCGCGGGCACCTGCGCGTTCACTTGATACAGCCCCACAAAGCCGGGAGCCAGCCCGAAAAATGAAACGCTAGCTGGCACTCCGCCGATCGTCACAGTGGGAGTGCCGCTCCAAGAGAGCGGGCTCATCGGAGCGGGCGATCCTGTGGAAGGCTGATTCGTTACCTGTCCGAGCCCTGTGCAAAAAATCAAGATGGTGCTGCCGGCGGTTACGGGGTTCGAGGAATTCACCAGTTGATACGACGTATCGAGGATCGCTCCCGGCCCCGATCCCTGCTCGCCTAACGTGAAAATGGCCGGCGCGAATGGCGCCAGCGGTATCGTCTGCGCGGCGCTGGTCTGGCCGTCTACAGTTGCGGCCAGCGTCGCCGACTGGCCGGACAATTCCCAGGGCACCTGAAAATTCACCTGCGCGCCGGAAACGAAGAAAAGCGGCGCCGCCGTCCCGCCGTCGAATTGCAAGGAGGCTCCCGAGACGTTCGTCGGCAATGGCGACTGCGCGACGCCGATCGGCGACGCAAGAAAGAAGTCGCCGAACACGGAGGCGATGCTGCCGGGCGCTACCGGCGCGGTATAACTGGCAGCGTTCACCACGCCCCCCGGGTTGATCGACGGCAGCAGCCGGCTGCCTGGCTGCAATGAGAACACCGTCGCCGAATTCACGCTCGGTTGGGTCGTGCCGTAGAGCACCCCGCCGCTGCCGATCACCACTGGGGTTTCGGGAAAGGCTCCGTCGCTGCCGCCTGTGAAATTGTAGAGGGTGGCTTCCAGCCATGCGCCGCCCGAAGCCAGCGGTGGGACCAACTCGAATACGATCCCACATCCCGTAGGGATGTCGGGGGCACTGCATGGGCCCGAACCGCCGTATTTCGTCGTGCCGTACAGCACGCCGCCGCTGCCGATCGTTAAACCGTTGGGATAGGCCGTGTAGTCGCCGAACAGGTGTAGCACTGCTTCTGTCCAGTTGCCGCCGGGAGTCGCTGGCGGGGTCAGGGAGAATATTTCCGGGCCTCCTTGGCCGCTGCTGGATGGCGGGCTGCCGCCAACGCCGCCGTAGAGTACCCCATCATTGCCGATCACTACATTCCCAGCGGGATAACACCAATCGCCGACGCTGAAAAAGGGTAACGCGTGCTCAGTCCATGCAGAACCTGGCGATGTCGGCGGGGTCAGCGAAAACACGGTGCCACAAGGTCGGAATGAAAAGCCCGGATAACTTCCATTGTTCTGGGTCGTGCCGTAGAGCACCCCGTCCGTGCCGATCGCCAAGCTGCTTGGGGATACCGCAAGGGGAGGACCGACTCCCCCGTCGAGATTGATGAAGCTGTAAACGAGTTCGGTCCAATCGCCGCCTGCAGATGCCGGCGGAGTAAGCTGAAATGCCGTGCCGCAGCCCTGGTTACAATACCCGGTTCCTCCGTACGCGGTCGTTCCGTAAAGTACGCCACCGCTGCCGATCACGACACCTGTATCCGCATCGGAGCCGTCCGTACCGCCGGGGCAGGGGAGCTCAGTGCAAGGAGGTAGAGGCGCAAAACTGTGGAGCACAGTCTCTGTCCAAGGTTCATCCGGAGATGCCGGTGGCGTTAACGAGAAAACAGTACCTCCAGTCGTACCGTAAAGCACGCCGCCAGCGCCGATCGTCAAGCTCCCCATCGGATAGGCTCCGTCGCTTCCGCCAGAGAACATGTAGAGCATCGTCTCGGTCCAGTCTCCCCCGGTGGATGCTGGCGGGGTCAAAGAGAAGACGGTCCCGCAGCCTCCCGGGCAGGAGCCGGTTCCGCCCCCGGAGGTGACGCCATAGAGTACTCCGCTGCCATCGATCACTAAACCCGCGACCATATCGCTGGGGGCGGGCCCACCCATGAAAGTGTAAAGTGTCGTGCCGGTCCATCGGCCTTGGGACCCGGCGGGAGGCGTCACAGAGTACACCATACCCGCGTTCGCTGCGCCCCCGTTGGCCGTCGTGCCGAAAAGCGCTCCGCCAGGCCCGACGGCCAAACTGCCAGCGCCGGAGGTGGAGAAGTTGTAGAGCGTGTTTGCGGTCCAGGCGCCGCCCGATGATGGAGTCAGAGAGACCACCGTGTAGGATGACGAGATGGGGTTGCCGCGAATAACACCGTAGAGCACTCCCCCGGCTCCGATCGCTAGGGCAGCGGAGCTGCCGCCGTTGTAAAGGACGCTCTCGGTCCAGGCGCCGCCGGACCCGGACTGCGGGCCTGGCGGCGGAGTTAATGCGAATACTACGCCGGTGCTCGAAGGGCCGCCATTAGAAGCGACGCCGTAAAGCACGCCTCCGCTGCCGATCGCTACGCCTGCGGGATAGGCTCCGTCGTTACCACCCGTGAAACTGTAAAGCGTGGCCGCGGTCCAGGCGCCGGCTGGAGAGGCGGGAGGCGTCAGGGACAACACCGTGCCGCAGCCACCCGGAGGAAAGTTGCATAGAGGAACATTTCCAGCAGTTCCACCATACTTCGTGACGCCGTAGAGCACGCCGCCGCTGCCAATCGCCAGAGCTGAGGGGCCGACGCCGCCTGCGGGGAAACTATAGAGCAGTGCTTCGACCCAAACGCCGCTTGGAGATGTGGGTGGGGTTAAAGAGAACACCGCGCCACTGTTCGCGGTTCCACCGGCGCTCGTGCCATAGAGCACCCCGCCGGCTCCGATCGATAAATTAGCGGGATTGGAGGTTCCGCCGCTACCGCCGACAAAGGTGTAAAGCACCTTTTCGGTCCAAGGCCCGGTGGGACCAGATAGGCCCGGCGTCAACGAAAACACCACACCGAGACCGGTACTTCCACCGGACGCCGTGCCGCACAGAATCCCGCCACTGCCGATCGCGAGATCCGTAGGAGTTCCCCCGTCGCTCCCTCCGGTGAAATTATAGAGGATTGCTTCGGTCCAGGAACCGCCTGCAGATTTGGGCGGCGTCAGGGAAAACACCGTGCCATTATTCGTGCTTCCGCCGGACTGGGTCACGCCATAGAGCACGCCGCCGCTACCAATTACCACACCCAACGGATCGATTCCGTCTAGATTCGCAGGAGCGCCATGGAAGCTGGCGAGCGTGGTGAGCAACGGCGGCGGCGTTTGCGCCCTGGTATCCGCGGCAATGATTAGAAGGACAGCACACAGTAACAGACGGGAGGGCACGGTTCATCTCCAAGCAGGGAAGTGTCGACTGGCCGACCGGCATGGTTTGATTCTGCGGAGCACGCCGGCGACAGTGACTCTCGAGCAATTGGAGGACCAGCGTTTGCCCAGGCGGCGTACGGCAGGGAGCACGGCGTCTGCTGGCGTTGATGGGCAACGTCGATGGCGGCCAATTGTCGTACCGCTGCCTGCCGGAGTGCCCTGCGGCCCGGGCACTTGTCCGTGGCTCACCAGGGGGTCGAGACGAGTCGCTGTGGTGACTGGCGGGAGTGCGTGCACCAAATCGTTGGGCTGTGAGAAATGCGGCTCGCGGCGTATGAAGACCCCGGATAGCACGGCGAACTGATCTCAATCGTGTCAATGTCCGGCGGGTGGTATCGGTGTGGTCATTCTTGCCTGTGTCTGTGGCAAAATAACCTTCACGACCAGCGAGTGGGGATTGCGCAGTCCCAAGGCGGCAAGAGACAGGCATACGCCGTTGGCAAATTGCATCGCATCCGCTGCCCCCGTGGCAGCGAGCATGATCGCGAACTTTTCTCCGCCGTATCGCGCCACCCAAGCCGGCGAAGTTCCGATGCGACCCGCACGAGGCATTCGTCGCCGCGCTGGTGGCTGCCTTCTGGTGCTACAGGCCGCCGGGCTTTTGGCGGCCACTTTCGAGCGGTTGCCGCAGGAACCCACCGGCGGGCCAATTGCAACGCTTGAGGCCAGGGGTTTCATGGCGGAGGCGCACGCAGGCCAAGTGCGCCTGACGGTCTCTATACTCCACCGGTGCAGTCCGTGTCCCGCCAATTGGAATCGCGGGGTAGACTGATACGAGAGATGTTGGAACGATTGCGCCGCACCATATGCAAGATCCCGAAAGGGCGCGTGGCGACGTACGGCGACGTGGCGAAGGCCGCGGGCTACCCCGGCGCTGCCCGGCAAGTCGCTTGGGCGCTGCACCATGCTAAGGGCGGCATCCCCTGGCATCGCGTGCTGGGCGCCGGGGGACACATTCGTCTCCCTGGGGACCCTGGTCTGGAGCAGCGCATGCGCCTGCAGTCCGAGGGCGTCGCCTTCCGCGGCAGCCGCGTGGATATGGCTCGCCATGCGTTCGATTTTGGCGCGAAAGCGGGACGCGCCTCCCTGCCCAATGCAGAGCATTTTTAGCCCAGCGACGCGGCGCACGAAAGTTCCATGTACGGGCTGATGCTGACCGCCGCGGCGGTGGGCTAAAAATGGATTGGACTAAACCCCGTTTGGATTTGGCAGGACAATTGCTCTATGGGTATTGAACGGAATCACCGGTTCTTGTTTTGGCTGGAGGGGTTCCCCGAAGGCCTCATCGCAATTGTCCTTACAAATCGTACCACGGCCGCAGTCTACCCGCGAAGCGGGTTTAGTCGTGTGCTGGGCATGTTCAGCAGTTTGGAGGTGCAAGTCCTCCGGCCAACCTGATGGAGGT
>Ga0302325_10013857_pt1 | contig 17173 bp, 22 predicted proteins | sample Palsa_T0_2_FD_201948 | JGI IMG/M metagenome (GOLD analysis project Ga0302325, IMG submission 201948) | Peat permafrost microbial communities from Stordalen Mire near Abisko, Sweden - Palsa_T0_2 | ecosystem: Environmental > Terrestrial > Soil > Palsa > Peat permafrost | place: Sweden: Abisko... | reverse complement strand
CGATCGCAAAGCCTAGTCGGCTAGCCGCCCACGACTGCGCCAGCGCTGGTGCAAAATCTGGAAGCAGTCACGCGCCCACCTCCAGCTTCGAGCTGTCCCAATGCGCGATGAGCCGTCACGGGGCTGGTGCGCAGCATGTGTCGGCAGAGTCCGCCGTTTCTATCGCTTAGCGCCGTCCTCGCAGACGAGTGATCTCGGTGCGCGCGGTGGCGCCCGACGAAATGGAGCAACAGATGCCTGTATCGGGAACGCTTGATGTGACTGGCCGGCGCCGTTCGCCGGCCGCGATGCCCGGCTACCACGCCGGCCGTCCACCGCGCAACAAGGGGTTGCACTACCCGGCCGATCCGCCGCGGGTTGAGGAGATTGTCGCCGTCATGCGCCAAGCAGGCTCCGGTCCCCAAGGCGACCGGATGCGCGGTCTGATCGCCGTGCTCTGGCGCGCGGGACTTCGCATCGCTGAGGCGCTCGATCTCGCAGAATCCGACCTCGATGAACGCCGCGGAGCGGTGCTCGTCCGTCACGGCAAGGGCGACAAGCGCCGCGAAACCGGCATGGACGACTGGGCGTGGGACCGACTACGCCCATGGGCGGAATTCCGTCGCGAGCTCCCAGTTGGCAGGTTGTTCTGCATCATCGACGGGCCGACCCGGGGACGACCATGGACGGCCAGCGGAGTCCGCTCACAGATGCGCCATCTCGCCGTCGAGGCTGGTGTGCGCCGGCGCTTCGCGCCGCATCAGCTGCGCCACGCGCACGCCGTCGAGATGGCTCGCGAAGGCGTCCCGCTGAACGTCATCCAACGCCAGCTCGGGCACACCGACCTCGGCGTCACCTCCGTCTACCTGCAGGGCATCGATAACGCCGAAATCATCGACACGATCCATGGTCGCAGAGCACCAATGATGCCCGCAAGCGCCGCGCTTCAGATCTGAAAGCCAAGAGCGCACGACCGCGTGATTGAGCAGGGTCCTCAAGCGGTCGTGCGCTCCGACCCCGATCCTCAAAGCGCGTGACTGTCTCATCGCGCCGAGCAGGCAGCCCTCTACCATCCTTCGCCAGCACGGTTGGGTGCGACCGTGAATCGCGGCGCGCTACCGTCGGCGGCGTGAACACAGAGCCGTACGATCCTTGGGGCGAGATTCACGAGCGGGGCGATGCGGACATTGCGCTCGCGTTCGGTCACCTGTTCTGGCCGGTGTTCGTGGAGCGACGCGGATGCGTGCTGATCGAGCATCGCGCGGACGACGCCACGATCGCGCGCTGCATCGAAGACTTTGACGGAGATCTGCAGCGCGTCGAGGCGACGCTCAATCGCGTGCAGATACGCAACGAGATGTTCACCGAGGACAGCCCAAGCGAGGACGAGGTCCTCATGGACGTCGCCCGCCTCATGGAGCGCACCTGGAGAGCTGCAGTAGCCGAGCAGTTCCCGGGACGCGAGTTCTGGATCGACCTCGTCGACGCGGACGACGAGTACAACGGCCCGACCCTCTCCCTCATGCGCGGGCCGCGGCCCGATCCACGCGGGTAAGCCAGCGGACCGCCTTGGCGATCAGAGTCGCGCAAAGCAGCTGCGTAATGAGCTGTGTGGTCGCGCCTCCTTTGCCAAAAAGCAGGCGCGTAGACGGGGCGGCGTCGGAGTGTCGCTGAGCCTGTCGCGCGGCGACGAAGCGGCCGGGGCCCGCACTCGAAGTCAGCGTCTGGGAATGGCCGCGAGTTGCACAGTATGGTCGTGGGCGGTGGCTACCATTCGGCCGTCGAAGGCGAGCGGGTCGCCGAACTTCATGTCCGGAATGGGCGTGGGAGCCGCTCCGGGCGCCGCGATCACGACCAGCGTGTCGGTGGGGGAGCGGCCGGTCGCGCGCCGCCCATATGCCACGCGCCCAGCGGCTATGGCGATCGACGTAGTTGGTAGCGCCTCCCGGACGTCAGTGGCTAGGATCCGCACGCGGCTGTTCCCGATCTGCCCGACTCTCAGGAACCCGTCCGCTCGATGGCAGGAGCCTGATCGGTGGTTGTCGGTGATCAGCGCGAATCTCCCCGAACGGTCCAGGGCCACGGCGCCGATCCTTGCGAGGCAGCGCGGACGCAGCCGCAGCACGGTCTGTCCGGTGCTGACGCGAACGATCTGCAGTTGATCCGGCTTGCTGCCCAAGTCGGATTCCCTAATCAGCGCCGTCCAGTCGCCGGCGGCGACAAACGGCGTGGTTACTGGTAGACCCCGCGCCAGGACGCGCACGAGCTGGCCGGAGAAACTGCGCAGTACCAGTCGTGAAACTGCGCGGTCACAGGGCCATGCTGATACCTCGTAGTCAACCAGTCCGGCGTCCGCGATCGCGACCGCGTACGGCTCCGGTTGCGCCTGGCAGGCTTTTCGCGGAGGGGGAGGCACGAGCGACTCGACGGGCCTGATCGGCCCCTCCAGCGGACCGGCGAACAGCGTGACCGAATCGACCGACCCGCCCTCGGTGGTGGGCGCGCACCGCAGGGTGCCAGGCGGAGCAGAAGCACAAGGGATCACTGACTCCACGAATGCGACTAGCCCGTCGCCAGCCGCAATACTCTGCACGGAGAACGGCCAGGGCGTGGCGGTCGGCGCTCCGGGCGTCGCTGAGGTGGAGAAGACTGTGCGCGTGCGACCGCTCGCATCGAGCGAGCGGACCAGCAGCCGGCGGCCCCCCTCCACCCATACGGCCCGGTGGTCGACCAGCACCGGCCCGGCCAGCAGCCGGTCGCCTGGCAGCGTGTGCGCCTGGACGACGCCTCGACCGACCTCCAGCTGGGACGCTCCGGGCGAGACCAGAGCGGCTGCGCCGGCACACCCCGCAAGCGCGGAGGCGGCAACCACCAGTCCCAGCCAGACCGGGCGCCGTGCCACTCTGACGGCCTCAAGCCGCGAAGACCGCGTGGCGCGTGGCGGGTGCATCTGTGGCTGAACACTATGCCGGGATCTAGCCTCACAGCAGAGCGTGATCCGTGCCGCGGACACCGCCGGACGCTGCGCCGACCTAGACCCCGAGCGCCGGCGCTTGAACACGGCCGGCTGCTGCGTCTCGCGCAAGGCGACAACGGGGCAGCGGCGGCTGCTCGTGACCGCTCTCGAATTTTGCGACAGCCTGCTGTAACGTGCCGAGGCTGTCGAGGCCTGACCCGTAAAGCGCGTCGTGGGCATCGGCATTCCGCCCGTGACCGAAGGAGTGACCATGTCCAGCAAGCACGACATCGAACGGTCCTTTTGAGCCGATGAGCAAGCGGCGCCACGGATTCCCTTCCGAGGCGCGCGTCAAGCGGGGCGAGCGAAGCATCAAGGGTGGCGAGGTGGAGCTGATCGAACGGCTCGGCAACAACGACCCGTGCCCTTGCGGGTCCGGGAGGCGCTTTCAAGAACTGCTGCCGCAACGGCGGTAGCTTTCGACGGCGTTGGCCGCGACTACTACGTTCGCGAGTAGAGCCGACCCAGGGCGCTCTCGCTCGTCGCGCGGTGTGATCATGTCTGCATGCGACTCACTTACGACAAAGAAGTCGGAGCGGCTTACCTGCGCATACGCGATGACGGCGACGACGTGGGCACGGTTACCTCGATGCCCGTGACGCCGCCCGACGTTGACGGCCTGGATGACCACATCGTCCTCGACTTCGACAATGCTGGACGGCTCGTCGGGATCGAATTTCTCACGCCGGAGCGGCGTCTGCTGCCAAGCGCACTCGCTGCCGCCGACAGCCACTGACCCAGGCCCGCGGGCAACGATCACCTTGGCTGGCACCGGAGCGGGCGTCTACCCCGTCTGTTTGAAGCCCGGCGGGATCGGCCGGGGAGGGAGTCCATTCGCTGCGGCAAAGGCGTCCCAGTTGACAGCCCGATCCACGGCCGCATCCGTGCTAAGCGAAACGACGCCGCAGTGGGTCGGGCTGCACGAGCCGATGCCGCCATCGAGGAGCGAGATACCGACGAGTTCATCGTCTTCGTAGTCGGCGCTGACGCAGAGGACGGGGTGGTAGCGACAATCCTCATAGAAGTCCCCGCGTTTGATCTCGACCGGATCGTTCACGCTGGCGACCATCGCGCCCCGAGAGCGCGATCCCGTTTCGCGCTAAGCAATCGCGTCAGGCGAGGCGTCGAACGCGACCGCTTTCTGCGGGAGCGATCACCAGGTTGACCGGGAGGGCGGTGTTAGGCGGCTGAGCGGTCGGCGTTGCGCAGGAGATCGGCGACGATCTCGCCGGGCTTCTTGCCGCTCGCGTCGGCGAGGCGCTCGAGACGTTGTGCGTCCTCGCCTTCGATGCTCACCATGATCCGAAGCGCAGCGGTAGGACTGGCGTCGTGCAGTTCGACGTAGCGCGGATCGATCGTCACCAGATCCCGGTCAAAGTCGCCGGGCTCAGGAACGGCAGTGCTCCAAGGTGACTCGCTCATCAGCTCGCTAGAAGTCTACGCTCGGCATCCGTTGCGTTCCAGCCGGTCACGATCAGCCAAGTCGACGGCTCGACCGTCTGCTCAATCACCAACGTCAAGGCCCGCCCGCCGCTGGTCAGGCCGATCAGAAGTCGCCGGGTGTTGGGCTCTCCGCCGGCGTGCGGGTTGCGGACCGTGACGTGTGGGTTTCGAGGAACCTGCTCGGCCTCCCAAGCCGTGATACCGCGCGCAGCGAGCTTCTCGAGTCCGACCTCCGTAACGAGCAATTCATGAACGACGTCGGCCACCAGGCCGGTCTACAGCACCACCACGACGGAACGCCGCGACTGCTGTTCGCGCCAAGCGACAACGCGACCTCGAGGTGTCCGGGCTGTCGCTTCCAGAATTTGCGACTGCGAGCGATGTCCCCTCGGTCGGAGTTCGGGTTCGCGGTGCCCGCGGAAGTCCACCAAGTACTGTCGAGCGTGGCTGGCTTGTCGGAAAGCCAGTGTGGCAGGGCTTTCTTGACAACATATCGATGATCGACTTATAGTCTTGCGGGTGGAGTTCCGGACGCCGAGCTACTTTGCACTGGCGGCCCTGATTGACGGGCCGCTGCACGGCTACGGGATTGTGCGTCGTGCTGGCGAGTTGTCTGGCGGGGCGGTGCATCTGTCTACTGGGACGCTGTACGCGTTGCTTGAGCGGGCGATCAAGGAGGGGCTTGTCGTCGCGGGCGAGCCGTATGTGCAGGGCGGGCGCGAGCGGCGCGACTACAGGCTGACGGCGGATGGGCGCGGCGCGTTGGAAGCTGAGTCGATGCGATTGAGCGAGGCGGCCAGGACGGTGGCAACGCGCTTGCGGGCGACATCGAAGCCGGTGGTGGCGTGAATCGCGAGCGCATTATTCGCGTGGCGCTGCGCTCATACCCGCGGGACGTCCGCGTGTCTACGGGGTCGGAGATGCTGGGGACGCTGCTCGACTCGACGAGCGCGGAGTCCAACGCGTTGCTCGCTCGGGAGCTCGTCGACTTAGTGCGCCGCGGACTGAGTGCGCGGGCCACCTCTACGGCACGAGTTGGCGCGCGACGACTAATCGCCGACGGCCTCTGCTACGGCGGGATCCTGCTCATGGCCGAACTCGTGTATGTCCGCGTCGGAGCTTACGTAGCGGGCGGGCAGTCAGCTGCGGGACCGGGCGGGATGTGGGAGGCGGGGTTGTTGATGGCCGGACTTGTTCTCGCCTTGATCGGCTATGACCGGGTCGGCGCGATCTGCGCGCTCTCCTGCTTCGCGGTCGTGACCGGCGTCCACTGGCGCGCCTTCGCGCAGTCGGGGAGCATCCTGCTGCCCGACATAATCATTCTCATCGTCTGCTTTGCCCCGATGCTCATCGCTCCGAGGCGGCGTCGACCCGACATAAGGCGCCTCGCTTGGCTGGTCGTAATCGCGGCGCTCGGCGCGGTGTTCTACGCGCAACGTGGCGGCCTCGTCACCCTGTTCCTTCCGCCGGTCATCGTTGCGCTGCCGTTCGCGCTCGCGCTGCTACCGACAGACCCGCGACTCGCAATCGCCTGCTCGCTCGTAGCTGCGTTTGTCGGACTTGCCGGGCTCGCACAAACGCTGCAAAACGGACCGTCTACCGTCGGGATCCCACTCACCATTCTCGTGCTTATGGCGACACCGCTAGTCCTCTGCATCGCCGCCGCGCGAACGCGGTCAATTCAGCGACGCGATCCAGCCTAAGCCGCCGCCACCGCTCGTCGCGCAACGGGAGCGCGTGACCGGTGGCCGTTGGCGTGATCGCTTTTCGCAGGAGCAGGCGCGCGCTGTCTGCGCAGATCGGCCTGGTGCCCGACAACCTAGCCGCCGTTGGGCGGCGAATCGTCCCGCTGACGGCGATCGCGACGCGATGCCCGCGCCAGACCAAACATGAGGCGGGGGACCTGCTGGCGGGGTATCGGGACGCTGCCAGAGGATCCGAGGATCCCGTTGCCGTTCTTGTCGACGACGCGCCCGGGCGTATTGCGAGTTTTGCCGAGCACGCGGTGGTAAGCGTCGTATGCGTCCTCGAGCGTCGCGTGGGTCTCAACGACCTGCCACTCGCCGGTCGCTTCGGGTCGCGTCACAACGCTGAAAGGGCCGCGGTTGCGCGCCCAGCTGAGTTTTGTGCCCACGAATTCCGATGCGCGCTTTGACGGCATGCTCGATAACCCTATCTCGCTAATTGCCCACTTGAATGGAGTCAACCGCTGCGCGCCGCGACTACTAGGCGCTCGCATGTCGCGCAACCCGGTCACGAGGGGCGCGTCCTGGCGGGTGACCGCCTTGACTCAGAGCGGTCACGCGGACCTTGGCGCTTAGAGTCGGCTGAATGTCTTGAGGGCTTTGCCGTTGGTGGTGCGCCAGATCATCTCGACTGGTCCGATGACGCGTTGGCCGCCGCGGGGGATCGTGGCCACGACGAGGTTGCCAACGACCGGGATCGTGGTGGTGAAGGCTGGGGCGCGGTGGCGGTCGAAGCCGCCGATCTTGCCGGCGGGGTAGCGGAGGGTCACGCTGGCAACGCCGTCGGGGACGAGGCCCACGATGGTCGAGTGTCCGAATCCTCCGGTGTTTGGTCCGATCGTGAGGCCTTGTTTGATTTCGGTCGCGCTGGCGCCGCCGCCGGCCCAGCCGCTTCCGCCGGTCATGATCAGTTCCGTGCCTGCGGGTCGGGCCGGTGGTCGTGTTCCGCAGTCGGTTTGCACTGCCGGCCACACGTAGTACGGCGTGCCGTCGACCACGCGCGCGAGGCGAATGTATTTCGAGAAGACCCTGATGCCGCTGAGCTTTGATAGCTGCGCCACCACAAAGGCGGTACCGCGCGGGAGGGCGTCGGATGGTGTGGCGGGCGTGCGAAGGACGCCGAGGATTGACAGCAAAGCTCGGCTTGGCGTAGCTGGCACGCTCGCCGGTGAGTGCCCGGCGCACGCAATCAGCGAGCTCGCTGCGGTCTTTGCCGGGACGCGCGCCGGGCGTGTCGATCCCTGGGTTGCGTGCGAGCCTCCGCCGCCTGAGGCGACCACGATTGCGGCGATCCCGGCCGCCAGGATGATCGCCGCGGCGGCGATGCCACGCTGTCGGCGCTGGCGTGCGCGCGCCTCCTCGATAACGCCCGCATCGGGATCCTCGGCTTGTGGTCGCTCGGTCAGGAGAGTCATGAGTGCGCGAAGGTGTCTGAGCTACTTAGCATAGCGCAGTGCTACTATGACTAGCGCGATGCTGGATGTCAAGATCGACCGCGACGCCCCGGTGCTATTGCACGATCAAGTCGCCGCGCAGATCCGCCGCGCGATCGCCGACGGCGAAGCAAAGCCCGGCGAACGACTCCCGCCGGCGCGTCACCTCGCAGCGGTGATGCACGTCAACACCAACACCGTCCTGCGCGCCCTGCGACTGCTGCGCGACGAAGGACTCCTCGAACTACGCTCCGGCCAAGGCATCCGCGTCAGCGGCACACCCGAACGCAGCAACCTGCTCGCCAAAGCAGTCGAACTCGTCCAGATCGGCCGCGAGAGCGGCTACGACCGCGCCGAACTCCTCGCAATCATCGAACAGCTGCCTTAGAAACAGACGCCTGCTCGTCGCGCAAGGGAGGCACGCGAGCAGTGGCCTCGGGCGTGACCGCTTCCACGGAAAGGGGCGGCGCCGGAGGGTGGTCGAGTCGTCACGGTGGACCGTGCGTGGGCGTAGAGTCTTCGGGATGGCTGGACCGTCGGTCGCGGAAGAGCTAACTGGGGCTGTTGGGGCGCCGCTCGTGCTTGTCGACCGGCCAGGTTGGCGTGTCGAGTACGCAGACGAGCGCACCGCTCGATCGGGGACGGTGCGGTTTGTCGGCCCCGTCGCAGCGGGTTCCCCTTCTGCCGTTGAGCTGCGCTGGACCGACGGAGGACTGTCGTCGCTAATGCGCGACCGCGCCAACTCAGCCCCGCTTACCGCCACCGCGCCCGTCTTGGGGACATTCGCGCACGTGTACTTTCGCCACGGCCCCGGCCGCCAGAAGATCAGTGGGCTCTGGGAGTCACTGACCGGGCTTGTTCTGGAGTTCGTAGCGATCGTCAACGACCTCGATGAGTTCGTTGATCTGCTCGGCTCGCTTCGCATGGTCGAGGAGAGTGCGTGGCTCGACGCGCTGCCGCCATCGACCGTCCGACCCGCTGATCGCGCAAGTGTTGTCCTCTCAATGCTCAACGGCGTTAGCACGCCGCCGGGCTTTGATCCGAGCACGATCAAAGGCGCTGGGCTCGTAAAGGACCGCTACCAGCTCGGTGCCGCCGTTGCCGGGACGGTTGCATGGACTTGGTTCCAACGATGGTCCGTCGCACGCGCGACTGGCGACGCCGATGGCGTGCGCGAAGCGATCAATGCGATGGCGACAGCGAAGACGTGGCCGATCCTCCTAGAGATGGCCGAGAGGGGCGCCTACCCGGACGTACTCCAGCGCTACGCCGCGGCGATGCCATCCGGGCGCTGGCACGACCGTCCGCTCGAAGGCGACGTAAACAACGGGCTGGGATGTCCCGCGCTCGGGCTGCCGCTGAGTAATCCCGACACGACGTAACCCATCACGGTGACAGCGCTGCTCGCTCGTCGCGCAAGGCGGTCACCTGGGGTCGGGCTTCTGTGTGACCGCATTTTGTAGGAGCAGGCGTCTGGCGCTCGCCGCCGGGCTGGTCGGGGTAGGGTCTGCCTGGGATGAGGAGTGGGTGGGTAGCGGTGCTGTTGGTGGCGGCCAGTTCGGTCGTGAGCGGCATGGCGCCTGGCGCTGTGGCGGCCGGGGCGTCCGCGTCGCAGTCGCTCGTTGCGTTGCCTGACGCTGCGATGCAGTTGACGGCGTATGGCGGCTACGTGGTGTTCAGCCAGTACGACGCGCAGAGCGACGACTGGCAGCTGATGGACTGGCATGACGGGGTCGTGAGCACGCTGCCGGTGGCGCCGCGTTCAGTGCCGTTTGACGTGAACGCGGGGTCTGACGCGTCAGGGCAGCCGGTCGTTGTGTACTCGCGGTGCGCGACCGAGCCGTCGGGTGCTGGTCAACCGTTGACGAACGGCGTGTTTCTTGACTGGGCGCATGCCGCTGGCTGTCATATCTATGAGCTTGACCTTGCCGGCGGGCAGGAGCAGCGCGTGAGCGCGATCGGGGCACCCGGGGCTTCTGATTCGACGCCGGCGATCTGGCATGGTGAGATCGCGTTCGCGCGAACCTACACGAGCGCGCGCCGGCGAATCGCGCGGATCTATTTGTGGCGGCCCGGTCATGGACTCGAGCGACTCCAGGCCGGGCCGGGACCGTGCTCGCCGCCGCTCGGCTGCAGGCACACGAAGTTGAGCAACCCGCCGAACACAACCGACACCAACGACCCGCGGGCTTACGTGTCGGCAATGACGCTTGATCGCGACGTCATCGGGTTCGAGTGGACCGCGATCGGGCCGAACGTAGAGGATCTAGGCATGGTCAGCGAGCTCGTCGTCGACCAGCTCGACGGCGGGCCGCAACAGGTCGCCGACAGCGCCCTCTACGGAGGCGCGGGCGAGTACGAGGCGCCCGGCTCACCGACCGCAGTTGGCGACTCGCTGCTGTACCTCTGGCAAGCGACGCTCCAGGGGTACTCAAACAACACGCGCTTCGTGTCGTTCTCCCCCACCACTGACTCGTGGAGCGAATCGAAGAGCTCGAGCGGCGCTCAGCTCGCCGCGGTAGCAAGCGACGGGCAAACGACCTACTCGCTCGACTACACCCCCAACCCGCTGGCCAGCGGGTCGGGCACCTTCCCCGGCTACCAGGCCGGGATCTGCTCCGCACAGCCGGTAGCGGGGGCCGGGAGCTCCGGCGGCACCTGCGAGCTCACAGCCAACACGGGCCTGCAACTCCAACGCGAGAAGCGCCACCTCTACGAGGTCTGCCCAGGCCCAGTAACCGTCCGCCCCAACGGCAACGGAGCGATCTACTGCCAGTCCCCGCTCAACGCACGCCGCACCACCCACCGCCGCTGATAACAGCAACGCACTGCCGCTGCTCGCGCCAAGCAGCTACGCGACCGGGCCTGGCGTTCACGACTCCTTCGACGTTTTGCGAGAGCGGCCGCGGTGCGTCGCGGCGCCCCGGGTCTCTGGTGCAGGCCCTCACAGCTTGTGGCACGGTGTATCGGTGCTCCGCGAGCGACGCGATGAGGGTCCGACGCCCAACGGGGCGTGTACCGGGTCGTGCCCTGGGACGACGAAACGGGTGACGCCGACATCTTCGAGTACGACGCAGCCGATGCACTTGTCTGCCGTCACGAGTGGCGCTTGTGCTCTCCCGCGGGCACGACGGGCGTCATTGGCGAGATGATCAGTTTCGATCCTCAAGGCGTGCAGACCGGCCGCCGACCGCTCCGTCACCGACCGCTTCGCGACCCAGGTCCTCGCAACCCGCGACCCGACCGATGCGGACCTAGTAGGGGCAACGCCTCTCACGCTGCTGCCTATCGCGCCAAGCGAATCCGGAGGGTTAGTCGTCCGGGGCAGCCGCCCAGGTGTCGAAGCGGCCACGGGCCTTGCACGTGCTGACGACTGCTGGGGTTGTGGCTGGAGCGTCCCCGTGGCGGCGCAATCAGTGGTGCTGCTTGAAGGTGAAGTTCGCGCTCAGGACCGCCAGCGTGTTGGAGCTGATGCTCAGCTTGGCGGTCAGGTGATGGAACTCTTTCAGTAGCTCTCTTCCAACCCGATTTAGTCGCAGTGTGATCGTCTTCGTTGCACCACCGGCGACTCCCGTGGTGTCGGTGGCGACGATCACGGTCTTCGTGGTTGCCGACGCGGCAACCACGCGGCCGTGCTTGAGCGTCTCCTTTGCCGCGAGCGCCGCGTTGACGTCGCAGCCGTTTCCGGTCGGGCAGCGCATGGTCACGACCAGGCTGTCGCCCTTGACGGTCGTGCTCAGCCCAAGGCCGACGGACGTGTCCTCCGGCGGGCCCTCGATCGGCGTGCCGAAGCCGTTCGATGTCGAGGATTCAAACTGGCTGGACGCACCCGGAACGAAGACAGCTTGGACCGACAGATAGTTCCCGGCTGGCGGATTCGTGAACTTGCATGTGGCGATTGCCGAGCCGTTCTCCTCCAGCACGGGAACAGATGAGCACCCGGCGATCGCGGTCCAGGTGGGTTTGGGGATGGAGCTCGCTGGCACAGCTCCCGATTCAGGTCGCGTGAACGTAGACACGCTCTCCTCGAACTCCACGCTTCCCTGTGGTGTGCCGCCCGTTGACGTGACCGTCGCATTGAGGGTAATCGGAGCACCTGGATCGTCCTCGGCCTGGGCCTCAGTCGACGTCAGCTCCGTCACGGTGGGCGAGAGGGGCTTGGCGGGCGTGGGGGTGGGGGCAGCGGCGGTGGTGACCGTGACCGTCTCGGGCGAGCTGGTCGTGTTGTAGTTGATTGTGAGCTGTGGCTGTACGCCCGAGCAATCCATATCGATGGTGTCACCCGAGCTGGGCGCGTTGTTGAACGAGCCGGTGAGGGAGCCGCTCGTGCTGAGGATCGTGTACGTCGTGCCGCTCTCGAGTGTCGGACACGTGTTCGAGTCGTCTGTCGACTGGACGTCGAGGTAGGCGCCGTGAAGCACGATGCCTCCGGCGGCGGTCAACCGGTCGCTGCCGGCGCCGATCAGCGGCACGAAATAGCTGGTGTTCTCGATCGTCGCCGGTCCGTCGACCGCGAGCGTGCCCGACGGATCGCCCGGGGAGATGAACCCCTCGTCGATCTCGAGCGGCCCGGTCGTGCCTGTGCCGGTTAGGCCCGCATTCTCGACGGTGACCGGTTGGCCGTCGGTCGAGTCGAGCGACGCGTCGTCGAGGTCCACCCAGCCGTTATGGGCCGCATCCGTGCCGAAGCGGCCCCGGTCGTCGCCGAGGACGCTCACCTCGCCCACTTCGTTGTCCCCGGAGAGGCCGAGCACTCCGTAGTTCTCGAGCACCGACGTCAGGAGATCGCTTGTAGCGCTCTTCGCGCTGAGTCCTTGATCGAGCACCAGTTGCCCCTGGCCGGAGGGCCCGCCGTCGATCGACCACGTTTGGCTGGCGGTCAGCTCGAGGGGGATTCCGATCTCCGCGCCGCCTTCGTCAGATGAGGTTGTGCTCGCCGTGATGCCGCCCGCGCCGAGCTCGAGCACGTCGTTGTCAGCGTCAGCTTCGAGCAGGTAGTCATCGGTACCGCCGTCGTCCAGCGTAATACCGTCCACCGAGTAGCCGGGGATGTCGTCCTCAGAGACGTAGCAGGCGTCGTCTTGGGTGTTCTCGCAGTCGCCCCCCGTGAGCGACGCCGGGAAGTCGAGCAGATCGCCTGTGTCGCTTGCGCTCGGTGCCGCGTCGCCAGCCCAGTTATCGGCCACCGACCAACCCGCCGACGAGCTGTCAACGCCTCCCCATGTGTACGTGGTAGCCGCCGAGGCCGACGAAACCGCCAGAGCAAGGCCACATGAGCACAACGCGCCCGTCGCGCACGCCACGGCGAAGCGGAGCCGCGCATGTCCCTTCTCCAGCACGACAAAACCGTAGCCAAGAACCTCGCTCCAACCGGGCAAGTTCTTCCCCAGTCACACTGACAGCTGCTTTCGGAGGTTCGCGACAGCGTAGCCTGGCGCGCGCTGCGTGTCGGCGGCCGACGTTCCGGCCAGAAGCCCTACGTGCGCGGTGGTCGGCCGGCTTCGTCTTCGGGGAAGCCAGGCCATTGAGGGTCGATGCCCTCGCTTCGAAGCAGCTCTGCCTCAACCTCTAGCACCTCTTTGATGCCGTGTTGTTCGCTGAGCACGTAGCCCTTGGGCGGCGTTGGTGGTTTCACTGCGCCCATCCGCATACCCTCCTTACGAGCGTATAGATCTCGGCATCGAGCCACGCGGGTTGTCCCGTCTGGCCGCGACGGCGGCGCGCCATGAGCAGCGCGTATGTCTCGGCAACCAGTTCATGGGTGTACTCGTTGCGACGGTACCCGGCGCTCCGGATGCCAACCCGCACGCCCTGTGGAGCCAACTCGAGGAGACGAGCGCCGGCGGCAACATCGTCACTAGTCGAGCGGGCGATGCTGAGCGCGTGCGCCCATTCGTGCCACGCAACGCGCACCAGCGCCGCCTCATAGGCCTGATCGTTGAGTCCGCGAAGCTCCTGATGCCCGGCGTCGATGAGGATCACGCGAAGACTGTCGATCCAGACTCCAAGCGCTCGATCTAGCGCCGCGCGCTGCGAGCGCGTCAGTTGCGTCTGTCCTGCAGACTGAAGCAACTCGTCGGCTCGAAGTCCAAGCGGCCGATCCGTCACCTCCCAGCTGTCGGCTCGAACATTCTGCAGAAGCAGCCTGTGATTCGGCGGCAAATCGCGCCACGCGAGGTCGACAATCCGCTGCGCGCGGCGCAGTGACTCGCTATCCATCGAGCGCCGCTCGGGCTCGCCAGCAGCCATCGCGCTCCCAACCTATCCGACCAATCCACTGGCGAGGACAAGGATCGAACCGCGCCCGGGGACAGCAGCCGCCCAAGACGGCTGCTCATTGCGCAACGCAACCGCGTGGCACCGGCTATTCGAGACGGCTCCTTCGCCGGCAAGCGATCACGGGCTAGCGTCGTTGGTGTATTTGTCACCGTTGGCTTCGTGAACGGTGACGCTTTGCAGGTTCGGGTCGCCGGTGACGATGTAGGCATTACCTGATCTGTTAACTGGCGCGGGCGTTCCGTCGCGGTTTGTCGCGGTGACGGTTGCGGCGTCGGGGACGATGCCGAGGAAGGTGTCCGCAGCGCCGGTGGTGGAGGCGAGTAGTCCTTGGGCTCCGCCGCTGCTCATGAGCGTGTTGGAGGTGCAGATCGATCCGTCGCTTGTGGTGTCGACGCAGCTTCCGAGGTTGCCGGGGACGAGCCAGAACGATTCGCCGTCGACGGTGCCGGCGAACCTCGACAACGCCGGGTTTACGCCGTAGTGGCCGCCACCACCTCCGGTCACAGTTATCGCGCCAACACCGTTGGGATTGTTGGGCAGCGCGTCGATCGTGGGGTTGCGTGGCGTTCGCAGGATCGCGTACGCCGACGCCAATCCGCGTGGGATCGACGTCGCGGTCCCGTAGGGTGAGGGAACGTTCGGCTGCTGCTGCCAGAGCGCTGAGACGTTCAGTACGCCAGCGGCGTCGGCGACGGCCGCGCAAGCGACGGTCAACGCGAGCACCGCGGCGACGACGCTGATCCTTGTGTGCCGTCGCGCCGAACTGCGTAGGCGTCGCAACGTCGGTCTGTGTGGGATCGGTTCGCGCTCTGCCCGTAGGAGCTGCGCACCGATCCAGTCGAGAACGTCATCCATCGTGAGCCTCCCGTAGGTCCTGGGGTCCCGTTGCGCGGAGCGTCTTGAGCGCACGACTTACACGCAGCCGCACGAGCGATTCGGAGCAGCGCAGTTCGTTGGCGATGTCGCGGTAGTCGCGGTCATCGATGATTCGCGCGCGCAACGCTTCGAACTGGTCCGCCGGTAGGTGGCGTGCCAGATGCGCGATCACGTCGGTCGACGCGATCGTCTCGATGATCCGCTCGGCCGCGTCGTCGCTGACTTCCATTCGCTCAAACGCGAGTCGTCGGCGAGCCCTGTCTTCAACACGACCGCGGCGATAGCTATCGACAAACTTGCGGTGCGCGATCGTGAACAACCAAGCAACCGGATTCTCAGGCAGCCTTCGAGACTGGTCGCGCACCGCGATGAGCGCGGCAGCGAACGTCTCCGCGGTCAAGTCCGCGGCAAGCTCAGGCTCACGCATGCGCCGAGCATGGAATGCGAGCACAGCCGCGCCGTGGCGGCGATAAAAGACATCGAAACCGCCATCGCCCGCCCGGCTCGCCAGCAACAACTCACGATCGCCACGCGAGTCCAGAATCCGGCCCATGCTAGCTACGACGAATCAGAGAGCCGATCCGCAACAAGCAAGTCCAACCGCGCCGGCGTCACCGGCGCTCGCTCGTCGCGCGACGGAGCAATGTCGTGCCGGCTCGCGTGCGTGGCTGCTTACGCATTTGGGACAGCGTGCCGAGTGGTCGGAGAATCTCCAGACGGTTGGCGACCTAGAAGAGGCTTGGTATCGGTCGTCTAGAGCATGCCGGGAAACGAGGTCCAAAACAGCGCGAGCGCGAGGACTGCACTTATCGCGGCCAAGACTGCGAAGAACCAGAGCTGGCGACCGTGCAGCGGACCACCCATTCCTACATCTTGCCGATGACGCGCCAATCGCGCGAACCGAGATGAACGGCCGGGCGCTCCCGTTTCGCGCAAGGCGAGCACGCTGGAGGCACCGTCGCCCGTGACTGCATTTTGTGGGAGCAGGCGTGACGGAGTTCAGTCGGGTCGCGTCGGCTGACCGTCTGGCACCGGGCCAGCTACTGCCAAGGCGCAACTCCGCATATCGAGCACGCCGTTTGGAAGGCCGGTTGCCCCTGGCTCGAAGTGGGTGTGCATCCCTGGTTGCTTGAGATCGTTGTGTTCCTCGAAGAGCACCAGAGCGTTGGCAAGCTGCTCAAGACCTGACTGACTGCCACTGATACGCACGCGGTCGCCATCTACCCAGACGAGTGGCTTGCCGTCTGCTGCGACGACTTCTAGCGATCGCAGGCTCCGCTCGCCCCGCATCGGCAGATCGCGTTCGCCGGGTGCCGCCGATCCAACTTCTAGCGCCTCGATTGTCGGCTGGCTGGCGCGGAGCGATCGCACGAGCGTTTGGAGATCGGCGCTGTCCACAATGAGAATCACCTCGCCGGAGTCGAGATCAGTCACGCCTCGCACGATGGTCAGCCTACCTGCGGACGGCCGGCTCCCCAAGCGATCGACGCGACCGCAACTCGCGCGATGGGACAACGTGATCAGCGGCGTCGGCCGTAGTCGCTTTCGGATTTAGCGACAGCCTGGCCGGAGAGCGGGCGCCGGTTCTGGGTGGTCTTTCAGTTTGGCTTGCGGCGCCGAACGTTGCGCCTAGCGGCCCTGGTCGGCACCACGACCATCATGTCAAGTACAGCGACGCCGATGAGCACAATGCCGACGATCAGCAGCGCGTGGTGGTGGCCGCTCGCCCCGAGAAACGCCAGGATGACGCCTGCCGGCAGCGCAGGAACGGTGAGGAGTAGGTAAGCCTTATCGGCGAGGGACGCCCCTTTAAAGGCTCGGCCGAGGTTGTGAAAACCACGCTTCGGTGTAGGCATTCGCGTAACGGTAGCGCCGGCTGCTGCAGCACGCTCGATGACCTAGACGCTGAACCCGAGGTGGAGGATCGGGCGAGCGCGGAGACGGCTGGCCGTTGCTCAACGCGACAACCCGGCGCCTACACTCGGCCCATGGACACGCACGCCGCCTTGATGCGCGCGTGGAATCTCGGGATGGACGACGCCGGCTGGAGCGACGCGGTGATGGACGAGGCCGAGGAGCTGTTGCCGGCCCTGCCTGCAGCCGGCTACGCCGCGGCCGACGACGAAGCCGGGACCTGGTGGTTCACGTCTGCAGGCGTCGCACGCGCAGAACAGCTCGAACGGTCCGCCGAGGCGTGAGGGCGATGCAGGCAGGCGCTCGCCTGTCGCGCTCAGCGACAACGCTCTGGCCGCCCAAGCAGACGGTCGCTCCCGCGGTGGCTGTCGGGTAATTGCGGCGGAGGGGCGCGGCCCGTCGGTCGAACGACTCGTTGTTGCGAGATCGCCGGGGTCGACTGGTTTCAGGCGGTGGCAGCCTGGTGGGTGTGGAGCTTCAGCAGGTTG
>Ga0302325_10013855_pt1 | contig 17177 bp, 15 predicted proteins | sample Palsa_T0_2_FD_201948 | JGI IMG/M metagenome (GOLD analysis project Ga0302325, IMG submission 201948) | Peat permafrost microbial communities from Stordalen Mire near Abisko, Sweden - Palsa_T0_2 | ecosystem: Environmental > Terrestrial > Soil > Palsa > Peat permafrost | place: Sweden: Abisko... | reverse complement strand
TGGCGCCAGCGGCGCGGGCCAGGTCCGCGAGGCTCATGCTCGCCAGGGAAGTGGCCGCGGCGCGCGGCGTGATGCCGGGCGCGGCCAGCAGAAGCGCTGCGGCGGATGCGGCAAATGTCAGAAGCAGTCTCTTCATGCGAATTTCCTCCTCGCTGCGTTGTGTCATTGCACCACGATCGCGCCGGTACCCGCCGTGGTGTCCAGATTTGCGTTCTGAATGAAAAGGGTTCGCACTCCCGGGACTGCCGTGCTGGGAACCAGCAAGGTCACGTCAACGATCCCCAATCCCAGCGGCGCCGTTCCGGCGATGGAAACGTCGCCTGGGGTGGGCCCGCTCAACGTGTACGCCAGCGACGGATCGAGTCCGCCAACCGAGAATGCGCAGATGTCCACGGTGGCCGCGCCCGAGGATGGCCGAACCAGGGTTACCGGCCCGCTCTCCAGCGAGCAGGTTCCAGTGGACGGCTGATAGGGACCCACGGCAACGACAGCCAGGCTCACATCCGAGGACGGAGAGGACGATCCATTGGTGCTCAAGTCCACCACGATGATGTTTTCGCCGGTAACGGAAGGGGCGCCGGGAGTGATGGGGATGAGCTGAGTCCCGCCGGCAGGGGGCGGTATCACCACAAAAGAGACGCCATTCGATGTGGAACCATTGGGGTTTTGCACCACCACGCTGAGATTTTCGGCGACGGCAAGATCCTGCGCGGCCAGTGTCGTCGTACAACTCGCGGTGGAACTGCACACGGTATTTCGCGCGCTCCCGCCAATCACGAGCGTTGACCCCGGGCCTGGGCTCGTCAGCACAAAATTTCCGCCTTCCACGAGGAGCGTAAATCCTCCGGCGGCGCCGGCCGTGGCGCTGGAAGGCGAGAGAGAAAGAATGGTGGGCTGCAGGGTGATGGTCACCGCGGCGGATCCGGTTTGCGTCGTGTCCTCCGAGCTGGTGGCCACGACGGCGAAGGTACCGGGAGACGGCGCGGCCGCGGGCGCCGTGTACAGTCCGGTTGCGTCGATGACTCCGCAGGGAGCGCCAGCCGCGGCGCAGGCGGCTCCTGAAACGTTCCAGGTGACCTGCTGATCGGAGGTTCCCGCGACGCTGGCGGAAAACGGTTGCTGCGCGCCAGGCGGAAGAACCGCGCTGGGCGGAGAAACGCTCACGACCACGTGCGGCAGGATGGTGATGCTGGCGGCGGCGCTGGCGGTGGGAGCGCCCACGGTGGTCGCCTGGAGCTGCACCGGATTAAGCGAAGGCACGGCCGCGGGAGCGAGATAATCCACCGAGGAGGCCGGCGACGCTACCGGCTGGCAAGGATTGGAATTGACCACGCAGATCTGGCCGACGACAGTGTTGCCGCCCGGAATTCCGTTCACCTGCCAGGTGACGTTGCTGCTGGGCGCGTTGGAGACTTGCGCCGTGAACGTTTGCCGTTGGGCGATGCTAAGGGTTGCCGAGGCCGGCGCAAGCGTTACCTGAATCGCACCATTTGTGGAGAGGATCGTCACGGTGATCGAAGCGGCCTTGGAAGGATCGGCCAGCGGTATGGCGGAGATGGTGACTTGGTTCGGGGCCGGCGCGGCGGCGGGCGCGGTGTAGTTGGCCGAGGCGCCGGAACCAGTGGGCGTGATGACGCCGCACGCCGATCCCGCGCAACCGGCGCCCGAGACAGTCCAGGAAATGGCGGCGGCGGGATTGGAATTCGGCAGGGGCGTGAGCGTCGCAGTCAGACCGGCGCTGGCGCCGGTATTGATCGAGGAGGGGCCGCTGACGGTGAAAGTAAAGCGGCTGGCCACAGTGATGATGGCTGAGGCGCTCTTCGACGGGTCGGCCACGCTGGTGGCCGTCACTGCGACCGTTTGCGGCAACGGCAGAATTTGCGGGGCGGTGAAGAGGCCGGCTGAAGTGACCGTGCCGCACGCGGTTCCCGAGCAGCCACCGCCGCTCACCATCCATGTAACGCTGCTGCTGGGTTTTCCAGCGGAGGTTATCGAGGCCTGCAGCGCCTGCTGAGCGCCCAACTCGATGATGGCGGCGGCCGGAGCGATGGTCACGCCGATGTCGCTTGAGATTGTGATCGTAGCGATGGCCATTTTTGTGGGGTCGGCCACGCTCGTGGCTTGCACGATTACGCTTGGCGGCACGGGAAGGATCGGCGGAGCGGAGAAGACGCCGCTTGCGGAAATCGTGCCCACGGTGGTGTTACCCTCCGGAATTCCGGCCACGCTCCAGGTGACCGCAGTGTTGGAGGTGTTGGATACGACCGCGGTAAGCGCGACGTTGTCTCCCAGCAGAGCCGACGTATTCCCCGGAGACACATTTACCGAGATGGCCGATGGAGGCTGCGATGGCTGCGATGCTGACACGGAACTCGGCCCGGTAGCCCCTTCGCAGCCGGCGGCCAAGGCGCAGAGCGCCGCGAGGTAAATGGCAAAAAAATTCCTCGCCAGGACGCGCGCGGCTCGAATTCCACGCCGCTTGAATTGCCGGGGATATCCAATCACGTTTGGTTGCAATGCAATGGGACTGCCAGCAGAGGAGGGAACTGGGCGGTTCAGGAAGCGGCTGCGGTCTCCGCGCATGAATCCGGCGCGGTATGTGATAAGCGCAACAAAATCGATAAGTTAAGGAGGAACGGAGGAGGCCGGCGAATTTTGCGGCTGCTGCGGAAGGATGTTGCCGGCTTTCGAGACGAGGATTCGCAGTTCCGTTTTGGAACAGAACCGAATGGCGTGTGTTCCAGAACGGAGCACCGACCCATTTGACAACCAAGCGCACCGGTCGAATAATCGCAGCATGACTCGTCCTGAAACGGTGCGGCGCATCAAGAGCTATTCGTCGGCTACCGGTTACGTTTACCAATATTACTTTTACGAAGTATTGAAAACCCGCCGCGGGCTTTCATCTGGCAACGAGTATGTCTACATGGTGTCGCGAGACCGCCAGAAGGTTTTTCCGGTGAAGATTTTTGTCAAGGGCGAAGCGGTGGGGAAATGGAGTAAGAGCGTGGACCGACCGCTCTCGGGAACCGAGGAGTATGCGGTGGCGAAAATATGCCTCTTCCAGATCCTCGACGAGGTAGAGGACGTCGAAGCTCACCCCGATGCGGTTGTCGACGACTCTAACCTGGCCGGTCTTCTGGAAAAGCTCGATCTCTAAATCCAAATAAGATCGCGATAGTCGCGCGGGCGCCTGTTCCGAATTTTCAGTTCAACTGGAAGGGGCTGACTTCGTTGACGGGGTTCTGATGATGCTGGTGGGAAGCCAGGATCAGGGCCGTGGCCAGCAAGGCGCCCCCGATCAAGAGCGCTATGACAGCGAGCTTCTTGCCAGAGAACGGGCCGGGGGCCCTGCCCGCGGGTACTGGCGGGCCACCTTGAGGATCGGGAGCGAACGTCAGCCTGGCCGCCGATCCCTCCGGAACAGTGACATCGTTGCCATCCTGCAGGCTGGTGATTTCCAGTGCGCCCTTGCGCGCAACCACTAGCGCGGAACTTGGGCTTTCCACGGTGATGGTTCCCATGGCGGCAAGCCCTTTGGCGGCGCGGACGGTGGCGTCGGCAAGCATCGCTTCCACAGGTGAATCCGGCTCACTCCGGAAAGAGGCGCTGCCGCTATCCACAAAAAGCTGCACGGTGGACTGATTTTGCGCAAGCCTTGCGCTGCTACGATCAAGAACTTCAATTTGGCCGCCCCCGGTGAGGGCGACGCTCGCGATTCCTTTATCCGCCACCGCAATCGTGTCATCGTTAAATACGGAGGCTCCAGGGGCGAGGGAAAGGTTTGCTACGGTCGCGTATTGCGTCTCCACTGCTTGCCCGATGGCTGCGGGCTTACCGAACGCGGGAACCCCGAGGAGGAAAACCAGAGCGAACGCCACGAACTGGCGCAGGATACTCATTTTGTCGAGCGCTCCTTCTGGTTGGTAAAATCGCCGCTAAATTCAGCTGGCATGGCGATGCTATGCAGGCTGCTTTTCTCTGTCAAGAAGGAGAACCCTGTAGGGCCCCGCGAATCGCCGGAAATCGTTATTCTAGAATCGATTGCAGGACGGGTCACGGAAAAGCCATGCCGGGCTGTATGGAAAGCGGATAGAATAGACTGATGCGCGTGCGGGTGCTTTTCTTCGGGCGTCTCAAAGAGATTGTCGGCCGGGCGGAGGAGGACGCCGAAGTGGCCGAAGGGGTCCGCCTGGAGGAACTGTATGCTCGATATGGCGAGCGTTACCCGGAACTGGCTGGATTCCGCGGTTCGGTGGTGGCTTCGGTCAACCAGGTCTTCTCCGATTGGCAATCCAGGCTTTCCTCCGGCGATGAAGTAGCATTTCTGCCTCCGGTAAGCGGCGGGGCGGGGCCCTCGGGGATTGTTTTGGAGCGCGACATGATCCGGCTGGTTCGCCAAACCATCGCAACCCAGGAAATTGTCGCATTGCTCAAAGCCCCTGAAGACGGAGCGCTGCTGGCATTCGAAGGCATCGTGCGCAACCATTCCCACGGCAAGCGCACCCTTTACCTTGAATACGAAGCCTACGAGGCCATGGCACTTGAGAAACTGCGTGAGATCGGGGAAGCCATGCATGCCCAATTTCCGGTGGACCGCGTGGCGCTCGTCCATCGCCTGGGGCGCCTGGAGATTGGCGAAACCAGCGTCCTGGTGGCTGTGGCTTCGGCACACCGCGCCGCCGCCTTTGAGGCTTGCCGCTTCGGCATCGACACTCTGAAACGCACGGTGCCCATCTGGAAGAAGGAGTATTTCGAGGGTGGCGCCGTGTGGGCGGAAGGCGAAATTCCTACCCTGCCATCCAATTCCGGTCCCGCGGAATCTATACGCTAGGTATGACGCCACGTAACACCTTCGCGGCCCTTGCGGCCGGATCGCTGACAGCTTGTCTGGGGCTGGCGCCGATAACTGGTCTGTCGGTGAGGGCGCAGGTCCGCACTGCCGCGCCCGATCCGCGAGGACAGATCCGCGTCGAGGTGAACCTGGTCAACGTCGTCGCCAGCGTTCTGGACAGGAACAACCGCCCCGCTGCGGATCTCACGCTCGACCAGTTTGAGATTGACGAGGAAGGCAAGCCCCAGAAAATCGATGTCTTTGAGCCGGAAACGCAACAGCCCATCGATCTGGCGTTGATGATCGATACCAGTTTGAGCGCGATAGCGGACCTTTCGTTTGAGAGCGAGGCCGCGGCCCATTTCCTCGGCCAGGTGGTGCGGCCGGGCGACCGCGCCGCGGTGTATGAATTCTCCGACCAGGTCACGCAGATGGCCGGCTTTTCCGACGATCTGCCGCGCCTGCAGTCGGCGGTGAAACATGTGGTTCCGGGCGACGGCACGGCGATCTATGACGCGGTCTATCTGGGTTCCGAAGCCCTGGCCAAAGGGGCTGCCGGCCGGCGCCGGGTTATCGTCATGATCACCGACGCCGGGGAGACTACCAGCCGCGCCGACTTCGAAACCGCGCGCCGCGCGGCGGTGCGGGCCGAGGCTCTGCTCTATACCATTGTCATCCGGGAAGTGAAGTCGGAGGGCGGCCGCAATACCGCGGGGGAGCACGCCCTGGAGACCATCGCCGACAGCACCGGCGGGGCGATCTTTTATCCCGATGCGCTGTCCCAGCTTGCGGTCATGTTTGATCAGATCGATCGCGAGTTGCGCACGCAATACCGCCTGGGGTTTTATCCCGATCCGCGCCCGCCCAAAGGCGTTTACCGGGAGATCGAAGTACACGTAAAAGGGGATTACAAGGTCCTCTCCCGCAAGTCCTACTATTCCGGCGGGCCGGAAGAATAGTTTCCCGGGTTGCCGGCCTTACGAATAGGCAGCGCGGATCGCGCCCGCTGGTTATACTGGTTCGGTCGTATTGATTCAGTCCGCCTCGATCGTGGGTCCGGGTTGTGATTTACAATCCGCTTAAATAACAAATAGAAGGATCCCAGAACCAAGTGAACTCCTTTGTTGCACTGGCAACCGAAGCCGCGCGCGAGGCCGGAGAGATCCTGCTGTCTGAGCTTGGCCGCCCGCCGCAGATCAGCTACAAGGGCGAAGTCGATCTGGTCACCAAGGCCGACCGGCGCTCCGAACAGGCGATCGTCACGTTCTTGCGGACGCACTTTCCCAAACATTCCATTGTGGCCGAGGAAGGCGGCGGCCAGGAGACCGATTCGCCATTCAAGTGGCACGTCGATCCCCTGGACGGAACCACGAACTTCGCCCACGGCTATCCGTGTTTCGCGGTTTCCATCGCGCTGGAAGAGGCCGGAGAGCTGATCGCGGGGGTCATCTATCAGCCGGTCACCCAGGAACTGTTCACCGCCGGCAAAGGCGAAGGCGCCTACCTCAATCAAAAGCGGATTCACGTTTCCACCATCGAGCATCTGTCCACCAGCCTGCTGGCCACCGGCTTTCCCAGCGCCAAGCGATCCCGCAGCCCGAATATTCACTATTACTGGGATTTCACGCTGCGTTCCCATGGCGTGCGGCGCGATGGTTCGGCGGCTCTGGATATGGCGTCGGTGGCCTGCGGGCGCTTCGACGGCTTCTGGGAGTTTGGATTGCATTCCTGGGATACCGCCGCCGGCACTCTTCTGGTGCGCGAGGCTGGCGGAGTAGTGACCAATTTTTCCGGCAAGCCATATTCTCCCGGCGAATATGAAACTCTGGCCTCCAATGGCCGGATCCACGAGGAGATGCGCGAGCTCGCTCTGGAAATAGCGCAGCGGCCGACTCCCCCTCCTGGTCAAGGTGCACGTGATTGAAATTAAAGTAGTTCGGCGAAGGCAATAGCGTTCGCTACAGCCTAATCTTCGCTATAGATTGACTCGCCATGGGGGTGGTGCTAGCCTCCGTAACGCAGAGTCTGGAAGGGTTTCGAATGGGCACTGTTCCAACATTTCCTTCCGTGGAAAGCGCCTCGTGGGCGGCGTTGCGCAATTTTTGCGCCGACCGGTTCCGGCGCCACGCCGTGGATTCCTTCCGCTTCGATCCAGCCACTCTGGAAGCTGCCCAGGATTGCGCTGATGATCGCATTGGGGTAACCCACCAGCGGATTTGGCTCGATAACCTGCCGGAGGGCTTCCGCAGCTTCCGGGTGGTTCAACTCAGTGATATCCATCACAGCCTGTTTTTCCCGCTGGAGCGCGTAGCCGCGGTGGTTGAGCTTTGCAACAGGTTAAAGCCGGACCTGGTGGCTTTGACCGGCGATTTCGTCACCTATTCGCGCGACTCGATCGAGCCGGTTGCCGAAGTACTCGGCACATTGCAAGCGGGCTCCGGGGTGGTTGCGGTGCTCGGCAACCACGACTTTCGCGTGGATGCCAAGGCCGTGGAGCGCGCGCTGCGCAAGCGCGGAATCGAGGTCTTGCGCAATCGCCACATCCCCCTGCGGGAACGGGGCGACGTGCTGCACATTGCCGGGGTTGACGACTATCGCTACGGCGCCGATCTGGAAACGGCTATGCGCGGCATACCGGCCGACGCGGCGACGATTCTTCTCGCGCACAACCCAAGACTGGTCACTCTGGCGGCCAGTTATGGCGTCGGGCTGGTGCTTTCCGGACACACCCATGGCGGGCAGGTCAACCTGCCGTTGCTCGGAACGGTCTATGGGCGCTCGCCGGAGGATATGCGATTCAAGAAGGGCTGGGACCGCTTCGGTTCCACGCAGATTTATGTCAGCCGCGGCATCGGCACGGTAGTTTTACCCTGGCGGCTGCGCTGCCCGGCGGAAGTCCCGCAGTTCGAACTCCAGCCGCATCATCTGGGAGCCAACTCCTTCGGCCGGCCCTCCTAGCCGTCGGCCGACGGCAATAATCCTTCGCTAATAGTTGCGAGACTGGCCTGCTCAGGGAGCCGTTGGTGTAGGCGGCAGTAGGCAAGCCCCACGCATTGCAAGGCGTGCGTTGCTTCAAAGGAAGCTACAACGAGAAGCAACATTACGATAGGAGAACCGAATGTCCACCGCTCTGCCAGCAATCCCGCCAGACGACCCCAAACGTAATCTCACGCTGGCGCAACCCGACAACCTCCCGCACATCGGTCTGGTAGGCGATACCTACACCATCACCGTGATGGGCGACGCGACCGGTGGACGCTTCTGCCTAATCGATATGCACATCCCGCCGGGTGGCGGGCCGCCGCCGCATCGGCACGACTTCGAGGAAACCTTTATCCTGCTCGAAGGCGAGATGGAAGCGACCTTCCGCGGCAAGAAGTCGATCGTGCGCGCCAGCGAGACGCTGAACATTCCTTCCAACGCTCCGCATAAGTTTCACAACGCTTCCAGCAGTCCAGTACGCATGCTCTGCATCTGCTCTCCTGCGGGACAGGAGAAATTCTTCCTGGAGGTTGGGGTGCCGGTCGCCACGCGTACCACGCCTCCGCCGAAGCTGGACGAAAAAGGGCAGGCCGCATTCATCGAGAAAGTGAAGGCGCCTGCGCCCAAGTATCGCACCGAACTGCTTAGAGAGGCGTAGCGCAGCGGCCGGCATCCGGTAATCCTGTTATCGGCGCGGCACGGTGGGCCGAGTTTGAGTATGATTTCACAATGGCCCCTCGCACCAAGGCGGTTCCACAAGCTCTTTACCTGATCGCCGCGTTCAAACTCTTCAAGGGATTTGTGCTCCTCGCCCTGGCCGTTGGCGCACTGCGGTTGCTGCACAGAGGCGCCGCATTCGAGGTGTATCGCTGGGCCAATACCTTTCGGGTGGACCCCAACAATCGCTACGTTCATCTCCTGCTGGTGCGGCTTTCCCTCTTCGACGGGAAGAAACTACGGGAACTGAGCGTGGGCACTTTTTTTTATTCTGCACTCTTCTTGACCGAGGGCACGGGCCTGTTGCTTGGCAAGCGTTGGGCTGAGTACTTTACAACGATCTCTACTTTCTCTTTCATTCCCCTGGAAATCTATGAGATCGTCAGACGGGTGACGTTCCCCAGAGTGCTGGTCCTCCTGCTCAACGTGGCGGTGGTCGTCTATCTGGTCATCGACCTGCGCCGCGCTCGATGAAGTCCCGCGCTTTCTTGGAACGCGGATTTATCTCTCCACGATGGTTGGGCAAGGCCTAATTCAGTCGCGTTTTTCGGTGCGCTGGCGGTTCAGCCGGAGGGAGGCGTTGCGCAGCACTTCGGGGATGTTCCGGTTCATCGTAAGCGTCTTCAGGTCCGTTATTTTTATCTGCTTCAGCAGGTGCAGCGATACATCCAACGGGGTCTTGGGGTTATTCACCAGGTTTCGGACCACCGTGTAGTTGCGGCGAAAATTGCGGTGCGTGGCGATCAGCCGCAGAATCTCGTCGCTCAAGGACGCCATCGCCGCGAAGGTCTCTACTTCCCGGTCGGTAATGCGCGCCGACTGCAGCACGGCGCGTTGCACCACCTTGCAGGGATCGCGGATCAGCGTGATGCGTTCTTCGCGGCTGCCCTTGAGGGCCGCTTGCACGCGCTCGGCCACGCGCATGCGCGACAGCCGCTGCAGCAGTGTCACCCGCCTGGTCTGATCGGGCTCGGCATCCGTGACCGCGTCGGCAAATGTCTCTTCGGCTTCCGGGGTTTCCTTTTGCAGATCCTGCAACTGCTGGCGCTGGTCCTCGGTAAGGGACACGGCATGGAGCAGCGCGGCCGCCAGGGCGGGGACGGCGCTCAGCTTCTCGAGATCGTCCAAAATCTCCTGCACCGTCTCGGTCGGCACGCGCCGGGCCGCGGCGATCAAATATTCCTGCGGGCAGCGCCAGTGCTTGATCAGGGCCGCTGCGATTCCGGGCTTTTCGATCAGATTGCGTCCGCAATATCGGAAAAGCTGCGCGGCGGGGGAATCGCCTTTCAGCGCTTCCGTGAAATCCTCGGGAGATTGCGTGAGCAGGGCCTGGGCGGATCGTTCGCGGACCACTTCGTCGGACTCTTCCGCCAGCACCGTCAGGAGTTCGGCGCGTTCCGGCCCGGGGAGCTGCGCGCTGCCCGTGCAAACCGCCATCTTTCGTTCGCGCGTAGCCCGGCCCGATACGATCTCTTCGTACAGCTCGGAGCTAATCGGCTCCTCCCGAGCTTCCTTTCAAATTGCTGCGCGTGAGTGTTACCTTCCCCGGGTGGCCGGGCGGTCCCATGGGCGCGAGCGTTTGGCCGTTGAGCTCCAGCAGCAGTGCGCCGGCGTCTTGCGCAGAAATATCAAGTTCATTCTGCGCCTGAAAACTACGGCTTTGCCCGGCGATCATATTTCCGTCAAAAGCCGTGCTGCCATCGGCCGCCACCGTCACGCTGGTCGCTTTTCCGGCTTCGATTTTCAGCAGCAGCATGTCCGCCGGAGTTGGCGCGGCAACGGCCGGCGCGGAGCCGTCCGCAGGGCCCGCGGCGGAAGCACCCGCCACTCCTCCAATCAGTCCTGTCGAAGATGCGCTCGTTTGCGGCGCCGTGGCGTCTGCCGGCGGCGTGATGGCCAGTTGCGCGGCCGAGCGTTGCGCGCGGCGCGCGGAATAGAACCGCCAGCCGAACCATCCCGCGGCGATAAGAAGCACGAGTACGGCTGCCGCGCCGACCCAGGGTCGCCAGTCGACTGTAGCTTTCTGCGGCTCCGGTTTGGCCGGCCAACCTGGCATGGTGTCTTTGCCTTCGTTCACGGCCGTCACGTATTCCGCGACCATGCCTTCCTCGTCCAGCCCCAGGTAACGGCTCACGCCGCGCACAAATCCGCGGTTAAACACGCCGCCCGGAAGGCGCTCCCATTCCTCGTCCTCCAGCGCTTGCAGGAATCGCGTGCCGATGCGGGTCGCGCTGCAGATTTCGTCGAGCGAGACTCCACGCATCTCGCGTTCGCGCTTCAGGTGTTCGCCAAAACCTGTTTTGGTCATTGTCAGTGAAAGGGGCTGGTAAAGCACAATACTAGGCGGCCCCGTGCGCGGGTGTCAATTCGCCTGAGGAAAAAGCGAGCGCATTTTCCCGCGGCACTGCCAATTTTGGAAACATAGAACTGAAAGTACCGTTGCACCCTCGCGAAATTGGTGTCTATAATTCGAATTGATTTTTGGCCCCCTCATCGAATCGGGCCATTCAATTCGATAATCAGGTTTGGGCGTAAAGTGACAGACACAAAGAACTTTACTGGCATCGAGCGTCGCCGCAATCCGGCCGTCCCCCCCGAACGCCGCGAAGCCGGCGAAGTGGCCGTATTCCACGAACTGGGCAAGGCCCTCACTTCATCTCTGCAGCTCGATCAGGTCCTGCGCACCATCATGGAAAAAATTGACGAGTTTCTGCATCCCGACACCTGGTCCCTGCTCCTGGTGGACGAAGCCAAACAGGAGCTTTATTTCGAACTGGCCATCGGCAATAACGCGCACACCCTCAAGGATATTCGCATCAAGATGGGGCAGGGCATTGCCGGATGGGTGGCCCACAACCAGCAGGCCGTGATCGTTCCCGACGTAAGCCAGGACACCCGTTTTTTCTCCAAAGTGGATGAGAAGACCAAGACCGAAACGCACTCCATCGTGGCCGTCCCGGTCCGTTTCCGCGAACACTGCCTCGGCGTCATCGAGTTGATCAACTGCATGGGCGAAAACGGATTTCAGGACCGCGACCTTGCGCTGCTGGAAGCCCTCGCGGATTTCGCCGCCATCGCCCTGGAAAACGCGCGCCACGTGCAGCGCATCCATGAGCTGACCATCACCGACGATTGCACCAGCCTGTACAACGCGCGGCACCTCAATTTTATTCTGGAGACGGAGATCTACCGCTCGCAGCGCTACGGCTACGAATTCTCCCTCGTGTTTCTGGACCTGGATCATTTCAAGGCCATCAACGACACGCACGGACACCTGGCGGGTTCCAAGCTGCTCGCCGAAATCGGTAATGTCCTCCGGACCCATTGCCGGTTGATTGACTTCGCCTTCCGCTACGGCGGCGATGAATTCGTCATTCTGTTGCCGCAGACCTCCAAGGAAAGCGCCTGCGTCGTGGCGCGGCGTCTGCATCGCTTGATCCGCGAAACCCATTGGCTCACCTCCGAGGGCCTGGACATTCGCGTCACCACCAGCGCCGGCGTGGCTTCCTACCCCACCGACGCCAAGACCAAGGCGCAGCTCCTGCACCTGGCCGACGAAGCCATGTACGCGGTCAAAAATTCCACGCGCGACAACGTGGCCGCCGCCAATCAGGGTTTGCTACCCGTGGCTTGAAGGTCGCCCTCGTTCCGCCTCCAGAACTGGCCCAACCTGTGCGTTCTCTGCTGCTTGATTCACCCGGTATGGCGTGCTAGTCTCAACGCCTCTCGCATAGCGGAATTTTCCGTAGCGTCGCAAATTGGAACGGGGAGTGCATGGCTAACGAAGCACTGGGCATGATCGAGACCAAGGGACTGATCGCCTCGATTGAAGCCGCCGACGCGATGGTTAAGGCCGCCAACGTCATTTTGATCGGCAAGGAATATATCGGCGCCGGCTACGTCACCGTGATGGTGCGTGGCGATGTCGGCGCGGTGAAGGCCGCTACCGACGCCGGAGCCGCCGCCGCGCGCCGCGTGGGCGAACTGGTGGCCGTGCACGTCATTCCCCGGCCGCACGAACACGTGGAAAAAATCCTGCCTGGAAACGTGCCTGCCAAAAAATAGCAGTGCATCGATAGGTTGAATGCCTTGGACTTGCGCGACGCGGATCTGATCTCCATCCAGGAAGTCCGCGACCTGCTGGCGCAGGCCACCGCCGCACAGAAAAAATTCGCCTTATTCTCCCAGGAACAAGTGGACGCTGTGGTGGAGGCCTGCGCCGCGGTGGCCGCCGAGGCCGCCGAACCGCTCGCGCGCCTGGCCGTGGAAGAAACCGGCTTCGGGAACGTCCTCGACAAGACGGCCAAGAACCGCTTTGCCTCCACAAACGTTTGGCAGGCGATTCGCGGCATGCGCACGGTGGGCATCCTGCGCGAGGATCGCGAGAAGCATATTCTGGAGGTAGCCAGTCCCGTGGGCGTGGTGGCTGCGGTGATCCCTTCCACTAATCCCACTTCCACGGCCATCTACAAAACGCTCATCGCGCTCAAGGCGCGCAACGCCATCGTCCTCAGCCCGCACCCTTCGGCCAGCCGTTGCATCTGCGAAGCCGCCGGCATCCTGAGCCGCGCGTCGGTTTCTGCGGGCGCCCCCGAGGGTCTGGTCCAGTGCCTGCAGCACACCACGCTTGCGGGAACCCAGGAACTGATGCGCAGCCATTCTACCGGTGTGATTCTGGCCACTGGCGGAACGGGCTTGGTCCGCGCTGCCTACGCCTCCGGCAAGCCGGCCTATGGCGTGGGTCCCGGCAACGTGCCGGCGTTCATCGAGCAGACGGCAAACATTGTCAAAGCCATCGCGGACATCTTCGCCGGGAAAACATTCGACTACGGCACCATCTGTTCCTCCGAGCAGTCCATCGTCGTGGAGGAGCCCGCCAGCCGCATGGCCCTGGAAGAGTGCCGCCGTCAGGGAGCGTACTTTTTGTCGCCCGACGAGGCTCGCAAGGTCGGCGCGCTGGTTTTTCTTCCCGGCCTGCACGCGCCCAATACGAAAATTGTCGGCCGTCCGGCCACCACGATCGCGGAAATCGCGGGGATCGACGTGCCGCCGGCCACGCGCGTGCTGATTGCTCGGCTTGATCCCGCGCAAGTAGGCCGCGAATTCCCGCTCTCCGCCGAAAAGCTCTCACCCATCCTCGCGTTGTATGTGGTCGCGGATCTCGCCGCGGGCATCGAGCTTTGCGAGCGCCTGCTGCGCTTCGGCGGGCTCGGCCACACCTGCGCCATCCACTCCCAGAATCAGGAGGCCATCCGGCAGTTCGGGCAGGCCGTCCCGGCTTTTCGCGTCTGTGTGAACACCTCGTCGGTGCACGGCTCCATCGGCTACTCCACCCATCTGTTTCCGGCCATGACCCTGGGCTGCGGCGCGCCGGGAGGAAATATCACCTCCGATAACATCGGCCCGCGGCATTTGATGAACGTGAAGCGCATCGCCTGGGAGTCCCGCGAAGTGGAACATCGCAGCGTGCCGGCCAGCAGGCGCATGGAGGGAAGCGCCGGCGGGGAGCGCGCCGCGTCGGACATCGCAGGGGACGCCGCAGCCGGTGGCACGGCGAGCGCCCGGCCGCTATCTTCCTCCCCGCTTGATCGCGCGCACATCGCAAAAACGGTCGCGCGCGTGCTCACGGAGCGAGGCTGGATCGGAGGCGGCGATATGCGCAGCGAAGGGCACCGCGATGTGCGCGACGAAGTGCCGGAAGCCGCGCTACGGGAACGGCCGTCTCCCTCGGAACTCGCTTCGGAAATTGCGGGTCGCGTATTTCAGACCGGCCGTGGCTCGCGCGCCGAGGGCGCAGCCGGCGCGCCGCGCTCGAAGCCGCCATCGGGGAACGCGGCCCCCAGTGTGCCGCCTGCGCCTTCCGCGCCGCCGGAAACTGGCGCCGCCCCAAAAATCGATGTCGTTCCCTTCGTCAGCGAAGCAGACGTGCAGCGAGCCGTTACGCGCGGCGAGAAAATCTTTATCGGCCCCAAGACCATTCTGACCCCCTCGGCGCGCGATCTGGGCTTTGAACGGAACATCTTCATCGAGACCGAGGGCTCCTCGAAACGCTAGGGATTGCGCAATTGTTCCCCGCAACCCTTACCCCTATACTGGGTTTCTAAGTCTACGAGGGTGCACCTTCCATGCGTACCATGCAAGCCGCGCGCTATGCGCGCTGGTCGGCTATCGCTGCGGTTCTGCTCGCCGTGGTTGTGGCCGGCGTGTATGCGCGGCGTTCGCGGCATAGCCGCCGAACGCAACCGACGGCGGCCCCGGTGCCCGCAAGCGTGGAGGAACAATCGGCGGGTTTTTCCCTCTCCAAGGTCACCGGCCAGCAAACCCAGTACACCGTGCGCGCCTCGCACGCCACGGAGTTCAAGCAGGGTGGCCTCAGCTTGCTTCAGAATGTTTGGATCACCGCGTTTGGCAACGCCGCGGAGCGCTTCGATAATCTGCAATCGGGGGCTTGCAACTACGTGTCCGATACAGGCCTGTTCACCTGCTCCGGCCCCGTGCAGATGGATCTGCAAAGTTCCCAGGATGCGCGCGCGCATCCCAGCGGCTCCGCGTCGGCGGCAACTCCCGCGCATGTCGTGCACATCAGCACCAGCGAGGTTTCCTTTGACGGGCAGACGGGCGTCGCAACCACCAGCAAGTTTGTGGATTTCCGCCTTCCGCAGGGGCAGGGGCACGCGGTCGGCGCGCGCTTCGAATCCCGCGAGGGAGGCTTGTATCTTCTGCGGGATGTCCATTTAACTCTCAATCCGTCGCCGCCGCCCGCGCCCTCCTCCGCCGCCGCAGTGAACCCGCTGGGCTCCGCGCACGTGGAAATTTCCAGCTCCAGCCTGGTGTATGACCGGGCCCAGGGCGTCATTCACCTGGCGGGCCCGGTGACCGTCAACCAGGGATTGCATACGCTTCTGGCCGGCAAGCTGGACGTTGTGCTTGACCAACAACTGCATGTCCGTCGCCTGGTGGCTACGGATCATCCGGAAATACGCAGCCTGCAGGATTCCGAGACCACGGTTCTCTCCGCCGGGCAGATTACCGCCGCTCTTTCCAGCGATGGGTGGATTCAGCAGATTACCGCCGAGACAAATGTTCAGTCCGACAGGAAACGCCCGGCCGGCGAGGATCACCTCACCGCGCGTCTGGTGCAGTTGGACTACACCGCCGGAACCAATCAGTTGCGCCGCATGACGGCCACCGACGACGTCAAGGTGCGGTCCGAGCTTGTGACCGGGGCCAGCCGGCGTCTGGCGACGTCGTCCGTGGTGATGGATTTTGTTCCCGCGGCCGACGGAAAGGATGTGCGTCTCGCCCATGCTGCCACTCCGCAAGCCACGCTGGATTCGCTGGGCCCCGCCCAGGCGGCCGGCAAGGCAACTTCCGAGCGGATGAGTTTGATCAGTCGTCAACTGCAGGCGGAATTCGGCGAGCAAAGCGATCTGCAAAAACTCTTCGGCTCCGGCGGCGTGGAGATGCAGCGCCAGATCGGTGATATGCCCGCGGCCACCAGCACTTCGCGCGACATGACCGCGCTGTTTGTTCCCGGCGATTGGTACTCCGTGCAACAAACCGGCGACGTCCGGGTGCGCGATGCGGAAAAGACCGCGCAGGCGCCCAGCGCCGTCTTCGACCATCTCTCCGAGAGCGCCGCGCTGGCCGGGCCCGTCACGCTTACCGACGAGTCCTCGCGAACGACAGCAAACTCCGCGAAGTTTTTGCAGTCGGCTAACGAGTTCCACGCCGAAGGCGACGTCATCACCAGCGAGATCCAGGATCCCGCCGCGTCTCCCGCGGATGCCGCGCGTGGGCCGACGCATATCTCCGCCGACCGCCTGGCCGCAAACACGGTAACCGGGCACGCCGTCTACTCCGGGCATGCGCGGTTGTGGCAGGGGAATTCCCTGGTGCAGGGGGATGTCATCGAGCTGGACCGCACCGCGCAAACCATGACGGCGAACGGCCGCGTGCGCGCGATTTTCCCCAAAGAGCGGCAGACTTCTCCCGCAGGCGCCTCTTCGCCTAAACAGGCGCCCGGTGCGCCGCCGGAGTTTGTTCACACCGAGAGCGGCCGGCTGATTTACCAGGGCGCCGAACATCACGCGCGGTTGGAACAGGGCGCCACGGCGCGGACCGATCAGGGAGTCATCCGCTCGCCTTCCATGGATCTCTACTTTGTTCCGAATGACCCCGCGAGCGCTCCCGCAGGCACCCCTGCGACTGCGGCAGCGGCATCTAAGCCCGTTTCTCCCCTGGCCACCATCGGAGACCAAACCTTTGACCGGGCCACCGCCTTGGGCGGGGTGGAGGTGGAGGACGGCGACCGCCGCGGCAAGTCCGCGCGCGCCGACTACACCGCCTCGGACGGGAAGTTTGTTCTCTCGGGCGATCGTCCAACTGTGTATGACAGCTTAGGAAACGCCACAAATGGCCGTCAATTGACCTTCATTTTTGACGATGATAGCATTGTCGTAGATTCGGAAGAAGGCTCGCGAACGCTGACGCTGCACCGGGTTGAGAAATGACAGGAGTATGCCAAAATTTCAGGCGGTCGACCTTAGCAAGTCTTATCGCGGGCGGAAGGTCGTGGACGATTTGGATTTGGAGGTCGACGAGGGTGAAGTAGTCGGCCTGCTGGGACCCAATGGCGCCGGAA
>Ga0302325_10013852_pt1 | contig 17179 bp, 13 predicted proteins | sample Palsa_T0_2_FD_201948 | JGI IMG/M metagenome (GOLD analysis project Ga0302325, IMG submission 201948) | Peat permafrost microbial communities from Stordalen Mire near Abisko, Sweden - Palsa_T0_2 | ecosystem: Environmental > Terrestrial > Soil > Palsa > Peat permafrost | place: Sweden: Abisko... | reverse complement strand
CGATCTCGCGCTGTGGCTGCATTTGGATGAGTCTGAATTGGCCTGGTTCGCCGATTTGAAAGGCTTGGGCGCGAAGCCTGGCGCTGTTGCGACGGATTCAAGGCTGGCTCACTATAACTATCGGATATTGACGAAGTCAGCCGGCGGATTGCGTATGATCGAGGCGCCCAAACAACACTTGAAGATGATGCAGCGGCAGATTCTTACGGAGATACTGGATCGCGTTCCGGTGCATGATGCTGCGCATGGGTTTGCGCGTGGGCGGTCGATACGGAGCTTTGCCGCGCCGCATGTTGGACGACGCGTGGTGCTGCGGATGGATCTGGAGGATTTCTTTCCTTCGATCAATGGGCGCAGGGTGCAGGCGTTTTTTCGGACGGCTGGGTATCCGGAATCGGTGGCGGATTTGCTGGGTGGACTATGCACGAACGCTGTGCCGCGCGGGGCCTGGGTTGGGGTTCAGCCGGGTTGTGATTCGGCGCTGCTGTTTGAATCGCGGAAGCTGTATGCGCGGCCGCATCTGCCGCAGGGTGCGCCGACTTCGCCGGCGTTGGCGAATATCTGCGCGTATCGCGTGGATTGCCGGTTGAGCGCGCTGGCTGAGGCTGCGGGCGCGACTTATACGCGGTATGCGGACGATCTGGCGTTCAGCGGCGATGCGGACTTTGATCGCGGCGTGGAGCGGTTTGCGGCGCGTGCGGCGGCGATTCTGCTGGAGGAGGGGTTTCGCGTGCAGCATCGCAAGACGCGCGTGATGCGGCAAGGCGTGCGGCAGTATCTGGCGGGGCTGGTGCTGAATGAGCGCGTGAATACAGTGCGTGCGGACTATGAGCGGCTGAAGGCGACGCTGCATAATTGCATTCAGCATGGGCCGGAAAGCCAGAATCGCGAGGGACATGCAGCGTTCCGGCAGCATCTGGAGGGGCGCGTGGAGTTTGTTGCGAGCGTTCATCCGCAGAGGGGCGAGCGGCTGCGTGCAATGCTCGGGCGAATTGCGTGGTGAATTTCCGGTTGCGATTTGCGCGGCTCGTGCTACTCTCTGTCTATGCTGGTACGCCGGACATCCCGTCGAATTCCGATCAAGGTGCAGTTGCGCATGATCTTCATGGATGTCTGCTGCGGTCCACCGTCTTCCCTCAAGTAGCTCTCTTCGTCGATGCGCCCGCATGGTCCTGATCCGAGTTCTGGGCCGTGGTGTATCGAAGCAAGCCAGTTATTCGCTACAGTTCTGCGCCAGTTGTAACTCGGCGCAAGCGGGGGAAGTGTCTATGCCAATGTCTTTGGAATCCACACTGCTGTTTAGCGATACTTTGCCGGGAGGCGCGACTTGGTCGCATGTGCTGAAACGCGGTACGGCGCTGCGTATTACGGATGTGGAGGGCGGCGCGAATGTTGCAGCCTATTTTCTTAACTTCGACAACCGCTCGGAGCGGTTCAATTTACCCGATACTCTGAAGGCTCAGCATACGGCGCGGTTGCGGGAAGGGCATGTGCTGTTTTCCGATATGGGACGCGTGCTTTGTTCGATCACCGAAGATACAGTGGGCTGGCACGATCCGATTGCTGGAATTTCGAATGCTGGATCGATTGAGAAGAAGTACGGGAAGACGACCTATCGGCAGTGCCGCAATGATTGGTATCAGAATGCGCGCGATGGATTTTTGATTGAGCTGGGCAAGTATGGCATGGGGCCGCGAGAACTTCATGCCACGGTGAATTTTTTCAGCAAAGTTGTGGTGGATGACCTGGGCAAGATGCAATATGTGACGGGTAACTCGCCTGCTGGAAGTTATGTTGAGTTACGAGCGGAGATGAATGTTCTGGTGCTGCTGAATACTTCGCCGCATCCTTTGGACGACGCGCTGCAATATGCTCCAAAGCCGGTGGAATTGAGCGTAAGCCGCGTTCCGATGCCGATGCGCGACGACCGCTGTAGAACTCTGTGCCCGGAGAATGCGCGTGGGTTTGTCTTGACCGAGTTATATTTCTTGTAATCCTTGCGAGGAAGACGTGGAAACTGCAAATTTTACATCCAGTCTCAAGCCCAGCCTGCTTACGCCGGAGACGGCTCTGCACAGCTTTATTGTCGAGGCTGGCGACCCGTTTGTCTTTGAGATCCTCGAAGGGCAGTATCTTCGCATCGTCGATTTGAAGGGGAATCAGGCGGTGGACACGCTCTTTTACAACGCGAAGGATTACTCAGACCGGTACAGCGCGCAGGATACGATTCGCGAGCAGGGGAATATCTATCTGACGGCGGGGACTAAGTTACTTTCAACGGAGGGTCATGTGCTGCTGGAGATAGTGGCGGATACCTGCGGAAGGCACGACACGCTGGGCGGAGCGTGCGCGGCGGAGAGCAACATGGTGCGCTACGACTTGAGCAAGCGGTCGATGCATGCCTGCCGGCAGAGCTTCCTGAAGGGCATTCAGGCGTGGAAGCGCGGCATGACCAAGAGCGACCTGACCAGTAATATCAATTTCTTTATGAATGTTCCGGTAACTCCCGAGGGTAAGTTGACGTTTGAGGATGGAGTCTCGGAGGCGGGCAAGTATGTGGAGATGCGCGCTGCGATGGATGTGCTGATGGTGATCAGTAACTGCCCGCAATTGAATAATCCATGCAACGGATACGATCCGACGCCGGTGCAAATTCTTATCTGGGACAAGCATGTTTAGAAGAGTCCTGATCGCCAATCGCGGTGCGATCGCCTGCCGGATACTGCGCACGTTGAAGAAGATGGGTATTGCGTCGGTGTGCGTGTACTCCGAGGCGGATGCGGACTCGCGCCATGTGCTGGATGCGAATGAGGCTTATTGCATTGGACCGGCGCCGGCGGCACAGAGTTATCTTTCGATCGAGAAGATACTTGCAGTTGCGCGGCAGTCGGGCGCTGAGGCGGTTCATCCAGGGTATGGATTTCTTAGCGAAAACATTGGGTTTGCTCAGGCTTGCGCGGCTGCGGGCGTTGTCTTTATCGGGCCCGGCGTGGATTCGATTGAGGCGTTTGCGCTGAAGCATACGGCGCGCGGCATTGCTGTGGATTGCGGTGTGCCGTTGTTGCCTGGGACTGGGTTGCTGAAGGGTAAGAACGATGCGCTGGCCTCTGCTGCGCGGCTGGGTTATCCGGTGATGCTGAAGAGTTCGGCGGGCGGCGGAGGCATTGGCATGCGGGTGTGCGCGGATGAGGCGCAGCTTGCGGATGCGTATGAGTCGGTGGTGCGGTTGAGCAAGAGCAGCTTTGGCGACGGCAGTGTGTTTCTGGAGAAGTTCATTGCGCGCGCCAAGCATGTGGAAGTGCAGATCTTTGGCGATGGCAAGGGCGGGATATTGACGCTTGGTGCGCGCGATTGCTCGGCGCAGCGGCGGCATCAGAAGGTGATTGAAGAGACGCCGGTGCCTGGGCTTGCGAGTGAGGTGCAGGAGCAGTTGTTTGCTTCGGCGCGGCTGCTGGGTGAGGCGGTTAAGTATAAGTCGGCGGGTACGGTCGAATTTATCTTCGATGTGGACTCGAATGCGTTTTACTTTCTGGAAGTGAACACTCGTTTGCAGGTGGAGCATGGGGTTACGGAGCAGGTAACCGGCCTCGATCTGGTAGAGATGATGATCCGGGAGGCGGCCGGTGAGTTGCCACCGCTCGAATCGTTGACGCGGGCGCTGAAGGGTAGCTCGATTGAGGCGCGCATCTATGCCGAAGATCCCGCGAAGTGCTTTCAGCCTGCGCCGGGGAAGCTGGCGGAAGTTATATTTCCCGGTCCTGAGTTAGCGAGGACGGAGACGTGGGTTGAGAGCGGATCTGAAGTTAGCCCGTATTATGACCCGATGATCGCGAAGATCATTGTTACGGGCTCGGATAGAAGCGAGGCTGTGGCGAAGATGGCGCGGGCGCTTGAGGCTTGCTCGTTCTCTGGGACTGAGACCAATCTCGATTATCTGAAGGCTGTCGTTGCTTCGGAGACGTTTGTTTCGGGCGGAATGACGACGGCTTCTCTTGGCCGGTTCCAGGTTGCGCGACGGGCCTTTGAGGTGCTGGAGGGGGGAACGCAGACCACGGTGCAGGATTATCCGGGGCGGCTTGGGTTCTGGCATGTGGGCGTGCCGCCTTCGGGGCCGATGGACCCGCTGGCGCTGCGGTTGGCGAATCGGTTGGTGGGCAATGGCAGCGATGCGCCCGCGCTGGAGATGACGGGGATTGGCGCTAAGTTGCGATTCGATGCGGATGCGGTGGTGGCTATATGTGGCGCGGTTATGGATGCTCGGCTTGCAGACGCTCCCGTCAAGTTATGGAAGCCGATTGAGGTTAGGGCCCGGCAGATACTTCAATTTTCGGCGGTGAAGGGCGCTGGAACGCGGACTTATCTGGCGGTGCGGGGTGGGATTGTTTCGCCTAAGTTTCTGGGCAGCGCTGGTACGTTTATGCTGGGTAAGTTTGGCGGACATGCGGGTCGGGCTTTGCGGGCTGGGGATGTGATTCATTTTGGCGCCGCTGAGTCTGGAACATTGGCTTCATCGCTTGTCGCAGTTGCTATTCCGCAGTATTCGCGTCATTGGGAGATAGCGGTGTTGTATGGGCCGCATACCTCGCCGGAGTTCTTTACGGACGCCGATATTGCGATGATTTTCAGTACGGATTGGCGGGTGCATTATCAGTCGGATCGGACGGGAATTCGGCTGGTGGGGCCCAAGCCGGAATGGGCGCGCAAGGATGGCGGCGAGGCTGGATTGCATCCCTCGAACATTCACGATAATGCTTATGCGGTTGGGTCGATCGACTTTACTGGAGATATGCCGATTCTGCTAGGTCCGGATGGACCAAGTTTGGGTGGATTTGTTTGCCCTGGCGTGGTGATTTCAGCCGAGTTATGGAAGCTGGGGCAGCTTGCTGCAGGAGATGCGGTACGTTTTCGGCGAGTTACCGAGGAGCAGGCGCGGGTAATGGAAGCGCAGTTGGAAGCGGCCGTTGAATCGCTGAGTGCGCCGCTGCCGAAGATACCGACGAACTCGTTTCGCGAAGAGGCGATTTTGCGGGCTTCACGGGAGCGCAGGCCGGCTATGGTGCATCGCGCGGATGGCGATAAGTATCTGCTGGTGGAGTACGGCGAACGGGTGCTGGATCTGGCGCTGCGATTCCGGGTGCATCTGCTGGAGCAGAAGCTGGGGGCTGCGGGATTGGCGGGGATTCTGGATATTACCCCGGGTGTGCGGTCGTTGCAGATTCACTATGACAATCGGCGATTGCCGCGTGAGGCGCTGCTGGATGCTTTGGAGGCTTTCGATGCAGAGTTGCCGGAGAATCCCGATGTGACGGTGCCTTCGCGGACGGTGTATATGCCGTTGTCGTGGAACGATCCTGCGACGCAGTTGGCGCAGTCGAAATACATGACTTCCGTACGACCGGATGCTCCGTGGTGTCCGGATAACATCGAGTTTATCCGGCGGATCAATGGGCTTGGCTCTGTGCAGGATGTGTATGACATTGTCCATGCGGCGAGTTATCTGGTGCTTGGGTTGGGGGACGTGTATCTGGGGGCGCCGGTGGCTACTCCTACCGATCCTCGACACCGGCTGGTTACGACCAAGTACAATCCTGCGCGAACCTGGACGCCGGAAAATGCGGTGGGCATTGGCGGGGCGTATATGTGCGTGTATGGGATGGAGGGGCCGGGCGGTTACCAGTTGGTGGGGCGAACGGTGCAGGTTTGGAATACGTATCGCAGTACGGCTACGTTTCCGGAGGGTGCGCCGTGGTCTTTGCGGTTCTTTGACCAGATACGGTTCTATCCGGTTTCGGGAGAAGAGTTACTGGATTTGCGGAGCCGGATCTTGCATGGACGCTTCGATCTGAAGACGGAAGAGGGTCACTTCAATCTTAATGAATATCAGCAGTTTCTGGCTTCAATTGCTCCGGAAGCGGATGCGTTTCGCGCGATACAGCGGCAGGCTTTTCGCGAGGAGCGGGAGCGGTGGGCTGCGAATGGTTTGCTGGAAGTGAGTGCGCCGCCGGAGATGCCCGATGTGGATGACGGCGATGGGGTGGTTGCCGAGGGTTGCGTTGCGGTGACTTCACCGATGACGGCGAGCGTGTTTCAGATTTCTGTTGAAGCTGGTGAGCGCGTGGCGGCTGGTGCGCGACTGGTGGTGCTGGACGCGATGAAGACGGAGGTCGTGATTGCTTCCTCTGCGGCGGGCGTGGTGGAGGAGATTCGCTGCGCGCCGGGGAAACTGGTTCATGCCGGGCAGACGTTGGTGGTTTTGCGGACGGAATAGTGAATGGGATGGGAGATAGATTGGCGTGGATATTGCATCGCTTGAGTTAGCGTATCGAGATAAGACAACGACACCGGCGGAAGTAGTGCGAGGCATCTATGCGGCGATTCGCGCGCAGGGTGAGCGGCCTGTGTGGATTGCCTTGGTGGATGAGGCGCTCAATCTGAAGCAGGCCACGCGGCTTGAGGCGGTTGCGGATAAGAGTAAGCTTCCGCTATATGGGATTCCGTTTGCGGCGAAGGATAACTTCGATGTGGCGGGGATGCCTACTACGGCGGCTTGCGCGGCATTCGCGCATGAGGCTTCGGAGACGGCTCATGCGGTGCAGCGGTTGCTCGACGCGGGCGCGATCCTGATTGGCAAGTCGAATATGGATCAGTTTGCGACGGGGCTGGTGGGGACGCGCACGCCTTATGGGATCTGTTCGAGTGTCTTCAACGAGGCGTATATCTCCGGAGGGTCGAGTTCTGGTTCGGCAGTAGCTGTTGCGAAGGGGTTGGTGAGTTTTTCGCTGGGGACAGATACGGCTGGGTCGGGACGCGTGCCGGCTGCGTTTAACCAGTTAGTGGCAGTTAAGCCGACATGTGGATTGGTGAGTACGCATGGATTGCTTCCAGCTTGCCGGACGCTCGATTGCGTATCGATCTTTGCGGAGACTTGCGCGGATGCGGCTCGGGTGCTGAGTGTGGCGCAGGGATTCGATGCGAAGGATGCTTATTCGCGGAAGGCTGTGCCGGGTGAGGGAGCTACGCCTTGGACGGCCTCGACCTTCCGGTTTGGTGTGCCTACGGCGAGTAGTCTGGAGCTCTTTGGGGATGAGCAGGCATTGGCTGTTTATCTTCGCGCGATTGAGGCGATGACCAAGCTGGGCGGCGAGGCGGTGCGCTTCGATTATGCGCCGTTTCACGCGGCTGCTAGCTTGCTTTATAGCGGGCCCTGGGTTGCTGAGCGGTTGGCGGCGATTGAGGTGTTTGCTGGCGATCATGCCGATGCGATGGACTCGACTGTGGCTGGGATTATTACCGGGGCGAAGCGGTTCAGTGCTGTGGATGCTTTCAATGCGGAGTATAGATTGAAGGCGATTCGGCGCGAAACGGATGCTGTGTTGGATCAAGTGGACTTTTTGTTGCTGCCTACTGCGCCTACGACTTATACGATTGCGCAGGTGCAGGCCGATCCTGTCGCGCAGAATACGAATCTTGGATACTATACGAACTTTGTCAATCTGCTGGATCTGGCGGCGGTTGCCGTGCCGGCGGGGATGCGCGCGGATGGGCTGCCTTTTGGAGTTTCGCTGATTGGGCGGGCGTTTACGGATGCGGGTTTGCTGGAGGTTGGCGATAGGTTGCATCGAGAGCTGGCGGTAACTCTGTGCGGGTCGGAGCGGCTACTGAAAGATACTCCTGCGATAACTCATGCCGCGGCTCCGCATAACTGCGTGATGATGGCTGTAGTGGGGGCGCATTTGATTGGGCAGCCTTTGAACTGGCAGATGACGGAGCGAAGGGCGCGGCTGGTGAAGACGGTTAAAACCAATGCTCATTACCGGCTGTATGTACTGCCTAACTCAATGCCTGCGAAGCCGGGGCTGGTGTATACGCCAGAATATGCTGGCCCGGGGATTGAGTTGGAGGTTTGGGCCATGCCGGAGGATACGGTTGGGACGTTTTTGAATGGGATTCCTGCGCCCTTGGGGCTGGGAACGGTGTTGCTTGAGGATGGCAGCCGGGTGAAGGGATTTCTATGTGAGTCGGCGGGGATTGTGGGTGCGGAGGAGATTACGCATCTGGGCGGTTGGCGGGCTTATTTGCAGACGAAGGAGTAGCTTATTGGGATTGAAAGGGTAGCTGCTGATTGGGTGTGGGAAGAAGAGCAAGTGCAACAGCAGATTCCCTTCAGGAATGACAGAAAGAAAGGCAAGTGCAACAGCAGATTCCCTTCAGGAATGACAGAAAGAAAAGCGAGTGCAAAGGCAAGTGCAGCAGCGACTTTCCTTTGGAAAGGGCGTGTCATTGACGCGCTACTCGCCGTCGTCATCGTTTGCGGGGGTGCTGCTCTTGGGAGTGGCTTCTTTTTTCTTGAAGGTGCCGTTTAGGACCTGCTCGACGCTGACGCGAAAGTCAGGGTCGGCGGGGTCGCTGTCGGCTTCGAGGCGAAGGACGGGATGGCCCTGGCGGTCTACGAGGAACTTGGTGAAGTTCCAGTGGATTTCTCCGCCGCCCGCGCCGTCTTTCGCGTCCGTCAGGAATTGGATGAGCGGGAGGGTATCTTTGCCTCGGACGGTCGAGAGAGAAGCTATCTGGAAGTTTACGTGTTCGGTGTCGAGATAGTATTTCTGGATGGCTGAGTTATCTTTCAATTCTTCTGCGCCGAAGTCGGCGGAGGGTATGCCGACTACGACGAGGCCTTTGTCGGCGTAGGTTTTCTGCAGGTCTTCGAGAGCTTTGAGCTGTTCGCCGTAGATGGATTTACTGGCCAGGTTGACGATGAGCAGGGCTTTGCCCTTGTAAGTGGCGAGGGGAACAACCTTGCCGTCGAGGCTAACTACGGAGTAATCGTAGAGGGTCTTGGCGGGCGGTTTTGGGTCGGGTTTCTGCGCGTTCAGGACTAGGGCGAGATTTGCGAGAAGTAGAATGCCTAAGATAGAAAAGCGCTGAAATATCATGGTGGCCTCTGGGCTTTATTCTCGCATTGGCCTGGGTTGTTTGAAAGGGATTTGTTTTACCAACTGTGCAGCCAGCCGTCTTGTTCGCCAATGTGGACTTCCGTGCCGAGGAGGTTGGATAGCGTTGACGCGGTGAGCAGTAGCTGGCGTGGGCCGTCGGCTACGATTCGCCCTTTTTGCATGAGGATGACGCGCTCGATTTCCGGGAGGATGTCGCCGAGGTGATGGGTGACGAGGATGAGGCCGGTGCCTTCGCGGACGAGGCTGCGCAGGCTTTCGCGGAGGTCGCGCTGGGCGGCGAGGTCGAGTGCGTTGGAGGGTTCGTCGAGCAGGAGCTGTTGTGGCCGGTGGACGAGGGCTCGGGCGATGAGGATGCGGCGTTTTTCACCGGCGGACATTTCGCCGACCAACTGCGTGGCGAGGTGGTTGGCGTGGATGCGTTCGAGTGCTTCGGCGGCGCGGAGGCGCATTTCTTCGGTGACGACGAGGTTGGGCCAGAGAGTTGAGGCGGCGAAGAAGCCGGCGAGGACTGCGTCGAGGCCAGTGTTGCGTCCGGCGGAGCTGCCCGCTGTGTCGGGCGGGCGGGAGGTTGAGTATAGGCCGGGTTGGGTGTCGGAGACGATGCCGAAATGGTGGCGGAGTTGGGTGAGGTCCCAACGGCTGCGGCCGAAGATGGCGATTTCAGGGCGCGGCAGGCCGTACTCGGGGATGAGCGGGTAGAGCTCGCAGTTCATGGTGCGAATGAGGGTGGATTTGCCGCAGCCGTTTGCGCCGAGGATGGCGACGTGTTCGCCGGTCTGGATGGTGAGGTTGATGTCGTGCAGGACGACGCGGTCGCCGAGGGCGACGTTGACGTGGCGCATATTCAGGAATGGGACCGCATCGGGTTGGGGCAGCATCACATTTGTTAGAGTAAATCGGGATGAGTGGTGTTCATCCCACGTCTCAAAAGCGAGGCGTGGGGCACCCAGTTGAATGGTTTGAGTTTGTACATGAGGCGATTTTAAGAATGAGCGATGTTTCAGGATTTTTGATTCCGGCGGGTTTTCGGTTTGCAGCAGTGAAGGCAGGGCTGAAGGCGAGCGGGCGGACGGATTTTGCGGTGATCGTGGCCGATGAGGCGGCTAGCGCGGCGGCTGCGTATACGGCGAACCGGATTACGGCGGCGCCGATTGCCGTGGATAAAGCGCATTTGCAGGCGACCGGCGGGCGGGTGCGGGTGGTGGCGATCAATGCCGGCAATGCCAACTGCGCTGCGGGTCAGGCTGGATTAGAGGCCGCATATGCGACTTGCCGAGCGGCGGCGATGGAGTTTGGGTGCCGGCCGGAGGAGGTTTTTCCTTCGTCGACGGGTGTGATTGGGGTTCCGTTGCCGGTGGAGAAGCTGGTAGCGGCACTGCCGGCGATTCAGGCGAATCTTGGCGCGGAGTCGGAGAACTTTCAGCAGGTGGCGCGGGCGATTTTGACGACGGATCTGGTGGAGAAAACGGCGTTTGCGCGGCTGACGGTGGATGGGAAAGAGGTGCGGGTTGCTGCGGTGGGGAAGGGATCGGGGATGATCCATCCGCGGCTGGTGCCCCATGCCACGATGCTGGTTTACATTTTGACGGACGCGGAGATTGAGCCGGCGACCTTGCAGGGAATGTTGAATTCGGCGGTTGAGGTGAGCTTTAACCGGATTTCGGTGGATGGGGATACTTCGACGAACGACACGGTGCTTTTGCTGGCTTCCGGGGCTTCTGGAGCGAGGGTTGAGGCTGGGAATACTGAGTTTCAGGCGGTTTTAACGCAGGTCGCAACTTCGCTGGCGCGGCAGATTGTGGCTGACGGCGAGGGCGTGAAGCATGTGGTGGAGCTGCGAGTTGGCGGCGCGGTTTCCGATGCCGAGGCGGTGGTGGTGGCGAAGGCGATTGCGCATTCTCCGCTGGTGAAGACGGCGTGGGCGGGGTCGGACCCAAACTGGGGCCGGCTGATGGCGGCGATTGGGAACTCGGGCGCGGCGATCGATCCGGAGCGGATCGATATCTGGTTTGGGGATTTGCGGATTTGCCGGGATGGCGGGCGTGCTGCGGAGATGGATGTGGCCGCGGCGCATGTCTATCTGAAGCAGCCGGAGTTTTCGATCACCATCGATCTGCACCAGGGGGATGGGAGTTGCGTCTTTTGGACGACGGATCTGACGGCTGAGTACGTGCGGATCAACGCAGATTATTCGACCTAGAGCTTCAGGCGGCTAAGGGCTGGCGCTGGTTGGCGCGTCGGGGGTTTCGCGGTTGAACGCGGATGGGGACACAGTTTGCGGGATGTTTTGGGCGCGGTGTGAAGAGATGCATCGCGAGGTACAGGACTGCCTGAAGAGTGACTGCGCCTGCGGTGTCCAGCAGAACGTCTGAGAAGCAGCCGGTGCGGTTGGGCAGGAATGTCTGGTGGAGTTCGTCGACGTTGGCGACGAGGAAGACGGCGGCGATGGCCATGCCGTGGCTGATCCATTGACGGGCCTGAGCGGTGAGTTGGAGATTTCTCATTTGCCGAAGCGACTGGAAGACGCCGCGGAAGACGACCAGTGAAAAGAGGCCGTAGCCGGTGAAGTGGCCGATTTTGCGGATCATGTGATGGATGTCCGACCAGCGTGGGTCGATGGCCGGGCCGAAGACGGCTTGGCAGGCGGCGTGCAGAGGAGCAGAGGTGTGATCGGCGCCGAAAGCGGCTGTGGATTCGATGGCGAAGATGGACGCGCAGAGGAAGACGGGGAGCCAGGAATGAAGGAAGTGTGGCCAGCGCAGGGACGCTGGCCGGTAAGAATGTGGGAACTTCAAGGTGGTCCATGGAGCGGTTGCCATGTTGAGATTCTCCTGAGCGGTTATCCGGGAAGAAGTAGGAAGTTATGAGTCCCGTCTAACGCGATAATTTGCTTTTCGGCAATGCTGTGGCATTCTTGAGGCCAAATGATAAGTAATTGCAAATACATATAGTTAGTAATGTGAGCGTTCTAATCCCGAAGGTAAAAATTACACGAATTGAAATATCCGAGAAAATCCTGCGCCTCTCGCAAGGGTTGCCTGACGAGGTGCGATGTCATATTACGGAACGTATACCAGAATGCGGGTTGCCGTTTGCCCGTGGCGTCATGCACATTGAGAGTGGGAGTGTTTGCGGATTTTGCTGGGCGGGCGAAAGTTGAGCCTGGTCAATACGGGTCGTAAGACGACACTTTGAGGGCCGCTCACGGTTCTACAATGAAAGGGATTGAGGTTGGGCAGATTATGGCGAGCAAGGTGAAGGAACTGGCGGAAGCGCCGGCTGCGACTGCAAATGGGACGGGCTTGATTTCGAACGAGAAGCTGCGCCAGCTTTATGCGACGATGCTGAAGTGCCGGACGCTGGAAGAGCGGGCGCGGGTGCTGTTCAAGCAGAGCAAGTTTACGGGCAATTACTACGCCGCGGTGGGTCAGGAAGCGGCTGCGGTGGGCGTGGCGCTGGATTTGCGTGTGGAGGATACGATTGGGCCTTCGCATCGCGATTTCATTACCGGGTTCATCAAGGGCGCGCCGTTGGACAAGATGTTCTGCCACTTGTTTGCGCGGGAGAATTCTCCGGACAAGGGACGGTCTTCGCCGGCGCACTTTGGCTATCAGCCGTTGAATGTGATTACGCCGGCTTCGACGATTGCCGCTCAGTTAAATATTGCGACGGGCGTGGCGCTGGCCAACAAGATGAAGAAGAACGACAACATCGCCGTGGCTTTCTCGGGCGATGGTTCGACTTCGCTGGGATTCTGGCATGAGGCGCTGAACTTTGCCGGAGTGCATGATTTGCCGATCGTGTTTGTGTGCCAGAACAATCTTTGGGCAGAGTCGGTGAACTTGCAGTTCCAGACCAAGGTGCCGGATATCAGCGTGAAGGCGCAGGCTTACGGTTTCCCTGGAATTACGGTGGATGGGAATGATGTTGTCGCCGTGTATCGCGTGGCGCAGGAGGCCATTGCACGGGCGCGGCGTGGACAAGGCCCGACGCTGATTGAGTGCAAGACGTATCGCTGGTATGGACACTCGGAGATCGATCCGGCCAAGTATCGCGATCCTGAGGAAGTGGAGAAGTGGAAGGCGAAGGATCCGATTCTGGGGATGGAGAAGTATCTGACCGGGAAGGGATTGTTTACCGCGGCCTGGAAGCAGGAGATTGTGGACGGATTTAACAAGGAGTTGGACGCGGCGATTGAGATTGCGGAGAAGAGTGCGCTGCCGGAGGGTGTGGAGGCGCTGGATCATGTTTACTCGTTCGATATTCGGGATAGGGTGTTGAATCCTAAGAGTTATTCGCCGAGTTATTAGGATTGCCCGAGAAGCAGATTCCCTGCGGGAATGACAGACAGAAATGCAAGGGCAAGTACAAGGGCAAAGGCAGCCGCAGGTCCTTCGGCTCCGTTGGTCGCAAACGACGCGACCAACTCCGCTCAGGATGACAGTATTTTTTGTACAGATTGGATTGGGTAGATCATGGCACTTGTGACTTACATCAGCGCGATTACCGAGGCGCTGCAGGAAGAGATGCGGCGCGACGAGCGCGTGTTCATTATTGGCGAGGATGTGGGCGTCGAAGGCGGCGTTTTCAAGGCGACCAAGGGGCTCTATGAGGAGTTTGGCGCGGATCGGGTGATCGATTCGCCGCTGGCTGAGGGCGTGATTGTTTCGGCGTCGATCGGCGCGGCTCTGGCGGGGCTTAAGCCGGTGCCGGAAATTCAGTTTTCGGACTTTATTACGCCGGCGATGGATGCCTTGACGCAGCAGGCGGCGAAGCTGCGCTATCGCTCGGGTGGAACGCAGACCTGCCCGTTGACGCTGCGGGTTTGCTATGGCGGCGGCGTGGGCGGCGGACTGTATCACTCGCAGACAAACACGACGTGGTTTGCGCATGAGCCGGGGCTGGTGGTGGTGGCTCCTGGAACTGTCGCCGACGCGAAGGGAATGCTGAAGGCGGCGATCCGCCAGGACGATCCGGTGATCTATTTCGAGCACAAGAAGCTGTACCGCTCGATCAAGGAAGATTTGCCGGATGGGGACGATTTTGTTACGGATTTGTTCAAGGCCGCGGTGCGCAGGCCGGGGACGGATCTGACGCTGGTGACGTATGGCTGGACGTTGCAGCTTTCGTTGCAGGCGGCGGAGAAGATTCACGCGGAGACGGGCGCGGAGATTGAGGTGGTCGATCTGCGGGTGTTGAATCCGCTGGATAAGGACACGTTCCTGGAGTCGCTGGCCAAGACCGGGCGGATGCTGATTGTGCATGAGGATCATCGCACGCTGGGTATTGGCGCGGAGATTGCGGCGATTGCGGCGGAGCAGGCTTTCGATTGCCTGGATGCGCCGATTGTGCGCCTGACGGCTCCGGATGTGCCGGCGATTCCATTCTCGGCTCCGCTCGAGAAGTTCTACCTGCCTTCGGTGGACAAGATTGTCGATGCGGCGACCAAGTTGTTGAATTATTAACAGATGGAGCAATTCCGGTCACGGTTGATGAGGTGAGCGCTCTTCCTTCGGGAAGGGCGTTTGTTTCATTGACCCTGCCTTGGGCGCTTGAGTAGAGTTAGGAGATGGGTATGTTTGGAGTTGGCTTGCGTTCCATCCTCTGCCGTGGCAGTGTTTTGCTGGCGGTTTCGATTCCGGTTTGTGGGGGTGGGGCAGTTCTTGCCGAAGGGCCAGGTGCTTCCAGCCCGGCTGCTTCCAGTCCGGCTGCTTCAGGTCCCGGTCCAGCTTCTCCGGTAGCTCCGTGCCAGATGGCGGAATTGGGGACGCCGTATATTCCCATCGATAGCTGGATGATGCCGGCACTGGCGCGGCTGTATTCGCTGGGGTATATCGATACGGCGTTTTTGGGGTTGCGGCCGTGGACGCGGGGCAGCGTGATGCACATGCTGGAAGATACGGCGGCGAAACTCGAAGATGCTCCGGCGGGTGCGGCGACCGATGAGGCTCAGGAGCTTTACGACAAGCTTTGGCATGAGCTGAATGCCGACGCCGAGGGGCCGTGCTTTCAGCATCGCGGGCAGGTGCGGGTGGAGTCGGCTTATCAGGTGGGGCGGGGGATCAGCGGAACTCCGCTGCATGACAGCTACCACATTGGCGAGACGATTACCAACGACTATGGGCGTCCGTACGAGAACGGGTTTGACGACTATACGGGTGTGAGCGGGTATGCGACGGCGGGGATTTTTACGCTGTACGCGCGGACGGAGTTTCAGTATGCGCCTTCGGCGGCGGGGTATTCGCAGACGCTGTTCGATGAGCTTTCCAACAACGACATTATTTCCCCCGTGACCAATCCCGAGCAGGCGACGATTCCCCTGGGACCGATTGGGACCAAGAACGATATACGGCTGATGGAAGGGTATCTCTCGGCGCATACACTGGGGCATGAGATTTCTTTCGGTAAGAACGATGCGTGGTGGGGTCCAGCGCAAGGCGGGGCTTATGCGTATACGAACAATGCCGAGAATATCTACAGTTTTCGCATCGATCGCACGGAGCCGCTGCGGGTTCCGCTGCTTTCGCGGCTGACGGGGCCGTTCCGGTATGAGTTCCTGGTGGGTTCGCTGAAGGGACATACGGATTGGAACGATCCGTGGGTTCATGCGGAAAAGATCAGCTTCAAGCCGACGCCCGATCTGGAAATTGGCTTTGAGCGGACGGTGATCTGGGGAGGTCACGGACATGTTCCGATTACGATTCACTCCTTCTTGAAGAGCTTCTTCAGCTTCCAGAATGTATCCGGCGCGGAAAAGGATTCGCGGAACGATCCGGGAGCGCGGTTTGGCGCGTTTGACCTGAATTACCGGCTGCCGTATATCCGGGACTGGCTGACGTTCTTTGTGGATTCAGAAGCGCATGACGACGTGAATCCGATTTCGGCGCCGCGGCGGGCGGATTTCCGGACAGGTCTGTTTCTGTCGCATGTGCCGGCGGTGCCGAAGCTGGATATGCGCGTGGAGGCGGCGATGGACGATCAGTCCACGACACGTAGTATGCGTGGCGAGTTCACCTATTACGAGGGCGAACAGCCGCAGGGATATACGAATGCCGGGCAGATCTTTGGCGACTGGATGGGGCGCGAAGGCAAAGGCGGCCAGGCATGGGTGACGTATCACCTGAGCGGGAATGAGTGGATTCAGTTCAATTGGCGGCGGCAGAAGAATGCCAAGGACTTCATTATTGGCGGCACGACGCTGGACGACTACGGCGCGCAGGTGGTGAAGCGATTTGGGCCGGACCTGGAACTGAAGGGAAACTTCACCTATGAGAATTATCTGGCGCCGACTTATCTGACGAACAAGCAGACGGTGACCAATACGAGCATACAGTTCACCTGGTATCCGACGCGGAAGGTGAGTTTCTGAGTAGCGAGTTAGCGCTTCGCGTAGCGGGTTAGCAGTAAGAAGCGCTACGAGCGAGGCCATGAGTTAGAGAAGCTCTGAACAAGTCGCCAGCATTCGCTCGGCGGCTAAAGCCGCATTGATTTGTTTGGCTTTACGGCGTGGAAAGTCTGGGTTGAAACCCAGATCCACCAGCCACGCCCTTTCAAAACGCCGCTTTAATCAGATGTTCATTAGGGGCCGATTTCCCGGTCATACGCGGATAGCTCGTTAAGTGCGGTTGTGCGTTCTGCATCGAGTTTGCGCTTATAGGTGATTACAGCTTCGAGGCGAACGCGCCGATGGGTGCCTACTTTGCGGAAGGGCAGCGCGCCGGATTCGAGTAACTGGATTGCTGTGGGACGCGATATGTTCAGCAAATCGGCGGCTTCCTGAGTGGTGAGTTCTGCGCGAATCGGGATGACTTTGACTGCGTTGCCGCGGCTCATTTCATCGAGAATTTGCGCCAGGAGCCGGATGGCCGGACGATGCAGCTTGAGCGCGTAGTCCGTGGCCACATGGACGGAGTCGTTGTCTTTCGGCAACTTTGCATTCAGCAATGGGGCCAGGAGTTGCTTTGTTTCGCGGGCGAGTTTGGCTTCAGCTTCAGAAGGAATTTCAGCGTTGGGAATTGCGGTTGCGGCCATGGATTTTAGCCTCTGGAATCCATCATGCAATCGCAATAATCGAAAGTAAACGAAACAAACGAATGCTAACCGCGCGTTTCCTCGCGGCTCAAGCCATCGTAATCCCAGCAGAGCGGTAGATTTCGCGGATGCATTGCATGTCGCGGAGGCCTTCTTCGCCTGGGGTTTTGGGCGTTTTGTTGTTGAGGATGCAG
>Ga0302325_10013851_pt1 | contig 17180 bp, 17 predicted proteins | sample Palsa_T0_2_FD_201948 | JGI IMG/M metagenome (GOLD analysis project Ga0302325, IMG submission 201948) | Peat permafrost microbial communities from Stordalen Mire near Abisko, Sweden - Palsa_T0_2 | ecosystem: Environmental > Terrestrial > Soil > Palsa > Peat permafrost | place: Sweden: Abisko... | reverse complement strand
TAGGCCTTTCGGCCTATGCGTCGGAAACAGGGCACTCGCCCTGGGCGATACCAAGTGCTAGATTAGTGAAAGCTGCAGGGCGGCTTCGGTTTGAATGCGTGGCGCGGTGACGCGCGCGGGGTTGCGTGAGGTCGCCTCGTGCACGTTCGCGCTGACGCGGTCGGCGATCGCGCGCGGTGCGTAGGTTCCGCGATACTCGTGCGCATACTGGGCGATCAGCTCGGGCTTATATTCGCGAAGGTAGGCGAAGAACGAATCGCGGGTGATGTCGTGCAAATAGAGCGTGTTGTGCCAGACCTTCGCGGCGCCGGCATCGCGCGCGGCGCGCACGACCGCTTCGATCGATTCGGGCGAATCGGTGATATGCGGAAGGACCGGCGCGAGCGCGACGCTCACGGCGATGCCGGCGTCGGCGAGCATCCGCACCGCGCGTAGGCGCTGGTGCGGCGGTGCAACCGTTGGTTCGATTTCGCGCGCGAGCTGCGTATCGAGCGTGGAGATGCTAATCGAGATATGGGTGCCGGCGGCGCGCGCGAGGTCTTGCAGCACGTCGATGTCGCGCACGACCAACGGCGAACGGGTGATCAAATTCGCGGGCGACTGGTAGTCGCGCATCGCCTCGAGGATGCCGCGGGTGATCCGGTAGCGTCCCTCGAGCGGCTGATAGGGATCGGTGACGGTGCCGATCGCCACGGTCTCGCGCTTCCAGCTTCGTTTGGCAAGCTCGGTTCGCACGACGGCGGCTGCATTGACCTTCACGTAGATCTTGGAGCCCCAGCCGTTGACCCCGTCCTCTTCGAGATACGTGTGGGTCCGGCGGGCGTAGCAGAAGCGGCACTGGTGGTAGCAGCCCCGGTAGGGGTTAATCGACCATTTGAACGGCATGCCGGTCACCGCATTGATAATGCTCTTGGCTTGCTGCTCGACGATCTCTACCCCACGCATGTTCTCGCAAGTATAATACGAACATACGTTCGTATCAAGGGGTGCCTGCCTGCCGGTGTAACCCCTAGGGCGCAGGGGGGTTATCTACAAGAGCCATGGCTTATCGATATCAACCGGCACCGTTCGGCTCCGCCGTTGCGGTCAAGCCTCAATCGCTTCTTGCGCAGGTGCTTGGGATCACCGCGCTCGGCTGGTGCATCAGCGCGCTTGCCGTCTATCTCTTTCCGAATGTCGGAACCGGGCCGAGCTGGATCGCGTTCTTCGGATCGTTCATTTTGCTCTTCGTCATGAACGCGACGAAGGCAAATGGTGCGTTGTCGCTTGCGATCTTTTATCTGTTCGCGTTTCTCGAAGGCATCTTTATCTCGCCGATCGTGACCTACTACCTGCACGTCGCAGGCAGCGCGGTCGTCTTCAACGCGGCGTTGACGACGGGCCTGGGGATGTTCGCGCTCGGGGCGATCGTGTATGCCACGGGCCTAGATCTGCGACGTTTCTCGGGGATTATCTTCGGTGCGTTGCTCGCCTTGGTGGTCGTCGGGATCATCTCGCTCTTCGTGCACTTCCTCTCGCCGACGATCTACTCGTGGGCGATCCTGGTTATCTTCACCGCGATCGTGCTTGTCGACTTTGCTCGCATTCGTGCCGGCGGCGACGGGCTGACTCCGGTGCAAATAGCGGTGTCGATCTACCTGGACTCGATCAACATCTTTCTGGCTTTGCTGTCGATCATGGGTGGGGGCAGTCGTCGTAGCGAATAGCTAGACTCACACCATGTGCGGGATTACGGGGATACTGGCGCCAGGGCGTGAAGCCGCACGCTTGGCGTACTTTGGGCTTTACGCCCTCCAACACCGGGGACAAGAGTCCGCCGGTATCGCCGCTGCCGACGGCGGGACCATTCGCTCGCACAAAGACATGGGCCTGATCGGCGCGATCTTCGACGAGGAGTCGCTTGCCGAGCTGACCGGCTACATTTCCGTCGGCCACACGCGCTACTCGACCACCGGATCCTCGATCGTGGTCAATGCACAGCCGCTGCTCGAATCAACCGAGATCGGTGACTTTGCGTTTGCGCACAACGGCAACCTCACCAACACCGACGAGTTGCGCGAATCGCTGTCGCCCAGCACCACGCTGCAGGCCACCTCGGATTCCGAAGTGATGGCCAAGACGATCGTCGAGGCTCCCGGCACGATGCTCGATCGGATCAAGCATGTGCTGTCGGTCGCGCGCGGCGCGTATTCGATCGTGCTCTGCACCAAAGATGAGTTGTACGCCTTCCGCGATCCGTGGGGCGTGCGTCCACTGTGCTTGGGTGTGTTCGATGAAGGCGGCTATGCGGTCGCATCGGAGTCGGTGGCGATGACGACCATCGGCGCAAAGTATCTGCGCGAAATCGAACCCGGCGAAGTCATCCGCATCACGCCCGACGGCATCGAGTCGACGATCGTGGTGAACGAGCGCGCGCATCCCGCGCTGTGCATGTTCGAATACATCTACTTTGCGCGCCCCGATTCCGTGCTCAACGGCCGCCAGATTTACATGGCACGCCACGCGATGGGCCGGGCGCTTGCCAAAGAGCATCCGGTCGAAGCCGATGTGGTGATGGCGATCCCGGACTCCGCCGTTCCCGGTGGCATCGGTTACGCTGACGAAAGCGGGTTGCCGTATATCGAAGGCCTGATCAAGAACCGCTATATCGGGCGCACGTTTATTAGCCCGGATCAGGGCTTGCGTTCGCGCGGCGTTCAATTGAAGTTCAATCCGGTGGTCGAGAACCTGCGCGGGCAACGCGTGGTCGTGGTCGACGATTCGATCGTGCGCGGAACCACCACGCCGCGCATCGTCAAGTTGTTGCGCGATGCGGGCGCAAAGGAAGTACACTTGCGCATCACCTCGCCGCCGATCAAGCATCCCTGCTACCTCGGTGTCGACATGGCGACCTACGATGAATTGATCGCCGCTAACTATACGGTCGAAGAGATTCGCGAGAAGACCGGTGCCGATTCGCTCGGTTATCTCTCGCTCGACGGCCTCGTGACTTCGACCGGGCGCAATCGTGACGAGATGTGTCTAGGCTGTTTGACCGGCGTCTACCCCAACGTTCCCGCCGCGCACGACGCGCGGGCAATGGTCGGATAACCTTTACCGAGTGATCGAGTACGTCCTCAAAGACGGGCGATCCCAACTGCGCGTCGGACGCGTAACTATATCCCAGACGACCTTTTTGATGGTGACCGCGGTCATCGTCGGCCTCGGTGGCGGCTTCGGCGCCGTCGCCTTTCGTGCGCTCATCAGCGGCGAAACGTTCTTGGCATTCAACGTCATCGGCGCGTCGCTAGGCAGAGTCATCGGCGTGTTTGCGATCGTGGTGCAGCTCGCGCTTGGTGGCATCATCGCTGCCTGGATCGCGTCGACCTTCGCCCCTGAAGCCAAAGGACACGGCGTGCCCGAAGTGATGGAAGCCGTGGCGCTGCGCGGTGGGAAGATGCGCCCGCGCGTGATCGCGATCAAAGCATTGGCCTCGGCGACCTCGATCGGCTTTGGCGGAAGCTGCGGGCGCGAAGGGCCGATCGTCCAAATCGGCTCGACCATCGGTTCGGTGCTTGGACAAGTGGTGCGCGCACCGGCGCCGATCGTGCGAACGCTGGTTGCGTGCGGCGCCGCCGCGGGAATCTCGGCGACGTTCAATGCTCCGATCGGCGGCGTGTTCTTCGCCGCCGAGGTCATTCTCGGAGAGTTCGCGCCGCGTTCGTTTGCCGCGATCGTCGTGTCATCGGTGATTTCGGCCGTGATCGGGCGCGCGTATTTCGGCGATCATGCGTCGTTCTCGGCGGGGGGATTCGAACTGGTCTCTCCTTACGAGTTGTTCTTCTATGCGCTTCTGGGTGTGATCGCCGCCGTGTGGGCGACGGGATTCGTGCGCATGTTGTATTTCTTCGAAGATCGCTTCGAAGAATTCAAGATTCCCTCGTGGGTCAAAGGAGGCATCGGCTTCGGCTTGGTCGGCGTTATCGGCATCTGGATTCCGCAGATCTTCGGCGTCGGCTACGTGTCGATGCAGCAGGTACTCGATCAACACGTCGGTGCGGATCGCGCGCTCGCGCTCGCGATCGCTAAGCCGCTCGCGACGTCGCTCACGCTGGGCTCGGGCGGATCGGGCGGCGTCTTCGCGCCTTCGCTGTTCACGGGCGCGTTTCTCGGCGACGCGTTTGGGCGCGTCGTGCATCAACTCTTTCCCCTTTGGACGGCGCCGGGCGCGGCCTATGGCCTCGTCGGCATGGCCGCGCTGTTTGCAGCGGCATCCGAAGCGCCGATGACGGCGATTATCATCGTCTTTGAGATGTCGAACGATTACCGGATCATTTTGCCGCTGATGGTGTGCGTTGTTATCGCGACCGTGCTCGGCCGGCGCATGCTGGGCTCGACGGTGTATGAAATGAAGTTAATTCGACGTGGCATTGACTGGCAGCGCGTCCGGCGACCGCGTTTTCTCAGTCGCGTTAACATTGAGACGATACGGCGCGATCCACCGGTGGTCGCGCAGTTGAACGATGAGATCGCAAGCGTTGCGCTGCGCGAGGGAGAGGCGGGCGAGCTGGCGGTCCCGGTCTGTAGCGGCCGGCGCTTCATCGGCATCGTGACCTCGGCCGATTTGGCGCGCGCCGTCGCCGAAGGTCGCGGACGCGAGCGCATCTCGAGCCTCGTACAACCAATGAGCCACGTGCTGCACGCCGATGATACGGTGGAGCGTGCGGCCACGCTAATGGCTGATGCGCCGGTGCCGCTCTTACCGGTGGTGGATCCGAACGACGGGCATCTTCTCGGCATCGTCACACGCCGCGACGTACTGCAGGCGTATCGCAGCCTCGCCGACGCCTAGACGCTAGGATGCCGCTACTAGTTTCCGTTGTCGCCGTAAATGAGTGCCGTCTTGGTCGTTCCGGTGGCAATCCAATCCTTTAACGGAAGCTGTATCGCCTTAAAGAACTCATCGGCCACTTTGTCGGCCGCTTTGCCCTTTTCGTCATCGACCGGATGGTACGACCAACCAAACTCGGCGACGAGAGCCTCAAAGGTATCTTGGGCGGGTCGTCTCCAAGCAGCCAGCGTTGCGGTCGCCGTCGTGTGATGCCCAAAAAACAGGTTCCCCAGCTTCGCTTCGATTTCAAATACTTGCGCGCCATTGACGATCGACATCTTTTGATCGAGGTTCAAGTTTAAACGCTTCATATGTGGAAACGCGTCGGCAATTTTCTCCAGAGGTAACTCGACATCGAGGGCGGGCGATTCGAGGATACAGTTGTTCGAATAGATGCTCACCATGCTGCCGGTAGCGTCGCCGTGCAGAATCTCTTCCTTGAATTTTTTCTTTTGCTGGTTTGCAAAAGTCGAGCTGCTGTCGAATCCAGCCGCCTTCGTCAGTTCGGGGGCGCGAAGCTTAAACGTTACCTCCCAACTCTCGTCGGGCCAGCCGCCTTGCCGGAGCTGCCGGATGCGAAAGATCAGATCGTTGCGGCGAAGCGTTTGTTCGGGAGTATCATAAAACTGCACGCTGCGCTGTTGTGAGTCGATTGCGTCGAAGGGTTCGTAACGAACGCCGTGCTTGGTCGCGCACGCCTCTAACAATTGGTTGAAATCGAGGAGCGCGCGTCGCGTCGGAAAGCGTTCGGGCTTAAGCAAAAGCTTGAACTCGCGGTGGGTGATTGCGGTCGACATAGGAACCCTCCGTTGCAAGAACCATTTCTATGAGCCGCGGGTAGACCAGCTTCACGCCTTGCGGAAATGTCGTCGGATCGATGATGTCGTGCCGCGGCGGCCCTAGCCCGCTCAACACGACCTCGGAGACGTTTGCACCGTTGGTCTTCCATTGGGCGAGCAGGTCGCGCGAAACCGAGTTGTTCACGGCACTTTCGTTCGCGTTGGTAACGAGGATGCATTCTCTCCCAAGCGGTTTGCCATGCGAATATTCGAAGATCTTATCGCCGAAGAAGGTCACTTCGGCAAGACCGTGCGTCGGATAGCCGGGGTAGGCATAGGTGGGCAGACAGTTTTGTTTGACACGCGGATCCCACCACCAGTACATGCTCGGTATCGTGTACAGCGTGTGCATCGCCACGGTCCCAACGCCGCGCGGGATGCCGATCGGCATGAGAAACGGCGACACGGCTACGGCGAGATCAATCGGCATCGCTTGCGCAAGCCACAGCGACATCGATCCGCCAAGTGATAAACCGACCGAGCTCACCCGGCGGCCGAGCCCCCGCGCAAATGCAAACGCGTCGAGCGTGCTCCTGCCCAACTCTTCGATCGTCAGGTTCGCAAGCGTTGTCGTCAGACGGTCGCTTTGCCCGTGGCGCGGGAGACGCGGCACATAGACGTTGCAGCCACGCGCGTGGAATTGGCGTGCAAGCAAATCGAACTGTTGCGGACAATTCGTGAAACCGTGGAATAGGATGACGGCGTTCTGGACCGGCACGCCATGTTCGTAGAGACGCGGCAAGGCGTCGTGAATGAGCGTTGTATCGGCCGTATCTTGGGCGATAATGGCCCGGATCGCTCGCACCGAATCATGGTAGGAGAGGTGCGGCGGCACATCCGGCAACGCGCGCGGCTCCGTCGATGAACAACCGCCGAGCATGCTCCCGACAACGGAGGCTCCGACGCCTCCGGCAAATGCGCGCCGGTTCATGAGTCAAGCTAGCACGGCACTTCGGGAAGGGGCATCCCGATATCGCAAACGAGCATGCCCCTGCACCTATGGGATGCGTTTGCTCAGAGGCGGCGTGATACGCTCGGGGATGATGCACGATCCCCTCTCGCGGGCACGATTCCTCGCTGGTTTAGCTGCGGCTCAAGCCGCGGTAGTTCCGCTTTCGGCGCGCGCGCAGTCCCAAGTCTCCCCACCGGATGTTGCCGGGGGAATCGAGATCTTGCAGCAGCGGCGGTTGACTCGCAGTGCGCTCGTTCTTAGCGGCGGAGGTGCCCGCGGTGCGTATCAGGCGGGGATGATCCAAGGCCTAGCCAACGCACGCGGCATCAAAGATGGCGAAATACTCGCGCCCTACGGGTTGGTGTGCGGGACGTCCATCGGAGCGCTCAATGCGTACTTCGTTGCAACCGGGCAGTACAACACGCTGCGCGAGATGTGGTGGAACGTTGGGAATGAGGAGATCGTTCGCCTCAAACCGGAATTCCAAAAAATCACGAATCCGGATGCCGGAATCGGCAATCGCATCATCCAGGCGATTCGCCTTGGCACCGGCGTCACGTCGAACGTCGAAGGCGTCCTTGATTCGGCGCCGATTCGAGCATGGCTCGCGAAGAACATCGATCCCGCCCTGCCCGTGCTAACGCCGGTCGTTTGGACCGTTACGAATTTAACCAGCCAGCGGCCGGAGTTCTTTTATCGCGTTCCTAGCCAGCTCACGTCGCTCCAGCGTGCGGTAGTCGTCGAGGCGATCCAAAGCACGGTTGGGCCGCAGACCGCTGTCCGTGAGGCCACGCCCGAGTTGCTCATCGACGCTCTGCACGCTTCGACGGCAATTCCAGCCGCTTTTGATCCGGTGGTATTGCCCGCGCCCGGCGGCGGGACAGCGCAGTACGTTGACGGCGGTGTTACCGCGAATACGCCGATCGGCGTCGCGCGCGCATTCGCATCTCGCGTCGACGTCGTACTGATGGATCCGCCCGCTCAGCCGGAGACGTATCACGACATGGTCGGTATCGGCCTGGGCGTATTCGGGACCATGGAGGCGCGCATTCTCATCGCTGACGTACGCGCAGCCGCGTTTGAAACGTTTGGAAAGCGAGCGCTCGACTCGCTTCCCGCAAGCGTGCTCAATGGGATATCGCTCGGACCCGACACCGATCGTGCGGCGTTTCGGACCTTCCTCAATTCGATGTACGCGACCGATTTTTTCATCAAGCGCCCGGCCAACATTCTGCCGGTAAAGGTCATCGGCTTCAACGACTTCCATGACCTGCTCGATACGTGGAACATCGGTTTGCACGACGCACAAACCGCGTTTCTCGCGTTCAAGTACCCACAGATGCCTGGGTAGCAGCGTTCAGTGTTAGCGCTCGTACACCGTCGTGGCGCGCTCGTCGCGGGATTCCCAGCCGGCGCGTTCGAGTTCGGGTGAGTCGGATTCATCGGCTGGATACCCGACGCAAAGATAGGCGATGAGCTTCCACTCGGGCGGAACCTCGAGCGACTGCGTTACTGCGTCGGGGTCCAAAATCGAAACCCAGCCGGCGCCGATCCCGCGCGCACGAGCGGCGAGCCAAAACGTGTATACGGCGTTGGCGGCCGAATAAGCCAGCATCTCGGGCATCGTGGCGCGCCCGAGGCCCTTGCCGGTCGTCGTCGACGCATCGCAAAACACCGCGAGATGCACGGGCGCGTTGCGTAAACCCGAAAGCTTGAGCGTCGCGTACTTGAGCGCGTCATCGCCCGAGTAGCCGGCGAGTGCGTCAGCGTTGGCGCGTTCGAACGACGCGGTGACCGCCTGGCGCCGCTGCGGAGCATTGACGCGCACGAAACGCCACGGTTGCGAAAAACCAACCGACGGGGAAAGTGCGGTTTCCCGCACCAGCGCTTCGATCGCTTCGCCGGGAACGGGGTCGGCACGGAAATGCCGCACGTCGCGGCGCCAGCGAAAAAGGTCGTGCAGCCGCGCGCGAAACGCGTCGTCGAACTGCGGACCATTCACTTGACGGGGAAGTCGCCTTCCTTTACCGCTGCTGCGTACTCGCGCAGTCCGTTGGTTATCGCAATGCCGATCTCGGCAAAGCGCTTGACGAATGGCGGCGAGTGCGGGTACATCCCGAGCACGTCGTGGATCACCAGCACCTGCGAATCACAGTGCGGGCCCGCGCCGATGCCGACCGTCAGGATCGAAAGTTTTTCCGTGAGCTCGCGCGCGATCTCGAAATCGACCACTTCGAGCACGATCGCGTAGGCGCCGGCCGCTTCGACGGCGAGCGCGTCTTCCATCAACCGATCGCGATGCGTGCGCATACGATAGCCGGGACCAAGCCCGGCTGTTTGCGGTGTAATCCCGATGTGCCCGACCACGGGAATGCCGGCGCGCGCGATCGCGCGGATGCGCGCTGCCTCGTTGCTGCCGCCTTCGAGTTTGACCGACATTGCGCCGCCCTCTTTGACGAGGCGAATCGCGTTGCGCAGCGCCTCTTCGTCGCTGACTTGATACGATCCGAAGGGCATGTCGGCAATGATGTGCGCGCGCGACGTGCCGCGCACGACGGCGGCGGTATGATGCACCATGTCATCCATCGTCACCGGCGTCGTTTCGTCAAAACCGAGGACGACGTTGCCGAGACTATCGCCGACGAGAATCCAATCGATGCCCGCCTCTTCAGCGTAGCGTCCGAACGGCGCGTCGTAGGCGGTGATCATGGGAATGGTGGTTGTGCCCTTGCGCCGTTTGATTGCACCGGCGGTGATACGTCGTAGTGCCGGACCCTTGGCCGGCTCGTATGGGCGAGCGTCGTCTTTGAGTTGGCGGGTCTGTGCCATAGCCGTTTGTGCTTCTGCGAGCATCCCTTAGGGGCCCCTTGTTATAGGCGCTCAGGGTGGGATAGGATGGCGGGAAGGAGACCGCTTTGAGCGCACGGGCCCTTGGAAATACAAATGGCGCGTCTGGAAGGCGCGTATCTGCAGATCGCGGATCGGCTCAATAGCATCGACCACCGCATCGAGAGTTTCGAGCGCAGCGCCGATGCGCGGTTCGAACGGCTCGAACAGAAGACCGATTCGAATCTGAAGACGGTGATCAGGCGTTCGCGCTGCACAGATAGGGAGCTGCCCTTCGGCTACGCTCGGGATGACAAGGCTTTGCCGTTGGTGTGCACTACGGGTGAGCCGGCAAGCGTTTCGACGAACGAAACGAACGCGCGCACCGGTGTGCCGGTTGGGCCCTTGGCTTGCCAGGCCGACTCGTTATCGAGATACGCCGTACCGGCGATATCGAGGTGCAGCCACGGCGTCTCGTCCACAAACGCTTTGAGAAACGCGGCTGCCGTCAACGTGCCGGCCGGACGGCCACCGGTGTTTTTGAGATCGGCGATATCGCTCTTCATGGCGCTGGCGTACTCGTCGTAGAGCGGCATCTGCCAATAGCGTTCGCCGGTTGGTTTTGCCGCCGCCAGAAACTCGTTGGTGAAGGCGTCGTTGGTGCCGACCGCAGCGCTGGCGGCATGACCGAGCGCAATCACACACGCGCCCGTGAGCGTCGCGGCGTCGATGATCTTCGTCGCGCCGAGCTTGTTGGCATAGACTAGCGCGTCGGCCAGAATCAACCGGCCTTCGGCATCGGTGTTGATCACTTCGATCGTCTTACCGTTCATGGCTTTGACGATGTCACCGGGCTTCGTCGCCTTGCCGCCCGGCATGTTTTCAGTCGCGGGAACCAAGCCGACGACGTTGAGTTTCGGCTTGAGTTTGCCAAGGGCAACCATCGTTGCGATGACCGCTGCGCCGCCTGACATATCGTACTTCATTTCTTCCATGCGCTCGGGGGGCTTGAGCGAGATGCCGCCGGTATCGAAGGTGATGCCCTTGCCGACAAGCGCCAGCAGTTCTTTGCTGCCCGGATCGCCGTTGTAGCGCATGATAATGAACTTCGGCGGTTGCACGCTGCCTTGCGCGACGGAAAGAAACGAACCCATGCCTTCCTTACGAATGCGTTCTTCATCGAAGACTTCGATATCGATCCCGGCGGCTTTTGCGCCTTTTTTCGCCTCATCGGCAAGAAGTGTCGGCGTCATCTCGTTGGCCGGCGTGATAGCGAGGCGGCGCGCGAAGTTTACCGCTTCACCCAGGATCGCGCCGCGGTCGACGCCCGCCTTGACGGCCTTACTATCGAAGCCGTTGGCGAGAATCGTTGCCGACTCGACCGCCATGCGTTTCTCGGGCTTCTCTTGGTAGATTGACGTCTCGAAGGTGCCGCTGACTGCGCCCTCGGCGGCAAATGACGCGCAGGCCGTTTCGTTGCCTTTGGCTTCGTCGGGCAGTGCAAGAGCGATGGCGTTGACATTGCGGCGTCCGAGATAACGCACCGCCGCGCCAGCGTAACGCGCGAGATGTGATGGTTCGAATTTGTCGCGTTCGCCCAATCCGACGATGAGCACGCGGTGAAAAGGTTGATTGCCGGCATGCACGAGCGCGCACTCCGCGAGTTTGCCTCTGATTTCTTCGGAGGAAAGCACATCGGTAATCGCGCCGTCGAGCGCCGTGTCGATGGCTTTCGCAGCCCCGCTCAATTCGCCATTCGTGAAGACGGGCACGACCAGGGCGCCCGTGCGCACGGAGACCGGCGCGTCTTGCGCGATGAGAACTTGCATGGGCTACCTTTCGATTGGGTGAAGTATGACCGCCGAATGGCTATCGTTTTGACCACAATTCGGCCGGTGCGCAGCTTTGGCCCTGCGGCGGGGGCCCTATGAGCGACCAAAGTCGCACAAAAGACGCTTACGCGCGCGCCGGCGTCGACATTGCCTCGGGCAACGAGGCGGTCGCGCGCTACAAGCAGGTCCTGGGCGCATGGCGGCATCCGGATCAGCTCGACGCGATCGGGGGCTTCGGCGGAATTTTCCGCTTGCCCGGCGGCGGCGATCGCGCGCTGGTCGCGTCGGCCGACGGTGTGGGCACAAAGATTCTCATCGCCGCCGAGCTGCAACGCTACGACGGCGTTGGGCGCGATCTGGTCAATCATTGCGTGAACGATATTCTCGTGGTGAACGCGACGCCGATGTTCTTTCTCGACTATTTTGCGACCGGAAAGTTGGACCCATCGGTTGCCGCTGAGGTGGTCGAGGGGTGTGCGCAAGCGTGTCGCGCCCACAATTGCGCGCTGCTCGGCGGTGAAACGGCCGAGATGCCGGGATTATATTCGCCAGGGCACTTCGATTTGGCCGGAACGATCGTCGGGATCGTCGATGTGAACGAGGTTCCTAAGCCGCAGAGCGTTGAGCCGGGCGATGCCGTCATCGGCTTGCCCTCGATCGGACTGCACACCAACGGCTACTCCCTTGCGCGCGCGTTGATTCCACGCGACGAGTGGACCAAGCCGTTCAACGGAACGACGTTTGCCGATGCGCTCCTTGCACCGCACCCCTCGTACTACGATGACGTGCGCGCGATTCAGAAGGTCGCGCAGGTCAAGACGATGTCGCATATTACCGGTGGTGGGCTGCTCGAGAACGTACCGCGCACGCTGCCCGAAGGCGTAAAAGCCATCTTCGAGGCGTCGCGTTGGAGCGTGCCCCCGATCATGCAGGAGCTGGTGCGCCGCGGCAATCTGACGTATGAGGAAAAATATCGCACGCTGAACATGGGCGTCGCCTACACGTTGATTGTGCCGTTCATCGACGCAGCCAAAGCTGCGGCGGCGGCGCCGGGCGCAAAAGTCGTTGGTTGGATCGAAGCGCGCGAGGGCAGCGAGCCGCAAGTTGTCATCCACGAAGCTCGTTAATCTCGTCGTCGATCTCGACGACCGTTTTGCGAGCGGCGGCGCTGCGCGCGAACGCATTGAACGTGCGGGATATACCCTCGATGTTGCGGGCGGAGCGAGCGATCCCGTGCTGGCGTGGATCGATGAGGTCTTCGGCGGCGCGTGGAGCAGCGAAGTGGCCGTGGCGCAGTGTGCGGTTGCGATGCACGACGGAAAACCCGCGGGCTTTGCGGCGTTCGATCCTACCGGTCTGCACTATGCGTGGCTGCGCGGAATCGCGCGCGAACAGGGTGTCGGCATCTTCGGACCGTTTGGGGTTGCAGATGAACACAAAGGTCTGGGCTCTTCACTATTGGAGATCGCGCTTTGTGGGTTGCGGGCGCGTGGATACCGGCGCGCGCTGATCGCCGCGACGTCGGAGGGGTTGGTTCCGTACTACGAGCGGCATGCCGGAGCACGCGTGGTCGAGCGCTACGATCCGCGCAGCTTTACGCCGGTTCCCATTCGCACCGTGGTCTTGGCTTCGGGAAGTGGGACGAATTTTCAAGCGGTCATCGATCGCGTCGCCGGCGGCCTGCCGTTGGATCTCTCGGCGCTGATTTGCAACAAGCCCAGTGCCTATGCGATCGAACGGGCTAGCGCTACGGGCATCCCCGCGATCGTGCTGCCGTGGCAGCGCAACGACCAATCCCGCGCGCAGTACGATGCGCTCTTGCGCGATGCGGTCGCACAGTTCGAACCCCAACTGGTGTTGCTGCTCGGGTGGATGCATCTACTCGAGCCGGCGTTCGTCGATGCATTTGCCGAGATGCTCAACGTTCATCCGTCGTTTTTGCCGCTCGATCCGGCGCAGGATCGGGTTGGCATGCCCGACGGAACGATCGTTCCGGCATTTCGCGGTGCACGCGCCGTGCGCGATACGCTCGCGGCCGCAAGCGCGTGGAGCGGTGCGAGCGTGCATGAAGTGACGACGCAGGCGGATCGCGGTCGCGTGCTAACGCGCAAGCCGCTGCGTGTAATTGCCGGAGAGGATGAGGCCGAACTCTTGACCCGACTGCATCCAATCGAGCACATTCTTGTTGAAGCCGCAATCAAGCGCTGGCTCTACGAGCGCTAGTTTGGTTTAGCGCCAAAAAGTGGGTAGAAACGCTGCCATGAAACGAGAAATTACGGCGACGATTCTATCTCTAGCACTTGGGGCGGCGCTGGCGGCGCCGGCGTTTGCTCAATCTCAGCAGACGGAGCAACAAACCACGACCACGACGACTACGATTGATAACGATCCGAACGCAGACATCAATGACACGGCAGCGTTTGGTCCGAACAACCAATACGGCGATCCCATTTGTGGTACTTGGGCAAGCGGCGTATGGACGGCCAACGGCCATTGCCCGGGTTACTCGGTCGGTCCGCGGCGCGCCCGTGTCGCGGGCACGATCACATCCGTACGGGGGCATCTCGTAACGGTGCAAATGGCTGATCGGACGATCGTGATCAACGATCAACCGGCGCTCAATCGCGAGACCAGCGGCCGCGTCGCGGTCGGTCGTCAAATGATTGCGTACGGTTACTGGCGCGACGGAAACTTCTTCGCAACGGCGATGGAGTAGCCGCGGCTATTATTCCCTCTTGAACTCCTGCGCGAGAGAGCGCAACGAGTTCGCAGCCCCAAGACCCGACGGGGCGAGGAGACTGCCTCGCCCCGTTATCACAACGCGCGTTCGCGGCAGTTTTTCAGCGAGCCGCAGCGCGGCTTGCATATGTTCGAACGACTCGACGGCGGTGTAGATCACGATCCCTGCGGCATTTAAGTCGATCGCGAGCGTCTCGACATCGCCAGGCTCGATCTGGGTGCCCGCGTACATTCCACAAAAGCCATTCTCGGAGGCGACCAGCGCTGCGAGCAGCGCAGGGATCCCGTGCGGTTCACCGGGCAGAGTCAGCGAGATGACATTCGGGCCGCGCGCACCGGGACATTTATCAAATAACTTCGACGAAATCGAAACGAGCGCGCACGACAGCAGCAGTTCGCCGGTGTGTCGAGCTTCACCGTTGCGTTCGAGTTCGGCGAGCACAGCGGCGATAATGTCGTCGCCGAACTCGGCGGACGTGCGTACCATGGCCACTTTGAGTAGCTCATCGCATAGCCGTGAAATATCGTGCGCACGAATGACGCGCAAGAGACGCACGACGTCGGCGTCATCGGATTCGCCGCGATCGACGGCCATGCGCACCATGCCGCGTAGTTCGACGGTCGAGCAGTGGGCAACACGCGAGATGGCGGTGCCGGCGGCCACGATCTCACGCAAAAGCACGAGCCGCTCGACGTCGCTCTTGCTGAACTGACGACGTCCGCCCTGAGCGCGCTGCGGAACGACGGCGCGATAACGCTTTTCCCAAGCGCGAATCGTGTCGATCGAGAGATTGGCCATCTGCGCCACAGTCTTAATGCTTAGCGTGGGGAGAAGGCCGTCGTAGGTGGCTAGGGCTCCATTCATAGTCACGTCCGATCCTGTCCTGGACCCGAAGCATAGACGATAGCCGGGAGCAATATTGATGCTTGTCTAGGACAGCATCGGCCGTGTCGAAGGTCTTGTCGGTAGCATGGACTTCCGCATGATCGTCATCGTTATGGCCTTCGTCCTCACGAATATCGATGGTTTTAGCTGCTTGGCCGCTGAGGCGGCAGTCAGTTCGCCGGCGCGCTGGTGGCGCGCGAGCGTTGAAGCGTCGGTCGCGTTCGCCCTATTGGTAATCGCTTGCCTTATCGCGTCGTTTGCGGTTGCCACGATCTCGGCCGGAAATGTGGCATGGCTTGGCATCGTGCCCGCGGCGATCGGTCTTGGCAAAGTCATCACCGCGTTTGGAAAGCAGACGGCGACCGCGCGGTCGGCCTCGATCGCGGCCATCGTCTTTGCCACCGGCATGGATAACGTCGCGATGTACGTGCCGCTCTTCGCTCTGCTGGGCGCGATGCGCGCAAGCGGTGTCGGGCTTGTCTACGCGGTCGTGTTTGCGGCTCTCGCGACGGCGATTATGTTCATTGCGCCCAATGTCACGCACTTAGCGCGCTACCGCCGCTTCGTCGACGTCGCCCTAGGCGTATTTTTCATCGCGGTCGGCGTCGAGATCATCCGCCACGGATTATCGTAGCTCGGGCGGTTCCTCGGGCTCCCATTCTTCCCAGCCCATGCGTAGCGAAAGCATCCGGAAGCCAAAGCCAAACAGCACCGCAATGGCCGTCGACGGGATGATATCCATGCCCAGCGAGAAGCGCAAGAGGATGTAGAGAAGCGCCGTGGCGGCCGCGGTAAAGACGAAGAACCCGCCGCGCACCAACTGCTTGGGAATTCGCATGCAGGAGACATCGATGATCCAGCGTCCGCCGGTGGTGCCGATGATCCCGATCAGGACGGCAGCGCCGTATCCCAGGTGGTGCGTCATGGTCTTGTCGGCGCCGACGATCGCGTACCACGGCAGGGTAAACGCGGTCATGTACGAGAGGAGGCCCGCACGAAACTTTTCCCCTGCGTTGTAGGCGATTGCTAGCGCAATGAGGATCGCCGCGATGCAGAAGAACAGATACCACGGGTTGACCAGCGGAGCCGGGACCTCGTTGAGGAGAATATCGCGCAGCGTGCCGCCACCGATGCCGCCCGCGAGGCCGAGCAAGGCGACGCCGACGATGGTGAAATGCTTGTAGTGACTTGACGAGCGTGCCAGCAGCGTGCCGTTGAACGCATTGGTCGTGGCCGCGATGATGTCGATGATCCCGAGCGTGCCGAGGGTGAGCAATCCGAATTGTGGACTGAAGATCAACGGGGTCATTTGGCCTCTCTTCGTTTATAGTACATGCCGATAAGGTTCGCAAAGATGAATTGCATCACGAAATAGGCCAGCACGACCGCGCCTGCGACCGTGTCGTGGAAGTTCTCTGTCGCGATGAGTGTTGCAAGACCGACATTGCGCATGATCGTGGAAATGGAGAGCGTAACCCGGTACTCCGCGGTCTTTCCGCCGAGCAGCCAACCGACGAAGGCGCAGAGCACAATGATGAGTAGCGAGGCCATGAGGCCGCGCGATCCGTAGACGGCTGCGAAGGCTTTGCCCATTTGCGGAACGAGGAAGAACAGCACCGCGATCCCCGCGACGACGAGCACGGCCACAACGAGCTTGGTGAGCATCGGTGCGACTTTGTCGGAGCGTGCGCGGATGAAAAGTCCGACAACGAGGGGCAGCAATTGGAACAGCAGCAGGCTGACGATGAATGACGCGAACGTGATATGTGCCTGCGCGTCGGCGGGGAGCACGAGTGGCGCGGTGATGGGAACGGTGATGATTGAGACGGCGGGCAAAATCACGGCCAGGCCGGTTGCAAGGCCGGCGCTTCCGCCCTTCTTTGTCCCCGCGATGAGCGGAAGAAACGGTACGCCCGGGGAGATCGCCATGAGCAGAATGCCGGTGGCCACATAGATATCGAGTTGAAACAACCGGACAACGATCACGCCGAGGATCGGAACGACAACAAAATTCGCAGCGAAGATTCGCAGCAACCGCATAGGACTTTGGAAGGCTTCGCGCAGCTCGGCAAAGTCGCATTGCAAGCCCGCAAGCAACATGAAACAGGCAAGAAAGACGACGACCGCGAGTTTTTCCGGCGACATACTACATGTTCTCCTTGATCAGTTCGGCGATGTCGATGCCGCGTTTTATGGGATAGAGGAGAGACCATGAGACTTTCAAATTGGTCTGCGG
>Ga0302325_10013850_pt1 | contig 17181 bp, 17 predicted proteins | sample Palsa_T0_2_FD_201948 | JGI IMG/M metagenome (GOLD analysis project Ga0302325, IMG submission 201948) | Peat permafrost microbial communities from Stordalen Mire near Abisko, Sweden - Palsa_T0_2 | ecosystem: Environmental > Terrestrial > Soil > Palsa > Peat permafrost | place: Sweden: Abisko... | reverse complement strand
AACGAGTACCCGCTACTCGCATTACTCGTCTTCAAAAAGGAAGTCAATCTCTTCATCAGTCCCTTCCAGCTCTCTGAACCTTTATCCTCTCTACTCTTCAACTCCTGAATATAGGCTTCAACAAGCCGGTTGTGAAATTCTTGTGTCGTGTCATTGAGCTCGTTGACCACGTGTTCCAAGTACTTCACTTCCAGCTTCACATCGATCCCTTGCAGGAAACGGATCACCTTGTCTCTAGGTAGATTTTCAGCATTCTCAGTATCTGCTAAGAAGACCTCCATCCCCAACGTTGGATCTGCTCGTAGTGGCCATTCTGCAAATTCCAGAATCAAATCGATCATCTCAGGCGGTAAGTTCTGCAGATATCCAACTGTCCTTTGAGGGCCCCGCAGAGCTACTGGGGTCTCCTGCTCATCTTTGGACATTCCGAATCTCTTCAAGAGTTCGAGTGCCGGACGATGTAACTTCTTGCCATAGAAAAAATCAACCAGTTCGCTGTATCTGCCAGTCTCCAATAGTTTCTCATTCACCACATCCGGGTCGCAAAAGTTGCCAATTCGGAAGAGGCTGCCAGCAAGTTGAGGTCTGGCAAGCATATATGACCGGAAAAGTGTGGTATCAATAAGCTTCGCAGTATCTCTCAGCTTTGCCTCACGGTCTTTCTCAGCATCTGATGCTGGTGTCGTGAGGAGAGATGCGAACGCATGTTCTGAATTCCCATTTTGCCCATCCTGCACAGGCGCTTTTATTCTCCCTGTATCTGCATCCAAGAACTCTTTCATCCTATTCCGTGCCTGAACTAGAAATCCATTGAGTGCGAGTGCTGCGGTGATCAGATCATTGCCTTCTAGAGGTGCATCGTCCACTGGCTTGACACGAGTACTGGCCGCGTCACTCGAGTCACCACCATCGAGTCTCATAAAAGACCGGATGGAGGAAGTGTCGGAGAGTGCCTTATGGTGAGTTTTGAGCAGTTTGTTCACCGCTGCCGGTTTTGGAGATCCTACTTCTTGCTTCGTGTCTCCACTAGGTGCAGCATCTCCGTTAGTAGCCGTTTTTGGCTCTTCATTATCCGTGTCTATTTCGGGATGTTTCTCCTCAAAGGTTGACAAGTCTCCCGCAATAATTCTCGGAAACAGTTTAATGACCCGTTCTGGTGGCGCCTGTACATCCTTCTCCATAAAAATGTCCACAGCATCTAGGTACTTGCGTTCGTCAAAAAGTGCTTGTGCCTTTTGCATTTTGATTTCTCTAAGTCGCTCCACCTTGTTCTTGAGAAGAGCATCTTCCAGCATGTTGAGCACACTAATTGCTTCATCATATTTCCCCTTTTCCACAAGCTCGTCGACTTGTGTATCGTAGTTCGTTGCTCCCATCCGCCAGATAACACGTTCACTAGCCACGTGAAACCCCTTCCCAGCATGTGCTAGGCTTACTGTTGGCGAAGGGAAATGCAGTTGCTTGGCGTTGGGCAAGGATATGGACTGTAGGAGGGAGAGCGTCTCTGGATTCCGGACCTCCAGCGTCCCTTGTGCTGGTGATTGCAGAGCCAAAATATATGGGTAGGAATACCCTATAGCATCTGGTGCATGTTGCCATGGAATCTGTCTTTTCTCCAAGGGCTTCCCTTCGGATGTGATGAACAGCGAATTAATATCCTTTGCCAGAAGCATCTCTCCATCTGCAAGTTTTGTCGCCAATGGATTCGGTATATATCCTCCCAGGCCCATGTATCCCATGCTTGCAGAACCAAGGCCTCCAAATCGACTCCCTTGGGCGCCTGCAGCGCCCCCAATAGCTCCAGGTCCAATAATCTCTTCCGACTCCTGGGTGAGTACGTCTACAATCACATAACCTGCGTTCATCCCACATATTATCTTGGTCGCAGAAGCCCATGTTAACGTTTTGATTGCTTCCGGTAGGGTGATTTCAATTGTATCTTGCTCCAGCTCGGACTCATGCCATGACCACAGGATCAGGCGTCTCTTGACAGCCACAGCCAACCTTGATATGATTTCTGGTATGCCCGTAGCAGAGTCTTTGACAATATTCGAAGTAACGGCAAACGTCGTGGCATTTTTTGTCTTCGCCAGCTGCTCCTGGAGTGTGTATGACTGCAAATCGTGGATCGAGACGTACGAGTTGGACAAAGTTATCAAAATATTCGCCTCCTTCAAGATAGCCAGCTGTTCGATAGACTTTGTTGAGAACTTCTCCACGTCTCGTAATAGATCGACCGGTTTAGGGGTAGAGGAAGAGCTCGGCCGTGAGGGAGGCTTGTCGTCTGTTCCGGCATTTCCAATCTGCTTCTCCTCTGGAATCTCATTGACCCTGTATATTCGCAGACTTCCTGTACTCAAACCAACCAGTAGTCGATCGCCTATCGTATCATTAGCTTTATTCCGAATCTACATCAAGATACATACCATATGCAAGGATGGATTCAATCTTGAACTTGTCCCGTTGCCGGAGCTCAACAATCGGCCGAGCTGTGAAGGCGGAAAGCATGGCTACCGTGCCCCACCTTCAATATAGCCTCTGCCAGAGCTGAGAGTCGATATCATCGAAGCTGTGGACTCATCGAAGGGAGCCTTTGGTGCAAGTGAGGCGAGTTGCGTTCATCGGCGCATCATGTTGTTATTGTACAGCGGAGCTTCACGTTTGGCGCTCCGAAATGACGATGTTGCCGAGGCGCTAGTCAGGACCTTTCATCTTCCCCTTCTCTCCACAAGCTCCTTTTCTTTCATCCTCATACTTACTTGAGTTGCGTTCAGTGCCTTTTGATCTAAACGCGCACAATTATTCATCAAAATATTTCGCCCCCTATATTCATACTCTTGCTAACCCAAAGACCTGTAGCCTGGCGAAGCATGCGTTTCCGAACGCAGTGAAGGCTTCGAGCATCAGATTTGGTTGCCTTGATAGTTCCTATACTCCGTAATCTGTATTCTGTTCTGCGTAAATTGCTTGTGGTCTCCTCAAGCGCGGCGTGCTGGTCGGATTGGTGAAGGTCAATACGTTTCATGACCGACTACATGGCAAAACCAATCCGTCTTCCTCCAGACTCGCTTCTATTTCTTCCACTCTTTTCAACCCAAAGTAATGATCGTTGCCAAGCATGTTCTCGACCTGCAGCCCGAAGCTCTAAAGGCAGCGCCTTGAGTTAGGGCAGAGTCTGCCGTTCAACTTTGTTGAGCGTTTCGAAGACCATCAAGCAACGTATTGAATGTCTCGGTCAGTACTTTTTCCATGTCACTGTGGCTATATTGTAAATTTCTGCGTACTTCTGAACGTTCTCGATTATGCTCGCGAGAAAAGGTTCGGCTTTAGGTTCTGAGCTCACTGACGCTTGAGGTATGTCACACTTGACTTTCTTGGTAGACAGCAAGACTTGCACAATATCAGAAGCTTAAGTTGGTAGATATGAGAGCATAATCACGTACCTGGAACTGGCGGGCCATATTTCCCCAGCGAGCCATGGCATCGTGCACCCTGACGTACCTTGAAACACTGTGGCGCAAGATGTTCAAGTTGTCGGTGGTCCATCCTTTGATGTCCTGGCGAACTAGTAATTATCCAGATATACACGCACAAGCTAGGCTCGAGAAGGAGGTTGCGACTGCATTTCCAGAGCTTGAATAGTGTCGAAGTCGTCCAACAGTGGAAGCAGTCCCTCTCATTCGAGGAATCTTCACTCCTCTGCTATCGAAACAACTTTGTCTATCATTAAGTGATTCTGAATGAGGTCGCTGTTCAAAAAGAACGATGATGTTTTCTCCTTTGACGCGATATAGCGCGGTCTCGCAGCGACTTCGAAGAAAGCTCTCCTTGTCACCATTCATCAAGTAGGACTGATAGGCCTGCTCTTTTATCAGGTGTTTTGATTTATACTTCAAGTCACTATTGTAGTCGGAAATATTCTCGATCTGCTCCCTAGTCATGAGCGTGCGCCAGTGTAATTCCATGCGAAGCATCTCATTGATAACCTCGTTGCTATGGCCATGCTGGATGATGGATGTTTCGTGACTTGATCAAGCGCTGGAGAATGAGGAGTAGATGCATTACATTTTGCTGAAGTTATATCCGGTAGAGGTAGTCCTTTCGTGAAGGAGGCCAAAAAATGAGGGAAGGTTTAGGGGCAAAAGCAACAACATTCTGTTTGGATCACGTGAGCAATTCGTCAACAAACATTCTGCCTCGACGCTTCTCGATCAGGTATTTATGTAGATATTAGATCTAAATGCTTTAATCCTATTGAGGTAGCTTCACTATACTGCATTACTCCTTGATCGAGATCGTTTATTTGACTTTATTGACTTGCTCTTCATTGAGGTTCCAAGTTAGTTTGGGTAGCGAATAACTTGTTGTTGTCACATTGAATGTGGGATAATTAGGTTAATGTTAGGCAATTGGTTACGTCTTGCACACAAGTTTCTCGAATGAAAATTTCATATAATCCGTACCTATAAGTCTGCCAGTCTTATAATTTCTTTTCAAGAATACCTATTTCAAAGATTTCGGAATTCCAAAGCCAAACACAATGGGCAGGATAATCCATTGAGGCGTGAAAATCAACCTTGCTGCCCTCATCTTTCTATGCACGACCCAATTCAATATCTCATACCTATATTATTTGCCATCAAATCTACTTGAAGCCAAGAATTTATATCTTCAACAAACTTGACTTCTCTATAGGAGTTTAAAGGGGTTCGGTTCCCGACCAATGAAACCTCCGATATGTCTCAAGAATCTTATGTAATCAGCCAAGGGGGTTGCACCAGGTGGTGCGCCACCAGCGCTGGTGGTGCATCGGCCTGAACCTCACTACTACTTCTGCTTCCACTCATATCAAATTCGCATCAAATGCATTGGGATCAATGACGATTTATCATCTCAAGACCTGTATGCTCCTATGTTTCTCTAGAGAGCTCCATCAAGTAGGACATAGGGTAAGGCTCGGTGGAGGAAGGCGATCTGTTCATGCCTCCTTTGCTCACGAGAGACGTGGGCAAATTTGACGAGGAGCAACAGCGCTGCAGGTACAACTGAAATGGGGGCAGCTCGTACGCTATTTTATCCCTGCATCGCAAAATATACTTTGCAAGCGCCCATTGCAGCCCGGCAAGCCACAACGTCAGTGTCTCCATGACAAAAATGGACTTCGAACTGGACCCTGTCCTCAACGTAACCGAAGAATGGGTCATCATGGAGCGAGATAACAGACCCGAATGCGGGGACTGGGAGTACGATCACCTCCCCTTGTTAGAGGCCGATGCCATTCGGATCCTGGTTCTCGATCCCTCGGAGGACTTCGAAGTGGATTTGAAAGGACAATTTGAGCACATCTCACTTTCAGGCATCAATGACGAAAATGACTACGTAGCAATCTCATACGTTTGTGGTGAGTTGGAAGAATATCAAGACGAAATTTACATTAGTGCTGGCAATGGGGGAGAATATCCGACTATTAGCATCGGGCCGAACCTCACATCTGCACTCCGCCATCTCCGTAAAAAGGACCAGCCAGTTCGCCTTTGGGTAGACGCGATTTGTATTAATCATGCCGATTTAACAGAGCGGAATATTCAGGTTAATCGAATAAGAGCCATCTTCTCTTCCGCTCATGAGACAGTCATCTTCCTTGGCGGCGAAGGCGGGAATACGGGACGATCTGCATGGAATTTGCTGGAGAGGAACAGCGAGTGGGCGATGAATGAGCAAGGTGAACGGGATTATAACCTGCCGGCGTTACGAGAAGAGTTGATCGATTTCAGAGGGAATCTTGAGGATGTAGAGATCGATGTGCTCGCCCGACCATGGTTCCAAAGGGTCTGGACGTTTCAAGAAGTCGTGGTTTCGAAAAGCGTTTCAATTCAGTGTGGTCATCGACGTATCGCCTGGGACGACTTTTGGAAAACACTGCTACTTAACCCGCGGTATCATGATCGATATGGCCGGAGTTTGCGTTGGGATAACAGGATTGAGACTCTTCGCGATATCTTCCATACGCGGTGCATCTATCAAGAAATACATGGGCACGGCAATCTAAGACCCTCTTGGTATTCGCTAGTTGACAACTACAAAGGAAGCAGCATCAATGTTCTGCATACTCTTCAGATGGCAAGGCCACTCCAGGCCCAGGTTCCTAGAGACAAAATCTACGCGTTACTGGGCATCTCTGCAGGGATCGACTTGAGCAATCCGCTCATTGCAATTGACTATAGAAAGCCTTATGAGGACGTTCACATGGATTTTGCTCGGTACATTATGGACTCTTCGAAGTCTTACGATCTTCTTTCTTGCATTTACGAAGACGCTTTCACATTTCATGAAAAGCCTCATAGAATTCTCCCGAGTTGGGTGCCAGATTGGGGAGGACTACACTCAAGCCACATCCCCTTCACCATTCTCAGCACCCTCGAACCAGAAACGGATGAGCAGAAAGCCCAGCGTCGGCTATTTGTCAAGAACAGCCGTATCTGGCTGGACCTGAAAACTTTGGCAGTTACTGAAGGTTATGTGATTGGAGAGGTAGCAGATTATGGTCCCAGTGTGCTGCTGCAAGGACAAAATGAGCGTGAATTCCAAGACGTATGCGATACCTGCGAGGATGACCCCGCTACGCTTTACAGAGAAATCATTAATCTCTGGATTCGAGGCTTTTGCCAAATTTCCCGGCCCGAGGCTGCCACCGGCTTGATTCCCAAAGGAGGGAAACGGAGCGATGAGCTGCACCGCTTCCTGCAAGGCAATGCGTCGGATTTATCCCGCCTCGTAGATTTGAGTCCTGGTGTACCGAGAGATTCCGTTGAGTATCATATGTTCGCCAGAGCGCGGAAGACGGTAACTTGGAAAGACGACCAAAATAAAGCCGTGGACTGGATTATTGACAAGAGTTCAATTCTTGACTGCAAACGGATGGGCCTTTGTATATCCTCGGCAAAACCTCTGGGCATCGCTGCTACCAATCAAGGGGAAAAGCGGCTGATCATTCTCCCGCCTCAAGCTAAATTTGGCGATCTTGTGGTCTACTTCAGAGGTTCACAGGTTCCTTTCATTGTTCGACGTACCAAGTTTTCTGAGCCCTGCTCACGAGAAATTGAACAAATGGAGATGAAGCAAAAGCTCGATGGTTTGGGAGTTGACTATTCCTCATCTGATATTATACAGTGTATGATTATTGGGGAGTCCTTAGTAAATGGATTTGGAGAGTTGGCTAGGGATGAAGTTGCGATGACTAGCAACGACAAATGGTCACCTCTGAAGAAAGCATTCGAACAGGGGCCTAAGACAATGTTTGTGCTGTCTTGAAACTACACCACAGTGGCAATGTAAAATGTCTTCTGAGATTTGGCTTCTCGACTTATTGTGCCATCATTCTCGAAGTCATTCAAAGTATGAGTTTTTCGCATTTGTAAAATGCATTTCATTTTGCATCAGTGTGGGGAAACTCTGGGGAGCGAGTCAATCAGCTGTTGCTTAAAAAAAGCATTACAAGGTAGCAACTCATTTGTTTCCAAGGTGCAGAGTAGAATGAAAGCGTGCAATGCCTAGACACAGATCTACGATGAAAGAGTGTGGAGCAAGTGCAGGCAGGGAAGCTCAGAAAACGTGGAAACAGAAAGAAATGTATCAAATCATGTCGGTGTAGACGAGACTCATTGTCCAAAATATGTTTGAACAATGAAATCTCACAAGCTGCAGGCATGGATATAAAGAAAAGAAGTCAAAGCAGGGTAAGAGACGTCTACATCAAGGAAGATCTTTGAAGCAATCGATATTATTGTCGTTCTCATAACTTCTGGGCGTCTAGCACCATGGAGATCACGTACCCAATTCTAGGAAGATTCTTTGACGATAACACGGGAGAAAGGAGAGCTCGCAGATAAAACTAGAGGCTCGCTCGATCTTGCTCCTCCCAAATCAAGCAGCCTGCATGCAAGTTCAACTACGCCCCAACCACACCTCGCAATCATGGCAGCCAGACTCAACCTCCCTTCGGACTATACGACAAGAAAAATCTGGGATATTGCGAAGGATTGCAGGAAGTCAGCAGCCAATGCCGAGGAAGAACTTTTCCGGCTCACAGATGGTCGAATTGGCGATATCATCGAGATTTTCTGGCCCGGCCCGGACAGTGAGTTGTATCTCAGCGAAACGCCCTCACTGAAAAACGTTCGACTTCAACCACACGTGTCCCCGTTTGCTGACCTCCCCGAATTATTCGCGAGTCCTACGGCGAGCATCATTCCCAATCCTGGATCAGTGTATTTCAACAGCCAGAACACCATCCTTTTCTTCTCCCCAATGATGACAGCGAATCAAGTCGGCTTATTCATTGCTGCAATGGAAAGCGCGGAGCTTAGCAAAGTTCAAAGGGTTGCGATCAACCGCGACACGTTCAAGGACTTTGATCAGGCCTCTTTGAAGTCTTGGATAAGATTCAGCGAGTTGAGGGAGGTGCTTCTCATTTCCGAAAGGATAGCACGGGGAGATACACCAGAGCCCGGACCCACGGTTGAACCTCGCCAACAAGTTTACTTCTACTTGGCACCGGGAACAGCTTTGCCATCCAATCGACTCATCGACGTCTTGGATCTACGTACAATGGCAGAAAAAGAATTTGACCTGGCAAGAAGACAAACAGGTGCTTGGCCAGCTGGGCATGTTACTGTCGATGTGGCCTGGATCGAAAGGAACGGAAAGCTGATGAAGACCGAATTTCCCTCTCAAAACTATCTCGATATCGAGACAGGGAAGTACGTTGCAGATCTCTTCAATAATAGGGCTGACCGGGACGCTCCGCCGCTCGAAAATGGCGATTTGGACAACGTTGTCAGCGAATATGGTCAATCCGCTGAAGAAATTGAAAATCGTTTGAAAGAAGTTCATTTCACAGACTCGCGAGAACCAACTGACGTGGAGCTAGATGTAGATGATAAGATGCTGGAACAAATTGCCGAGGTGGACAGAAGGGGCAGCTAATTTCAAGAAAGAAGCAGAAGTTGATAGGCAGCTGAAGCAGAGTAATGATACTGATGATAACGAGAATGCAGTTGAGGAATAAATGGCGTTCGGATGCTTGCCGATTGGCATTAACGGTCGTTTTGGGTATTGGGGAAGGTATTTGGGTAATGGAAAGCATACTTTGGGTTGGGAGGCAGCCTTGCAAAAAGTAAGCAGGGAAAATTGCATGAATGACTGATAAAGGGGAATCTGAATGGAAGGTGCTTCTCGTACGCCATTTGCTCGATTGTATGATCACGTGCTGAAACCACTCCTTTGTTCCCCAATTCGAGGACTTTCCCGACACATGCACAATACCCGGCTCTCCAACAATGAGTAGGAAAGATAGATGAGGCTTTTGAGGTGCCTCTTCTCTTCCATAGAATGCCGTGTAGTGATCCGAGTTCTGATTGTGTTCAAGTGCTGTGTTTCGTATTGTCCTAATTACCCATTCACTCTCCATCCACAATGCCATCCGGAAACAGCACAATCAAAGTCGAATGACAATGAAAAGTTTCAATTTTCCTTTAAATCAACAACTTCTTTCCCTTTCTTCTTTGATTATTTTCCTACCACGATTCCAAGAATTTCGAGTATTGAAATTTCTGTCTCAGAGCTCTTAATTCGTTGATACTTTGACCTTCTTCAACTCTCTCCAACTTCTCAAATTTCGTATCAAAATATCTCTTCTTACAGAGTCTGGTGCAGCCATGGAAGATCTTTCGGTCTTGCTCGAAGGGTTTAACCCAGCAATCCTCAAAGCCATTTCAAATATCACCCTCTGCACCCTCGACAACGTCCGATCCGAAACAGAGAATCTGTGGGAGACATCGACTACTACTCTTCCACGCCTATTCGAGTCTGCTGAGTGCTGGAATGAGAAACCACCCGAGAGCACTAAGCTCATCCTCGAAACACTGGACGCCATCGCCGACCCAAACACCATCATCACCGCCTTCCGTCGTGGAGAGGCAGATACCAAGGTCGACCCTCGAGTCGCAATTGCTCAGTTGCACGACCCAAAAGAATTACACCCCATATCCCTCATAGGATTTAGCCTACCCAGTGTTCCAGACACATCGTTCTCCGCTCCCCTGGCATTATCCGAATTCGTGGAGCCTCACGATGAACGGAACCTGCAACTTCTTCTCACGCCCAAATACGGCTTCACGGATTTGCATATCGACTCCGCCGATGGAATCTCCTCGCCCATGGGTCCCTGCGTCAAGCTCTGGCTGGTGTTTCCTCCTACATTGCAAAACCTCAAGCTGATGGCTTCCGCTGAAGGCCAAAAAGCTAAGCTCGTGAGAATTGGACGGAAGCTGGAGGGCGGGTTACTTTTTAAGACAACGTCGGCCGAGAGTATTTACTTGCCAGTTGGGTGCATCCATTCGGTCTTTACTCTCCACGGAGGATTCCTGGTGGCGATCGATTTCAATACGCCGAAATCCTGCCACGCATTCTCTGCGCTTCTCACTGCCGGTCTCGACCAAGTTGGCTCCCCAAGTTTTCAAAACGAAGTTTTTGACAGATACCTCGCGTCTGTTGATTTGGCACTTTATAACCTCCAATGTGTGAGCGGAATATCCTCATGGATCGACTCGATTGAACGAATTAGAGAATGGGTTGAAGAAAATCCCGCTTGGGCAAAGAAAGCCACGAAGGTGTGGGACGAATTTCTGGACACACCTAGAGGGGGGAAAACCAAATGCCCTTGCGGCAAGCAGACAACCAAAGAGAAGTTCCAAGGGCATTTGAAGAAGAGACATTGGTGGGGAAAGGTTTGGACATCGGTGAAGAAAGAGAACATTAGAACTCGGCTAGACGCCAAGAGAGCAGTGAAGAGAAAGGCGGAGGATGATCTAGAAGAGAAGGAGACAAGTAAGATATTGAAGAAAGTAAAGAAATGAATGTATTAAGAGCGACGAACGATGATGACACGATTGAGATAGATAGACACTTACGAGAAATGAAAGTTTCGTGTTCGCTTGCCACTCGGCTTTGATAACATCGCCCTTTGCTACTAATAGTCTGAAAATTTCGTGTTGTGCATTGCCACCATTCAGTCCTTCTCGCTCCATAACTGACCACCCCTCAAGATCCGCTCAGCCTTCTTCCGAAGACCGTCCATGTCTTGGCAATAGAGTCCGGATCCGATACTGATCCTACACACGCCCAACTTTCCCAATTCCTCAACGGAGAGCCCATTTTTTCCGTCCGCCAATTTGACTGCCAATCTTCCTTCGAACTCTCTCACCAGAAGCTTCACCTCCTCTCTGCTGATTTCCCCCGCCTCGCCACCCCAGACAAAAACGCAAGTCGCTCCAGCATCCAAGAATGCCTTGCCCCTCTTCACTACCTCTTGTACCATCATCTCCCGACTCCAACCCTCGGGATTCGGCTTCAACCTCAGCACGTCCGTCCGAGCGTTGACCACGAAGTCCGGAAGTCCCACATCAGCGGCGTATTTGATCGCAAGCCTAATCCTCTTGGCAGACTCGTCCAGACTCCTCAAACAGCTCATTCCATCACCAAATCCCTTCTCCGGGTATGAATCCTCAATGTTAGCGCCTACTGCTCCAGCATAGATGATTCGAGGGATTGATTCGTTGAGGAATTCGCCGTAGCCGTCTTGCAGATCGACTGTCAAGGGAAGGCCGGCAGAACGTCCGAGAGGAGCAATCTTCTGGACGCTAGCTAGATTCTGGTTCAAGGTTAAGGAGGCATCAGGGACGGAGAATGTATTCGCTATGCCGTAGGAGGTTGTGGCGAGGGCTGTGACGAGTTTTGGGGAGGATGGTTCGTTGAGGGAGATGACGGCATTGGTGGATGCTTCGTCCCAGATGTTGGTGAGAACGAGGGGATCTCCTGGCTTGTGAAGAAGCTTGAGGAGGAGGGCGACTTCGTTGTGGACCGGAGCTGTTTCAGTAGCCATATTGAGATATACCTTTGACAAGATTCTTGAATGAAAAGAGAAGAGACTGAAGGACTGCCAGATATATACCTACCTACTACCCCGCCTCCGAGGAGGTACTTGAAAGGGCGTACGAAGGAACTACTCGGGGTGTCATGAAATTGTCGTTGTACGTAAGGAGGCAGTAAGATGGAGTAAAGCACTCCGGCTGGACGCGATGAGGGGTTGATCTGCAGCCAGGGTCCACGCCAGGATGCAGGGCTGAACTGCCTAGAAACGTGGGTGTTTATCCGTTTCCTAGAAATGGAACGGCGTTAGAGATCCATCGTCGCTCGATACGTGTTTTGAAGGGTACTTTAGATAAGGTAGCGATGGAAACAAGCACTGAACCGAAAGGAGGCAGATTCTGTCACGTGATTTGGCGAGTCGTCGCGTGAGGGACCGTACTCCAACGCGTCTCACTTGAAGTCTATTCGAGCCTCACTTCTGTGAAACTCGATCTCTCCTTTCCCCTTGCCAAATTTTCTTCCCGAACCTTTTTTTCTCTTCTGGATTTGTCCTTTCATTCTCACGAACAAAAATTCGAATTTCTGTCTTTTCTCTCTTTCCAACAGCTCGTCTCTCCGACAATTTCCACTTACGTTCGTTAAGATTTGGTGGTGGCCAACCGTTTGCAAGATGCCTCCTCCAGCAGCGTTCGACTACTATGAAGCGCTGGAGATCGAGCGAACAGCCACTAATGAGGAGATCAAGAGCTCCTACAGACGCCTTGCAAGAATCCACCACCCTGACAAGAATCTCGACAATCCAGAAGCCACGGCTGCTTTCCAAAAGGTGAACCGCACACTCTCCAAAACAACTTCCCCAACCGGCTCCAAAAATCTTGTACTAATATTGCTGATCAATGTAGATTCAAATTGCCCACGAAACACTATCTGACGAACGCTCCCGTGCCATTTACGACGCCCGCTCGTCTCGTTCCACCAACCGTCCATCAAATAGCCGCAGCGCCTTCTACTACGACTCCGAAGAAGACAATGGTTACTACCCCGACGACGAGTGTGACGCTCCCTTCGATGATTTTTTGCGCTCTCGTTACCGCCCAAATCATGTTTTTACTTACTTCTTCGGAGGTGGAGGAATCTACTCTGATGGTCACTATGGCTACTACAGTTCTCCGCCACGAATGAGTCCCGAAGAGATGCGCAAAGAACGTGAACAGCAACAGAAAGCTGAAGCGGCGTGGCGACAAAGAATTATTGATGAGGTACGACGACGTAGGGAGGGAGAGCAGGCACGAGAGAATGCTAAGGCGGAAGCCAAAGCTGCCGAAGAGGCGGAGAAGGCCGCGAGGAAGGCAAGCAAGGAGCAACTGGAGCGAGCCAGAATCGAGAAGATCTGGGCTGAGAATGGTGCTATCACTGAAGCCGAGAAGCAGAATTTGTGCCTTCATTCAGTTTTCTGGGCTAAGGAGAAGCATTTCAAGAAGATCAAGTGCACTTCTTGTGGGCAGAAGCGAGGGATGGTTGGACACAGATGCCCACATTGTTCTCTGCTCGTCTGCCAAGTCTGCCTCAACAACTTGCGACAGTCATGAAGCTCCTCGATCTCGTTCACGATAGCATAGCATAAGATGCCGGCAATTTTTCACACCGAGCACGAATTTCGATATCAGCTGCCATACCTGCCGATTTCGATTCCACTCACCAGAAAATTTGCCATCTTAATTGTCGGATTATTTCAGCATACAGCGGGAGAACATCTTGGGGGTCTTCACGTGTCTCATGCATCGGTTCTTGAGCTGCGTTGCAGCACACGTTGAGAAGTCCTCACTGGCTTCGATCACCTGCGTTGGTTGGATTCTCATCTCCAACACCAGTACTGGAGTCCCTCTTCGCCGATCCGGATGTGTCTCAAAAGACTCACGTCCCATTGATCGGTTTGCGACTTCACAACGGAAGAATGGAAATTTGGGAAGTAAATGGATCACAGCAGAGCGATCATCAAGGAACATACCTTGGGTGCAGCTTAATACCTTGCTACCTCACCTTACCTGCGCGGAAGTCCTTTCATACGTTCGGGAAGATGAGAAGGTTTACACGCCGCGAGGTACTGAGGTTGCAGATGGGAGACATGTACATAGAAGTCTCCCAGGTAGTTTCTGCTAACACATTGTCTCGAACTTTTCGTCAACCTCTCCCCTTTGATACGTAATTTTATTATATGGTGAGTTGATGAATTTGATCTAAGTAGCAACAATAATGCAGTGAACTATGACTTCAGGCCAAAAGTCTGGGAGAGGCTACCAAAGATACGTTTAAAATCAAGGTTTTGCATTGTTAAGACTAACAGACTAACAAACATAAATCAGATGGGTAATCAAGTAAAATCAAAGCATAATCTAACAACCATCAATAGCGAGCGACAGGAAGTAGAAAAGACGAGGCCAAAAAAAAAAACAATCGCTGAAGTTAGTGAATCTATCAGAGCAGAGAAACCTTCAGGAGTTGAATGCTGATTGCTTTCGCTGCTGCTCAATCGATTCCTGAGCCCATATCATGGAGGTTGAAGCTATTGCGCAAGCTTGAGTTGCTCCACCAGTGGTACTCCATGTGGTACTTCATGGATGAGGGGTCCAACTGAGCACCGCAACCGGGCTCAGTGCAATGAATTCGGAGCTCTCTTTTTGCCACGGAGTATTTCGGTGCATCTGGATGTTCCTGTCGACGGTGATTCAGCAGATCCTTTTCGCGGAAATATCCTCGCCTTCCGATCCGACTGCAACCTGGAACATCACAAGGAAAAATGCATTCGTTGTGCTCGTCACGCATATGTTTCGTGTACGCGGACTGGGAATTGAAGGGCTTATTCTCAGCCTGAGACTTTCGAGGAAGTTGCTGGAATGCCTTGTCGCGGTATTGGGGACATTCATGATGTGAGCATACTGGAAAGGTATATTTAAGGCGAGATTCGGCACCAGTGATCTCATCTCCCATCTCCAGGTGATGATAATTGCGAATATGCTGCTTTAAGTGATCCAGACGCCGGAATCCATTGGGGCCTCGGTGAAGCTTGCAGTATGTACAAGGATACTTGGGATCCTCGCTGCTGAAGGATTCAAGATGCCGATTGAGGACATCGAGTCGAGAGAACAGAGACCCGCACTCACATCCATAAGGCTGATGTTGTGCCTCTTTGGCATGCCGAAGGAGATTTGCTTTACTGGAAAATGTCTCCTCGCACTCGACACAATCATTCAAGGTAGACGTCAAGGTGCGACCATGGCCAGCTACATGAGGTGTACGCTCGTGAGCATCGCGCTCTGCCTGAAGGATGAATTTTTGGTCACAGGTCGTCACATGGCAACTGTATGCAGCGTGGTTGGATCGCCTCGCATGAGAGTCCTTGACCCATTTTGCCCACCACCTGTAGCTGGGGGTGGAATCTTGTCCGCGGGTGGAATCTTGTCCGCATTGTCCGCAAGGAGAGACCGGCCTTGAACAAATTATTAACTGAAATCGATCTAGTCAGGACTCTCCGTATATAAATACCGATTCATTGCATTTGACGACTTCTCCTCGAAGCTTGTCAAAGCTGAGGTAGACATAGTCCTAGGGGATACAACGATGTTGCCGGACAAATCAAAATCATCGGTGATAGCTTCGATTTCATCCGAGTTGGTATCGACGTCATTTGGAGGAGCCCAATCTTGTTGAACATTGGGGTTCGTGCAGATCGACAACAAGGCGCTAGACTGTGTTGTCTCATAAACCGGTCTGACACCCTTTTTGTTAGCCAGCAGGAAAAAAAAAATCTCACCTGTCAAGATCCATGCCACCAATGGCAGGATCATAACAGGCATCAAGCAAGTCCACCTTGGACCAATCGATGTAATCCTCGAATTCTTCCGGCATGATGGTCGTGAAAGCAGCGTGTGGTTTTTGCTGTCGGAGATGGTTGCTGTAATGCGAATGTGTGGGAAATGGCTGTGAATTGCTGATTTACAAGTCAGCGGGGAGCTGCTAACCTTATCCGCTGCCTCGAGGAAGCTCTCGCCGCCTGAAGGATTGTTGGTGGAAGGATGAGACAAGAGGGTGGTAAAAGGGCGGAGAGGCATCGCCCTGTTTTGCTGGCGGTGAAGAAGTGAGGCTGTCTGGCGAGGCAGCCACCGAGTTGCAAGGTGGTGCGGTTGGTCGAGAAGATGCAGCAGTCGGGCGCGAAGGCTGGGTTTGTCCCGGGTGTTGGGAAAGGGCCATTAGTAGCGCATGGCATCTGGGAAGCCGAGGGAACTGACAATTTGTTCGGTGTTCTAAGAGGAAGGAACAAGTGAGGTTAGGAAGGAAGGTAGGTAGGTACTTACCTCCCTCAGCATTTAGCGACACGTGACTCAACGCTTTCCACAACTCATTGAATGCCGCTTCCTCGAGCGCTTCCTAGCCACTCGCCCTGATTGGAGACATATACCTAGGTAACCGGTTGCGATCTGACCCTAGATTATTGACGTGCTCTAGGTAAACTTATATTCGCCATGGCGGGGGCGGTGGTCAGGGCATCTCATAGGCTGTCTAAGCGATGAAAGCTCAATTCTAGGGTGTTTGCCCCTGAAATATTTGTTGACATCCGAGGCCGACAAGAGAAGCGCAGAGAGTGAGTTTCTGTGAGACATGCAAGGCCTTCCCGATACAACGTCCCTTCGCAGCTGGAAATCTTATCGTGCCCTTATACTCTTCACTCCTATTGTCTGATTCTTCCATCATGTTTCTTTTGCTAGAGCGAGAATCGTTCAAACCTAGAAGTGGACAGCTGGCCAATTAAACCATCTGACACGAACTCGGTGACGCAGCTCAGGATCCAAGCACCAGAAGAACGCCAGTCTCGCGGTCCTCACGCATGTCGATCCTTTGTAAATCCAACAAAAAACTCTCGCCAGATCAGGTCGACAAGCTGCCATTGATCTCCTGACAAAATTTTGTGCCTGGCGAATCTCACTATCATACATGGCAAGTTGTACAATAACGCGAGCAATCGGACTTATCATTTTGACGCATTGCGTTGCAGTGAGCTTGTGGCCAAACCCCAATTCTGTGCGTCACTAGCAGAATGACAAAGAGCAGGATTGCAAAGTAAACAATCAGTGGTGTTGCGACTCAGACCACTGAAACAATTTGATGCACGACTTGATGTTCCTGGGAAGCTAACAGCACGAGAATAGGGAAAAGGAGACCGAACAGAGACCATGGTCTTGCGCTTGAGAGAAACGG
>Ga0302325_10013849_pt1 | contig 17181 bp, 20 predicted proteins | sample Palsa_T0_2_FD_201948 | JGI IMG/M metagenome (GOLD analysis project Ga0302325, IMG submission 201948) | Peat permafrost microbial communities from Stordalen Mire near Abisko, Sweden - Palsa_T0_2 | ecosystem: Environmental > Terrestrial > Soil > Palsa > Peat permafrost | place: Sweden: Abisko... | reverse complement strand
CGACCGTCGTGATGCGCAAATGCCGGTCCAACCCGACGCTCCTGCCCGTCGATGACATCGGTGCTGCGGCGCGGATATTCGCGCGTGCCCGCTTGGTCATCGGCATGCGCCTGCACGCGGTCATCCTGGCGATCCGGCTCGGCGTGCCGTTTCTCGCGATTCCCTACGACCCCAAAGTGAGCGCGCTCTGCGACGACATCGCCTACCCGCTGGCACCCCTCTGGACGCCGCACGGCCGTTCCGCAGCGGTGCCGGCCGTCGCCGAACTGGCCGACGAGGCGTGGTGCCGGCGCGACGAACTGGCAGCGGCCCTCCGCGCCGATGCCGAGCGCATGCGTTCCCTCGCACTCGAAAACTTCACCGTGCTCGAGCGCATCGCCGCGGCGGCGTGAGGGGGCCCAAGGGGCGGCGGAACGAACCACAACCGTTCCCATGACGGACCGCGCACGATGAGCGAGTCGATCGCCACAGATTACCGCTCGACGCTCAACCTTCCGAAGACCAACTTCCCGATGAAGGCCGAACTGCCGAAGCGCGAGCCCGAGCGCGTGGCGTGGTGGCGGGAGCACCGCGTATACGAGCGACGGCTGGAGCGCAACGCGGCGAACGCGCCGTGGATTCTGCACGACGGTCCCCCGTATGCCAACGGCGAGGCGCACATGGGGCACTTTCTCAACCGCGTCCTCAAGGACGTGTTCGTGAAGGTGCATCTCCTCGACGGACGCTACGCGCGCTTCGTCCCCGGATGGGACATGCACGGCCTTCCGATCGAGTTCGAGACGCTAAAACACCTGAGCCTCGACTTTCGCAAGGTCGATCCAATCGAACTGCGCGCCCGGTGCCGCGAACGCGCTCTGTACTGGCTGGGCGTGCAGCGCGAGTCGTTCTTGCGCATGGGAGAGCTCGGCGACTTCGACCATCCGTACATGACGATCTCCAAGGAGTTCGAAGCGACGATCGTCGAGGCACTGGCCGATCTCGCCGCCGTCGATCAGCTCTACAAGGGTCTGCGCTCCACGCTGTGGTGCATCCACGACGAAACGGCGCTCGCCGAGGCCGAGATCGAGTATCGAGAACGCGAATCGCCCTCGATCTACGTCCGGTTTCCCGCCGGCGAGGCGCAGCGGGTCGACCTGCTCGCGCGGCTGGGCGCGCCGCGGGAGACGGTCGGGCCGCTCTCGGTGCTCATCTGGACGACCACGCCGTGGACGCTTCCTGGCAATGCCGGCATCGCCGTGAAGCCCGATGCGCAGTACGGTCTGTACCGCCGCGGCGACGAGTTGATCGTGCTTGCGGATGTGTTGGCGGACCCCGTCTTCGCGCTCGTCGATGGGCCGCCGGCAGAGCGACTCGGCGGCGCGCGCGGCAGCGCCCTCGTCGGCGCAACCGTCCGTCATCCGTTTCTCGAGCGCGACTCGGTCATCGTGAGCGCCGACTACGTCGAGCTCGACACCGGCACCGGTGCGGTGCACACGGCTCCCGGCCACGGGACCGACGACTTCGACACCGGCGCGCGCTTCGCGCTGCCGACGATCGTGCCGGTCGATGGGTCCGGACATTTTACGAAGGAAGCCGGCCCGTACGCCGGGCGCCAGATCTTCGCCGCCAACCCGGAGATCGTGGCCGACCTGCGGGCAAGCGGCGCCCTGTACTTCGCCACCGAATTCGTGCATTCGTATCCGCACTGCTGGCGCTGCAAGAACCCCGTCATCTTCCGCGCGACATCGCAGTGGTTCATCGCCCTCGGCGTCAACCGGTTGCGTAAGCGCATCGAGGACATGCTGCCGGCAATCTCTTGGACTCCGCAGTGGGGTCAGGAGCGGATGCGGCAGATGGTCGAACACCATCCCGAGTGGTGCGTGTCGCGTCAGCGCACGTGGGGCACGCCGATTCCGGCGATCCGCTGCACGTCGTGCGGCACGTCGACGATCGACGCGGACGTCGCACGTATCGTGGCCGCCCGCTTTCGCGAGGAGGGCGCGGACGTCTGGTGGACCGAGAACGTCGAGGCCTTCCTGCCGAAGGGCTTCGCCTGTTCCTCCTGCGCCGGCACGGTCTTCGAGAAGGAATACAACATCGTCGACATCTGGTTCGAATCCGGTGTCACGAACCTGGCGGTGCTGGGCCGGGATCGCATGCCCTGGCCGGCGGATCTCTACCTCGAGGGAAACGACCAGTATCGTGGCTGGTTTCGTAGCTCGCTCGTCCTCGCGGTCGCGATCAAGGGCGCGCCTCCGTATCGCGCTCTCGTGTCCGCCGGAATGGTGGTCGACGCCGACGGCCATGCGATGCACAAGTCGACGGGGAACTACATCGGTGCGGACTCCGCGATGGACACCTACGGAGCCGACGTGCTCCGCCTGTGGGTGGCGTCCGTCGAGTTCACGGCGGACATCCGCCTCGGCGACACGATGCTCAAGAACGTGGGCAGCGTCTACCGGAACCTGCGCTACCGCCTGCGCTATCTGCTGAGCCTGATCGACGACCTGGAACCGGACGACCTCGTTCCCGACGACGTGCTCGAGCCCGTCGACCGCCTCGCGCTCTGCGCACTCGACGAACTCTCGCGCAGCGTGGTCGCGCAATATCGCGCCTTCGGCCTGCACGACGTGTACCTGGCGCTCGTCGAATTCGACGCCGAGGACCTCTCGCGATTCTACTTGGATGCGCTCAAGGATCGCGTGTATTCGAGCGCTCGCGACGCCAAGCGCAGGCGCAGTGGCCAGACGGTCGCGTACCGGATCTTGCGGGCGCTCCTCGCACTCGTCGCGCCCATCCTCTCCTTTACTGCAGAGGAGGCGTGGCAGGCGGTCCCGGCCGTGCTGCGCGGCGACGTGGCGAGCGTGTTCGACCTGGATCTCCCGCGGCCGCATGCCCGCACCGCCGCGGACGAGGACGCGCTGTCGACGTGGGCGATGCTCAAGCATCTGCGCGCCGTCGTCGCCGCCAGCGAGACGATGCGCGACTTCCAGCTCGCGGCCGGCGTCAGCGCGAGCGCGCGGGACGCGGAGGCGTTGCGCGCGCTCGGGGACAACCTGCGCGAAGCGCTGATCGTCTCCGCCGCGGAGGTCGAGGTCGACGACGAGCTGCTGGAACCGCGCGTCGTGCTTTCTCCCGCACGGGGCGAGAAGTGCGCGCGCTGCTGGAAATACCTGCCGCTGCGCTCGGATCCGCTGCACCCGACCTTGTGTGCTCCGTGCGCCGCAATCGTCCGCGACTTCGATTCCGCCGCGTAGCGTGACTCCCGAGCGCGTTGCCCGCGGCCCGCACGCCATCGCACTGGCCGCCGCGTTGGCGATCGTTGCCGCCGCCCTCGTGCCGGGCGTCTGCGCTGCCGCTCGGGTCGACCGCCCGGCCGCCATCGCTCCCGCGACGCTGCTCTTCGACGACGAGTTCGCCGGGTCGCGCCTGGATTCGACGAAATGGAATACCTGCTACTTCTGGGCGACGCGCGGGGGATGCACGAACAACCCCGGGCTCGAGCTGGAGTGGTATCGGCCCTCGCAGGTGACGGTCGGCGGCGGACTGCTCAGCCTGACCGCGATCCGCACGTCGACGCACCGGAATCTGCCGTACACATCGGGCATGATCTCGACCGGCGACTGCTGCGGCAGGCCGCTGCACTTCTCGTTCCTGTACGGCTACATGGAGATGAGCGCGATGCCGCCGCCGGGTCACGGCATGTGGCCCGCTTTCTGGCTGATCCCGGCATCGCACGCGTGGCCGCCCGAGATCGACGCGATGGAGTGGCAAGGCCAGCAGCCCCGCACGAATTACCTGACGCTGCATTACGTCGGCGCGAACGGCGAGCCCGCGCAGAGTGGCGGGACGTACGTCGGCCCGAACCTCTCGCACGGCTTTCATCGGTTCGGGTGCGAGTGGAGCGCCGACCGGATCACCTGGTACGAAGACGGCCGGGCGGTGCGCACGTATTCGGATCGCAGGCAAATCCCGAGCGTACCGATGTACGTGATCGTGAACCTGGCGATCGGAGGCTGGGTCAGTTTCCCGAACGGGCGAACGCCGTTCCCGGCCACGATGCAGGTCAAGTACGTGCGCGTTTGGGATCGCAAGCCGTAGGATCCGAGTCGCGGTGACGTTGCCGGTTTCGCTCGCAGACGTCCAGGCGGCGCAGGCGCGTATCGCCGGTCGCTCGATCGACACGCCGGCGCTGTTCGCACCCGCGCTCTCCGATCTCTCGGGTGCTCGCGTGGTGCTCAAGCTCGAGACGCGCCAGCGAACAGGCTCGTTCAAGGATCGCGGCGCCGCCAACCTGCTGCTGCAACTCTCGGAGCGCGAGCGCGAACGCGGCGTGGTCGCGATGTCGGCGGGCAATCACGCACAGGCCGTCGCCTTTCAGAGCGCGCGCCTCGGCATTCCCGCAACCATCGTGATGCCCGAAGGGACGCCGTTCACCAAGATCCGGCGGACCGAGGCGTTCGGTGCTCGCGTCGTCCTCGCCGGCGAGGGCTTGCACGATGCCGAGGTGCACGCGCGCCGCCTCGTCGCCGACGATGGCCTGACGCTCGTGCACCCATACGACGATCCGCGCATTATCGCCGGGCAGGGCACGCTCGCGCTCGAGTTGCTGCGCGACGAGCCGGAGTTGGACGCGGTGCTCGTTCCGATCGGCGGCGGTGGCCTCATTTCCGGGGTCGCGACCGCGGCACGGGCGCTGCGTCCGGGCATCGAGATCGTGGGCGTCCAGACGAAGCTGTATCCGTCGATGGAGCGCGTGCTGCGCGGCGAGGAACCGTGGGTCGGCGGCCAGACGATCGCCGAGGGCATCGCCGTGAAGTCGGTCGGAACGCTCACGCGAGCGATCGTCGCCGCACTGGTCGAGGACGTCGTGCTGGTGTCCGAAGGCGCGATCGAGCGCGCCATCCACCTGCTGCTCGAGGAGGAGAAGCTGCTCGCGGAAGGGGCCGGCGCCACGCCGCTCGCCGCATTGCTCGGGAATCGTGAGCGCTTCGCGGGCCGGCGCGTCGGCCTCGTGATCACGGGGGCGAACATCGATACCGGTCTGCTCGCGAACGTGATCAATCGCGTTCGCCTACGCGAAGGCCGCGTCGTGCGGCTCCGCGTGGAGATCGCCGACCGGCCAGGCGTCCTGGCCACCGTTGCGAGCCTCATCGGGGGATGTGGCGGCAACATCCTCGACGTGACGCACCAGCGGCTGCTCAGCGACGTCCCCTCGAAGAACGCCGGCCTCGACGTTACGGTCGAGACGCGCGGCCCGGACGACGTGGGCCGTATCCTCGACCGTCTTGCCGCGGCGCACTTCCCCGCCACCGTCCTCGCCGATATCGGCGCGGGCCGGGACTGATGGTCCGGGACCCGGACCGCGGGCGCATTGACAGGCCCCGAGTAGGATGTTAGGGTGATGACCTAATGGTGCGGTTCTCGTTTGCGTACTGGTATTGGTTTACGCCACCCCGATGGGGCCGGTGAGGCCGACGCTCGCGCGAACGTAAAACACGCTGTCCGTTCCGCTGGCCACCCTCACCGGGGTGGCTTTTTTGATGCTCTTCGCGAGGTTCCCATGCCCACGACGTACCGTCTTGCCAAACGTCATTCCGAACGCACGAGCGTCGTCCGAGCCGGCAGCGCCCGCTTCGGCGACGGTGGTTTCGCGCTCGTGGGCGGCCCATGCTCGGTCGAGGACGAGCGCCAAATCGGCGTCGTTGCCGCCGCCGTGCATCACGCCGGCGCGACGATGCTGCGCGGGGGCGCGTGGAAGACGCGGACGTCGCCCTACGATTTCCAGGGCCTTGGCGAGGACGGCGTCGTGCTCGCGGCAGCCGCGGCCAGACGCAGCGCGATCCCGCTGGTCGTCGAGGCGCTCTGCGAGGCGCACGTCGCCGTCTTGGCGCGTAGCGTCGACATGATCCAAATCGGTGCGCGCAACATGCAGAACGTGCCGCTGCTGCAGTCCGCGGCGCGCACGGGCTTGCCGGTGCTCCTCAAGCGCGGCCCGTCGGCAACGCTCGACGAGCTGCTGCTCTCGGCGGAGTACGTGATGCTCGAGGGCAACGATCGCGTGGTGCTGTGCGAGCGCGGTATCCGCGGCTTCGATTCGGAAACGCGCAACGTCTTCGACCTCGGCGGCGCGCTCCGGCTCAAGGAATTGACGCATCTGCCCGTGATCGTCGACCCGTCCCATGCGAGCGGGCGACGTTCCCTCATCGAACCGTTGACGTTGGCGGCCGCCGCGGCGGGCCTGGACGGCGCGATCGTCGAGGTCCACCCGGATCCAGACGCCGCGCTCTCCGACGCGGCACAAGCGATCGACTGCGCGGCCTTCGCACGCATCGCTGACGGCGTCTCGCGCATCCGCGCCGTCCTGGAGCCAGCGCTGGCACAGGCCGGCTGACGACCCCGGGCCGCCGGCCCTACTCGCGCACGAAGCGCGACAGGTCGGCGCGCCCACGCTTGGCGACCAGCGGCTTCCACAGGTCGCCGACTGCAGCGATGCGCTCGCGCACGTTGTCGACGCGAAACTCTTCGATCCGCACGCCGCGCTCGATTTCTTCCCACGTCACCGGCGTCGAGACGGTCGCGAGTGGCGTGGGCCGCACCGAATAGATCGAAGCGAGCGTTCGCCCGAACGCGTTCTGATTGTAGTCGACGAGCACGTGGCCGATCGGCCGGCGCGCGGTCGCGTACTCGATCGTGATGCGGTCGGGATGACGCGCTGCGAGCGCGGTCGAGAACGCTTTTGCGAACCGCCAAACGTCGCGCTGACTCGGTCCTCGTACGATGGGCACGTAGACGTGGACGCCGTTCGAGCCCGACGTTTTGGCGTAGGCGGGAAGTCCAAGCTCGGCCAGCCCGGCGCGCACGTCGAGCGCCACCTCGAGCACGCGCTCGAACGGCGTGCCGCCTTTGACCGGATCGAGATCGAAGTGCACGTAGTCCGGGCGCTGAATGTCGTCGCACACCGCGTACCACTGGTTGAGGTCGATGCAGCCGAGATTGATCACCCAGAGCAGCGCGGCAGCGTCGTCGACGATCGGCGCGTCGATCGTGTCGTCGCCGTTCGGCACGTGGCAGTGCCGCAGCCACCCGGGGGCGCCGGCCGGCGTGCGCTTCATGAAGAAGAAGTCGCCGGTCTGTCCGTTCGGATAGCGTTTCATGACCATCGCCCGATCGCGCAGGTGCGGCACGAGCGCGGGGGCGACGTCGAGGTAGTACTGAAGCAGCCCGCCCTTCGTCAACCCGGTTTGCGGGAAGAAGAGCTTGCCCAGGTTCGTGAGCTGCACGCTGCGGGTGCCGAAGCGCAGCATGGCCTCGGCGACGTCGTCCGGTACGGCAGGCGGGCTACCCATCGCGCCGCCTCTTCGCGCTTCGGGTGCCCGCTTCGTCTCGGTCGGTGCCGGGCCGCTGCCTACCCGAGCAGAGCGCGCACGACGATGGCGGCTCCCAGCGCGAGGGCCAGCACGGTGAATGCCATCTCGAGCGGGACGGCGAGCGGGCCGCCCAGATTCGGCGGTTCGTTCATCGCACCCAAAGATCAAATATGGACATTGGTTACCCGGACGATGATTGCACCGGGGCGGGCTCCCGCCCTGCACGGGCCGCGAGGACGGTGTGCCGAAAGGCGTCCCAGCGGCCCGCGGAGATCGCGCGGCGGGCTTCCGCGGTTAAGTCGAGCAGCTCGGCCAGGTTGTGGTAGGACAGCAGCTGCGGGCCCAGCATCTCCCTCGAGCGGAAGAGATGGGCGACGTACGCTCGCGTGAACTGCGCGCACACCGCGCACCCACAGGCGTCGTCGATCGGGCGGAAGTCGTTCACGAACTCCGCGTTGCGGATATTGAGCTCGCCGGCGCGGGTGATCGCGCGACCGTTGCGCCCGCAGCGTGTCGGATAGACGCAATCGAACAGGTCGATGCCCGCGTCGATCGCCGCGATGAGGTCCGGAATCGTTCCGACGCCCATCAGGTAGCGGGGCCGATCGTCGGGGAGCAGAGCCGCAGTGAATCGAGCGGTGCGATGGCACTCCTCGCGCGACTCGCCCACGGACAGGCCGCCGATCGCGTACCCACAGAGGTCGAGTGCGACGAGGTCGGCCGCGCTCGTCGCGCGGGCGTGCTCGTCGAGCCCGCCCTGGACGATGCCGAAGAGGAGCGTCTGGGGTCGCGACCGCGCCGCGGCACAGCGGCGCGCCCAGTCCGTCGTGCGGCGGACGGCGTCGTCGATCTCTGTGGGCGAGGCGGGCAGTCGAACGCAGACGTCCAGCGCCATCGCGATGTCGACGCCGAGCCGTTCCTGGAACGCGGTCACCGCTTCCGGTGTGAAGCGGTGCTCGCTCCCGTCGATGTGCGAGCGGAACGTCACGCCATCGTCGTCGAGCGTGCGCCGCGACTCGAGGCTGAACACCTGAAAGCCGCCGCTGTCGGTCAGGATCGGCCGGTCCCATGCCATGAATCGGTGCAGGCCGCCGGCAGCCGCGATGGTTTCCGCGCCGGGACGCAGCCACAGGTGGTACGTGTTTGCAAGGACGACCTGCGCGCCGAGTTCGCGCAGGTCGCGCGGCGTCAGTCCCTTGACGGTCGCGGCCGTGCCGACCGGCATGAACGCGGGCGTCTCGACGGCACCGTGCTGGAGCTGCAGGCGTCCGCAGCGAGCCGCTCCCGCGCGCGCCGAGACCGAGAAGGTTCCGACCGTCGCCGGCGTCATCCCCGCAGGGCGTCGCGCGTCCGCTGGTACTCGGCGGGCGGCGGTACCTCGAAGGACAGATCCTCGCGCGTGGTCGGGTGCCGGAAGCCGAGGCGCCACGCGTGCAGCGCTTGGCCCGTCAGCGAGACGCGCGAGTCGTGCCTGCCGTACAGCGGGTCGCCGACGATCGGGTGTCCCAGCGCCGACATGTGCACGCGGATCTGATGCGTTCGCCCGGTCTCGAGCCGAAACGTCACCTCGCACGCGCCGCGCAACCGCTCGCGGATCTCGTAGTGCGTGACCGCAGCCTTGCCGTCCGCGCGAACCGCGAAGCGAAGGCGGTTGCGTGGGTCGCGCCCGATCGCTCCCTCGACGGTGCCGCGCTCGTGCTCGGGAATCCCCGCGACCAGCCCCAGGTATTCCCGCTCGATGAAGCGGCGTTGCATCGCCTTGCCGAGTGCGCCGAGCGCGGCTTCCGTTTTCGCGACGAGCAGGAGGCCGGACGTATCGCGGTCGAGCCGGTGGACGAGCCCAGCACGCAGCTGGTCGCCGGGGAGTGCGCCGACGTGGGCGAGCAGCGCGTTGACGAGCGTGCCGTCGCGCGAACCGTGCGCGGGGTGCGCCACCATTCCCACCGGCTTGTTGACGACGATCAGGTCGTCGTCCTCGAAGACGATGTCGATCGGTATGTCCTGCGGCTGCGCGTCGAGCGGCGCCGCGAGCGCGACCTCGTAGACGATGGTGTCGCCCGCCTCGACCGGCGTACTCCCCTTCGCCGGCAGACCGTTGCGCCGGACGCGGCCGGCATGAACCGCGGCCGCCACCGCCGACCGCGGTGCCGCAGCCGCGCGCGCCACCACGACGTCGAGGCGCGCCCCCGCCTCATCCGGACCGACGACGTACATCGGAGCTATGGCGTGGCCACGGCGACGGGCGCGGCGGCGAGCGGAGATGACGACGCCGGTCGCATCAAGCGAGAGGCTCTGTCGGGGTCGCGTCGGTCGCGAGGAGCGCCGGCTTCGTCCGCGCGATCCTGCGTTCGTGCACGAGCGTCGAGAGGACGAGCAGGCACACGCCAACCGTGATGCACGAGTCGGCGACGTTGAATACCGGCCACCAGCGCAGGTCGAAGAAATCTACGACGTATTGGTAGTGGACCCGATCGATGATGTTCCCGATCGCGCCGCCGACGATGGCGCCGAACGCGATCCGCACGAGCCGCGAACGCGCCGCGCTGTCGCGGAACGAAAACCAGAAGACCGCGAGCACGGCGACGGCCATGACGATCAGCAGCCACGGCCGCGAACCGAAGAGTCCGAACGCGCCGTGCACGTTCTGCACGTAGGTGAGCCAGAGCACGTGCGGAACGACGATCCTGCTTTCGCCGGGTTCGAACGTCGTCGAGACGAGATGCTTCGTGTATTGATCGGCGACGACGACCAGCGCGGCCGCGAGCCAGAACGAGATCGAGCGAATCATACTCCAGCGGTTTCCTACAGGCTCGGCGGCTTCACGTACTGGTAGAAAAAGCCTGCGACGCGCGTGAACGAGCCCGTCACGAGAACGAGGCCGGTCGCCACCAGAATCGCTCCGGACGTCGCTTCGATCGCCGGGAGGAAGCGCTTGATGCGATTGAGCGCAGCGAGCGACCGCGTGATCGCTGCCGCCGTGACGAGGAACGGGATCGCCAAGCCCAGCGAGTACACGAGGAGCAGAAATGTCGCCTGCGCCACGCGCTCCTGCGACGCGAGCAGGATGATCCCGGAGAGGATCGGGCCGATGCACGGCGACCACCCCGCGGCGAAGCCGATCCCGACGATGAACGAGACGAAGAGCGACGGCTTCCGCTGCGTGCGAACGTGCAAGCGCTTGTCCATCATCAGTAGCGGAATCTTGAAGAGGCCCAACATGTTGAGGCCTAAGATGATGATGACGGCGCCGCCGACGCGCGCGATGCCGTCCTTGTACGGCGTGAAGAGCCCACCGAGTTCGCTCGCCGACAGCCCGATCAGCACGAAGATGACGGTGAACCCGCCGACGAACGCGAGCGCATGTCCGAGGATATGAGCCCTCGCTTGGGCCGATGTCTCGACCTTGAGGTCCTCGAGGCTCGTCCCGGTCAGGAACGAGAGATACGACGGGACCAGCGGGAGCACGCAGGGCGAGACGAACGAGACGAGGCCGGCCAGGAAGGCGGTGAGGACGTTGAGTTCCGGGTGCACGTCGGCCGTTCTACGACGGCGGGCCGCCCGCGACCCACGCGCCCGGGGTGCCGCCCCCACGCGCGCCCGCGGTGCCGGCCGCGCCCCACGCGGCGCGACGGAGAAAAGGGGAGGGTCGGGCAGGGGCCGCATGCTCCTCATCCGTGCAGCACTGGTTCACGTATCCGAACATCGACCCGGTCGCGATCCACCTCGGCCCCATAGCGATCCGCTGGTACGGGCTGTCCTACCTCATCGGGTTCGTGTGCGTGGGGCTTTGGATGAACCGCCCAGCCGGCCGGCGCCGACTGGGCCTGACGAGCGATCAGATTCTCGACTTCCTCGTCTATGCGCTCGGCGGCGTCCTCATCGGCGGCCGCGCCTTCTTCATTTTCGCCGACATCCTCTCGCACCACAACGCGGATTTCTATTTCGGATCGCCCCGCAACCTGATCAACCTGATCGCCGTGTGGAACGGCGGCATGGGGTTCTTCGGCGGCCTCATCGGCGTGATCGTGGCCATCGTCCTGTACCTGCGTCGCCATCCCGGCCTGCCGTTCGCGGTGCTTGCGGACGAAGTCGTCGTGCTGCTGCCGGTGGGGATCGCGCTCACCCGCGTGGTCAACTTCATCAACGACGAGCTCGTCGGGAACATCTGCTCGCCGGATCGGCCGTGGTGCATGGCGTTCCCGCACTTCGACGGCTACCGGTACCCGTCGCAGCTCTTCGAGGCGCTGATGGACATCGCGGTGTTGCCGATCCTGCTGCTCGTGTATCGCAAGCGGCCGCCGGACGGCGTCGTCGCCTGGACGTGGTTCACGCTGTACGGCGTGTCGCGCTCGGTCGGCGAGCTCTGGCGGCAGACCGACATCGCGCTGGGACCGCTGACCGGCGGTCAGTTGTTGGCGCTGCCGATGATTGCCATCGGGCTCGCGCTCGTCATCATTTCCTATCGCCGCAACGTTCGCACGCGCGTTGCGTAGGGAATCGCGTCGCTCAACCTGAAACGTTCCATTCCATGAAGGTCGACGTCGGGGTTCGGCCGGCAGCCACCCCGAGCGCACTCGTGGAACGCCTGGCAGAGGTGCGAGCGGAGCTCGCCGACGCGTGCCGGTCCGCGGGTCGCGATCCATCTGCGGTGCGTCTCGTCGGAGTCACCAAAGCGCAACTGCGCGAGACCGTCGCGGCCGCCATCGACGCCGGCCTGGGCGACGTCGGCGAGAGCTACGTGCAAGAGGCGCGCCAGAAGCTTGCCGGGCTTCCGGCGGTTCGGAAGCACTTCATTGGTCACGTCCAGACCAACAAAGCGCGGGCGATCGTCGAGACGTTCGACGTCGTCCAGTCGATCGACCGGATCGAGGCAGGGCGCGCGATCGCCCGTGCCGCTCGCGCGCTCGGCCGGTCCGTGCAGACGCTCGTTCAAGTCAACGTGTCGGGAACCGAGCGACACGGCGTCCATCCGGACGGCGCGGTCGAACTCGCCGCGGCGCTGCGTGCCGAGGGCCTCGAGGTCGACGGCGTGATGGCGATCGGACCGATCACCCAAGACCGTGCGGAGCTTGCGCGGGCCTTTTCGGCGGCCGCGGACGCCTTTCGGTGCGTCGGCGGCTCGACGCTGTCGATCGGCATGTCGGACGATTGGCGCGTTGCCGTTGCGTGCGGATCGACGATGGTGCGCCTGGGTACGGCGCTGTTTGGCTCGCGCCCCGCGCGAGCTGCGGAGGGTATCGGATGAGCGTTTTCCAGCGCGTGGCCGCGTTCTTTGCGATGAGCGACGAGGAAGAGGGCTTCCTGGAGACGCCCGAGCCGGAGGTGTCACACCCGAAGCGCAACGTCGTCGCGTTTGCCGCTCGCGACGGCCGGCGCACCGGCGGCGAAGTGAGCATCTTCGTGCCGCATGCGTTCGCCGACGTGACGGAGATCGCGGACTCGCTGCGCATGCGGCAGGTCGTGATCGTGAACCTCCAGGGCGCCGACCGGGGGCTCTTGCAACGCGTCGTCGACTTTACGTCGGGTGTGGCCTACACGATCGACGGCCGCATCCAGAAGCTTGCGGAGGCGATGTACCTGGTCGTCCCGCCCGGGGTAGCGGTCAACGCCGAAGGCATCCGCGACAGCCTCGGCGCCGACTCCATGCTCGATTTCATGAACGCCAAAGGCACAGGGTAGCGCCACATGCAGAAGATCAGCGTCGTCGACATCCAGCACAAGACGTTCAAGAAGGCGCTCCAGGGATACGATCGCACCGAGGTCGATCAGTTCCTCGACGAGATCATCGAGACTCTCGAGGACGAAGCGCACGCGCGAGCTGCGCTCGAGGCCGAACTCGCCGACCTGCGGGACCGGATCAGCCATTTCAAGGCGATGGAGGAGTCGCTGCACAACACGCTGCTCCTCGCCCAGCGGACGGCCGACGAGACCAAGGCCTCCGCGCACAAGGAAGCGGACCTCATCAAGGCCGAGGCGCGGATCGCGGTGGAGCGAGAGATCGCCGGATACGCCGACCGCTCGTCGGAGGCGCGCCGCGAGATGCAGCGTGCACTGGAGCGAGCGGAGAAGGCCCGGAGCGAGCTGCGAAGCCTGCTGATGACGCACCTCTCGTTGCTCGAGCGGCCATCGACGCAGCAGAACGGGGTGTCGGCGGAGAGCCGCGCCGAGGACGCTGCCCCACCCGAAGCGGCCGCCGTGCAACATCCGGAGACGGGCGGCGCAGCGCCGCCGACGGAGCGGCTCGACGTCACCGGCGACCCTGTGCCCCGCCCGCGCGTGACGGTCGAAGCGTAAGCGTTGGCGCGTACGCAGGTCGCACCGCGGCTCGAACCGCGCGCGCTGCCGGTTGACCGCGCGATCGCGTTGCACGCGGTGGTCCCCGCGTCGCTCGCGGGCCGGCGCATCGGCGTTGACGGGCGCAAGGCGATCGTGATGCGGCTCGGACGGCTTGGCCTCGTCACGAGTTCGGTCGACCATGAGGAGTTTTCGCCCGATGCTATCGGGCGAGCGGACGAAAAGTGGCTGCGCCAGCAAGCGCGCCATCAGGAGCGCGTTCTCGAGCGCCTGCGCTCCGAGGAGGGCGTGTGGCCCGCGCCGTTCCTGACGACGTACGACGGGCTCGAAGCGCTCGACGCCGCTGCCCGCGAGCACTACATCCGGTGGAGCCGAGCGCTCACGCGGGTGACCGGGAAGGTGGAATTCGGCGTGCACGCGTTCGTCGGTCCGCACGCGCTGCCCGACGCCGAGCCCTACGTCCTGCGCGTGGCGCGCCGCGCCGCGCAAGGCACGCCGCGGCTGCGAGCGGCCGTGTCGCCGCTGGACATCCACACGCGAGCGTTGTGGGACGCTTTGCGAGCGATTGGCTCGTCGGCGCGGCGGTTTGCCGCACCCGGGCTCCGCGGGTTCGTCCTCGGCGCCACGTTGCTCGTCGACGAAGGCTGCAACGAGGCCATCGACGGCGTGCTTGCGACGCTTGCACCGGAGGGCCATGCCTTGGGCTTGAGCGTCTACGTGGACGGTCCGCGGCCCCCGTTCTCGTTCTCCTGATCGCCGTCGCCTGATCGCCATCGCCGAGTAAACTGCCGGCAACACGGCGCGCCTAGCGTCGTGGCATGGATGGACTCGAATTGATGGCGACCGCGATGCGGGCGATGCAGGCCCGTGTCGACATCGCGGCGGGGAACCTCGCGAACGTTTCCAGCGACGGCTTCCGGCGCAGCGTCGCGCGGGTCGCGCTTGGGGCCCGTGGACTGCGGACCACGGCCGTGGCCGATGCCGCACCCGGCGTGCTCCGGCGCACCGGGCGCGGTCTCGACCTCTCGGTCGCGGGCGGTACGGGCGGCATGCTGGTACGCGATGCGACCGGCCGCGTCGCGGTCGTTCGCTCGGCTTCGTTCGCGCGCGACGCGCGAGGCGTGTGGTGCGACGAGCGAGGCCGCGAGCTCCTGAGCGATCGTGGGGCGCTTCGCGCGAGCGCCGACGCGCATGTCGACGAGCGCGGCGTCGTCACCGACGGCGGGGAGGTCGTGGGGACGCTGCGGATGCGCGCAGCAACGGCGCTCGAGTCCGGGGTCGTCGAGGCGTCCAACGTCGATGCCGTCAAGGAAATGGTCGACCTGCTTGCCGCGCAGCGCGGCTTCGAAACCGCCGCGAAGGCGTTGTCGGCGCTGGACGAGGTACGAGCGCACGCGACGAGCGAGATCGCGCGGGTGAAGCAGTGAATCGCGCGCTCTTCGCGGCGGCGAGCGGCATGGCAGCGCAACAAGCGAACCTCGACGTCGTCGCAAACAACATCGCCTGCGCCGATGTGCCGGGGTTCAAGGCACAGGTGGCGACGTTCGGCGTGGCTGGCGGCGAGGCGCCCCTCGGGACGATGCCGACCGGCACGCACAGCGTGTTCGCGCAAGGGAAGCTCATGAAGAGCGGTGGACCGTTCGACATCGCGATCGACGGACCGGGCCTCTTCGTCGTCGAGCGCGACGGGCACCGTGCGTACACGCGCGCTGGATCGTTCGAACGCGCTGCCGACGGGAGCGTCCGCAGCGAAGAGGGCTGGAAGCTCGTCGGCGTGCGCATTCCGGCCGACGCCCTCCGCGTCGCCGTGGCAACCGACGGACGCGTGACGGTGGCGCGCCCTCATTCGGCTGCGGCGAGCGCGGGACGCGTCGCGCTCGCGACCTTCGATGCTCCCGAAGGGCTGCGCGCGATCGGTTCGGCGGTCTTCGCGGCGACGGTTGCGTCGGGCCCGCCGCATGCGCTCGCAGCGGGCAGCGACCGCGGTCCGAAGATCGCCTTCGGCATGCTGGAGCGCTCGAACGTCTCGATCGTCGAGGCGATGATGCAGATCCTCACCGCGCAGCGCGCGTACGAAGCCAACGCGAAAGGAGTGCAGGCGGCCGATGAGATGTTGCGCATTGCCAACAACCTCCATCGCTGAGGCACCACCGGCCGTCGGCGTGGCTCCGTCAGCCGCATTGCCGCACGACGCGCGTGCGGCGTTCGACGCGCTGCTCGTCGGCATGGTCCTTCGTCCCATCGCGAAACCGCTCGGCTTCTATGGGGAAATCGTTGTCGATACGTGCGCGGCGGCGATCGCTCGCGCGTTGGCCTCGCCGCGCGCGGGGAGCCCGCCGTGGGCGCCGTAGGCGTGGGCGACCGCGAGGAGGCGATCCGGTCCATGTTTCCGGTCGTCCGCGGGATCGCGCGCCGGATCGGGCGGCTCGTACCGGCTGCCGACATCGACGATCTGGTCGGCGACGGGTGCGTCGGGCTGATCCGCGCCGTGGATACCTATGACGCGGCGCGGGGCGCGACGCTCGAAACCTACGCGCGCCGGCTCGTGCTAGGTACGATGCTCAACGGGTTGCGGCGCCTCGATCCGATCTCGGAGCGTGCGCGGCGCACGCTACGCGAGGCGGACCGGGAGCGCCTGGCGCTCGCACAGGAGCGCGGATCCATGCCGTCGATGTGCGAGATGGAGGATCGAACGGCAGGCCTGCGGCGCGCGCGCGTCGCGGCGTTCCGGCTGATGCCGCTGTCGCTCGAGGGTGCCCTCGGCAACGACGGCGCGCCCGACGCCCTCGGCGACCCGGCTCGCATCGCACTCCTCGCGGGCGAGCGGCGCGAGATCGTCGATGCGATTCGTCTCCTTCCGGAGCGGCAGCGGCGGATCGTGGCGCTGCACTACTACAACACGCTGTCGCTGCACGCGATCGGAGAGCGCATGAACGTTTCGCCGCAACGGGTTTCGCAGCTCCATCTCAGCGCGCTCGCGCGCCTGCGCACGATGCTGGCGGTGCGATGAGCGGACGAATCGATCCGGAGCTTACCACCGCGGGAGGATCACCCGGCGGTGCAGCGTCGATGCCGCCGCTGCCGCCACCGCTACCGGTCGCGCTCGATGCCGACGTCTCCATCGGCAACCAGTTGCCGAGCGACCATCCGGCGTGGAGCAAGGACACGCTGTCCGTATCCGCACGCGCCCGTGCGCTGATCGCGCGCGTTCGCCCCGTCATCATTCGGGTCGTCACGTACTGGGACCATCGCGTCCGCTCGATCTTCGTCGGCGGGCGGACGCTCTCGGTCGACGCGAGCGGTTCGTATCGGTTGGAGTAGTCAGCGCGCGCGTAACTGTCGGCAAAGCCTTCGGCCGCGACGTGAGCCGTCCCAGATGGCCACCTGCCAGCGGAGAGGCCAGCAGGGACGATGGGCGCCACCTTTCTTGGCAGTAGACGTGAATCGCGCGGGCACGGGCCGCCGCATCTCGCTGAGGCTCACCGTCCATCTCTCGCCGCTATTTGGCGAGCCAACTTTCTGCCGATGCATAGGGGGA
>Ga0302325_10013847_pt1 | contig 17183 bp, 12 predicted proteins | sample Palsa_T0_2_FD_201948 | JGI IMG/M metagenome (GOLD analysis project Ga0302325, IMG submission 201948) | Peat permafrost microbial communities from Stordalen Mire near Abisko, Sweden - Palsa_T0_2 | ecosystem: Environmental > Terrestrial > Soil > Palsa > Peat permafrost | place: Sweden: Abisko... | reverse complement strand
CGAGCTTGATCTCGGTGATAGCTTGGGCGTAGGAAGCGGTAACCAGGACCGGCAGCCCGGCTTGCACCGGCGTCGACATCGACATCGGCGAACCGACTTCCTGCGCGATGGTTTTGGCGATTTCCTCGGAACGCTCCTTCAGAGCGGCGGAAATCTTGCGAAGCCACTCGGCGCGTTCCTGGACGGTGGTCTGGCTCCAGCCGTTATCGAAGGCCGCGCGCGCGGCCCGTGCGGCATGGTCGACGTCTTCGGGAGTCCCCTCGGGAATCGAGCCGATGATTTCCTCGGTGGATGCGGAGAGGACGTCGATCGATCCAGATCCGGCGGGCGCGCGCCAATCGCCGCCGATGTAGAGATCGCGATAGTGAGTTGTTCTGGCTTGTGCTCCGGTCATATTTTTGTTCCCTACCTATTATAGTGGCGGCGGCTGGTTCTGGCGGCGCTTGGGTTCGTTTTGTAAAATTCGCATTGCGCGGGCGTGCCTTCGGCGGCGCGTTCAGCGGTTCGTTTTATTGAATGGTCCATCAGAACAAGGTTACGCCTGAGGGTGGAGAGCGATGGCGGCGGGATCGGATAAGTGGTTGTGCCGACACGACCGATTTTTTCGGAGACGACGTGAACCGGTCTGTTACTTAGATGCTGCGAGTGACCCCCATTGACCTCGACCTCGAACAGGCGTACGGTTGGGTTGTGCGCACGCTGATTCGGACGATCTTCGCCTTTGGGACATTCGTGCTTACGCTGCCCGGCGGAATGAATTGGAAGACGGTATGGTTAGAGCCGAACCCGATAATCCTACCTAGCCCCGGATCTTACATTGAGTACGTAGTCAAAGGAATCGACGGCGCAAACAACCAAGCCGATCTCACCCACAACCGCTATTTGAAAATCACGTCATCAGATGAAAGCATCATCGGTGTTGACCAAGAATCTGCGCGGCTGGTTGCGAAGGCGGTGGGTCGCGTCGAAATCCGCGTCTCGTTCAGCGAATGTACAAGCATCAATCTGGCGGCCGTGAATTCAAAGTAGCTCCGATTACCCGTCAACGTGGGTCAAAATGCTACTAGGGCGCGAAGCGGGTGCGGCGCGGTGCTTTGTCGGCGCCAGCGCAATCAAGGCTATGCCGATGACGATAAGGGCCGCCACACCCCCCAGTTCGCCATGCGAAACCATGTCGCGCATCGCCTGAGTGCCCATCACGATGGCATGAGCGAAGCTCGACCATGCCGTAAAGGCGATCAGGCTGCGATTCGCCCATGGGTCGCGTATTGCGAGCAGCAGGAAAACGCCGAGCGTGACATAAAGGCTGAACATCATGGATAACGCGGGGTCTTGCCGCGCGAACAATATCAAAGGATAAGTTAGCGCCAAAAAGAGCACGCCCACGAACGCCAGGACAATCTTCAAAGCCACTTCTCGATTCATTCATGCCCTCCCGCATACTGTGCAACGCGGATCCAACTCATAATCGCACGGGTCTTACGGGCAGTACCGAGGGAGTACTTCACTAAAGCTCGAATGTCAGCTCCAGTGTTTCCCCCGGCGCGATCGCGGACCACCGGCCGAACAGCGCCGCACGCAAGTCACGGACCTTCTGAATCTCGGCATCCCTGAGCGGGCGCGGAAGAGACGCGTTGAATTCCTCGGCGCTCCAGTGCGAGCCGGAAGCCCGTTCGGCGTCGAACAGGCCAACGATCCGTTCCACCTCCAGAGCCTCGGCGGGAAGAGCGCCGCGCGCGCCGTTGCCGGTGGTGTCGTCCACCTCCCAGCCTTCCGCGATCAAACCGAAAAACGCGCGCCGGTAACCGAGAACGGTCTCCACCGCGTAATGCGTCAGATCATGCAGAGCGAAATGCGCGGCGTGTCTCGACTGTTTCTGCCAGGTGACGGAGCCGTCTTCGCGCGTGCATCGCAGCACCCCCGCGCCGTCGGATTGTTTCACGATTTCGATCCGCATCGTCATCAAGGCCCACAGACTCGATTCTAGTTCAGGGCCGAAGGTTACGCTTTCAAGAATGCCGCGGCCGTTTTCAGGAACTCGGGCCATTTTTCGCCGAACACCGGGCCGTGACCGCCTTCGGGGATGATCCATAAGCTGGACCAAGGAATCGCTTTTGCCATCTCAACAGAAAGCTCAACCGGATATAACGGATCGCGGTCGCCTTGCACGATGAGAGTGCGCGCTTGAATGGTGGATAAAAGTGGCGGAGTGAAGTTCAAGTCATCGTAGCTATCCGCAAATGCCTTGCTGCTCGCCAGGATCGCCTGGATCTGAGCGTCTCCGCCGGGATGGCTCCGGCGCAGGATTTCCCACTGTTCCTCGGGCACGCTGTCCGCGTACTGGCGCATGATGGGGCGCGCTTGCGCTGGGAAGTAAGGAGTCGCGCTCACCAGCACCATGGCCTTGACGCGCTCCGGTTGCTTGGTGGCAATGTGCAGCAGGACGTTGCCGCCGCCGCTGATTCCAACTCCCTTGCACGCGCTGATTTTCAGGTGGTCCAGCAGCGCGAGCACGTCCGCGGCAGCTTCATCGTGACGGAACGGTTTGGTCAGTATGCTGGAGCGGCCGTGGCCACGCAGATCCACCAGGAGGTGTTGGAACTGGGGGCACCACCCGACAGTCAGTGGCGGCCAATCCTGGCTGGAACCCGAGAAACCGTGCAGTAAGAGAAGCGGCTCACCGCTTCCATGGACTTCGAAGTAGAGTTGTACGCCGTTGAGCGTTTCGATCCGTCCCGGCGATTGTGATGGGGTCATTGAGTCTCCTTTTCGTTCGAGTGTGTCCTCCAAAAAGAAAACGCCCACGCTTGCGCGAGGGCGATGATGTATCTCTGGTTAGTGTATCAGATCCTCGGCGGCGCGCAAGACGCAGCGCGCAAAATGGCAGCCGGCAAGCGGGCCGCTATATAATGAACGAACACGTGATCGGCGCGCTCTTGGCGCGTCGTCTTGGCGTGTGCAAGGTGTGCTCGTGAACTGTCGTCCCGGTACCATCCGAGTTATTTTGTTTCCGCTCGTTACGTTCGCGGCGCTCACGCTGCTCTGGACCTTGGTATGGAGAGCCGGTGTCTTCCATCAGAGCGCCTTGCCTTCTCCGGCGGCCGTGTGGCGTGCGTTTGCCGAAGAGATACGCAACGGCAGACTGGCCACGGATCTCACGGCGTCGTTGTTTCGCGTGACGCTGGGTTTCTTTTTGGCCGTGGCGCTCGGCATGCCGGTCGGGCTGTGGATGGGGCGCAGCTTGCGGGCGCGGCTCGCGTTGCTGCCGGTGGTCAACTTCTTTCGGAACCTTTCGCCGCTGGCTTGGATTCCCTTCGCCATTCTCTGGTTCGGCGTCGGCGATTCTCCGGCCGTTTTCCTGATTCTGATGGCCGGCTTTTTTCCAGTGGCCCTGGCCACCATGGCCGCCACAGCCGGCATCCCGGAAGTCTATTTCCGCGTGGCGGAGGCGCACGGCATACGCGGCGTAGAACGGCTGTTTCAAGTCACGCTACCGGCGATCATGCCGGAGATGATCACCATGCTGCGGGTGACCGCGGGATTGTGCTGGTTGGTGGTGGTGGCCGCCGAAATGATCGCGGGGCGGGATGGGCTCGGGTTCGCGGTGATGGACTCGCGGAACGGACTGCGTACCGATCTGCTGGTGGCGGAGATGATTGTGATCGGCGCCATCGGAGTGCTGATCGATCGTGTCTTGATGCGTCTTACCAGAATTCCCAGCGTGCGATGGGCCTATGAGCGATAAGCAGTTCGTATTGCGGAACGTGTCGCACGCGTTCGGCGCCGTGAAGGTACTAAATGGCGTGTCGCTCGAGATCGGGCGCGGCGAATTCATCGCGATCGTCGGCCCTTCCGGCTGCGGCAAGACGACGCTGCTGAACCTGCTCTCCGGCCATTTCGCGCCCACGTCGGGAAGCGTTGAACGCAACGGCCGCCCGCGCATGGTGTACCAGGAGGATAGCCTGTTCCCGTGGTGGACGGTGGACGAGAATATATCGCTGGGTCTACGAAAGGTGGCCCAAAACGGGGAAAGGGAAGGCCGGATTCGCGAGCTGCTGCGTTTGATCCGCCTCGAAGGCTTCGGGAAGCATTATCCACACCAGCTTTCAGGCGGCATGCGCCAGCGTGTGGAACTGGCGCGCGCGCTGGCGGGAGACCGGGACACGCTGCTGATGGACGAGCCCTTCTCGGCGCTGGATTACCTGGAGCGGCTGCGTATGCGGCGGGAGCTGGCGCGTATTCTGGAGGAACGCTCGCACACCGTGGCACTCGTGACACACGACATCGAAGAAGCCGCGCAGCTGGCCGACCGCGTGGTGGTGCTGAGCGAGCGGCCGGCGCAAATTCGCCGCGAGCTTCGCATCCACGCGCGCCGGCCTCGGAGCGTGACGGATCCCGAGGTGGTGCGCGCGGCCGGAGTCATTCTCACGGAACTCGGGATCGAAGGGGACGCGAAGGAACTCGCGTCTCCTCTAAAATAAGTCTGAAGGAGGGAGCGTGAACATGTTTCGATCGTCCGCGGCGCGCTGGATTGCCGGATCGGTGGCGTTTCTGGCGCTTCTGACGGCCGTTCGATACAAGCCGTGGCAGCGCGGGCCTGCCGGGACCCTGCACGCGCGCGAGACGCTAACCGTCGGCTTTCTGCCGGTAACGTGCCACCTCACCTGCCCGGTTACGGATTTCGCGACCCGCACCAGCTTGACTTCGCGTTTCGAGTCGCGGTTGTATCTGGATTTCCCGACTATCGTCGAATCCTTCAAAGCGGGCCGGCTCCAAGCCAGCTTCGTCAATGCGCCGCTGGCGATGAAGATGCGGGAGCAGGGCCTGCCGGTGAAGATTCTGTATCTGGGGCATCGCGATGGATCCACTGTTATCGTCCGCAAGGATCTTCCAGCCACGGACCTGCGCGGGCTGCGCGGAAAGACATTCGCGATACCCAGCAAGTACAGCAATCAGTTTCTGGTGATCCATAAGCTGATGCAAGACCAGGGCGTCAAACCGGAGGAGATTCGTTTCGTGGAGTTGCCTCCTCCGGACATGCCCGGAGCGCTGGCGGCCAAAGCGATTGACGCCTATTTCGTCGGCGAACCTCACGCCGCCAAAGCCGAGTTGGACGGCAGCGGCCGGGTCCTTTATTACTCGAAGGACATCTGGCCGCAATTCATCTCCTGCGTCCTGATTGCAAACGAGAATTTGATGCGGGAGCACCCCGCCCTGGGACGGGATTTGGTGCGCGGAATCGCCGAGAGCGGCGAGTGGGCCGAGACCAACCGTCTGGAGGCGGCGAAACTGGTAGCGCCCTATTTTCGGCAGGACGAAAAAATTCTGCGCTTCGTCCTGACGCAGCCGCCCGACCGGATCAGCTACCGGATGTTGGCGCCGACCGACGAGGAGCTAGGCAAAATTCAGGATATGGCTCTTGAGACCGGTATGCTGACTCAGCGCATCGCGATGAGCGACTTGGTGGACCGCTCGTTTATTCCGACGAACATCAGGCCCGCCGTGATTAGCCAGTAGCGCGGCGGTCCTACGGAGTGTCCTTTTCCCACTTGACCAGCTTCAGATCCAACACAAAAATCGAGTACATCACCGGAACCAGCAGCAGCGTGACGAACGTCGCCACAGTGAGGCCGCCGATTTGGGAGTAGCATAACGGCTCCCACAATGGACCTCCGTGCAGGGCTAACGGGACCAGCGCGATCACCGTGGCGCCCACGGTAATCATCACCGGGCGAAGGCGCAGGATGCCGGCGTCGAGCAGCGCCGCTTGCAGCGGCATTCCCTCGCCGCGCTTCTCCTCGATAAAGTCGAACAGCACGATGACGTGGCTAACGATCACGCCGACCAGACTGACCATGCCCAGATACGCGATAAAACCGAACGGCGCATTCATCAGCGAAAGCCCCGCCAAGGCGCCCACCATGCCGTAGGGGATGGCGGCAAACACAATGGCCGGTTTGAAAGCGCTGCGGAACTGGACTACCAGCGACAGGAAGATCAGAACCACGGAGACCATCAGGACGGTATTCACTTCCTTGAAGCCCTTGAGGCGCTCCTCTTCCTCGCCTCCAATCTGCATTGTGTAACCGGCGGGCAGCGCCCGCTCGAACTTGATCAGCTCCGGGCGGATCTTGTTCATGACCTCGGACGGATATACGTTGGGAGTGGGATAGCAGGCGATCGTAATGGTACGGAATTGGTTGCGCCTGCGGATTTTCTCGGCGCCCATCTGATAGCTGATGGTCGAGATCTGGCGCAGCGGTACGCGCTGCGTTCCGTTCAAGGAATAGACGTACAAGTCCTCGACGTCCGATAGCGTGGCGCGGTCGCCTAGACGCAAACGGCTCATCACCGGGATTTCCTCATCGCCGTTGCGAAGCGTGGTCAGAGGCAAACCGCTCATGCCGCCGGCGGAAGAGACGGCCACATCCTCATTGGAGATGCCGGCCAGATTGGCTCGGTCCGAATCCACCTTCAGCTTCACCGAAAAAGACGCGGCGCCCCAGTCGTCGCGGATGCGCACCGCGTCCGGATCGGCGCGCATGATCACTTTGACGCGCTCGGCGTACTGGCGGAGCAATCGGTCGTCTTCACCGCTCAGCCGGATCTGCACCGGCACTCCGATGGGCTGGCCGGTCTCCAGCTGGCGCATGTCGATGCGCGCTCCCGGCACGTGGTCGAGCGCCTGCTGTAAAGGCACAATCAGACGTTCCGTGTCCTCCGGATCGGTGGCCTGGACTATGATCTGGGCGTAGTTGGGCTGGAGCAGCTCCGGCGCCACCGAGAACCAGAAGCGCGGACCGCCGCCGCCCACGAAAGTGGTCACCGAGTCCAGGACTTCGCGGGGGTGGCCGTTCTTGTCCGGATGCTGCTTGCCGAACTCGGCCGCCGCGCCGCGAATGACGCGCTCGGCGTTTCGCGCCGCATCGTCGGTCATGGCGATGTTGGCGTCCTCGGGCAGCCACACATCGGCAAAGGACAGGTGCGACCGGTCTTTGGGAAAGAAAACCAGGCGCAGGTTGGCGATGAAGTAGTAGCCCGCCGCCAGCACCAGCAGGGACGCCAGGAAGGCCAGCTTGCGATGCTCGATCAGAGTGCTTCCCAGTTTGTAGTAGAGCCCGGCGAAGCCCTGGGTGCGCCGCTCCTCCATCGTCTTCACGGTCTTCTTGGGCGCGCGCAGCAAATAGTAGCCGAGCAGCGGCACGAAGGTCATGGACGCAATTCGGGAGGCTACCAGCGCGCAGGTCACCACAATCGGCAAGGCGCGGATGAACGCCCCGGTGTTGCTGCTGATCAGCAACAAGGGCAAATACGCCACGATGTTGGTAATGGTGGCGAACAGAATCGCCTTGGCGATCTTAGTGGGCCCCAACCACGCGGAGATCAGCCGGGCCTGCCCCTCGTCCATCTCGCGCTTGATGGCGTCTCCGGCCACTACCGGATCGTCCACCAACAGGCCCAGGGCGATGATCAGCGAGGCGATGGAAACTTGCTGGATGTCGACGTTCAGCAGGTGCATGAAGCCGAAGGTCATAGCCAAGGTCAAGGGGATGGAAAACGCGATCAATACGGCGGAGCGCCATTCCCAAAATCCGACGAAGGCCACGAAGACCACCAGGACGATGGCCTCGTACAGGCTCTGCATGAACAGGCCGACGTTCTCCTTCACTTGCAGCGGCTGGTCCGAGGTCCGCGCCAGGATCAGGTCTTCCGGCAGTGTTTTTTTCAGCTCGGCGAGAGCAGCGTCCACCTGGCGGCCGAAATCGGCGATCTGCCGGCCGCTGCGCATATCGATTGCCAAAGTGATGGCGCGGGTGCGACGCCATTGGCCCTTGCTGTCGCGCGCGTTAAAGTAGTTGAGATACGTCGGCGGGCTTTCATATCCTTTGTAGATATCCACGCCCTCGCGAAGATAGACGGGAAGCCCGCGGTCGGTAGAGGCTACCACCACGCCGCCGATCTCCTGGGGCGACTTGAAGGCGCCGGAAGGGTCGATGAGTGTATTCTTGCCGCCCTCCTCCAGCAAGCCTCCCGGCTGGGTGGTGTTGCGCGCTTGCAGGATCTTTTGCAAGGACACGGGCTGAATTCCGAACCCGGCCAAACGCTGCTGCGAGTATTCCAGGAAAATGCGCTCGGGCACCACGCCGGCGCGCGAAACCTTGTTCACGGGCGGAACGCCTTGCAGCGTACGCTGGATCAAAGCCGTGAATTCATCGAGCTGGCGGAGGCTGTAGCGCTCGCCGGCGTGGGCGGCGACCTGCGCTTCGGCGTCCTTGGTGTCGCGGATAAACACGGCCGGCCACACATCCAGATGCAGCTCGGAGGGGCGCACGCGATTACGGAAAAAATCGTCCATGAAATCGGTCAAGACCTTAGGATCCGAACCGAAATCGCCGTCGACGCCCACGAATCCAGGGCCGTCGATGGGCACTATGTCGCGCCCCAAGCCGCTCTGCTTGGCAAAGGCGATCAACCGGTCCCGCCCGCGCGACGGAATCTCCGGACCGATGGAGGTGGGGAAGAACAGCAATCCGGCAACACGTTCCGCCCGCGGCAGGCGGCTGCGCGCCGCATCGATGGCCTTGCGCGCTTCGCCCGCGCGCCAAGCTATTTCCGCCGGCGAAGCCTGGGGGCTGGCGACCGTCAGCATCAAAGCCGCCGTGTCGCCGAAGTCCTTCAGATATGTGATGGGGCCGGCGCCGTCGGGAAGATCGGTGATCGATTTCAGCTTGAGATCGATGTCGTCCCACTGCTTGTGCGGATCTTTCTCGTCGTCTTCGAGCGTGACGTAGACGATGGAAAGGTTGCTCTGCGAGATGGACTCAGTGCGCTTCACGCGCAGGTTTTCCGAAACCTTCTGCTCGATCTTGCGCGTCACCTGCTCCTCGATCTTGTCGGCAGTTACGCCTCGCCAGGGTGTCACGATGGCCGTAACCAGAGTCGGAAACTCGGGGTCCTTGCGCTTGGGCATGGTGACGTAGCTGTAGGCGCCCCAAATCACCGTGCCCAGCAGCAGGACCCAGGTGATCTGCCGGTTCTCGACGCAAAACCGGGCTACGTTTCTTTCTTTTCTGATTTCGCCGGATTCGGCGCTAGCCCTGTCGTCGTCGGCCATTTAAGGGACAACCTCCACGGTCTCGCCGTCGTGCACCAAGGACGCGCCGGTCACCAGCACGCGCTCGCCCACGCGCAGGCCATCGCGCACTGAAATTCGGTCCCCCAGCGCATCTCCCAGTTGAACCATTCGCGCCTTCACGACGGCGCTGCCCCCGCGCTCCTCGGCGACATACACCATGTAGCCCGCCGCGCCCCCCGGCGGCTGCACCACCGCTGCCAGGGGAATCACCGGAACGGCCTCCGTCCGGACGTCCTCCGACAAGGTCAGCGAGGCGATCATTCCGGGTTTCAAACGCCCGTCTTTGTTGGGTACGGTGAGCTCGACGTCGAACACGCGGGTGCGCGGGTCGGCGGTGGGCGCGATGCGCGTGACCCGGCCCGTGTAGTTCGAACCCGGAACGGCCTCGGACTTTATCGGCAGCGTCAGACCCATCTTGATTTTCGGCAACACCGTGTCCGACACGCCGAAGACGGTCCTGACCTGGCTCACGTCTCCCAACACGAAGGCCGGCGTGCCCGGCGCCACCAGCACTCCGATCTCAACCATTCTTTTGAGCACCATCGCGTCGAGGGGCGCCTTGAGCGTCGAATCCCCGACGGCCAAGTCGGCTTCGCGCACGAGCGCCTCGGCGCCGGCAAGTCGAGCCTGAGCCAGCTTTACTTGCGCCTCATTGGCGTCCAGTTGCGCCTGGTATCCGTCGAGCTGAGCGCGGGCGCCGTCATAGTCCGGCTTGGTCAGACTTTGTTTGCCGTAAAGATTACCGGCCCGTTCCCAATCGAGCTGGGCTTTGTCGCGCAAGGCGCGCGAACCCTTGACGGAATCTTCGCTTTGGGTGATGGCGAACCGCGCCTGGTCCAACTGACTCTTGGCCTCATCCACCTTTAGCGTGTAGTCGCTTTGCCGCAACTTCGCCAGCACCGCGTTCTTAGTTACGGAATCGCCCTCCTGCACCAGCCTGGTTTGGCCGCCGGCCTTGACGTTAAGAATCTCTTCCACGTAGCCGCCCTGACGGAACAAGACATCCACTCGCGTGAGGGGCTCAATGCTGCCCGAATAGGCTTGCCCCTGCGACCCGCGGTACATTTCGACGGGCTGGACGCGAACCGGCGTCAGCGGTTTGGCGTACTTCACCTCTTCCCGGCATCCGGCCAAAAGCAATAAAAAGACCAGTGGGGACCACGACCGCCATTGGGAGCGTTTCCGCATAAGCTACTCGCCCATCGCCTTCTCCAGTTCCGCTCTTGCCGTCCAATAGGCGAGCAGCGATTCCAGGTATTTGTAGCTGCTCTCAGCCAGTGAAGTTTGCAATTGCAGCAGGTCCTTCATCATTACCGTCTTTTGTTCATAACGGTTCAGGCCCACGCGGACCCGTTCTTGCGCGGCGTCCCGCGACAGGCTGGCCACGCGCAACTGCTGGGTGGCCTCCTTAATCTTGCGGTAGCGGTTCCCTACGTCCAGCTGGATCTGCGCGTCGGTCTCGTCGATGGCGGCGTCGGCTTGCTCGATGGTGTGGTTCTTGGCCAACAGCTCCTGCTTCTTGCGGCCGAAATCGAAAACGTCCCAACTCAGCGTAAACCCGGCGGCGGTGATGTTCCTGGGAAGCACGCTCACATTAAAGAAGGACAGGTAGGTGAAGATAAGGCTGACGTCGGGAATGTATTCGGTTTTTTTGCTCTTATAATCCGCCTCGGCTTGCTGTTTTTTGAGACGGGCTTCGCGCAATTCCGGCCGTTGCGCCAGCGCCCGCGCTCGAGCGGCCGCCAGTTCCATGTCGAAGGGCTCCGCTTCGAGCGCGCCGCGCACGGTGAAGTCGGCGCTGAGATCCCGGCCCATCAGCTCATTCAGTTTTTCCTTGAGAGTGGCGGAGGTGTTGTTCAATACCACCAGGTCCAGCTCGGTCTTGGCCAAGCCGGCTTGCGCATCCAACACGTCGCCCTGTAGCACCACTTGTTCCACCAGGGCCTGATTGGAAACCCGATTCACTTCCTTTAACAGCGCCAGCGCCTCCTCGGTGGCCTCGATGCCGCTCTGGGCCTGCAGCAAATTGTAATACGCGGTCTTCACCTGATTGGTGATGTCCTGTTGCTGCTCGCGGAGCTTCTCCTGGGCGATCATCTGGCCTAAGCGCTGCAGTTCCACCCCCAGTTTGACGCGGCGGAGCTGCGTGAGGGGCTGAGTAGCTTGAAAGTAAGGGATGGAAGCGGGCCGGCGGGCGATATACACTGGCGTATTAGCCGGCGGCACGGGGCCAATCATCGGAAATGAGCCGAACACGCCGCCCGGGAACAGGAAATCCGACCGGGTCAGAAATTGTAGTTCATACAGCCTGAAGTTGAATTGCGGCAGCCGGTAGGTGCGCGCCATTTCCACGGCGTCGTCGGCCTTTTCGACTTCCAGTCGCGCGGCGCGAACCAGCCGGTTGCTCTTGAGCGCGGCCGCGACGGCTTGGTCGAGCGTCAGCGTTTCCTGGCACCATGCAACGGGGGACAGCAGCACGACGCACAGGCTAAAACGCAGAAGCAAGGGCTATCTCCTCCGGCCGGCTTTGAGAATGAATTAACAAAGACGATATCATAGACCGGACTCAAAGCCAAATGATCCGCACGAGCCGATCCTACCGCCCGCGTTTCGGATTTGAGGCTCAAAGACCCAGTTCGACTAAACCCGGATGATCGTCCGGGCGGCGGCCGATCGGCCAACGAAACAGCCGCTTCGATTCCTGGATGCGCAAGTCATTAATGCTGGCGTGACGTCGTTTCATCAATCCCACCTGGTCGAATTCCCAATTCTCATTGCCGTAGGATCGCCACCATTGGCCTGATTCGTCGTGCGACTCGTAAGCGAAGCGCACGGCAATCCTCTCGTCATGAAAGGCCCAAAGTTCCTTGATCAGGCGATACTCCAGCTCCTTCGCCCATTTACGAGTGAGGAAAGCCACGATCTCTTCCCGGCCTGTGAGGAACTCAGATCGGTTGCGCCAACGGCTGTCGGGCGAGTAAGCCAGCGCGACTTGTTGCGGATTTCGAGAATTCCAACCGTCCTCGGCTTGGCGCACTTTCAGGATGGCTGTCTCCCGGGTGAATGGCGGGGCCAGAATCGTGTGGGGGCCATCTGTCATTGGTTCGCTCGAGCGGAACCGTGTCAGGACGCGGGCGCGGACATGGCGAAGCCTTCATAGCCTTTAGCCGCCACTTCGTCGCATTTCTGCCGGTAGACCCCGACCCCGCCGATGTAGGGCAGAAATACGCGCGGCTTACCGGGGATGTTCGCGCCCATATACCAGGAATTGGCCATCGGAAACAACGTGGCATTCGCGACGTCGTTGACATGCGCCACCCAAGCGTTTTCCGCGTCCATGGTGGCTTCGATGGTCGCCAGCCGGTGTTCCTTCAGGTATTCCAGGCAGCCCGCAATCCAATCCACGTGTTGCTCGATGGAGACCACCATGTTGGACATTACGGAAGGGCTGCCGGGGCCCGTAATGATGAACATGTTCGGGAAACCGGCGACCATAACACCCAGGTAGCTGCGCGGCCCTTCGGACCACTTCTGCTTCAGCGTGACGCCCGCCCGGCCGCGGATGTCCATATTACAAAGCGTGCCCGTCAGCGCGTCGAAGCCGGTTGCGAACACGATGCTGTCCAGCTTGTACTCGGCATCGGAAGTTCGAAGCCCCTGGGGAGTAACCTCTTCGATCGGCGTCGACCGAGTATCGACGAGCGTTACGTTGTCGCGATTGAACGTCGCATAGTAGTCCGTGTCCACGCATAGACGCTTGGTGGCGAGGGGAAAGTCTCTGGGCACGAGGGTCTCGGCGACGGCGGGGTCGCGGACGATGCCGCGGATTTTGGAGCGCACGAACTCGGCGGCGGTGTCGTTGGCCTCTTTGTTGAAAAGAATGTCCCCGAACGCTCCCATCATGCTTAAGCCGCCGTAGCTCCAGCGTTCCTCGTATTCGCGCTGCCGATCCTCTCGCGACACTTCCAGCGCCGATTTGTCGTTGAGGGCGAAGAGTAAGCCGAACGGCGCCAACCGGGCTTTTTGGCGGTACTCGGCTCGGTTCGCTTTCCAATCTTTGTCGACTTCGGAGGTCAGCGACGCATTGTGCGCAGGCACGCTGAAATTTGGGGTCCTTTGGAATACGAAAAGATGCGATGCCTGATCGGCGATCTTCGGGATGGATTGGATCGCGGACGAGCCGGTGCCTATAACGCCGACTGTCTGACCGGTGAAGTCGACGCCCTGGTGGGGCCAGTGTCCGGTGTGGTACGTCTTGCCGTGGAATGAATCGATGCCCTTGTAGTCGGGAACCTTCGCGGTGGACAAGCAACCGGTAGCCATGACGCAGAACTTCGCCGACACGCGGCCGCCCGGGTCGGTTAGAATGTTCCAGCGATTCAAGGCTTCGTCGAAGACGGCGGACGTGACTCGCGTCTCGAATTGAATGTCGCGTTTGAGATCGAAACGATCCGCCACGTGATTCAGATAACGCAAGATCTCGGGCTGCGTGGCGTAGCGCTCAGTCCACTGCCATTCCCGCTCCAGTTCCTCGGAGAAGGAATATGAGTACTCCAGGCTCTCGACATCGCAGCGCGCGCCTGGATACCGGTTCCAAAACCAGGTACCGCCGACGCCGCTGCCCGCCTCATAGACGCGCGCCGAGAAGCCGAGCCCGAGCAGGCGGTGGAGCATGTACAACCCCGCGAATCCCGCGCCGACGATCACCGCGTCGAAAATACCGGTGGTTTCGCCATTGCCCGCCACGGACGGGTGCGACATAATTGCGGCCTCCTTCGCTCTCCGGCGATCATATCGCAAATTGAATTTTATTGGTAAGGAGGCAGGCGCTGATCCGTGTCCGGACCGTACGCCTTTACTTCGCTTTAAGCGTGAACGGGAGAGTTTTTATGAGGTCGCTCCCCGCGTAGAAATCGAGGCGGTGTTTTCCGGCCGGAAAGCCGGAGTTCGGCTTCGAGAGCGAGAAGGAGCCCTTGTTTGGCGATTGGAACGTTGGTTGTGGCCTCGTCGATCTTGTAGTTTGGAGGTGCTACCTTCCCGATGTCCACGGCGATCCAGACTCCGCGCAACAGCGATCCCACGTTCCCGCCCTCGGCTTTCTAAACGCAGACGATCTTGGGCGTGTCGGGCGCGAAAACGATCGTAGGGCTGACGATTTCGTGCCGGTCAGTTTGGCCGGCGCCCATTTCCGCTCTCGGGAGCCGCGCGCTTGTAGCGGGAAATGCCGGCGGCGCGCGGGTAGTGAGAATTAGGGAGCGGACTAGTGTGCATGAGATCATGAGTTCGGCGGCTCTGCTCGCATTCATGTCCAGGGGTCAGAGGCTGGCGGGTCGAAATCGGTATCTCGGCGGCCGTGACCGGCGGAGTTACTCGAAGGCTCAATCCGCGCGGAAGTAGAGTCGGCTGACGCCCGATTCCTTGAGTCCCTATTTTTAAGTGCTGGGGGCGACGGTGGATTTCAGAAAAAGACTGAGATTCTGGTTCTTTGAGAACCTAGTATCCCAAGCGGCACTACGAAGACGCCTATTCTTGGTCGATAGAAAGTCAAATGCAGTTAAAGACACACCACAGATTATTCGCGATACTACTTTCATGCTTGGTTGGGCTGGGGTTGCACGCCAGCGCCCAAAACATTTTCCTGCTTCCGGGCGCCGGTTCGTTGAATACCAACGTTCAGGTGTTTTCGCCGCAGCTTAGCAACCTAGGCGCGTTTGGGGCCGGGTCCGGCGCATTCCTTGTCGTTTCAAATCCCGGCGGAACGGAATTCTACGTAATTTCCACGGGATCGACCCAGGTGACATCAGTGGATAGCGGCTTCGATACCGCCACTGCCGTCGCCACTCTGGGCGCTCCCGCGACCGCCGCCGCGATGAGTCCGAATGGAAACCGGCTGCTGGTGCTGGCTGGAACCCTGCACATTTTCGATACGAGCTCGAGTAATATTTTCGGCACCAGCAGCGATACCGATCTAACCGGGAGCGGCGGTCTGGAAGCCCCGTCCGGAACGGAAGTCGATTTCGCGTTCAGCCTGGACGGCACGCGCGGGTATTTGTTAACGCAGGGCGCGTCCGCGAGCACGTTGTATGATGTCGATCTCACAACTTCTAGCCCGTCGCTCTCCGGCAGTCCGACCATAGCGATCTCCGGCTCGGCGACGGCCGTCGCGGTCGCGCCGACTGGATTGATCTACGTCTCCGCGCCCAGCCTGATCGAAGAGATTAACCCGACCACTTTTCAGTTGACCACGAAAGGCTCCATCGCGATCTCCGGAAGTCCGGGCAAGGCCGTTTTCACTCCGAACGGCCACTACCTGGTGGCCCCGAACAGTCAGCCCGCCACTGGTCCTTGGGTTGAAGTGGATTTGACGACGGATGCGCCCGTGGACACCACGCACACCGGGTTCACCGGCGTCGCACCGGGGACATTATTCGTGGCTGGGAACAGCGCAGCCTATGGTTACTCGGCCCAGGCGCAAACGCTTTACAGTCTAACGCTCACCGCGCCCGTGAGCATCGCGGCGACGACTATCCCGAACGTTTCCCAGCCCGGCATCACGGCGGTGGGTTTGTCTCCGGAAGTCGCGGGCGGATCGATCAGCGCAGCGCATTACCTCTATTTCGTCTCGAACTCAATTCTCTATCGGCTGGATCTTACGGTTAATCAGATTTCCGGACAAGCGACGCTGCTCCATACCGCCGATGCGATTTCGGACGCAGGCGCGGCTTTCACCGGCACACCCGCCACGTTGCTCAGCTTCGGCGGAAACCAGCAACTGCCTGCCAACAATCAGACGCTTCCGTTGGTGGTCCGCGTTTTGGATGCGAATGGGCTGCCCCTCAACGGCATCGAGGTAGCGTTCACAACCACGTACTCCGGCGTAACGATCGCGAACTCCAGCGTTACCACGGGAAGCAACGGATATGCGTCGACGACGGCGATTACCGCTGCGTCGAGTTCCGGCATGAACGTAATCACCGCCACCGCCGGAAATCTGGCCCCGGTAAACTTCAACATAACGGTCGGGTCCGGATCAGGGTCACCGGGCCAAGGGCAGAGCGGTTTACTAACGATAACGGCGGACCAAGGGATCGTCGCGTATGCGGACCTTGCGATCGGCAGTGGTTACGGGCTTCCGCTAACGGTGCAAGTAAGCGATACTAACGGCGCGCCAGTGCCGAATGCCCCGGTGACATTCACGGACACCACCCCGACGCTGGGCTCGCTCAGCGGGGGCAATGCGAACCTGAATAATGGGACGATAACGGTGGCAACCAATTCGAGCGGAATCGCCTCCGCCGTGTTCGTGACAAATGCCATTCAGAGCAATCAAGGCCATGCTCAAGGGACGGTCACTGCTTCGGCCCCCGGTACCGGCGTCGTCACATTCTACCTGACCGTGATTTCTCAAGCCACCGGCAACGGCGGCGCGGCCAGCGTGGACTTCAGCGGCGCGCCCGCGCCCGGCACGATCATCACGGGAAGCGCCGGCAGTACGCTCGCCAACGCGCTGACGGTGAGGATATTCGATGGCCAGGGCGTGCCGATTCCGAACGTCAGTGTCCGGATGTCGACTCCGGGCGCGAATCCGAGCGGCCAGGCCGACGCCACGCTGGATGCGGATTCAACCTATGCGACCTGCGCGGGCCCCACGGGACAGGTACTTCTGACGGACGCCAAAGGTTCGGCAACCTGCAATCTGAGGTTCCTCCAGCAGACCTTCGGTCAGAATCAGGGGATTGCCGTCGACGTCGGTTATTATCTGGAGCGTTCGTTTCTGGTCAACATTGGGCCTGGTGCGCCGGCCATGATCAAGCTTTCGCCGTCGAACGCCTCCGGCAATCCGGGCCAGACGGCCAACACCACGGTAACGGTGGCTGACGGAGCCGGGAACCCTCTTTCGGGCGTACCTGTTTCGTTCGAGATTCAAACCGCCAACACGATCGATCTAACTTCGAGCGGAGCTGTTACGAACGCAGAGGGCGAGGCTACCTTGTCCGGAACACTCGGAGCGATGGCCGGCACGTATCAAGTGGCAGTCACGGCGGGC
>Ga0302325_10013844_pt1 | contig 17186 bp, 18 predicted proteins | sample Palsa_T0_2_FD_201948 | JGI IMG/M metagenome (GOLD analysis project Ga0302325, IMG submission 201948) | Peat permafrost microbial communities from Stordalen Mire near Abisko, Sweden - Palsa_T0_2 | ecosystem: Environmental > Terrestrial > Soil > Palsa > Peat permafrost | place: Sweden: Abisko... | reverse complement strand
CGCGAGCCATTCAGCACCAGCGCGGATTCTATAATGCGCGCATTCCGTCGCCTCAACTGCGGAAACTGTGCGCCTTGGACGACGCCGGCGAAAGGACGCTGGAGATGGCGGTGCGCAGGATGGGTCTGAGCGCCCGAGCGCACGATCGGATCCTTAAAGTGGCGCGCACCATCGCGGATCTGGGCGGTAGCGAGCCAGTGCTGGCCAAGCATTTGGCCGAAGCGGTTCAGTACCGGAGCTTAGATCGCAATTACTGGAGCTGAGAGCCGGCGGCTGCTACTCGTCTTTCCTCTTAAGCACGCCCAAGCAGGCCAGCACTCGCAGCGGGATCATGACTTTCCGGCACACTTTCGCGAGGCCGACATCTGACATACCGTACTTCTTGGCAAGCGTTCTCACGGGTATCGACCACACCTCTCGCCATCTGACTCCGGCACGCCGCCTCGCCGCTGAGCACTTGCCAGCCTTTGAACGAAAAAAGGTGACTTGTGCAGTCGCCCGAAGGCGAAATCGTCACGTGCTCCCTGACCGCACGGATACCCCGCCTCGCGGGAGATATACCTCTTGAATTCTGTTTGCAGGAAGGCTGGAGATGTGTCGAGGGTACAGCCTGTACCGTGAGCAACGAGTAAGTGGCAGATGACTTGCAAGAGCCGTTTTCGCCTCCGTGCCGGACCGAGCCCGCAGGTCATTCTGATCCTTACGCGCCGCAGCGCTCCTGTAGAGTCACACCAACCGCCACTACTTCGGCTAGCTGTAAGCAGCTGACTCGGTGTGACTTGTAGTTCCCTTCGTCTTGGTCCTCTCCTGGACGAACGACCAAGGGGTCATACTGTATTCCTCTAATAGCAAACTTTAACCTCACGCGCTGTCGTGTGCCGTTCAGCGGAGCCGTCGCGTTTCGCGTATAGAAAAGAGGAAACAAATGAGCGAAGAGCAACACGCGACCATCGAGCGCATCGTACTTGAACTCGAAGTAGCTGCCAACAACTAGAAAATGCCTGCACCCAGCCGGACCAGGTCTGCCGATTGCGATGCGGCGTCACCACAGTGGTGGGCTGGCTTATCGTACCGGAGCTTTCTGGTCCTGTTGATTAGTGTCGCCTTTGTCAACGTAGCGGGAGTAGGTTACGGAAGGAGCGATGAGAGCAATTCAACTGCTGATAGTTCACTTCATTCTCCAGATCGGTTTCGGAAAGCGGAATCGGGGTTCGGGTTTCTGATAGCCGTAGCCATAATAGCGGTACTGCGGCTCTGGTTCTAGTTTGCGGTCGATGATTGAGGGCGGGCTCTCTTTAAGCGGGTCTAAACGATTGGCCTGATGCTCAGCCCATGGATCCAATCTCCGAAGGGCGACCCAGGCTCCACAGGCTGACCGTTCTGGATCGCGGCCTTTCGTGCGGCATGCCCGCTAATTTCAAATGCCGCCGACTGCGGTCACAATGGAAACGAGGCAACAGGGGCTTTTCGAAGGGGCTGACAAACTGTTGGAGGCGCTGTCCAAGCTGACAGACAGTCTTTCGAAAGCTCCCATGCCCGTAGTGGCGCTGATCGGTGCGGTTCTGTTCCTGCTGATCGCGGTGGGTGGGTCAGCGCTGGAATGCGCAGCATGCGCGACTAAGCAGCCCGGCACGAACGCGCGGGCTGGAGTCACCCCAATCGAGCTGTGCGTCGTCGGCTATTTCGCGGACGCCGACCATCATCTACCGGTCTCGATTCACGACACACCATCCGGCTGCTTGAACCGTATAGCCGGAGTTTTGCGTGAAGGGAAGAGTAACCTCGTGCTGGTGATAGGCCGGTGCGACGCGCGCGAGCTAAACGCGCCCGCGCGCCGACACTATACTGAGAACCTCTCGCTCGCATACCAGCGGGCGGAGGCAGTCCAGGAATTCCTCCTGGCTGGGTCCAAGCAGGAAATTTCGTCAACGCTCGTATTGCTGGCGGCAGGCGCGGCCCACGTGGGTTCGACCCTGAGCGCTGAAACGCTGCGGCAGGACCGGAGCGCCTTGACTGGGGGAGCGGATCGTGACGGTGATTTTTTGGAAGGCTACAAACCCGCAACGCGATGATGCTGCCTCATGCAACTGGTGGTATTCTGCGGGATACAATGCAAGGTCTTCTAGACGAAAACGTACACGATCAACGCGGACGGTCCCGGCGCACCTTTCTGGGTGGACTTGCGACCCTGGGAGCGGCTGCTCTCATTCAGAACGGCCAATCCGCGGCGCAAACGACCGTACAGACTGCTCGCTGGATCGACGTGCACCATCACTTTGCTCCTCCCGCGTACGTCGCGTTTGAAAAGGCGCACAACAAAGCGGTCGACGACATTCCTTGGATTCTATCCAAGGACCTGGAGGACATGGATCAGAATGGCACCGCCACCGCCATACTCTCCGTGAGCTCGCCGGGATTCTGGTTTGGACAACGTGATGAAATTCGACGTGTCGCGCGAGAATGCAACGAGACCGCGGCAAAGCTGCGCTCGGATTATCCCGGGCGCTTTGGAAACTTCGCGACAGTCTTCCTGCCCGACACCGAAGGGGCGCTTCGCGAGATTGAATATGCGCTGGATATCTTGAAAGCCGATGGAATCAGTGGATTCTCGAACTACGCTGACATTTGGCTCGGGGATGAAAAACTGGCGCCCATCTGGGACGAACTCAACCGGCGCAAGGCGGTTGTATTTATTCATGCGATAGAAGCAAATTGTTGCCGAAACCTGATTAAAGGCGTAGCGTCCTCGCTTGTTGAGTATGGGGCCGATACCACCCGTTCGATAGCGAGTTTGATTTACAGCGGTACGACAGGGCGCTTTCCGGACGTACGGTTCATTTTTTCTCATGGCGGAGGCATGATGCCGTACGTGATCGAGCGCTTTCTCGCCGGGGACTCGGCCGAGCTCGTGCCCGGTGTGATCACCAGGGGGCAAGGCACCGTCCCTCCGAAGGATGTTCCTAAGGGCGTGTTGTACGAGCTCCGAAAAATGTACTACGATACGGCGCAGGTCTCCAACCCGGTGTCCATGAGAGCGCTCCGCGAAGTAGTGCCGGTATCGCAAATCGTGTATGGGACTGACTCCTGGCGTCGCACTGCGGCGGAGACGAGCCAGGCTCTGAAGGCCGGCAAAGTATTCAATGACACGGAGCTTTTCGCCATCGGCCGGGGCAACATCGAGAGAATTCTGCCGCGTTACAGTCGCGAGTAGGACTTAATCTAATCGAGAAAAAAAGGCGTTTCGTCGTTGCCGCGTAATATTAAGTCGAAGCGGTACGAAGGAATACCGTCAATATCAAGTTTCGGATCGCGCACCGCAAACAACCGCCTACGTCGGCGATGCAGTTGAGTGTGGGATCATCGACTGATTCGGGAACATCGTGGAAGAAGACCGTAGTGGAAAGACGGCGCACCAGCCCGATAGCTAATACCATCACGTTCGCCTGTGGACAGCGCGGAACACCGCCGTCCGCGCGCAGCGGGCCGGGAAGAACCGTCCGGAACTGATACCATCCCTCGGCATTCGATCGCGAGCGTCCCCAGCCGAAGAACCTGGGATCTATTTCGTGGAAATGCGGATCCAGCGGATCGCGAAGCACGCCATTCGCATCCGGCTGCCAGATTTCCACGATGGCATCTCTCACCGCGATTTTCCCTTCCTCTAATATTCTTCCGGTCAACAGAATATGCTGGCCGCGCGCCGTTTTCTCCTCAAAATGCGTGAGATCCTCGCAGCCAACTACCAATTCTCCCGGAAAAAACGGCACAATTGTGCAATAAGGCGACGTCGGTAGATGTTGTTTTGGCATTCGCGATATCACTTAATCCAGGGCGAGCGTGCGACGTTTCCCGCGAAGCACAAAATCACGCTGGAAACCCAGACCATTTACTCTGCCGACTGTAGTGGGAGTCATCTCAAAAATCAGACGTTGCCGGACTTCCGGATCGGGCACCGCGTTCAACAACAGATCCGTTTCATTCAAGGGCTCACCGGGAAAGAAGATCTGCGTAACGAAGCGGCTCATCCAGCTTGGGCCGAGAATCGAAAAGTGAATGTGTGGCGGACGCCACCACCAGTCGGATGCCATGACGGGGTACGCGCCCGGCTTGATGGATTGGAACTTGTAGCAGCCTTTAGCGTCAGTGACGATCCGTCCAATACCAGTGAAGTTTGGATCGATGGGTGCTTCGAAGTGGTCCATCTCGTGCACATATTTGCCGGCCGCATTCGCCTGCCAGATTTCAATCACGGCGCCAGGGATGGGAGAGCCATCTTGATCCATCACCCGGCCGGCGACCCAGATGCGCTGGCCGATAGCGCGCTGATCGCCGTTGACCGTCCTTGAAAGATCGTCCTCTCCGATCGTCAACTTACGGGCCAATCCAGACGGCCCGGTGCGTTCGGAGAGCATCACCGGGCGATGAATCAGCGGCTGTGAAGGATTGCTGGTGAAGCTGCGGGGGTATCCCTTGATGAGCTGGACCAGTTGCGTTCTGTCATCGTAAGGCTCATACTCGATTTCCGGCAACGCTCGTGATGCTGTCAGTGACACAGAAGGGATTATAATCTACTTCTTCGCAAAACCCTCTAAATCAGTTGCTCCGGTTCCGGCAAAAATCAGTGACTGCTCACGACAGGTGGGAGAGACGGAATCATAGTTTCCAAAGACGTTACTAGAACTTTCAGGAGAAGACGAATGGCATATATTTTTCACGAGGACAAGTTACCCAGGCTAGTGTCGGCCGTTCCCGGCCGCGAGCGGACATTCTTTGTCAATAAAGAGCTCGCCAACATCGACGACATGCTGGCCGGCATTATGCGCTATCAGAAAGGCGCAGCATCACCCTATCATCTCCACGAGAATTGCGAGCACTTCTACTTCATCATGGAAGGCAAAGGGAATGTTGAAACCGAGGAAAGCATCCGCGATGTGGGCCCGGGCGATATAGTTTTCATCCCCGCGGAAGACAAGCACCGTTTGCGAGCGACCGAGACGCCTCTGTTCTATTTCGAATTCCAGGCGCCCAACCGCTTTAAAACCACAATCCTAGACGGTTCTCCCGACGATCTTCAATGGAACCGCGTCGACGGCCGAGTTTGGATCCAGAGTTAACGACGTATGGCTATCACATTCATCGAAACCAAAAAGCTGCCACGGCAGAAGATGTCACAGGGAGAGGCGACTGAAATCCTGAACCAGGAGCTAGCCGGCGCGAAAAACGTGCGCGCTACGCTGCGCTGGCTAGAGGCCGGAGAGAGATTCCAGGCGGGGCCCTCTGACGAACACCAACTCCTTTATCTCATGGAAGGTAACGGAAGCATTCATCTCGAGAACAACGACTACGAGGTTTCAAGGGGAGCGGGTGTCTATCTAGGTCCATCGGAAATGGCGATCATACGAGCTGCCGATGGCGCATCCTTGAAATTGTTTCACCTGGTCGTTCCAAAGAGCCAGGAGTAACGCGTCGCGGGCGTTAGACGCCGCCCTCCGTTCCGACGCCGCAGCTTCAGCCGAGAGAGACTACGGCTGCCCATTGCTCTTCGGAAGCGCGAACGCCACGTAGCTGCCACCCGAGGGATGCTTGGATTTTCCGCCTCCCGCGGCGATCACCACAAACTCTCCTCCGTCCGCCTCGTAGACTGCCGGAGTGGCGTTTGCCGATGCCGGAAGGACGGTTTCCCAGAGAAGCTCTCCAGTGGTCTTATCGAAAACATGAAATTTCTGGTCGTGGCTGGTCGCGCCGATGAACAGCAGGCCGCCATCCGTAACCACGGACCCGCCCTGGTTTTCCGATCCCGTATTTGTCAGCCCTTTTTCGGCTAACTCCGGATATTCGCCAAACGGAATTTTCCATACGATCTTTCCCCCGTTCAGATCGATCGCATTCAGCGTTCCCCAGGGCGGAGCAACGGCGGGATATCCGTCCGGGTCCAGAAACTTTTCGTAGTTGCCGAGCTGGTATTGGAGTTTCGAAGGAGCCGTCGTTGAAGCCGTGATCGCTTCATCCTTGCCACTCATGATGTAGTCGATTACCGCGTTGGCCTTCGGCCAATCTAATTCCGCGAAACTGGGCATGCGCCCGTTGCCGCTCCTCACGATCGTCGCAATTTCGGAGGAGTTGTACTTGCGGTCGATATCGATCAGCGCAGGGACTTCCGGAAGGTTACCCGTGCGGTTACTATTGTGGCAGGCGGCGCAATTCTGCTCATAGATTGTTTTTCCGGTAATGGTCTTGGGTTCAGGCGGCCGCTTCACGATCTTCACGATCCAGGCCATCTCGGTTGCGCTCACGTACAGCAGGCCGGTTTTGGGATCGAATGAGGGACCGCCCCAGCCGGCGCCGCCAACCAGTCCGGGAAAAACCACCGCGCCTTGCAGGCTTTCGGGAATGTATTGGCCGTTGCTGCGGAGGGTTTTGAAACGCTCCAAGACTGCGGCGTGCGCTTCCGGAGTCCGATTCGTCAGCATGGACTGGGTTAGAATCTGACGGGCGAAAGGAGGCGGCAGCAGGGGCAGGGGCTGCGTGTCGGCCGTCTTCTCTCCGGGAATGTCGCTGGCGGGGTATTTGCGGTATTCAATGGGAAACAGTGGCTTGCCGGTCTCGCGATCGAAAAGGAAAACGAAACCCGACTTGGTGGTTTGCGCGACGGCGTCCACGTTTCGCCCATTGCGCTGCACGGTCACAAGGGCCGGCTGCGATTGCAGGTCGCGGTCCCAGATGTCGTGCCGAACTGTTTGAAAATGCCACACCCGTTTGCCGGTGTCGGCGTTTAGCGCCACCAACGAATTGGCGAACAGGTCGTCGCCGAGACGATCGCCTCCGTAGTAGTCCGAGGACGCCGAGCCGAGAGGCACGAACGCCAGGCCCCGTTTGAGGTCTATACTCAGGCCCGCCCAGTCGTTTGCCGCGCCGCCATACTTCCAAGCGTCCTTTGGCCAGGTTTTATATCCGTATTCGCCGGGATGAGGGATGGTGTGAAATGTCCAGCGTATTTCTCCGGTGTGCACATCGTAGGCTCGAATATCGCCGGGATAGGCCGGCAATGACTCAGCGACTGTACTTCCCACAATGAGGAGATCCTTGTAAGCCACACCGGGACTTGTCATCGACATCGCCAATTGTTCTCCGTCGCGACCCAGCCCGGCGCGCAGGTCCACTCGACCGTTGTCCCCAAAGCTCGGGACCCGTGTTCCGGTCTTGGCGTCGAGTGAGTAGAGGAATTATTGGACGGTGACGAAAATCCTTTTGTCGTCGCCCTGCGCCCAGTAGGTGAGACCACGCGTACGGGTGCTCCCAATCGCCTTGTGGCCGTCATTCGGATCGAAGGTCCACAAAACCTTGCCCGTCGCGGCGTTCAGTGCGAACACTCTGAGTTTCGGGCTGGTGAGATATAGAATTCCGTTGATTGCCAATGGGCTGCACTCGAGTTCCGACCCCTTGAATGCATCGCCGGTTTCAAAGGTCCAAGCCGTCTGAAGTTGCTTTACGTTTTCACGATTGATCTGGTTGAGCGTGGAATATCGAATCGCGCCGGGACCCCCGCCATAGATTGGCCAGTCCTTCCCGGATCCCATCTCCTGCGCCTTGCTCACGGGGGCCAGGATGAATACCAGCAGTAGGGAAAAGGCGGAGCGCCACGCACGAATCGCGGCTGGACTGGGATTGTATGCCATAAAGATTTGCCTGATAGACACTGGCGTTCGGCATAGGCTCACGCGCCAGCCGAACTCACCACTTATATTCCACGCGAAGCTCTTTTGTCCATTGTTTTACCTCGAATACGCGCCGCGTGGGTATTGGTCTTGCCGGCGGCGAAATTATGGACAGCGCCGTATGGCCGTGATATTGTAGGCCGTTTATGACGAGTCACAAAAGTCTTCGTATTCTGCCTCTGATCTTACTGGCCGTTCTCGCTGTCACGCCGCAGGCGTTTGCGAAACGCCCAGATCCACCGAAATCGATTCGCCTGTACGTGTTCGACAACGGAACGATCAAGGCGACGGACGAGTTCAAACGCCTCAATCCCGAGCTCTTCAAATTCCAGAATCCGGATGTGGATTTCTTTACGGACACCTGTTACCTGATCGTGCATCCGAAAGGCACCCTCATGTGGGACGCGGGCATGATTCTCGACAGCGACATCCCAGCCGATGGGAAGCCGGTAACGCAAGGACTTCGCACTGGTACTAAGCCATTGAAGCCCCGGCTGGCCGCGGCCGGCTACACTCCCACCGACATCACGTACCTCGCGATGTCGCATTACCACTCCGATCACACGGCCAATGCCAACGAATTTGCTAGCGCGACCTGGATCGTGCAGCAAGCCGAGCGCGATTGGATGTTCGCGGATCAACCCAAGGGCAATATTCGTCCCTTCGAATACGACAAACTGAAGAACAGCAAAACGATTATCCTCAACAATGAGGATCACGATGTATTTGGTGACGGAACCGTGGTCATCATGTCCGCTCCTGGGCACACGCCCGGGCACCAGGTCCTGTTCGTGAAGCTTCCAAAGAGCGGCCCTGTGTTGCTCGCCGGCGATCTCTATCACTATCCGGAAGAGCGCACCAACGGAAAGGTTCCTCCGGGAGATTTCGACGGCGCGCAAACTTTGGCGTCACGAGCCAAAATTGAGGCGTTTGTTAAGAAGAGCGGCGCGCAGTTGTGGATCGAACACGATATTGCCACGCACGCCAAACTCAAGAAGGCTCCGGATTACATCGAATAGGCTGGTTAACGCAAGACCCGGATACGATTCGCGTCGCTGTCGGCGACATACAGCAACCCGTTAACGAACAGCACGGCGTGTGGCCGGGAAAGCTTACACAGTGCGGGATTCGGTTCGGGGCCGTCGCCGCGCTCGCCGGTTCCCAGGACGGTTCCGATAATCCCACTGTTCAGGTCGATGCGCCGTATCGCGTGGCTTTCCGTGTCGGCCACATAGAGGACACCTCCGGGGGCATACGCCAGACCCTTAGGCCCCGGCGATTGAGCGGGCGCGCCCGTCGTATTTTCTCCACCGAATCTGGCAATCAAAGCGGGACCCCCATCGCCGCGATACCCCATTTCCCCGCTGCCCGCCACATGATGCCATGTCTGCGTTCGGGCATCGATTCGAAAAATGGTGTTTGCATCGCGCAGCGCGACGTAGAGGTCGCCATTCGCGGCGAATTCCATGGTTCGGGGACCGGTCAGCGGTGTGCCGCGAACAGGGGCGCCATCGGGCGTTGGCTTCGCTTCACCCGTTCCAGCGTAGGTTTCGATCAGCCCGGTATCGAGGTGCAGCCGGCGAATGCGGTGATTGCCGAGATCGCAAATAAGCAACGACCCATCGCGATCGAAGAGAATGCTGTGCGGCTGACGAAACTGGGCCTTGGTGGCTGGGCCGCCGTCGCCCCCAAATCCCGCGACGCCAGTCCCCCCGACGGTCGAGATGATGCCGGTCTTCATATCGACTTTGCGGATCACGTTGTTGTCTCGCTCAGCGATGTAAAGGTCACCCTTGGCGTCGAAGCGTAACTCGTGAGGCGCTCGCAGCGAAGCAGCAATCGCCAGTCCTCCATCCCCCTGATAGGCGCTTTCGCCATTGCCGGCGACCGTTGACAGCCGTTTGGTTTTCAGGTCCAGGCGCCGCACGCGCTGATTGCCGTAGTCGCAAAAGTAGAGCGCGCCATCCGGCCCGATTGCCAGCCCGAGAGGATTGTTTATCTGTGTATCTGAATATCCTGCTACGCCGGTACCGACGACCGTAGTGACGCTGGGAGCCTCCGCGGCGCTTCCGGCGGACGCGATCACCATCAAACCCACTGCGAACCGGAGCACGCGTTGTCTTTCCATATCAGCCATCTTAGACGTCGGCCGCAAACGCCTGGGACGGAAAACGCGAAACGCGTTTCGCATTCCTGCTTCGTTTGTCCGCCCAGCCGGTTTCGATTGCGCACGCGCGCAACGATGATGTAGTCTGAGTCTGGATCAAAGTGATCTCATACACGCGTCGACATTACTTCCTCAAGGCTGGTCTGCTCGCGGCGATCATTGGTGGACCCAACGGGAAGGCTACTCCAACCGAAAAATATTCGCGTCAGATGACCAAGGAGGATATCGACCGCTGGATGACGGAATTATCCAACTGGGGCCGATGGGGCCACGACGACCAAGCCGGAACAATTAACTTAATCACACCTGGTAAGAGAAGACAAGCGGCGGCGGAAATCCGCGATGGGTTCTCGCTTTCTCTGGCGCGCGACGCCGACGTCGCCGCTCAAGATGTAGTGGCCACGCTAAGCGCTCAACGACCCTACACCTGGCAGCACACCATGACGCGCAACGTGGGTGGACGCAAGGATGGGTTCGTTATCGACAATTACAACATTTCATTTCACAATACCCACACCACGCACCTGGATGCATTCTCTCACGGCTTCCATCGGGGTGTTATTTACAATGGCTTCTCGAACGATACGATCACGAACTGGGGCGCCACCAAAGACGACGTCATGCCGTTCAAGAATGGATTTCTTACACGTGGCGTACTGGTCGATATACCTGCGCTCCGAGCAGTGAGCTATCTGGGCGACGACGAGGCAGTCTACCCCGAGGATCTTGAAGCCTGGGAAATGAAGGCTGGAATCAAAATTGAAAGTGGCGATGCCGTCTTTATTCGCACCGGCAGATGGCGCCGCATAGCGGAAAAGGGATCCATCGGCGACCAACCAACACCAGGCCTCTACGCGTCGTGCGCAAAGTGGCTAAAACAGCGCGACATCGCCTTGCTCGGCAGCGATGCGACACAGGATGTACAGCCTTCACGGGTGGATGGAGTGGCGCAACCCATCCATCTACTTCTTCTCGTAGCGATGGGCACGCCGTTAATCGATTGCTGCGATTTGGAGGACTTGAGCGAGGCAGCCATCCAGAGGAACCGTTGGACTTTCCTGTTTACAGCGGCGCCTCTGCGAGTTCCTGGTGGTACAGGTTCGCCGCTAAACCCAGTCGCTACTTTCTAGAATAAAGGTTAGATTGCTCGCGATCCACGGAGCGTTAGTCCCCATCAAAAACCCAGCGAAGGGCTCGACAAAAAAAAGAATCGGAGTGTATACTTGACGCTGATCGGGAGCCACTTGAAGACCCCGTCGAGGAGGATGAACGATGGAAAAAATGATCGCAAAGCTGGTTGACGACTTCGCCCAAGGCAAAATGAATCGCCGGCAGCTCATCCAGAGTTTGACGTTAACGGCGGCGTCGGCGGCGAGCGTGGCGCCTGCGGTGGCTGCTGAGGGCAGACTGATCAAAGCCGTCAATCTGAATCACGTTTCTTTTCAAGTGGCCGACTACAAGAGAACCCGCGACTTCTATGCGGATCTGTTGGGGATGCAGGTGTCGGATGATGACGGAAAAACCAAGTGCCGGCTGAACGCGGGCGAAAATGTTCTGGTTGCTCGTACGCAGCCATCCAACACACCGCGCGTCGATCATATCGGCTATACGATCGCGAATTGGGACACCCAGAAGGGCGCGATTGCCGCGGAGCTCAAACGCCGCGGGCTGGCGATTCGCATTCCCGAGAACGACACTCACGAGAGTCTCCACATTGTCGATCCGGATGGTTTCGATGTGCAGTTGGGCGGGGCCGTCCAATAGTGTGGCGGAAGAAATAGCAGAGGCACTCGTGGTGTCAGGCGTTACCCGCCGCGGCCTGTTTGAATCTATTTCCCGGAGTTCACTCGGCATCGCCGCCACTGCGCTGATCGCCGAACAAGTAAAGGCGGCGCCGCAAGGCGAAGCGAAGACCGAAGAACTCGAGACATTCAAGTTCAATATCGAGAACCAAAAGGGATGGGTTGGAGAAGGTGGTTCGGCAAAGGAAGCAACCGCCGCCGAGTTTCCTGTTTCGCAAAGCATCGCTGGCGTCTCCATGCGGCTGCAGCCCGGCGCGATTCGCGAATTACATTGGCATGCTCTCGCGGCGGAATGGGCGTATGTGGTTGAAGGCCGTTGCCGTACCACAGTGATCGCTCCCAACGGCCAGGCCGAGGTTGACGATTTTCAGGTGGGCGATACCTGGTATTTCCCAATAGGCCATGGTCACGCCATTCAGGCGCTAGGTCCGGGCGAGTGTCACTTCCTCCTCGGTCTCGACAATGGACATTTTTCCGAATTCGGAACGTTCAGCGTGACGGATTGGATCGCCCATACCCCCGCCGCAATCCTGAGCCGTAATCTCAATTTGCCGGAAACAGCATTCGCGGGGTTTCCGAAAAAGGAACTATACATCGGCCCAGGCAAGGTGCCCCCCGGCGCGATCGAAGAGTTGCGCAACGCCGACTTAGAGCCAATGCAGTCCGCGCATAAGTTTCGTTTGAGCAAGGTCACACCAAGAAACTTGGAAGGCGGCGAGGAACGAATCGTCTCTTCCAAGGAGTTTCCGATTCAAACGACGATTACCGCGGTTAGGATGAATCTTAAACCCGGCGCATTGCGCGAGATGCATTGGCATCCCCACGCCGACGAACGGCAGTATTACGTGAAGGGCCGTGCGCGTTGTCACGATATTCGGCTCGCACGGACGAGTTCGAACCGAAGAGCTGGAATCGGGAAATGTCGCATTTATCAAGCAGGGCTACGGACATTTTGTGGAACAAATTGGGGATGAACCCACGGAGCTCTTGATTCTCTTTAACAGTGGCGTGTACGAGGAAATTTCGCTATCGAACTGGCTGGGAGCCAATCCGAATTCGATTCTTACAACTAACTTCGGGGTAGGTAGGGACCTGCTGGATCGCTTACCCAAAAGTGAAAAGGGCATTCTCCCCAGCCGAGCCTAGCGCTTGGATGGCCGCATGATCTCGTGGCTGAATCCTTTGCACCGGGGTGTATATTGATGGTCTGAGGAGACAGCCTTGCTATGGAACGACTGAAACCCGTCGACATCGTTATCGTCGGCGGCGGTTTTGTTGGCCTGACTCTAGCCAAAGAAATCACAGCGCGCACTTCGCTTTCAGTAGTCGTGTTGGAACGCGGCCAGCCGCGCAAGACTTCCGACTACATCGACCAGATGGATGAGCTGGACCACGTCCAGCGGTTGCGCATGATGCAGAATCCGGCGGACGAAACCATTACCCACCGGCATTCCGAGCGCACCAGCGCTATCCCAGTGCGGCAATACGGTTCCTTCCAGCCTGGCACGGGCGTAGGGGGCGCGGGCGAACACTGGGGTGCGATCTCATCTCGCTATTATCCAGATCAGTTCAAACTAGCCACGGTCTTACGCGAGAAGTACGGTACTGCGCGACTGCCGGAAAATCTTGCAGTCCAGGACTGGGGCGTTCCATATGAGGAGTTGGAGCCCTGCTATTGGCGAGCGGAACAATTGATCGGAGTTTCCGGCAAGGCGGGTAACTTGCACGGTACCCGAATAGAGGGCGGTAACGTATTTGAGGGACCGCGCTCTCATGAATATCCCAATCCGCCGCATAAACTAAGTTATGCACCTTCCGTTTTTCGAAAGGCCGCTGCTGAGCTTGGTTATCATCCTTATCCGGTTCCCACAGCAACCTTGAGCCAGAATTACACGAATCCAGACGGTATTTCGCGGCCCGCCTGCGCTTATTGCGGTTATTGTGCGCGCTTTGGGTGCATGATTGGCGCCAAAGCACAACCCACGAATATATTGATGCCCGTGTTGTTAAAACGAAAGAATTTCTCGGTGCGAACTGGGTGTAACGTTCGCCGAGTGCTGCACAAGGACGGGCAGGCGGAAGGCGTGAGCTACTTAGACGACGCCAGCGCGGAGATGTTTCAACCAGCCAGTGTCGTTATCTTGGCCTCGTGGATCGTGAACAACGCGCGCCTGTTGTTGTTGTCCAAGATCGGAACGCAATACGATCCTGCCACGAGGAAGGGGACGACGGGAAAGAATCTCACCCACCAGGTGGTTCAATCGACTCGCATCTTTTTCGACGCCTCTCTTGATACTTTCATGGGTTCGGGCGGATTGGGAATAAGCATCAGTGATTTCGACGGCAGCCAGGGCGTAGACGGTTACCCGGGAGTGCTGCGAGGTGGGAACATTCGGGTCATGACGACCGGAGAAGGCCCCATTGCGTCCTTTGGCGCGATGCCACCGGGCGAGGTGAAGTCAGAGTGGGGATCGGAATGGAAGAAAGCCGCGCTGGCTTGGCATGATCGGTCGGTTGTTATTAACAGCGAAGGCGAACACTTGGCGTTCCGGCACAACTACATGGATCTTGATCCCACCTACACCGACAAGTATGGGGATCCTTTGACCCGCATGACCCTTGATTGGACCGACCATGAACGGGCGCAGGGAGCAATGCTCACCAAAGTTCATGGGGAAATCGCGAAAGCAATGAATGTGCGGTCCGCGGGCGCCAACTCCCGCCTTTTGGAGCGCTACACCGTCACGCAGTATCAAAGTTCGCATGTAAACGGAGGAGCAATCATGGGCGCCTCGCCCGACACTAGCGTTGTAAATCCGTGGCTGCAGCATTGGCAGATCGCGAATTTGTGGGTGGTCGGAGGATCGGCATTTCCACAGAACGGCGCGGGTAATCCGACGCTCACCATCTTGGCGATAACGTTGCGTTCCGCCGATGCTTTGGTGGACCGATATCTCAAACATCCTGGAGCACTGGCATGAGACGGCGCGAATTCATCACCTTGCCCGCGGCGAGTTTAGGAGGGTTACTGCTTTATTCGCTCGCCGGTGAGCCGCTTCGCATGCACGCACAGACCGGCGATGTCCGTGTTCCTCTGCGATTTTTCACGGCCGACGAGGCACGCGTCATCCAGGCTGCATGTGCCCTCATCTTTCCTAGCGATGAAAGTGGTCCTGGTGCTAACGAGGCGGGAGTGGTTGTCTATATCGATCGGCAATTGGCCGGTCCTTACGGGCGGGATAAATATCGCTACACGAAACCTCCTTTTGTGGATGCCGCTCCGGAATATGGCTATCAAGGAAAGGAAAGTCCCCGAGAAATCTACCGCGAAGGAATCGTTAAACTCGGGAAGTTCGCGGAACTGTCCGCTCCCGAACAAGAAAAACAGCTACGCGCTATCGAGAAGACGATATTTTTCCGCATGCTCCGGCAGCACACGATCGAGGGCATGTTCAGTGATCCGATGCATGGCGGTAACGCCGGATTAATCGGCTGGCAGCTCATCGGGTATCCCGGCCCGCTCATGAGCTATCGTAGCGAGATCGATAAGCCGCCCGGCGAAACCAAGAGACGCAAGCCCGTCAGCCTGGCGCAGGTAGTGGGGCACCCTGTCATTGGATGGGAAGACGAGAAGGATTGAAGAACTACGAGAGTCGCATCCGATACCAGATAATTCTGGCGCTCTTAATGATCACTCGATCGCACTTTCCATTTCGTCCTCGGCGCCCCTAGCGCCGCGGCGATGCGCTCAAGTTCGTCCGCTAGCTTTTCACAATCAAGTGTTCCCTCTGCGATTTCACCAATAAGGCGGACGCGCCGGACACTGGTCGGTAGCGCGGGTGATTCGTCTTCTTTGGGGATCTCAGGCGATTCCACGTTGGAAAGTTCCACTTGCTGCGATTCTTTGATCGCGGCCAATGCCATGCGCAGACTGGCCCCCGGTGCCAAACGCGAAACGCGTTTCGCGTTTGCCGCAAGCTTTAGATGATTCTGGACATGCCTGGGCGTCCACCCGAATTCAGACCGCGCCCAAGAGAGGAATTTTCCATGCGGCATGAGATTCTTCGCCCGCGCCAGGCGCTTGCCGATTTCCAGTTTGTATTGCAGCGCGAGGTTGACTGTCTTCTGCGCCTCTCCCTCATACCAGGAGATCTCCCCGGAGAGCTTTGTTAACTCCTGCTGATCTTTACGTAAGCTTTGATCTGACGTAGTCCACTCCCGAACACCGCTGTAATCTTTCCTAGTGATTCATCGGTACGCGAATCGTCGCATGGAAGAGCGCTCGCCGCAAAGCAACTACTCCAGCGAGTGCTTGCATCGCCCGATAAAGATTGAGGTGCACTCAGAGGCTTTTCATGCAGCGGTTTGATGAGTGCAAACCGAGCGCCACGCCGAAACATTTTCCTTGATTTCGTTCGGATGTAGTGTTACAAGGTGAAGACTCTGTTGGACGGTTCGAGAGTCTTTCTCCGTGGAAGGAACGGATCTATGCGCACAAAGTTGTTGCCGCTTTTTCTTTGCGCTCTAGCGCTGAGTACGCTGGCGTTCGGCCAGACATTAGGCACCATCAATGGGGTGGTCACCGACCCATCTGGATCCGCTCTCGTGGACGCCAAAATGACGGTCACGAATCCTCAAACCAACCTCACGCGAAGCACCATTAGCAACAGCGATGGGAATTATAGCTTTCCCGACCTTCCGCCAGGCATCTACAACATCCGAGCGGAGAAGGAAGGCTTCCAGGCAGCGGTTCGCAACACTGTCGAATTACAAGTGCAGCAGACGGCGCAGATTGATTTCCATCTCACGATTGGCTCAGTTACTGAGACTGTTGAAGTGTCGGCAGGAGCGCCGTTGCTGAACACCGAAAATGCCACGGTGGGAACTGTAATCGAAAATCAGCGCATTGAGGACCTTCCCCTTAACGGCCGCAGTTTTGTCTCGCTGGTTGGTCTTAGCCCAAACGTCGTCTCCGGTGAGACCTCCAATGGTGGCCTAGCTGCTACCCGCAACGGAGAGGACCGGGCCGCGCAATCGATCGTGATCGCCGGGATGCGCCGGACATATACCTACTTCACTATCGACGGTGTCGACAATACGGACGTAGATTTCAATACTTACGCATTCTTGCCCTCCATTGACGTCCTGCAGGAATTCAAAGTGCAGACTGGCGTTTACTCAGCCGAGTTCGGCCGCGAAACCGCTCAGGTCAACATCTCTACTAAGAGCGGGACGAACGACTACCATGGAGCTTTGTTTGAGTTCCTCCGCAACAACGACTTGGACGCTCGCCCCTTTGCTTTTACCAGCGCAGTACCGGCGTCCTCGCCTTTCAAATGGAATCAATACGGTTATACGCTGGGCGGCCCCGTCATGATTCCAAAGCTCTTCAACGGAAAGGATCGGCTGTTCTTCGTGTCCAATTGGGAGGGATTTGAGCTGCGCCAGCAAGCTCAAGTGCTGTACAGCGTGCCTTCCGTTGCCATGCGCACTGGCGATTTT
>Ga0302325_10013843_pt1 | contig 17186 bp, 20 predicted proteins | sample Palsa_T0_2_FD_201948 | JGI IMG/M metagenome (GOLD analysis project Ga0302325, IMG submission 201948) | Peat permafrost microbial communities from Stordalen Mire near Abisko, Sweden - Palsa_T0_2 | ecosystem: Environmental > Terrestrial > Soil > Palsa > Peat permafrost | place: Sweden: Abisko... | reverse complement strand
GGTTCAGGTTTGCTTCGCTGGTGTCGGGTGCTGCGCCCGCGCTGGGAGTTTGCGCCAGTTCGTCGCGCAGGAAATCGACCAACTCGACCAGATCGGGCGGGCGGAGCTCGAGGTACAGAAGGCTGCCCTCCACCTCTTCCGGGATGGCGCGCACTGGCGAGCTGATGACGATGAACTTACGCCGGTCGCGGCAGCTTTCGTAGAGATCGCGCAATCGGCGGCGGGTCTCCGGAGATTCGCGCAGGGGCTCGTGAAAATCCTTCAAGTGGAAGATGGCGGCGTCTTTGTAGGCGGCAATGAAATCGAGCGCTTCGCGCGGGGATTGCGTCCCGGGCTGGGCGGTTTCCCCATCGCCATGCATGCCCTCCGTAAGGCTCCAAATCCAAACGGGCGTGGGAGTTGAGCCGGACAGACGCAGGCTCACTTCACGCAGGACTCGGGCGACGCGCTGCTCTTCGGTGGAGCGGATGTACGTAAGCGGCCGTCCGGAGTCGAAGACTTCGCGCAGCATCTTGGCCGCGCGGCTTTCGTGGGGGGGGCTCGCGGTGAGGGGTGCGATGGACATGCGGTGTGGCGTACTCTTTAATCAGTAGAGACGCCAAACGCCGGCCGAAAGCCGATGGTACTGCCGGTTTGGAGACTCATGCGTCCGCGGACAGCGAGAAGAGGCGGGGGTCGAACCGAAAAGGCTCGACCCAAAGGATGCGGGCAGCAAAGTTGGCGGCTGCCGGCAGCAATATGTAGTTACGCTCCCGAGGGACGATCACCGAGGGAACCCGCAGCACGGGCCGCCGGTAGAAGTCCCGTTGAAAGATCTCGACGGAAGAGCCTTGAACGGAGGCCAAGCGCTCGACTCGTAGGCTCGCCTCCATCGACAGTGGACTTGTCCGCGGCCAATTTCAATTCCCAATGCGACATAGTCGTCCGGAATCTCGGACTCCTCAAGGTGCCCAGAGCCGCAAGCGAAATGCTTCCGGAGGCCTAGACGGCTGGAACGCCCTTCGGGTTATACCGGCCCGCATAAAGCCCCGCGCCCTCGCCGCTCAGATCGGCGTGTTTCCTCCGGGCCAAGCGGTAAGCCGTCAGATATAGACTCCGTAGTCGATCCGGGTGAGCTCGATCTCAACCGCTTCCGGATTACTTCCGATCACCTCAAGTGGTGTTCTACCTTGGAAGACGTGGTTTGGCCGGTGAAGCCAATGATTCGCCTTCTCCGACGACCCAAAAGTCTCAAAGGCATGCGCAGTCGGTCTGGAGGCGTTGGCGTCTGTTGCGCTGGGGTTTGCCTTAGAGATCACTGGCCCACGCGAGGAATTGCGCTCCATCCCTTGAGTATAGTTCCAACGTCACAAGGCGGTGTGGGCCGCCCTGTCAGACGCCGGTTCGGGAAACAGGCGCGGTACGGCGCCTCGCGCTGCTTGGGCCCTGTCATGAGGTTCTCCCGCCGTTGGGGCTAAGGACCCTAGTAGAAAATCGGTCTCTCCCTTGCGGGCTTCCCACCTTGCGGCAGGAGCCTCAATCTCCTGTTCCCAAAACGCCTCCCGACCACATTCACGCACGGGCTGTGAGCACCAGACCGTAACCGGCCTATATCGCCTCCTCTGGCACTTCCAGCATCTCGCCATTCCCGCCCGTTCGCATCCCCTCCTGTGGCGAAGCGCAGCGCCGCCGTTGTCCATTCACCAATCTCGGATCCCCGGCATCCCACTGAAAATAAAGAAAAACACTCTTGCGATCCCCGTCCCCGCGCACACGCCCATGCTACTCTCATCGTCGGAATGGAACACACCACCGAATCACCCCTAACCACGGTCCAGCAGTGCGTCGTCAACGCCCTGGCCGCCGGCTCTAACCTCACCCACGCCGCCGCAGCCTTCGGCGTCCATCGCGTCACCGTTTACCGCTGGATCAAGACCCACAAGGAGTTCTCCGCCGCCCTTCGCAACGCTCGCGCTGAATTCGTCCTCGCCAGTCGCGACACGCTCTACCATCTCAGCAGCCGCGCTTTGGAAACCCTCCTCGCCGTCCTCGACAATCCCAAGTCCTCGCCCGCCGTCCAACTGCGTACTGCCATGTTCATCTTGCAGCGTCCCCAGATGCCCAAGACCGGCTGGTCGATGCCTGAGCCCGGTCCAAATCCCGATGGGGAAAAGCTCCTCGACTCGGGCCATCGTCGAACAGGACTACGATAGCCTCCCCGGTCTCTGCGGCATTGAAAGGGACGATCTCGCCAGAAACGGCAACCCCCGGCGAGTCAGCTCCTTCTGAACCCCCGCCGCCCGCGGGATCCTGGGATCCGCCCGACGCATCGCCTTGCAACCATATGCAACATGATTTGCAAAATCGCCAGGATGTTGCGCCCGCCGCCGCCCATGCTGACGGGGCGCGCCGCGGGCCCTGTGGATCCGGTGGCGGCCGGCGACTGGCTCATACGCGAACCGGGATCGCACGACATCGACTTCCTCATTCCCGGCCTCGTGGGCACGAACGCCGTCCTGGATGCGCGGTGCGGAACGCCGAAGCGCCTGATCGTCGCCACGCCCATGCCGCGGCATTACCAGTCCAGTGCTGGCCGCTTGGCTGGCGGTGAGCTTTCCGGCGGCGCTGAAACTGTTCCGCCCGCCAGAGACCAAAACAGCAAGGTAGAAAAACGGTAAATTCGTGTATAATCCTCGTTTTATCTTTAGAAGGATTTTAAGGAGAAAATCATGAGTAGCCCACAATTCGCACTGGAGCAAACCTACAACGAGAAGTTCACCGTTCAATTGACCAAGCTGGATGGCAGCATCGCCACCATCTCCAATCGGTGAGTGGCGCCGTGGGGCGGGCTTCCGGGCCTGCGCGGGTCCTCCAGGACCCGCTCTTGGGCTTTCCCTGGGATTCTCCCGCCTTACGGCGTCATGGCGCTTGCAATCACGGACATGGGCGAAACGTCCCCGCCGCTGTCAGTCGCCGTTATCTGGAAGTAGTAAGTACTAGCCGGAGTTAGCCCGGTGTCTATAAATGTAGGCGTATTCCGCTTGGCAACGTTGGTCAGGCTAGTGGGCGACGTCCCCCAGTTGATCGTGTAGGTTGTGATGGGCAGACCACCGGCCGGGAGGTTTTCCGACCAGGTTACCGTGATTTGCGTGGTGGAGTTTGCCGTGGCCAGTACATTCACAGGCGCGGCGGGCATCGGAGCCGTAGTGCCGTTCACCGTAGCCGACGGGGGCGATACGTCTCCGCCGCTGTCAGTCGCAGTAATCGCAAAGTAGTAAGTAGTAGCCGGAATCAGCCCGGTGTCGACAAATGTAGGCGTATTCCGCTTGGCACTATTGGTCAGGCTGGTGGGCGACGTCCCCCAATTGATGGTGTAGGTTGTAATGGACAGACCGTGGGTCGGGATGTTTTCGGTCCAGGTTACTGTGAGTTCCGTGGCGGAGTTTACCTTGACCGCGAGGTCGACCGGCGCGGCCGGCACGGGAGGCGTAGTGACCTCCGCCGGAGCCGACATGGGCGAGACGTCTTGGCCGGTGTCCTTCGCTTCTACCGCGTAGTAGTAAGTGGTGTTCGCGGAAACAGTTGTGTCGTTATATGGCGACGCCTTCGCAGTCACTCCGGTGGCGCTTGCCAGGCCCGCGGGCGTCGCCGCCCGGAAGACCAGGTAATCCTGAATCGGCAGGCCATTGGACGGCACGGTTTCGGACCAGGCTACGGTAACTTTTGTGTTGGAGCTTGCCGTGGCCGCGACGTTGACCGGCGCGTTCGGCAGCACATCCGTGGTGACGGCGATCGCCTCGGATGGCGCGGAATCGTCGCGGCCCGTATCCACCGCCACAATTTCAAAATAATAGGTCGTATCGGGGATCAGGGGCGTCGCCGTATACGTGGTGCCCGTCGCCGAGGCGATCTTGGTCAGATTGCCGGCCGTGGTGCCCTGGAAGATCTCGTAGTAACTGATTGGTAAGCCATTAGGCTGGACGTTCTCCTGCCACGTCAGGGCGACCTTAGTCGGGGAAGGCGTCGCAGTTACGTTGCTGGGCGGGGTCGGCAGCGGCAGCGTGGTGGCGTAGGCGGTGGTAGACATCGGCGCTTCAATCCCCTGTTCCACGGCTATGATGCCAAAGTAATAAGTCGTTGCCGCGGCCAGGTTCAAGTCGTTGTAAGTAGTCGTGCCGGCCGGCCTGGTGGCGATCTGCTGAAGATCCGACCGGGTGGTCCCGCTATAGATTAGATAACTGCCTAGGCCGGTAGTGTTCGAGGGGGGAGACCAGCTCAGGCCGATCTCCTGGGGCGACACGGTCGTGGCCACCAGATTCGTCGCGGCGCTTGAAGACGTTATGTACGTCTGCAGACTCAGCGCTGGCGTAAGCGGCGAATTGTCGTTCGCGAAATCGAATGCCTGCACCTGATAGTTATACGGCACGCCGCTCGTCAGTGAGGAGTCGGAGTAACCCGGCAGAGTCATGGTGGCCAGAAAGGCCCCCGTGCAGGGTTGGCCTTCCGCCGGCGGACTGCAGCGATACAGATTGTAACCCGCTACTCCGACTCCGGCGGTGTCGCTGGAAGCGCCCCAGGAAAGATTCGCCGAGGTGAAGCCGGCCGAGCCGGTCAGGCTAGGCGGCACGGATGGCGGAGCGGTGGCGGGCGTCGTCACCAGTAGTTTGTAATAATTAAACCCGGTGTCGGTGTATACGCTGATCTGATCGGCCAAGCCCGCCAGCGAATTCTCCGTCTCCCCCATGTCGTAATCCGAACAACTCGTGGTAGTGCACGTGCAATTTACCGCTCCGCCGTTGGCAACGGTTCCGCCATATGTTTGTTGGGCGAACATGTACACCGGGAATTGCGGCACCAGATAGAGCATGTTCGTGTAATTAGCCAGAGCTTGCGCGGTCTGCATGAAAGTTTCGTTCAGAGGCGCCCAGAAACTGAAGACCCCTCGGCCGCGGACAATGTCGATGTTCAACACATTCACTTCAAGGTTCGTCTCGTCCTCCATCCAGGCCTGGGTGACAGCGACCGGCTTGCCGGCGGCCGCGGCCATTTGGGCGATGGTCAGCGAGTTATTCAGAAAATTGTCGCCTGCTACCGTGCCTATCTGCAGAAGATGGAAATCGATGTAGTCCAAGGGCAAGGCGGTGTAGGCGTTGATGTAGTTCAGCAGGCTGCTGACACCGGCCTGCGTCATCCAAGTGCCAAAGCCCCCGCCTAGTTTGGGGGTTGGGGACACGGTCGCCGTCGAAAGGTAGTTCTGCACAGCCGTGATCTCCGCCTGCACCATGGCTGCGGCGTCCGCCGGGATGTTCAAATTTATCTGGCCCGTCTGTATGGCTTCGGTATCCGGTTCGTTCGCCAGCATCAGATAATCCGGCTGCATATACTGTTCGATCGTGGCGGCCATCGTGGCGCGCGCCGCAATATATTCCGGCCAGGTGAGCGGGCCGTAGAACGCGTTCATATTGGTCCAGCCGGCTGCGGTGTCGTTGGAAAACAGGATCTCGTTGTCGATAATGAGTTTGAGACCGGCGGCTCTGACAGCCTGGGCCACCTGCGTATAGAAGGTCAAGTACGTCTGGTAGGTGGTCGTGTTGCCATAAAAGGGCTCATACAGAATGGGAAACAGGACCGGCACCAAAATAGCCTGGACCCCCAGAGCTTTCAACTCCTGCAATTGCGGCTGAACGGTAACCTGCAAATAGCCCGCGCCGCCTATGGAAGGACCCGTGTTGCCGTTGGCCCACTGCAGATTGCCGCCGTAGATCGTAGAGCCGCCGGGGGGAAACGGTATCGGCGTCCAAGTGGGAGGGGTCGCCAGTACGGTGTTGAAAGCCTGCAGATCGCCCTGCAGCTCGTTATACATGGAGGTGCAGTAGCCCGCGGGTACGGCTGGCGCCGTCGCCGGCGAGATCACCACGCCTTGCGCATGAACCAGCGCCGGCAAGGCCGCCATAACGCCGATAGCGCGCCATGCGGACCTGGCCGGTTGGCTTTTTCCGATCGAGACGTGCGTAGATCTCGCGGGGCGAAGAAGCATATGGCTTTCCTCCTCTGGAAAAGGCAAACAGATGTGATTTTAGAATGTTTCGAGATTGGGGTCAATACTGACATTCGACAAATATGGCAAGCTGGTAAGTACTATAGCGTCTGGGGCAACAGATGACGGAATTCAATCATATCCACATCCGCGAAGGGGAAGACTGGGTTTGCGGGCGAAGCATGGCGTTTGAAGACCGCGAGCTGATACGGTGCGAAGCCCGCGACCCGGATGAAGACGAGTCCTGCCGCCGCTGCTCGGAGCAGATTCTGTCGTATTTCGGCGATGCCATGCACGTACAATAGCTGTAGGGATGGGACGTCGCGGTGGATCTCTGTTGAAAGAAACGATCCTGGTTGTCGAGGATGGGGACGCCGTTCGCGACCTGGTCTGCCTCATGCTGGTGCAGAACGGATACCGGGTGCTGGAGGCGCGCGACGGCCATCACGCCTTGCGCGTCTGCGAGACTCGGCCCGAGCCCATTCAGCTCGTCTTGACGGATCTGGTGATGCCCAACATGCAAGGCGCGGATTTGGCCGAACGCCTGCGCCGTGCGTGTCCCAATTTGCGCATCCTGCTGATGTCCGGCTATACGGATGAGCCGGTCGTGCTGCGTCTGGGCCGCGACTCGGTGGCCTTCCTGCCGAAACCGTTCACATCGGTCGAATTGGTGAAGAAGGTCCGGCAGGTGCTCGACGCGCCCTGGAATGGGTTGGCCGCCGGAAGGCGCCCGGATGGCTGAGCGCCAGACTTTTTCGATGCGCCAATTCTGGCACAGCCTGGCCGCGGTGCTGCTGGGCAATGCGGCCTACTTCAGCCTGGACCGCTTCCTGCCGCCGGCCGGCCGCCACGTGCCGCACAAGATCGATTGGGGACTGGCCATCGACTTCTGGGGCTGTGTGGTGTGCTATGGCGCGCTGGCGCGGCTGAAGTGGTTCCAGCGGCGATGATCTTGTGGGGCAGGATGGTATCCTGCGCGCCGATTGCCAATCGGCGCAAACTTGCGTGCCAGCAATGGCACACTACTCGTGCCGCAGAGCTTGCACGGGATCGATGCGCAGCGCCCGGCGGGCCGGTCCGGCGGCTGCCGCGAGGGCTACGCCGGAGATCGCCAGAACGGCCGCGCCAATCACCACCGGATCGCGGGAACTGGCCTGATAGACGATGCTGGCCAGCACATTTGCTCCGCCCACGCCCAGCGCCAGTCCGGCTGCCGCGCCAATCGCAACCAGCACCCCCGTGCGCGCGAAGATCAGCCGCAGCACCTGCGCGGGTCGCGCGCCAATGGCCACGCGGATACCAATCTCACGAACCCGCCGCGATACGGTATACGCCGCCAGGCCGTAGATTCCGGTGATGGAAAGCATCAGCGCCAGCACTCCGAACGCGCCCAAAGCCACCACGGCCGCGTGCATCGGCAGGTAAACCAGGCCGAGCATCTGGTGCAGGCTGCCTGCGCCAAAGATGGCCAGATGCGGGTCCAGCCGCCCGATGGCCTCGCGCATCTCGGCGGCCAAGTCGGACTCCGGCCTGTGGGAGCGCGCCATCAGCACGATGGTGGACGAATAGTCTTGCAGAATCGGGAAGAAGACGGCAGGCTTGGGGCCTTCGGTCAGGGTCTCGTATTTGCCGTCCTCCACAATCGCGACAATTTGAAAGAGCGGTCCTCCGGGACCCCTCCTGAAGCGTCGGCCGACGGCATCTGCCGAGCCCGCCACCCGGCGCGCGAAAGTCTGGTTCACGATCGCCACCAGCGGCGACTTTGGATTGTCTCGCGGAGTGAACTCGCGCCCCGCCAGAAGCCGCGTTCCGGCGGTTTGGAAGTAGCCGGGAGCTACTTTGTAGAAACTCGCCTGGTGCGCGTTCTTCGGGCGAAAGTCGGTCGTGCTTTCGGAATAAACGGTGGTATTGGACTGATCGATGCTGAGCGGCACCGAGCTGGAGTAAGCCGCAAATTCCACGCCCGGCAGATGCGCCACGGCCTCCAGCGCGCGTTGTTCGAACACGCGGCCCTGGTCTTCGTTGTAGCCGGCCAAGCCCACGTCATAGCCGATGACCGCCGCGCCATCGGGCCGGAATCCGAGCGGCGTTTGGAATGATCGCATCAGCCCGCGCACCGCAACCAGGCTGGCCGTGACCAGCACGCAGCACAGCGCGATCTGCACCGGCAGCAGGATATCGCGCGCGGCCCAGCGCCGGCCGGACCGCGGTGTGGCCGTTCCCTTCAGGTGGAGCGCCGGATCGGCCTTCCAGGCTTGCCGGGCCGAACCGATGCCGAACAGCAAGCTGGTAGCGAGCGCCGCCGCGCAGGCGAACAGGAAGACACGCCAGTCCGGCGTGACATCGAATTGCACCGGAAAATCCAGCGGTGCGCGCCATTGGCTGAGCAGCCGCAGCAGAATTACCGCGAGGGCGCATCCGGCAGCCCCGCCGAGCATGCCTATCCAAAGCGACTCGGTAAGCAACTGGCGCACGATGCGGCCGCCGCCGGCGCCGATGGAAACGCGGATCGCCAGATCCCGGCCGCGATCCGCCGTGCGGGCGGCCAACAGGCTGGCGAGGTTCGCGCAGGCAGCCAGCAGCACCAGCGCGGCCAGCAGCATCACGCCCCCCGCGAAGGCGCGGGTGGGCTCGCGACCCGCCGATCCCATCATGCCGGGTGCGCTCAGCGTAAGCCGGATGCCTTCGTTGGAAGTGTATTCGTGCGCCAGTTGCGCCGCGATCACGCTCAGGTTTGCCTCGGCCTGCTGCACTGTGACGCCCGCCTTCAGCCGTCCGGCGACCCAAGAATTGTGGGTGTTTCGCGCCTCCAGCCACGAGTGGCCTTCGATCTGAGGCTGCATCGTCATGGGCACCCAGATCTCAGACCAATAGAAGACCTCGGTTCCGTGGAACTCGCGCGGCGCGACTCCCAGAACGGTGTACGGGTGGCCGTTGATGCGGATGTCTTTTCCTGCGACTTGTGGGTCGCCGCCGAAGCGGTTCCGCCAGCATGCATAACCGATGACGGCATAAGGGCTGGCGTTGGGATGCGCGTCCTCGGCAGGCGTGAAGAAGCGGCCCAGCGCCGGTTTGATGCCGAGCGACTCGAAGTAGTTGCCGGTGACCAGATAGCCCCAGACGCGATGCGCGCCCCGGTCGTCATCGAGCGACATCATCGCAATGCGATACGCGAACAGCGACTCGAACACCGCATTGCGGTCGCGAATGTCGCGATAGTTGGGGAAGGATTGCGCGGGTCCGCCGGAGTTATTGACGAAGTAAACGCGCGCCGCATCGGCAATAGGCAGCGCCTTCAGCACCAGGGCGTTGAGCACGCTGAACACCACCGTGTTCGCGCCGATTCCCAACGCCAGCGACAGGACCGCGACCACCGTGAAAGCCGGACTCTTGCGGAGCCCGCGGAAGGCGTAGCGGGTGTCTTGCGCGAAGGCCTCGAAGCACTCGTATCCCCACATATGTCCGCTCCTTTCCTTCAGCTCCGTTTGGTTTCCGAGGCGGCGCATGGCCGCGTGAAAGCGCAACTCTTCTTCCATGTCGGCGTCGAATTGGCGTGCGCGCCGGAGAAAGCCGATGCGCCGCCACAGTTCGCCCGCCTTCAAGCCGGCTGAATCACGTGCGCGATCGCCCGCATGACCCTCTCGAATTCGGACATCTCGACGCCCAGTTGCTTCTTGCCCGCCGGAGTCAGCCGGTAGTAGCGTGCCCGCCGGTTGTTTTCCGATTGCGCCCAGTCCGCGGAGACCCAGCCCTTGATCAGCATGCGCTGCAATGCCGGGTAGAGCGACCCCTCTTCCACCTGCAGAACATCCTCGGACAACTGCTGGATATGCTGCGCGATGCCGTAGCCGTGCATCGGCCCCGGGCGCGCGAGGCTGCGGAGAATTAACATGTAGAGCGTTCCCGGCGGGATCTCCGTGCGGGCCGCACCTTTTCCCATAGGCAAACTACTGTAGTGTGCAACAGGTTGGGCGCCTCTGTCAACAAGTTCATTGTGGGGCGGACCCCCTGGTCCGCGCCACCAAGCGCATGATACCCTGAGGCATTGCCCCGCCACCCGCATTTCAGCGCCTACCTGGCGCTGGCTGCCGTCTGCTTCTTCTGGGGAACCACCTACCTGGGCATCCGCATGTCGCTGGAGTCGTTTCCTCCCCTGCTGCTGGTGTGCGCGCGCTTCGTGATTTCCGGCTCGCTCATGCTGGCGGCCATCGCGCTGCGCGGCGGAGAGTTGCCTCGCGGGCGCGAGTTCCGCGCCGCATGCCTCAGCGGCGTGCTGGTGCTGGGCATCGGCAACGGCGCCTTGGTCTTCGCGGAACAGTGGGTGCCCAGCGGCCTGGCGTGCTTGATTATCACCATCTCGCCATTCTGGATGGTCGGCGCGGAGGCGCTGCTTCCCGGCGGCGAGCCGCTGCACCTGCCCACCATCCTGGGGATGCTGGTGGGGTTGGGCGGCGCCGCGTTGCTATTCGCGCCGGACATGCACGCGCATCCTTCCCATGCCGGCCACGCCGGCCTGCTCAGCGGATTTCTGGTGCTGCAACTGGGCATGGCGGGATGGGCGTTCGGCTCGATCTATCAGCGCCGGCGGGTGACCGGCGCGCATCCCATAGTCATTGGCGCGGTGCAGCAACTGGCCGCCGGGCTGTCCTTTTTGCCCTTCGCTTTGCTGATCCACGAGCACCCCGTACACTGGAGCCTGCGCGGCGTGACGGCGATTCTCTACCTGGTGACGTTTGGGTCCATCGTCGGATACAGCGCTTATATCTACGCGCTGGACCGGCTGCCGGTAGCCATTGCTTCAATCTATCCGTACGTGAATTCCGTAGTCGCTGTGACGCTGGGCTGGCTGTTCTACCGCGAGGCTTTTGGGGCGCGGGAGGCGGCCGCGATGGCCGTCATCTTCGCGGGCGTGGCTCTGGTGAAGCGGTACAGCCGGCCGCTTGCCCGTTCTAGCGGGCGGCTTTCGAGCCGGGACCGCTGACGCCCCCCACCAGCTTGGCCCCCAGCGCGCCGCCCGCTATGCACAGAAACGTAATGATCAGGAAGAAAAACAACAACGCGAGGACTACGACCAACGCCAGCCCGCTGGGGGTTTGCAGGATCTTGATAGCCTGCTGCACGTTGGGATCGTTGCCGTACATCTTGTGAAACTGCTCCTCGTAAAGGGACGTGATCCCGCCTCCGCGGATCAGCGGGACTACGCTCACGGTGAATACCACCGACGTGATGGTGGAGCCCAGCAGACCGGTGATCCAGCCCATGCGCAGGCCGCTATCGACCGACAGGAACTGGCCCGTGCGGCGGCGATAAATGTATACCGACATAAATCCGGCGGTGAGCCACCAAATCGCCAAGCCTGCCAGCCCCAAAGCCATCGCGGGCAGCGCGCTTAGCAACGAGGCGACGCCGGCCATCAGCAGTCCGATGCGCACCGCCGTAGTGTTATGGAAGTTGACGCGCGGCGGCGCGGTCGGGGGCGGGGCGCCCATGGGACCCGGCGGAGCGGACGTCACAATTTCGGGGGCGCCCTCCGGGCCGCGTTCCGCCGTCTCGGGCTGGATTTCTTCGCGCTGCGGTTTGCCGCACTTATGGCAGAACCGGGCGTCGGGCGGCAGTGCAGCGCCGCAGGTGCAGTATTCAGGCATGATCGGGGGCGCAAGGCCTCCTACGATCAGTTTGACGCAGGCTCTCCCACGGAAGCAAGCGCGATGCGCGTTTCGCCGTCATCTTCGTGGATGGCCACGAACCGTCTATAGCCGTGCCTGGTGAAGGACAATTGCATGCAACCGTTCTCTTTCTGGCTGATTAGCCAGTGCGGAAGCTGGTCGCGATAGAAATCCGTGACTTGGTCGACCGAATCGGAAGTGCGGTATTCGGCGGCCGAGATGGCGAAGGCTTTGTGGACGTCGCCGAAATCGAAATGAAAACTGGCGAAGTTGTGGGAATCGTGCACACGGACCGCGCCCGGATATATCGGCACGCCCAGAAGCTTGGGGTCCAGCCTGTCATGGTCGCGCACGCGGACGGTGCCGAAGGGCGTTTCGACGGTGGTGCCGCCGGGCGTGGCGTAGGCCGTGAAGCTTACGTGGTCGGCGACGAATAGGCCCATGGCCACTAGGGCGGCGATTCCCAAGGTTCCCAACAGGAGCACCGTCAGCATTACACCGGCTATAACGCCGCCACGGCGATTGTTTCGAGGCATAGCTGCTCCGTTCTGGAAGGAATACGAACGAGCAGGCCGGAAAGTTCCGTAAGTTGGCGAGGGGGGTTGCCCGATTCGCGTGGAAAGCACCGGATAACGCTCGCCATGCTCCGTGCGGAATTCTGGATCGGCGTGAAGACGTATCGATGATCCTCTTCGTTAAGCATCCGCTTCAGGTGCTCCCCGTCCTGCGCCCGGACCCGTTCTTCAGTCTCCAGCACCGCGCCAGTCATGGCGAAATTCCGGTAGATTTGCCCGTCCGGATCTTCCCGATCGGTAACGATCGCAAACGTCCAGTTGCCGGGAATGATTCGTAGCATTTCTTGGCTGAAGAAGACCATCGAGTAGCTCTTGCCGGAACGCCGATCTGGTGGGTTTCGTCAACGGGATTCCACTTCTCTTCATTGAACTGAAGGCGTCTCACAAGAAGCTCGAACTGGCCCACGATAAAAACCTTTCCGACTACAAGGACACCGTTCCCCAGGTCTTCTGGTACAACGGCGTGGTCATCCTGTCGAATGGCCCCAAGGCACGAGTCGCTGCATGACCGCCGGATTCGGGCACTTTGCGGAGTGGAAAAAGGTTGACGAAGAGAAGGAACCCGGCCTTATCTCGTTCTGCGGTATGATATTGGAAGCGGGACCGGTGGCATTACCGATCCCGCGACGGCGTCTACCGCTGGCCCTTACGGGTCCATACGGTCAACGCCGTGAACCGGCCGACTACGAATAGCCGGATCGCCAACATAAGATTCATAAGCTGATCCTCCTTTCCGCTCCAAGTGAAGGCCCGGGCTGAACCCGGGCTTTTCTCGCTCGAAGCCCTTGTGCTCCTCACGAGAACCAGCTCTGCCACTTTTCGCGGAAGGCTAATGACTAGTGGCGCGGCGCGGCGATCCGCACGGATTTATTTCTTGGATCGACGAGACAACAGTGCGGAACTGCGCTATGATGTTCGAAGCGGGACCGGTGGCTTGACCGATCCCGCGACGGCGTCTACCGCTGGCCCTTACGGGTCCATACGATTAACGCCGTGAACCGGTCTACTAAAAACAGCCGGATCACCAACATAAGAATCATAAGCTGATCCTCCTTTCCGCTCAAAGCGAAGGCCCGGGCCAACCCCGGGCTTTCTCGCTCGAAGCCCTTGTGCTCCTCACGAGAACCAGTTCTGTCGCTTCTTGCGGAATGCTAACGATTAGTGGCGCAGCCGGAAGAATCTCTCCAAAAGGTATGTCCATCAATGAGTCAAACGGAGGCGTTCATCGGGGGCCGCGCTATAATTGCACGGTAATGGATGTCTACGAGGAACTCCTGCGCCTGCGCAAGCTCGGCCAGAAGTGCGCCATCGCCACCATCGTCCAAGTGCGCGGATCCATCCCCAGTTACGAGAGTGCCAAACTGCTGGTGCGCGAAGACGGGTCATGATCGGCACCATCGGCGGCGGCTGCGTCCAAGCCGAAGTATGGAACGCGGCGCGCGAAGTCATCGAACAGGAGCAACCCCGCCATCTTCAATTCGCCGCGTCGAGGCTCTCTCATTGCCCAGCGTAGGACTCACAGAAGTGCCGATAAACCTCATCGCACTTCCGCTCAAAAAGTTCGTTCGGATACGCCCTCGGAAGTTGATCGAGAATGTCCTTTATGGTTGTGAACACCATTGCGCGGGTAGTCTGCTGCTTCCGCCAATCCAGCATCAGCTTCTCCTTCTTCAATTTCTCAAGAAGCGCTTTTGCCACCTTTTTGACATCCGCCGTCTCCTGCTTCGTGAGATCCATTTGCAGGCTTTGTCAACAGATCGAAGATCACAAGTTCCTCCTCTGTCAATTGTTTCTTGCATAGCCGGATGGTCTCCTCGGTCTTCTCGTGGCCGTAGATCGAGAGTTCGCTGGTCGGGTTCTTTTTGTGGCGCTCCACGAACGCCGCCGACTGCACGAACATGCCCAAGATCCGCAAGCCGGGTCGAAGACGCGGCCGTGGAACGGCTCGATGATCTCCACAATCAGCTTGACGATGCTGGTGGGCGTGAAGAACTCGCCGCCCTTCTGGCCCTTCCGACATGGCGAACTTGCCCAGGAAATACTCGTAGATCCTGCCGAAGGCATCGCCCTCGATGTCCATTGGAATGGCCGCGAAGTTCTTGAGCAGCGAAACGAGCAGTTCTTTATCGAGACGACCATAGGTTCTCGGCAGGACGCCTTTCAGGTCTTCGTTGTCGGCCTCAATCGCCTTCATCGCATCGTCGATAGCCCTGCCGATGTCGGCGCCCTCAGGCAACTGCAGCAGGTTGGCGAAACGGGCGGGCTCGGGCAGGTAGAGCACACCCCGAGCTTGGTAGTCGGCCTTGCCGATCGTTCGCCGTCCGGTGCCTTGGCTGGTAAGCTTCACCTTGGCTTGCGCAAATTTGAAATCGGCGTAGCGCAGAAAGATCAGGCCGAGCACTGGGACGGAATATTCGGAGGACTTCAACTTGGAGTTGGCGCGAAGCTCATCGGCGGCGCCCCATAGGCGCTTTTCAAGTTCCGTATGGTTGGCTGGCATGAGGGTCTAGCAAGCATTAAATCACACGGAGGCGGTGGTTGGCGCAAAATTTACATGGTTATCAAAACGGAACTGCGCTATGATGTTGGTAGCGGGACCGGTATGCATCACCGATCCCGCCGCGGCGTCTACCGCTGGCCCTTACGGGTCCATACGATCAACGCCGTGAACCGGCCGACTAAAAACAGCCGGATCACCAACATAAGAATCATAAGCTGATCCTTTCCGCTCAAAGTGAAGGCCCGGGCCGAACCCGGGCTTTCTCGCTCGAAGCCCTTGTGCTCCTCACGAGAACCAGCTCTGCCACTTTTCACGGAAGGCTAATCACTAGTGGCGCTGCGCGGCGATCCTCACGGATTTATTTCTTTGATCGACCCGACAACAGTGCGGAATTGTGCTATGATGTTGGTAGCGGGACCGGTTTGCTGGACCGATCCCGCGACGGCGTCTACCGCTGGCCCTTACGGGTCCATACGATTAACGCCGTGAACCGGCCGACTAAAAACAGCCGGATCACCAACATAAGAATCATAAGCTGATCCTCCTTTCCGCTCCAAGTGAAGGCCCGGGCCCGACCCGGGCTTTCTCGCTCGAAGCCCTTGTGCTCCTCACGAGAACCAGCTCTGTCACCTTTTTCGCGGAACGCTAACGAATAGTGGCGCAGCCGGAAGAATCTCTCCAAGAGTTATGTCCATCGATGAGTCGAACGGGGGCGTTCATCCGCGTTCATCGGGGGCCGCGCTATAATCGCACTGTAATGGATGTGTACGAGGAAATCCTGCGCCTGCGCAAGCTTGGCCAGAAGTGCGCCATCGCCACCATCGTCCAGGTGCGCGGATCGATCCCCAGTTACGAGAGCGCCAAACTGCTGGTGCGCGAAGACGGGTCCATGATCGGCACCATCGGCGGCGGCTGCGTCGAAGCTGAAGTATGGAACGCGGCGCGCGAAGTCATCGAGAAGGAGCAGCCCCGCCATCTCACCTTCAACCTCGGCCAGGATGCGGCCTATGACAACGGGCTGATCTGCGGCGGCCAGCTCGACGTTTTCGTGGAGCCGGTTTTGCCGGTGCCGGGCGCTTTCATCTTCGGCGCCGGCCACATCTCGAAGAGCATTTCCAAGGTGGCTACGCTGGCCGGATTCTCCACCACCATCGTCGATAACCGCGGAAACTTCGCCAACCGCGAGCGCTTTCCCGAAGCCGGCGAAATCTACGCCGAGGAGTACGAAGAAGTCTTCGCCAAGCTGCCGGTCAACGAAAACAGTTACGTGATCATCGTCACGCGCGGCCATCGCGACGATATGCGCGTGCTGCGCTGGGCCGTCTCCACCACCGCGCGGTACATCGCCATGATCGGCAGCAAGCGCAAAGTCATTAACGTGATCAAGGAACTGGAAAAGGAAGGCATCGCCCACGATAACTTCGCAAGCTTAGCGCGCGTGTTTGCGCCCATGGGGCTGGAGATCGGCGCGGTCTCGCCCGAAGAAATCGCCGTGTCGGTGGTTGCTGAAATGATCGCGGTGCGGCGCAACGCGGATTCGGGCTGGCGGGCGCTCTCCAAGTCGGTGTTCTCCGATGAGTCCATGCGGGCGCTGTTGCCGACGTGACCTGCGGACTCATCCTGGCGGCCGGCGAGTCGCGCCGCATGGGCTCGCCGAAGGCCCTACTGGAGTTTCGGGGAGAGACTTTTCTGGACCGGCTGATCGGCCTGTTTGCGCGGCGCTGTTCGCCCGTGATTGCGGTCCTGGGCGCACAGCGGGAGATCGTGCGTGCCGGCTTGCGCCGTGCCGCCGAAGCGCTCCTCATAGAGAACCCGGATTTCCGTCTGGGCCAGTTTACGTCGATGCAATGCGGTCTGCGCGCCGTGCCCGCCGAGGCGGACGGTGTGCTGTTCACCCTCGTGGATCATCCGGCGGTGGCAGCCGCCGCCATCGAAGCGTTGCTCGACCTGACTTCGGCGGCGCCGTTGCGCATCCCGCGATTCGACGGCCGGCGTGGGCATCCCATTTGGTTTTCAAAATCGCTGATACCGGAGTTCCTGGCGTTGCCCGCCGGCTCTTCGGCGAAGGAAGTGGTAACGCGCCACGCGCGCGAGATCGCCTTCATTGACGTGGACGATCCCGGCATCCTGACGAATGTGGACGACCCGGCGGCTTACGCCAAGCTGCTGGCCGGGAGTCCTGCATGAAGCGCACCGCGAAACGCGCCGCCAAGTGGCTCAGCATCGCCGTGGCCGTGTTATTGGCGGCCGGTATCGCCGCGCCCTACTTGAGCGGAAACCGCTTCGCCCCGCGCATCCGTGCCGCGCTCGAAAGCGCGCTGGGCCGCCAGGTCGAGCTGGGCGCCATCCACTTCAGCCTGTTCGCCGGGCCGGGCTTCTCGGTCGAAAACGTGGTGATCCACGAGAATCCGGCCCTGGGTATCGAGCCG
>Ga0302325_10013842_pt1 | contig 17187 bp, 16 predicted proteins | sample Palsa_T0_2_FD_201948 | JGI IMG/M metagenome (GOLD analysis project Ga0302325, IMG submission 201948) | Peat permafrost microbial communities from Stordalen Mire near Abisko, Sweden - Palsa_T0_2 | ecosystem: Environmental > Terrestrial > Soil > Palsa > Peat permafrost | place: Sweden: Abisko... | reverse complement strand
TTTAAGGATAGTAGTAAGCTTTAGATTGTGATTTTAACCTTCTCTTTCTTGATATTAACTATACTCGTAAGACGTGGTGATTTTGATTGATGTCTTAATTGACTCCTTAATCGACGCCTTAATCGACTCCTTAATCGACGCCTTAATCGACTCCTTAATCGACGCCTTAATCGACTCCTTAATCGATGCCTCGATCGACGCCTTAATCGACTCCTAAAATGTGAATAGTAGCGGCGGGGACGATATCGATGTCGACTTCTTAGTGGTAATTGACTGCGGGAATAGCTACAAGATTTACCCTTAAATCGAGCCTTCTTCTCTTCTTATTTTGACTGTATACGCCCTCGTTTAACCTCTTTTAAAGAAATAGCTGCAGATTTGTGCTTTATTTGCAATAGCGGATTTTGAATAGATACGCCATCCTTATTACTAGATTTGCACTTCTTAGCCTAAAGGTTAAGCTAATTCTTAGCTATTTTGTAATAGATACTTTAATTTACCTAATAAATACTACCTTTGTTCCGATAGCGGCATAAATCTAACTTGCACTCTTAGCAAATGCTAATATCTTATAAGTACTCCTCTTAAGACCCTTAATTAGCCAAATCAACACGCTATTATGCTTTTAAAAGCCTTATTATTAATGTCAATTTGGTCTTTTTTACCTCTAATATAATCATCTTTAGTAAAGCCTTTGCTAATATAGCCTTCTCTTTTACAATAGCTCGATTATATAAAGGGCAAATATTAATAGGATTTATCTTAAGGCCGTATACAATTTAAACTACTATTAATGCTATTTTTCGATAATATAAGAGACGCTTAAACTCTTCTTAAGCAAATAGCAAAATATTAGTACAATTAAGAGTCTTTTTAGCACTATAAAACCCGTATTACCTTATAAGGTGGCGGAGGGGACCCCGTATCGAATCCTTCTCTATTATTAAAGCTAATTCCTCTTCAAAAAATGAAGTATATTGCTAACTAGTTTTGCGTACGCTAATAAGAAGATTAACAAGAAAAGCTTATATAATCCTTTTAACCTTATCTAAGTATATACGGAATTTGATGCTACAAGAGACTGTCTTTACCGAGGGCTCGATTTTAGGCTTCTTCGTCTTTAGCACATCGATTTTAGGGCAAGGCGTAAGTGTACTAATAAGGGTAAGAGACTTAGAAGGTTTAAGAGTACTAGCAAATAATATAGAGGCTATATCGGTGAGGTTAAGCTTGATTCGTGGCCGTAAAGCAAGAGGTGTAAGAGGTGCGGGTATAAGGGGTGCAAGAGGTGCAAAAGGATAGCGCTTTTGTGGCATCTTTAGCTTTAATATTTCCTATTTAAGAAGGGAAAGTCAATAGCGTAGTAGTGCAAGGCAAAATGACAGTTTCTTGCTATTTTGCAGCTTTTTTTGGTGGGGGTGCTGCAAAAAAGGCTAAAATCGGCTAATTTTTGGCCATAATCGCATAAGTTAAATATCACTGTACAAGTTCCAGCTATTTTTTAAGCGAAAATACCAAAAGTCGCGTCTTTGATTCCTTTATGTAGCACTATTAAATCCAGAATATTAATAACTTCATAACTACAACTCCAATTTACGAAGTAGGTGGCTTAAAATAATAGGGACTACTCGTATTAACTATTTATAGCACGATTTGTTAATAATATATTGAACTCTCTCGAATTTTATATAATTACTTATATTAAAACTATTTTATATAACGCGCTCTTTAATTTATTTATAAGCTTTATTTAATATTTAATAATTAATTATAATATTATAATATAGATAATATATTATTATAAAAGACGATTAAATATAAATGCCTTAATTAAGCCTTATTTAAGTAATTTTAAATATATTATTATTGTGAGGATGTTGTTAGTAAGCAGGGCAATGTGAACAATTCAGTGGATTACAAAGAGTATATTCAGTACAAAACTAATCTCTGCCCCTCTACCAGGTGCAAGTGAACATCTTTAAAGCCTACGGCTCGTAGGGATGTAATACGGGTTGAATATTCCTCCGTTGCGGACTGATTGTTGCTCCGGGTGCTCTAGTGCCTACAGGTCACCTAATCCCTAGCATCACTAGCCCTGCGCGTACAGTCGACTTTCCGCATATCACAATTATATAGAATTGATTTTCGGCTATTGAAGTGCTATTTTAACGACTTCTTTGTACGAAGAGCAACTAGATCGGTAGAAGAGAATCTAGCAGTTCGAATAGACTTATTTTAGGTCTATTTTGATATGGTATATGCGTGTTTATTCCAAGAATTGAGTTTACGCGGAAAAAGATGTTTTTTTTTGTTTTCAGCCCCTATGCAACAGGCGGTGAGGCGAGGCTGGTCACGTGGCACCCCTATTCTTCCTCGATGGTCTCTTCCCAGCCAAACTTGGGGACTTTGAGTTTTACCAAGCTTGTGAGCTCCAATACACTCACCAACCACTCCTCCCCCCTACTAAAAATACCTTATTAATTGTAAGGTTTGCAAGCCAAAGATATTTCAAGTTCAAGGTTATTTTCAACAAATTGGAACTATCTTTCGGCACTTTGTATATTTTGACCAGCTGCAGTGGTAGTGTTGAACAATATGCATAGTATTCATCAAATTTGACATTAGTTTATTAGAGTGTGAGCAGTCCCAATGCAGCCAACATTTCCAAACCCCAAGTATCTACCGACTCAAAGCCCCGAATCATCTTTCTTGTAATAAGAAGTCTTGTACCAAGCATCCCATTGCCTGCAAGTAGGTTCCAAATCGGAGAGAGGAAATGTACTCTTAATCTCCGATGCTCTCTCAAGAAATTGAACTGCAAAACCCTCGCCAACATGCCAAGCCTACCAAAATGCATCAGCAAAAACTTCTCTGTACCCATCGAATAGAGAGTGGATAAACTCACGATATGACAATGCATAAGCCACGCCCCAGGGTTGTCGGTAATAAAACCGATCACTAGCCATCCACCGCCAGGAAGCATAGCCACGTCACGACGAGGCGGGTTGGTGAACTGGAGTTGAGTGGTATTGCTGAAATTTCCGGACCCAGCGCCGAGGACATAGAAATCGTGACCGTGTAAGTGGATAGGGTGAGGAATACCGCCCCCTCCAGGCCCTCCTGGTGGGGGCCCCTGGCGGCGGCTACGGGCAGCAGGGGGAGGTCCACCCGATCCGCCTACAGCCTGGATGATGAAGAATGCCCACTATTAACGAAGATTAATTAGTATAAGAGTGTAACAATGAGTAATGTGCTCTATTATCAAGAGCTATTAAGAAGTTTTCAATGAAAATAGAGCGTGACCTACGGCGTTTGCCTTTGGAAGCTGATAGATATTCAGGTCCGACGGATACGATGTATTCCCTTCATACACATACTGCAAAGTTGGCATTTCCCAATCCACATCTATACCGGACCCATTGACATTCCAAATAAAGAGCCCGTCAACTATGGATGGCCCACCTATTGTAAGCTCCTCGGCTTCCGGGTAAACGAACTGGTCTTCAGGTACGTCCTTTGCGACATATGGCACGAGATCCGTCTCATCAAGGCAGCTTTGTGTGTAACTCGTCGCTGTAGAGTTGGGATTTGATGTTGCGGCGCCTTGGTAGTGGAATATGGCTTTAATGTTTCCATTGTTGGCATTGCTTCCGCATCCTTGTTGAACTTCGGCTCGGAACCAGTAGTTACCAATGGGTTGCGATGCAGTGATTATGACATCGTATCGCTCACCGATGCCAATGAATAACCAACTCGTGTTATAGGGAACGATGGGGACAAAGTCAGCTGCGATGACTGTTAAATTGTGGGAATCGAGTGACACTTTAAAGTGGTTGTCCATGGAGGTGTTGATGAGTCGGAGTCTGTACGTTTTTCCTCGTTGCAAGGTGACCTGGTTGTAGGCGCCGGCCGTGCCACTTGGATTAACCATCTTGCCGTTAATGAGGCCATTATCTGCTGTAGGAGGGCCTTGTTCGGCTGCCAGAAGTGCCTCTACATACGCTGATTGGTAGTAGAAATCCGATATTGGCATGGCTCCGAGATCAATGTCATAGTTGGCAGTTGCGGGACCGTAGATGACGATTGGTCCAAGAACGCCATCGCCATATTGTGCTGAGTAGTGCGAGTGATACCAAGAAGTTCCATGTTGTGTAGCTAGAAATCTATAGGTCTTAGAGTAGCCGGGGGGGAGAGGGCATTCGGTAATTCCATTCGTCCTTATTGTGTAAGTAGGCAGTTGCGTGGATAGTATAAAACCAAGGCTTACCCATCCATGTTGTTTGTATGAACTTGGCTGACTCCATGCCAGTGCATGCTTGTCCTAAAGACAAGTCAGTATGCTAACGGAATGTATAGGCTTAGAAAATGACTTGCCCGTTATCCTGCAAGCTGTTCTTAACCGTGATTTGCAACATGTCCCCCCAGTCTAGAGCAAAGTTAGTCATTCAAGATCCATGTTGTATACAATGGGAGAAGAACTTGCTTGCGGTAATTGTGGGTCCTGGAAACTGGCCGTTAACTGCCATCATCATTCGTGGCGTTCCATCGGGTGCCAGCGTTGTATTTGTTATCTCCAGAGTATACTATCAAAGTTATGATTGACATTTCAAGAGGCCATCTTCTTCTGACATACCGATACAGTCCTCCCGGTTACAGGCCATTGGGTCTCGGAGTCTGTAGTAATGCTATAACCGCCGCCCCAGCATTGTCTCGTTTTAGGTCCATTAATGCAGAATGGGTTAACTGGGGGTTGTGGGGATGGGGTTGGCCTTTCCCTGTCAGGTGCTTGACGTTTGTCTTGCAGCAGTACTGACGCAGCAGCAAATCGAAAGACGAGACAACAGAGTATAGGAGTTATGAATTTCATGGCAGGAACTACTTTATTGGTACCTCTCTGAATTTCAACTTCTTTCAATCACTGACGTGCTCAAGAGCGTTGAAATATGACGAGGCAACAGAAGCAGGAGATCCCTTTGACTTACATTTGTACCTTTACTTCCGTAAGAATCGGCCTTGACCGTGCCGGCGACTCACATCATACCGGGGGCCATAGCAAGCTATCCTTGACGCTCATCCTATTTTTTTTGGATCATATTTTGATCCGATAGGTTACCTAGTTCTGGGAATGGGACGATCTACTCATGACGAGTAAGGTCTAAATGCGCTAGCCTCGAGAAGACTAATTCCCATTGTAACGAGGTACACGGCCGCAACCTTGCAGTATACTTCAGACCTCCTTGTTGCGTGGTACTCAGAGATTGGATGCTGCCTGCCATCTGATAACTGCGAGGTTCGTCTTAATTGGAACAAAAATACATCTGAGCGCAGGTGGGGCCGAAATGGGAAGATCCGCTCGCCAATGACGAGATTCATTCCATATCTTTAGATGTGAGGTCTCGTGGGTGATTGGGAGCTGAAATGCGGTGTATTAATTATAGCCAATGATAGCGTTGTGGCGTTACGGGTGAAATGAGATAAGACGATCTGCGAAGCTTGGCTTGTCGTAGTAAGATTTTAGGGCTCCACGGAAATAAATTTGGTTCGTTGTCAAGAGACAGGTGGGATTTGCGGCGCAATAATACGAGGATTCTGGGGGGCCCTCAGCCCAGAAAGCCTAGACCGCTGCTCGGATTGTGGGGTTCCGAGACACTGCTCTCCTTGATGGCAAGGGTCGACATCAATATATGCATGCGGGGCGCCCAGGCCCCGGACGCCGCACATCTCACCATAATCGAACTGAATACTAGCGAATACGCCTCACAAACTTCCGATTTCATATGATCAGATAAACGGATCTGAGAGCCTAGCTTTCGCTATTTTAGTCCCTTTGCTGAGCTCAGATTCTGAACCGTCAGGTCTCAACTAGTGAAGCTGGATATGGAAACAAAACATTGTCTCGAGGACATCCATCGAAAAAACATAGCCCATTGACCCATCGCTTGGCGTATAATCGGGGCTGCTGGCTAGTGGAGAAATTTGTTTTCAAGTCCGGGCAGTCGACTTCGAGACTTACGTGCTTGTCCAGATCTTCAGATGTAGGACTGTCACGACCAATCTTTTCCGGGCGTGATGCAGTGAAAACATATGCCGGAACGTCCTCTTCCCACTCATCTCCATCTTCGCTGCGTTCACTGACGAAAATGCCCCCGCATGAACGACGGCCGCGTCCGGATTGTACAAGGAATCCTAGGCGCAACGGTTTACCTTCACCAATAGCAGCAACTACTTGTTCGGCCATCAAATCTTGATACTGTTTTGAGAAGAATCCTTGCCGTGCTCTCTTACTATCGTCTCTCAGAAAGGTTTCAAGTTTTTTGGCTAAGACTGCGTAGCCGCAGGCTTTAATTACTTGAGCCAGCTGCCTTAGTCGGCGCCGTATAGGTCTGGCCAGGCCATTGGGAGCATCTGACTCAAAAGGGAGATAGTCTGAGAACTCTGCAGGAGAGAGCATTGCTCCAAGCTTCCAAAGATGACCTGATGTCACGATACCGTCCATCGCGAGCCGAACATTGAGGAAGCGGCACCCCTTGATAAAGGTAAGTTCCTGGCGCACCGGAGGGCCAAACCTCTCAAAGGCTTGCTGCTTCAAGAAGCCATATATGTTTTCACCCGGTATTGTCTCGTCGCCATCTCTGTCGTTGTTGTTTAGAATCTCTCCATTAAGGAGGAAGAGTGCGAGCATAGATATACTGATACTACGACCCTTACTGGAAAGTGCCTTGGTGTCTAAGCGGACTGGATAGCAACAACAATTACCTGTAATCGGAAGACGATCCCAGGGGTCCTCCAGGTTTCGGGCTCCGATCTCTGCAATGATCGATTGTGTCATCGACTTACGAATTATATCATTGCCCTCAATATCTGTCTCTTGAAGTAGGACGTTGTACTTTCCCGCCTTCTTTAGCACAAAGCTGCAGGCGGCCATTTGGTCTTCTGTCTGACTTTGATATGCTAGACAGAGCTTGGTGGCCTCCTTGCGGAATTTTGCAGAGTTGATGCAGAGTTCGCCCCGAACATTGCCTAACAGGGTGCGTGCGCGCAGTTTGTGCGTTTCTAGAAAGTGGCCATGCGGGATTATGAGTGTCATCCTGGTCGAAGCTCGGTATTCTTCTTGAAAAGTCCAGGCTCTGGTCCACCAAAGGTCAGAAGTGATAGTTTTCAAGAGTTGGACAGCTTTCCAAGTCTTTTCTGGCGAAATACCGGGCGTGATTTCGAACGGCTTTGCCCGGTTCTTCACCAATTCGCCTCTCAAGATCTGAATCAAAATGCCTAGATCCTCTATAGAATCAATGGTGGTTGAGAGTAAGGCAACTGGGTGCTTGCTAAGGTTGTAGACTAAGTCCATAACTTCCACAGCGGCACTTTGCTCTTCCTTATCTTCCTGGTTGATATTCTCCCGGTCGATCCAGAAAAGGTCTAAGCTGACGTGATCCAAATACTTGATCACTCTGTCGAAAACACAGTCCCTCACTTTGGATTTCTTCCGGCCGTGTCCCGTCCTCGATTCCACAACATATCCTTCCTTATTTGGGTTTTCATTCTGAGATCGATCCCAAGTGTACGATACAGCCACGTAATTGGATGTCTGGAAGCCGTTTATCCGTCGCCGTCCTAATCTCGACTGGCTTATGGGCTCGTGTGCTTCCATCCCATCAACAGTATCTTGGTAACGGCGCTTGCGATTGGGCATTACATATAGACAATCCAAGTTCTTAATGCATTCAAATGACTTTGCTTGCAGAGTCCGGTGCTTCTGAATGTCAAGCAGCATCGAGATTATCGACTTTTGATGCCGCGCTCTTACGGCTGCTAGGGGCTCATGAGTGTCATCCATTTTCGCGCCGCTGGCAAATGGACGTTCTGCTTATTTTCTTCGAGGGTGCGGCTGCGGCCGGTGAGCTGTTCCAGTTTCCAAGAGAGCGAAACTCGTGGGAACAGGATTATTGTCAATGGGTATCAAGCTAGAGCTTTGCGGGATTCCAAACTGTTGGAGAAAGGTTGTGAATGGTATACCATGGTCGACACGTCGTGTATGAAAGGGCTTGGTTGGGCTGCAACGCAGGCCACTACCGAAAATTTCCCGTCCACCTTTCGGGAATAGGATGATAACTATATTTTATCGCAGAACCCTCCAAAACTTGCTGTCTCGTCATCCAGATCAACCAAAATTTTGCTATGCCTCCCAATCTCATAATACCTAGCGCCTCTAGGCCAATTCATCATGACGCCCAAGCTTATTTAAGCCTGCACGTGACTCGGGCCTGAATTCCTCTGCTTTTCATGAAACGCTGGAATGAAAGCATTAATACATCGAGTTTCTCCGATTCAGGAAGAGATTTAGCTCAGGATTGTTCGATTCCAGAGATCTAAGGTTCATTCAAGGTCGAAAAATCGCAGTCGCAGGGCAAGATTACGAAGCAAAATGCTTTACTTACTTACTATAAGGCATTGGCGAACCCCGCTAATCATATAACGCCTCGGGTACGAGTACGGGGCATCGAATCAAGCCACCCAAGCTGTCCAAAGCAAGCTATCCAGTGTTCTTAAGGCCCCTTTTATGTCCTCCGCCCTGGCAATTATACCTCCTCCGATTTTCATAGCAGGGTGCTATATACGCAGGGATATAGCAGGTCACGAGCCATAATAGGCAGGTAGCTATAGATATGATCCCAAATGCAATGACCTTCCAGATGGGACCTAGACGCAGCGTTAGAAGAATCTACAAACCCCGAAATTGATTGCAAATTGCTTTCCCTCGCAGGATGCCGACGTTATCTATTCCAAAAGCTTTTGATTAGCTCGGGCTGTGCCACAGTTGCACAAAAAGCTCGACTCGCCCCTCCCTGACGGCCATTCTTGGCGGTTTCGTTTCATTATCCGTTGCATTTGAACAGTTAACACTATGAAGCTATCGAACACGCCGACCATCGCACTGTTCACGCTTGCGTGCGGCGTCTTTACGGACGTCGCCCTTGCCATGACTCGCCATCAGGTACCAAACTTCCGCAATGCTCGCTTTCGAGCTGCTCCACCAGGGGATTTAACGACTACTGCATCTACCATCATGAATGCGACCTTCGAGCAGCTGATTGATCATGATAATCCGTCTCTAGGGACGTTCTGTCAATTCTATTACTACTCGACCGAATTCTATAAGGGACCAGGAAGCCCAGTTGTCAGTTGCACCAAGGCCCGATGGCAAATGGCTGTGCCAGAATGCGTGCAGCTTCAGTCATACTAATCAGCCTTCTTCGCAGGTCTTCTTTACCCCTGGAGAGATTGCTGTAGTCGGTTATTCAACGTAAGTGCCGCGCCTTGGCTCGTAGGCCAATACTGACTATATATGTACAGTTACGCAACCACAAATAGAACCACCGGCGTCATTGCGCAGGAAATTGGTGCGGCCATCATTGTCCTTGAGCACAGATACTGGGGATTTTCTTCCCCATTTGAGGAATTGACCACTGAAAATATGCAATATCTGACGTTGAAGAACGCCATTGCAGACCTCAACTATTTTGCATTGACTGCTAAGCTGCCATTTGACACTACTGGTGCGAGCAATGCTGACAAGGCACCATGGGTGCTTGTTGGGGGATCGTATTCAGGAGCTTTGACTGCTTGGACTGAAGCAACGACGAGACCCTCAGTCATGTGGGCCTATTATGCAAGCTCCGCAGTTGTTGAAACGATCGGAAATTACTGGTCTTACTTCCTCACCGAAACCGAGAACATGCCTCAGAATTGCAGCACAGATATCTCCCTAGTCGTTGAGTACCTAGACAAAATTGGCGAAACTGGTACCTTACGCGAGCAGTCGGCAGTGAAGGAGATGTTTGGACTTGGCGGGTTGGCCCACTACGATGATTTCATGGAGTAAGTTGTCAATTTCCACCGCTGATTGGATTTATTATAATATCCTTGCAGGACGCTCGTGAATGGACCTTACCTGTGGCAAGGTATTCAGTTCTACAAAAACACCGGCTTCTTTACCTTCTGTGATTACATTGAGGGCGTCAGTAGTAATAGCACTCAAATCCCGGGAGCTAGCGGAGTCGGTCTAAAAACAGCCCTCACGGGATATGCAAATTGGATGAAAACTGAATTAATACCCGGCTACTGCGAATCATATGGTACGTCCCGTACTAGCTTTAGGCCAGTAGTATTTCAGCTTTGGACCCTTAAAAATAGAGCCTATCATCTCGTCCGTGCCCTACGTTCTGACCTAGCTCACTAATTCCTCTACAGGCTACCCAGAATTCAATGGCATATTCAACGTTGAATGTTTCGACTCATATAACGCATCTTTGCCCACTTATTCTGATCTCAGTGTCAACAACACCTATGATCGCCAGTGGAACTGGTTTTTGTGCGGAGGATTCGGGTGGTAAGATACGCCTAATTGTGCCTTGTCTAAATTTCCGAAGATTAACTGTGTTCGTTTTACTAGGTGGCAAAATGGAGCACCTCCTGGGCAAAAAACAATCGTCTCTCGGACGATACAGAATCCATACTGGACAAGGCAGTGTGCTGAGTGGTTCCCCACGGAGAATGACTATACCTACGGTCTTAATTCCGGCGCTACGTATAATAGCACAAATGCGTACACTGGTGGCTGGTTTGGGTTCACTAATTCGACTCGCCTCCTCTTCGTTTCCGGCACGAACGATCCATGGAGAACCAGTCAAGTCGTCTCTCCCCTGAGACCGGGAGGTCCCAAACCATCTACGCCAGCTCAGCCTGTCCTCGAAGTGCCAGGTGGGTATCACACGAGTGATCTTGTCACAGAGAACGGCGTTGTAAATCCTGGGTGTGCAGCTATTCAGTCACAGGCAGTCTCGCAGATAAATGAATGGGTCAGTGATTATCCCGGAAAGAAATATGTCAAAAAGTGAGTAGCGCCGTGTAGCGGTGAAGATGATAAAGTAAAGAGACGGGTGGCAGAGGCGCTACAATTTAATTACTAGATATTATTTTAATCATTAGTAATTGAGGACTTGACGGACAAAATCTTTATTCTAATAATAACGAGTAAGTCGTGGATTCTAATATCTCAGTTGGGGGTGTTGTTCAATAGTTCCGACGAATCTTCGAATCCATTTAACCAGAATAACTTTTGCTAGCCTTTGGCCAATAGGTTTCCTTCGGAAATATTAACGTGAACTTAGAAGACTTGAACTTAATAAGGCCGTTCAGCTCATCACTATATGTAAATAACTCTCCAATTTTAACTAGAAAAGCTAAATAGGTAAATTCAAAGCGCATTAAATATTTCAATATATTTAAGCCAAATAAATTTAAATCTTAAGGTAGAGTCGAATTTTTGAAGTGTCCCGAGTGTAGTCCCGCAACAGCGAAAATGTCCCAGCATACTTGGAAGGGATAAATTGAAATAGGTGCTTCACAAAAGAGACGTAAAACTCCATTGTAAGCCTTCTAGATCTCAGATCTCGCCACCCATCTATCTATCCATGGACGTAACAAGCCCCTATGAACTCCTACCGATCGCCTCGTGGCCTCATGGCGACTGCTGGTATTCTCATTTTCTCGAAGACGCAACCACTTCAGTTCTTAGCGGCACCCATCAAAACCTGCCATACTAGGAAACGAAGAAGCGTATCCCAATTTACGACACTCCATCCTTTTAGGACTAAGTAATGATTGATTATGGATTGCGGTTCAATCCTTCAACATTAATATATGCTTCACACACTACCCAGCACCATTGTCCATATTCGCTAGCAATAGACCTCATTCCAATATCAAGTCCTCACAATCGTCAATCTTGAAGGCTTCCCCGTACATGATACCATGGATATACGCGTCCCCAATAAATCGCCCACATCCTTCACTCCGTTTCCTAATAATCAGTGGAACCTTTGATCCCTCAAGCAACCAAACCTCGTCGCCATGCCTAACATCCCCGGAAGCTAAGCCCATATACCTCTTCTGCTCTGTCCGGATCATCCGCCTGAACAACATGTAGCGCAAGTGCGATAAGAAATCCGCACGCGGCTTTCCAAATAGTAGAGATACGACATGTGGCGCGGATGCTGAGAAAAAAGCCACTATGAACCTTAGCTCTAGTCTTTTGAGCGCCCTATTACGCGCATAAACGTCATAAATTTGACGTAATTCGTACTTTTCGCGTTCTTCTGAAAAATTCCCAGTAGCTAGCGTTTGCCAGAATGCGTCCACGATATCCTCACTGCTAGCGTATTTATCATTCTTATCATGTTTGTGGAGCTCGCCAATGTTCTCCCAAGTCGATAAAGTGCGTCGCATCCTCCAAATGCTTCTTACAGTGCGAATGATAGACCTGGGAGTGCTTGGTATGTAGAGCCCCTCAAAGATGTCGCCGACAGTAGCGACAGTATCAACAATATGGCCTCTTGTTGCCAAAAGAGCTTGATCATGTGGGGAAAGAAGGGCGCCTGTGTAGAAAGTGTTTTGCGTAGCGCAGAAAGGTTGTGATATTCTGTACTCTACTTCCTCTCCATTTGCCAGTGAATTTGTTCCACCGTTAACAGTGTATCTAAGTTGCTTGGACTTTTCTTCTGTTGGTGTGCTCCAGTCTGGCACCCAGGAAGGCAAACCTTCGATACCAGGCTCAAGAGGTAGGGCCGGCAAACTGAGGATGTCCAGGGATTTGTCATGGGCAGCAATCTTGCGCGCGGCATCTATGTAGACAGATCTGACATCTTGCCCGTAGTCGACTTGAATGTCAGCCTGTGGTTCTGTACAATTTCCCGTCAATCCTAAGAAGGCGTAGACTTTATCCACCGGGTTCGTAGCTCGGGACCTACGATGGCGGAGGAGCACGCCGATGAGGGTACACCTTCTCGAGCGGTAGGCTGTTGCCTCAACCGAGATAGGGAGAAGAGAGTTAACTAATGGATGTGTCGTAAAAACAAGGTGAGTCCTGAGTGCAAAATCTATCCCTGATATGAGATCGTTCAATTCCGTACTGAATGTACCCCAAAAGAGTATCGCTTTCTTCGCAACCGTAACCTCCTGGACAACCCATGCGCGGTGGAACCATTGGGTCTCTAGGAGCGATAGCAACGATGCATAATCGCGGCTCATGAGAGGCGGCAAACCGTACTTCGTGAGATCTTGGCTACTCATGGTGTTGATGTTGGGTATGGTGGACCCAGCGATGGTTGCGGCGTCGTTCAACTTCCTGACGAGGGATGTGGCACGATAACTATCCTTGGTTCCCTCCCCTAGCCAAACAAGAACGCCACTAGAACTTTCGTATATCCGACGCATGAGAGGGACCTGCATATTCTTTTCCTGATCGTTCATTTGATCAATACATATAGCATCGATCCACAATTTCCTGGCTTCTTCTTCACGTCGGAAAACAAGTAAGGCAGCATACAAATTAGGTTTCACCAAAACGGTTCCCTTTCTTAATGGTCCGTCGTTGATATAAACTTTCATCGTAGCATCCAGCGTGCCCCAACAGTAGGAGAGTGCTTCGTATGTTGGGTTGTCGGTGATTGCTTCAAGCGTCCTAATGCTAAGCTCGCACTCGAGCTCGTCGGTCTTTCGACCTGGGAGCAGTGTGATGAGGCGGATTTCATTTTCTGCAATTGGCAGTCGGCTATATTCAAAGGTCTCCATTTCCTTCAGCTGAACAGGGCCTTGTAAAATCGAATAGGTTATTGTGGCGACAGCTGCGCGTTTCAGCGTAGGATGCGATATGAGATTTGTTATTATGCGGATTCGAGATGCTACAAGTATGCTCATTAATTATCCGCTCTGTCTGTTGTGGAGGTTGGTAGACTGGGTGGGTTTCGAGGAGGTGGTGCGATGTTGTTGCACGCACGGGATTACTGTCAGTTGGTTGAGGAAAGATCGATTGTAGAACTATGAAGGTAGCTATGGAGAGTATATATATAGGGCAGTAACAGAAACAGAAGCCAGGTACGAAGTAATGTGCGAGCGTTGTGGGCAAGAGGGGTTGTTGTATTGTCTATATAGGGAAGCTCTGTTTTATGCCCAGAAACGTGCTAGTCCTCGCTTAAATATCCGTCACGTGAACCCTGCTGTCTCTGTAACCCCTGTACGGCTAAGCTCTTTAGCTGTATCGGCGTCACCGATACCTACCTAGTAGGTACCTAGTAGGTATTCAGCTCTACCTTAGAAACACGTGATTTCCAACTGATAATTACTGAAGAATCAAACTGACAGAAAAGATGACGGGGCAATTGCTCCGTGCTGTAGTTCAGGTCGCACAGCGCCTCATTACAGTACTGTAAGCGAAGATCGAAACTCAAGAGGTGTCAGATGGATATCACCTGATTCAGGCTACCCTGTTCAGGAGCATTGAAGAGGGGAAAGGGCACAAAAAGAACACAACAAAACAAGGGGGTAAAACATGTACAATTCGTGTTCCTAGGCGTGTCCTTGACCTCTGCTTGAGGAGGAAGAGGGAAGGAGGGTATAAATACACGAATGGCAGTCACGTGCGGAGCTACGCGACTACACATTTCCCCACTACAGTATATGCTCCGGAAGAGGCGCAGCAATATCAGTGTATTATGGATTAATTTTCTCTTTCTTTAGTGCCGTATGGGGTTAGTGAGCTTGCCGCTCTTGCTCGGGCGTTAATCGCCCTCGGCTCCCCCTTGGCTTAGTCGACTCGGTTGAGTAACACTGTAACTTAAGCACCTTGAGCACTTTAAGTAGCTTACTTAAGCAGGCCTAAGCATCCTAAGCAAGATTTATTACAATATTGTTATGTGTTTTTAACTTCTTGCTTTTTAACTAATTATACTTAATCTGACCTCTATTTTCTTAAGAATATAATATGTCACGGGTTCAAAACGATTATACAATCTGAATTGATCCTTAAATACAAGAAGATTAAACTGAAGAAGAAAGAAAGGAAGAGAAGAGCTTTTCCAGGGGAATAAGGCCTTTGTACAATCAGGTCGGTTAGGTCAGCGTCACATTCGCTTCTAATCTTGGCCATATTTTACCCCTCCATCCCACAATAAATTAATAATTATTCCTTCGTCTTTTAATAGTATTCTTCCAAACTTAAAATTATGGCTGTCGTCTCAAAGGTGGCCCGAAAGGAGCTTACTCCAGCTGAGAGATTAGACTTATGGACCCTCTATTGCAAAGGATATAATCCGACTGAGATTTGGCGCAAAACCAAGGTCCCCCGCACCACTATCACTTCATTCATTGCCCGGCAGACCCTCAATTCTAATATGACGTTTGAAAGCAAGAAAAGATACGGTCCTAAACGGAAACTAGATAGCAGGGCTACTAGGAACCTCGTACAGATCGCTATAAACAACCCACGCATGACCTTAAAATCGCTCGCTACGCCGTCCAAATCAGGAAAGAAGCTTCACTACCACACTGTCGCAATTATCCTCAAATCCTTTGGAAAAACAAGCGTCGACTACGCAAGAAGCCTTTCCTTACTCCCTTGCACAAACAAAAGCGTCGGTTCCATTGCCGGGAAGAGAGGGCTATGAAAAGAGATAATAGGAAGGTCTATTGGAGTAATGAGGTTACTTTTAAAGTAGGGGAGGATACACATACGTTTTGGGTGACGAGAGTAGCTAGGAGGGAAGACGAGTACGCAGAGAAGAACTTACGCCCTACATTCAAAAGTGGAAGGACAATAGTGGGTGTGTGGAGTTGTTTTTGTGGAGACGAGATAGGGCTATTATATATGCTCCCGCAAGGGGAGAATATAACAGCCAAGCGGTACAAGTACGTGCTTTAACGGTTATTCATTCTATTCTATAATAGGATAAGAGAGAAATACGGAGATGAGGTAGTAATGCAAGAAGACAATGCTCCGTGGCACACAGCGAAAATCATCACCAAGTATTTGTAGAACAAGGGGGTTAATCGGATGAAATGGCCCGCACAATCACTTAACCTCAATCCTATTAAGAATCTCTAGAAGTATATCAAGGATATAATCTCCAAGCAAAGGCATAAGATCAAGGATGCAAAGGAAATAAGACAAGCCTTACTTGTAATATGGCCTCAAATTGACGGAGAGTTCCTCCTAAAACTATGTGATTCTATGCCACGGAGGTGGGAGGCATGTCTCAAAAATAAAGGAAGAGCAACCAAGTACTAAATAGCTTCATTTTGTACCTAATTAGGCTAAATTGCACAGAGTTTTGGTGAAGTTATCATTTGGTGGTTCTATGGGGTGAAAATGTCATGTGACGAACACCTAAGCGACCTGATTGTACAGAAGTCGGCATAGCAACCAAAGCGAATCGCACGTGCCAAAGCACTAAGACCAACCCAGGGTCCAAACCCTTACATAATATACTTTAAAAATTATATAGCCAAGCGTTAAAGAGCTAATGTGTTTAGAATTATTCGCGTTGTATATTAGTATAGAGTAATATAAAAGGTAAAGAATAATGTTTATATAAATATTATTATTCTTTATTGTTGGATCAAAAATGTGATTTTGGAGAAGACTGAAGTTCTATTTTGCTATGGAAAATATCCTATACTTATACTAATGAAAACCCCTATTGTCTTAGCATTCCATGCTATAATTAGGTAGAAAATGATGAAAATGAAAGCCTGTAGGGCTGATTTCGGGGTTGCCGAAGTGAAGCCTGTACAGCTGAAGGCTGTGCTAAACCAACATTTATCTATCTCTATAGATTATTTTACTAGGAAAATAAAACCGAAATCTCTTTACTACTTTCTTAGCATTAACTAAACTTAGTAATTAAACCTTTATATATCTTTATTGATGACATAATACCGAACTCGAAGCCTTTGCTTCGGTACGTATGTTAAGTGTTACTGGTGGAACGCCGTCGTTGCAAGCGCATACGAAGGTAGAAAGGCTCGGTATATTTTAGTAATACGGCTATAATATAGTCATACCACGAACGGGCACTTACACGAGGACTGCCATAAGGCGTTCGGATCGTTTATATTAGTGATGGCTCGGTACGGTAAAGCAGAGCTGTAATAGTAGCGATGCTTGGCAGGCACTACACTGTCTAGGGCTGCATATTACCCCACAACTATTGGTAATGAACATCATAAACCCTCGCATTCGCCATCATTCCAGACGTTCATGGCAACCCTATAGCCAGAACGGGTTGGCCATCCTCCCTGCTAGCGTGATCAAGATGTTCGTCCGCTTCCAGTAGGACTATAACAAATTTTTTA
>Ga0302325_10013841_pt1 | contig 17188 bp, 15 predicted proteins | sample Palsa_T0_2_FD_201948 | JGI IMG/M metagenome (GOLD analysis project Ga0302325, IMG submission 201948) | Peat permafrost microbial communities from Stordalen Mire near Abisko, Sweden - Palsa_T0_2 | ecosystem: Environmental > Terrestrial > Soil > Palsa > Peat permafrost | place: Sweden: Abisko... | reverse complement strand
TCTTATGGCCGACCGCAACGACGTGGATTCGCTGCGCGAAGCCCTATCCGGGCGCCGCTATGAAGTGATCTTCGATAACGCCTACGATTGGGAGCGCGGCACTACCGCCGCGCAGGTGGAAGCGACCGTCAAATTGATGGGAGACCGCATCACCCGTTACATTTTCCTTTCTAGCGTGGCCGCCTACGGCGACGGATTGAACCACAAGGAAAGCGACCCGCTGGCGCCCGATTATCATGTAGATCCCTACGTGCGCCACAAGGCCACTACCGAGAGGCTGCTGTTCCGCATGCACTCGCAAACCGGCCTGCCTGTGGTGACGTTCCGGCCGCCCTATGTCTACGGCCCCAACAATCCATTCTACAGAGAAGCCTTCTTCTGGGACCGCCTGCGCGCCGGACGTCCCATAGTGATTCCCGGCGACGGCCATCGCCTGATGCAGTTCGCCTATGTGAACGACCTGGTGCATGCCATGATCCGTTCCATGGATGAGCCGCGCGCCGTGGGCGAGGCGTTCAATATTGCCGACACCAAGCCGCTGACGCAGGTGGAAGTGGTGGAAAAACTCGCCAAGGTGGCGAATGCCGATGTCACCCTGGCCCGCGTTCCCCGCGATGTCATCGTTTCCATGGGCGGCAGCGCACTCGAAGAGCCTTACTACTTCGGCGAACACTTCGACTTTCCACCGATCACCATGAATATCGGCAAAGTCACGCGCATGCTGAAGATGAAGCTGACGCCGTTCGAGGCCGGGTTGAAGGAAACCTACAAATGGTACCTGCGCAACCACAAGCCACGCACCGGCGGCTTCGATTTCGACGACAAGCTGCTGGCGCTGGCCAAGACCAATACGCCGGCCAGCGTATAGGCCGGTAACGCCGGCGGTTTTCGCTACCGAAAGGGATTGATCACCTGCACGCCCAGAATGGTCTGCCCGTGTGGCAGGCCCTCGGTATAAATCCGCTTCGCGCCGGATCGCCGGGCTGCGACCAGAATCAGGCTGTCCCAGAACGAAAAATGACGGTCCGCAGTGAGTTGCGCCGCCTCGCGAATCGCCGGGTAGTCGAGCAGAACCACCGGGCACACAGCCCACGTGTCGAGAAATTCAATAGCCTGCTCATTGGTGAGCCGAACTTCTATTTTCCGCGTGACTACCGCGAAGAATTCTTGCAGCACTTGTGTGCTGGTCCGCAGCGCTTCACTCAGCATCAACCTATCCACCAGCATCAGCGCGGCTGCCGACCGCACGCCGCCGGACGTGGCGGCGTAGACCAAAATGTTGGTGTCAACAAATGCCGGCTCTGAACCGCTATCACTCATGAAGCTGGTCGCGCGTCCACGTGATCGGGCCCACCCGCCCGTGGGTCGTGCGGAGTAGCTCGTGGAGTTTCGCCACGGCGGCCCGCTGCCTCCCGGACTCCCGTACCGTCGCCTCCAAATACTCACGGACCATTTGATTCACTGAGGTGTTCCGGTCGAGGGCCACTTTGCGCGCCGCGCGCAAAAGGTCCTCATCGATTGTCAGGGTGAGATTTTTGGCCACGTATTAAGTGTAGCACGTAACATGTGTTCACTCGGCGAAGAGTCACGCCATGGCTTTGGTTGTAGCCGCGGCGGCCCACCCGGCGGCAGGCCGATTAACAATCCGCCGCAGGTCGGACCACTCAGAAATGATGAGTGAACAACGCAATCAGAAGAATGAACGGGATCGGAATACCTAGGAAATAGAGCAAGATTGATCTCATAATTAACCCTCCGTCTACTAAATCGGCCTTACGTGATCGCGCTGCCGCCCGCCAATCGTCGCGGCATAGCTCGCGCAAAAAGCTCCGGCTAAGAGCGCAATAAACATCCACAACAAAATGCGGGCGGCAGCCTTGCGGAGATTATCCTCGTATTGCGAGGCATCGGCGAGTGTTTGCGATATCCGCTGCTCTGCCTCATTGGAGCTCAATCCCGTTTTTGTCACGATGAGCGTAGCCAGATAGTTGGTATCGGACGGCGACAGATCACGCGGAGAATGGGCGAAAATCCGGCTAGCCTCAGCCTGCATGGATAAGTCCCTGTCTGCGGCTCCGGGGTGATCGGACCGGAACAAACGATCTATAAAATAAGCATTTGAATCCTGGCCGTAACCCGACGAAGTCACGCTCTTCGAGGCTGCAGCGGTACTTACAGGTCCGCCGGTGATGGTGTTTGCCGCCGTTGCCAGAAATGCAACCGTGATGACTACTCCGACGGCCCATGCCACTAAACCGTTGGCGGTATCGCGAAAATGGACTTCGTCACCGTGAATCGACTGCCATCTGGTCCGTAGCCGTCCGGCCAGGTAGCCGCCCATCGCCGAGGCGATGATCTGCGTGACGACGAGCCAGATGAGGGCAACGCCGCCCACGGTGGAAGCCGCAGCGCCGGGATTTGACCACGGCGAAATCGCGGATAATTCCAGGCCTGCGCCGAGCGCAATCAGGATCAACGAGAGGGCGGACGCTACAAATGCACCCGCGACGGCTGCGCCCCACGATATACCCGACGACGAACGATCCTTCTCGCGGGCGACAACCGGCAACTCAGAGATTTCGAGCATTGGATATCCTTTTCCGGGCGTTCGAAGCCCAACCAAGTTATTACTGGCTACGCTCAATCGCCCCGACCCGGGCTACGGAGCTCTTGTTTGCCCGGCCTCTTCGGCGAGCGATGTCCTTAGGAGCACGTTCACGGCCATCAGCAAATCTCAGAACAAAGCCCGGTGGTATATCTCTCATTTGCGTGCCGGCGCATCATCGGAGCGGTTCGGTCTGCAATTCCTGTTGCGCCTCGTGCAAGTTTTGCCTGTTTTAACGGGCGTTCTTCTGGTGGGGCGCTTCGGCGCGAAGAAACGTCTTGCATAAGAACCACCGGCATAGTAGATTAACGAACATGGATAGTCAAATACCATGCCGCTGCCGAAATTAACCAAGCTGGAGCTTCAGATCATGGAAGCGCTGTGGACCCGAGGGCCATGTTCGGTGCGGGAGATTCAGGAATCGTTTCCGGCGAGGAAGCGGCCCGCCTACACCACGGTGCAGACGACGGTCTATCGATTGGAAGCGAAGAACGCGCTTCGCCGGGTCAAGAAAATCGCGACCGCGCTGATTTTCGAAGCAGCGGTATCGCGTGAGGCTGCGGAACGCAGGCTGATCGACGATTTGTTGGGCTTATTCGGAGGGCGGAGCCGGCCGATCATGGCCCATTTGATTGAATCGGGCACGCTCACGCTGGAGGATGTGCGCGAGGCGGAGAAAACGCTGTTGAAGCTGGCGGGAGAGAAGGAGCCGAAATGAATCCGGCATACCTGGCGCCGGTTGCCAATCACTTGTGGCAGTCGACTGTGTTTGCGGGGGTCGCGGGATTGCTGATGCTGGCGCTAAGGAAGAATCATGCGCGAGTGAGGCATGGGGTTTGGCTGGCGGCGTCTTGCAAATTTCTTGTCCCGGTTTCGGTGCTGGTTGGGTTGGGTGGACACATCTCGCGGCGGACGGCTGCGGAGGCGGCGCCGCCGAATTTGGTTGTTGTGATGGATGAGGTGAGTCAGCCGTTTGCGGCTCCAGCGGTTTCTTCGGCTTTGGCGGCTGCGGCGCCCGTGGCCGTCATTCCGGTGCAGGCGGCGCTGTGGGGTGTCTGGGGATGCGGGTTTCTGGGGATCTCCTGTGCCTGGTGGGTACGCTGGCGGCGGATCCGGGCGGCGGTGCGGGCTGGGTCCCTCCTGAATCTGGAATTACCTATCAGAGCGATGTCCTCTTTCGCCCTCTTGGAGCCGGGGGTGTTTGGGATTTTTCGGCCAGTGTTGTTGCTGCCGGAAGGGATCTCCGGCCGATTGACTCCGGCGCAGTTGGACGCTGTCATCGCGCATGAACTTTGTCATATCCGGCGCCGGGATAATTTGATCGCGGCGATGCATATGTTTGTGGAGACCGTCTTCTGGTTCCATCCGCTGGTGTGGTGGATCGGGAAACGGATGGTGGAAGAGAGAGAGCTGGCTTGCGACGAAGAGGTGCTGCGGATGGGGAGCGACCCGAGAGTCTATGCGGAGGGGATTCTCAATGTCTGTAAGTTGTATGTGGAATCGCCGCTGGTGTGTGTGTCGGGAGTAACTGGAGCCGATCTCAAGCGAAGAATCGCGGCTATCATGAGCAACCGGCCTGGAGTCAGACTGAACCTGGCCAACAAGGTAGCGCTGGCAGCGGCCGGCGGCGCGGCTCTGGCGGCGCCTGTGGTATTGGGCATGATGGATGCGCGGGTCATACGGGCTCAGTCCGCAACTACGGCTACGGAGCGATTCGAAGTCGCCTCAATCAAGCCCCACGCCGGCGGCGGCAGTTTTGGCGGGACACACGTGTCGCCAGGGGCGATGAATGTGGATAACCTTCCGTTGCGGCGTCTGATTAGCAACGCATATAAAGTGGCCGACTATCAAATTACGGGCGGTCCGGAGTGGGTCAATACCGAAGGGTTCGATATCGTTGCCGAGGCAGAGGGCGAGCTCCGCGGAGACCGGGTGCTTGTCCTGTTGAGGGGGCTTCTCGAAGACAGGTTCCAGCTGAAGGTCCATCGCGAAGTGAAAGAGGGCGCGGTTTACGATCTGACCGTGGCGAAGAGCGGGCTCAAGATGCAGCAATCGAGAGAAGGCAGCTGCATCGTCATGGACCCGGCGCACCCTCCGCAGCCGGCAACGCCCGGCCAGAAGGCGCCCATTGCCTGTGGCAATCTACAGATGGGAGGAAGCGGGCAGAACCGGACGCTGAACGCGATCGGAGCGCGGATCAGCGTGACGGATATGACGGGGCTTACGGTTCCGCCCTTGACTCAGTATCTTGCGCAGTTTTTGCACCGCACGGTGATCGATAAGACCGGGCTGACGGGAAGCTTCGATTTCCATTTGGAATTTACACCCGACGAAGCCACACCGGGATTCCCGGTTTCCGGCGACGCCAGTGATCCCGCGGGCCCGTCTATCTTTGCCGCCTTGCAGGACCAACTTGGGCTGAAGCTGGAATCGGGCAAGGGACCGGTGGAACTTCTGGTTATCGATCACGTGGAGAAGCCTGCGGAGAATTGACTGGGAGCGTCTTTGCGACGGCATACTGGCCGTGAACAGACAGCCATTGGCGCGGGGAGATTGTCAGGCGTCAGCGGCAGGCGGATTGACAATCCGCCGCAGGTTGCCAACCTGCCCCACCTGTGAAGGAATCCAGTCCTGGGATGCAAGATAAGGACAAAGTGCTTCAGGCTCAAATTAGCCGTGGCGGATCACCAGCACATCGCCGTCTTTTACGATGTACTCCTTGCCTTCGAGGCGCAGCACGCCCTTGTCGCGGGCGCCGGCGTAGCCGCCCAGATCGACCAGGGTCTTCCAGTTCACTACTTCGGCGCGGATGAACTTCTTTTCGAAATCCGAGTGAATGGCGCCGGCGGCTTTCGGCGCGGGACTGTTCATGGGAATGGTCCAGGCGCGGCATTCGTCTTCGCCGGCGGTGAGAAAACTCATCAGGCCGAGCAGCGAATAGGTCGCCGAGATCAAGCGCTCAAGGCCCGATTCCTGCAAGCCGTAACTGGCCAGATACTCCGCCTGTTCGGCGCGCGGCAACTCGGCGAGCTCGGCTTCCACCTTGCCGCAGACCGCGGTTACGCCGGTGTTGCGACGCCCGGCCAGCGCGCCTTCGGCGTACTCGCGCTCGCGGCCGCGCAGCGCGCCGGCATCGGCCTCGCCCAGATTCAATACATAAAGCATGGGCTTTTGCGAGAGAAACTGGAATCCGCGGAGACGCTTCTCATCCTCAGCATCGATCTCCAGCTCGCGCAGCGGACGGTTCTCATCGAGCGCGGCCTTGCACTTTTCGAGCAGCTCGAACTCGCGGTCGAATTCCGGATTCTTTATTTTCTTGCGGTCCTTATCGAGGCGCTCCATGCGCTTCTCGACCACTACCAGATCGCTGAGGATCAGCTCGGTCTCGACGTCGGCCAGATCGCGCAGCGGGTCCACCGAGCCTTTTTCATGCGGAACCGTCTCGTCGGCGAACAGGCGCAGCACGTGCGCGAAGGCGTCGGCCACGCGCAGGCTGGCCATGTAGGCGGGGTCGCGCAGGTTCTCTTTCGAGATAGAGGGCATGTCCACATAGTCGACGGTGGCGTAGGTCACCTTGGGCGGCTCAAACAACCTGCCCAGCGCTTCGAGGCGGCTATCGGGCACCTTGGAAACGCCCAGGCGGACGGCGGTAGAACCGATGCGGGTATCTTCGTGGACGCCAGTGAGAATGGTGAACAGTGACGTCTTGCCTACCATGGGCAGGCCGATAATGGCTGTCTTCATATGGGGAGCGGGCTCATGCGTGCGATCAGAGGGGAACTTCCACGTGGCTGAGAATTTCTTCGATGATGCGCTCGCCGGCGCCGGGCACGCGCGGCGCCAGCGTAGTGCGGGCGTTGATCACCACGCGGTGCGCGAACACCGGTCCGGCGAGGCGCTTGACGTCGTCCGGGATGGCGTATTCGCGTCCTTCGATCAGCGCCAGCGCCTGCACCGCGCGATAAAGCGCCTGCGAAGCACGCGGGCTTACGCCCAGGGCCAGCGATTCATGATTGCGCGTGCGCTCGACGATGGCGAGCATGTAATCCACCAGCGAGTCTTCCACGCCGACGCCGCTGACGGCTTCCTGCAAGTGCACTACGTTTTCGGCCGTGGGGCCGGAGTGGGCGGGCAGCGGCCGTGCATGTTCCGAGTGGCGCAGAATTTCGCGCTCGCTGGCGGCATCCGGGTAGCCGATGCGCAAGCGCATGAGAAAGCGGTCGAGCTGCGATTCCGGCAGCGGGTAGGTTCCATGATGCTCCACCGGATTCTGCGTGGCGATGACCATGAACGGCCGGGGCAGCGAGTGGGAGCGGCCGTCGATGGTCACTTGCCCTTCATTCATGGCTTCGAGCAGCGCGGACTGGGTTTTGGGCGTGGTGCGATTGATTTCATCGGCGAGCAGAAAATTGGTGAAGATAGGACCCGGCTTGAACTCGAACGTTTCCGATTGCACGTTGTAAATAGTGACGCCGAGAACGTCGCTGGGGAGCATATCGCTGGTGAATTGCAGCCGGTGAAAACGGCATGAGACCGAGCGGGCCAAGGCTTGGGCCAGGGTGGTCTTCCCTACCCCGGGCACGTCTTCGATGAGCAGGTGGCCGCGCGCCAGCAATGCTACCAGCGACATACGAATGACTTCGGCCTTGCCGCGAATGGCGAGGCCGATGGCGGATTCCAGCTCGGCCAGCCGATCCATGAGCCGTGGCGAGAATCCGGCGGTAGGTGCAACCGTTAGTTCCCGCTGGGCCATTCTTTTCATTTTACTTCAGGCTGAGCCGGGACCGTGAGAAGCTGGGAAATGGCGGGGGCAGCGATCCTGGCTGGGGAAAAGAACCGGACAAGATCGCCGGCGCTACAAAGGCTTAAAGGAGTCGTGCGATGGAGCCGGCTATTTTTATTCAGATCGACGATAACCCGAACTGCGAGGCGATGGACGGGTTGGTCTTTCAGCCCAAAGCTCCGCCGCGCGAGGTGAAGCGGGTGCGGGTGATGCGCGATGGCGCGGCGGTTTGGTGCGACATTACCGGGCTTGACGAACGCGGTGAGCCATGCGCGGCGACGGCTTCGCCGATCGACGATTCGGGCGACGGGAATTGCTATCTGGTGACGGGCGGGGCGTGGGGGTTGAAGCTGCGCGCAGAATCGGGCGAATTCGGTGAGGCGTATCTGGTGCTCGGCGGCGATGGCGCGGATTTGGAATTTCGGTAGGCGTTACTTCGACCAGGGCGGCACGATGCCGTTCATGCGCGCGTAGGCGATCGCCTGGCCGAGATGCTCGCCCATGTGGGTATCGAGGAAGATCAATATGCCGCGGCGGGTGGTCTTCTGGCCGAAGAAGTCGGCATCGCGCGTCAGCGCCCGCGCGGCCACTTCGTCCAGATACTTGTGGGCTTCGGCGAACGATTGGGTGAGCGCCGCCAAGGTTTTTTCCTTGCTGATGGGCTGCTGCTCGCTTTTGTCGTTGTCTTCGATCATTTTCTTGACTTCTGCTTCGTCGGAACCGTCGGCGATGTGCAAAATCAGATGATTCGAGTAGGCGATATGCAGGAACACTTGCTGAAACGTGCGCACCGCGGGGCCGGGACGCCAGCCATATTTTTCCTCGGGAACGGCTTTGGCGAGTTGCATCACTTCGCTTTCGACCGAGGCCAGCGAGAATAATACATCGGCTGCGGCGGCGGGCGCTTCGGGAGCGGGATCCACCTTGAGCAGTTCGACGTCGAAGACCAACTCGGCCTTGGGCGGAATCGACCCGCGTCCTTTTTCGCCATAGGCCATTTGATAGGGGATGAAGAGGCGCCGCTTGCCGCCCACTTTCATGCCTTCGAAGCCCATTTCCCAGCCGGAGATCACCTGGCGGAGCCCCTGCACGAATTGGATGGGCTCCTTGCCGACGGATGAATCGAACTTCGTGCCATCGCGCAGCCATCCGGTGTATTGCACGGTGTACTGCTCGCCGGCGGCGGCTGGGGCGCCGTCGCCCATCTGCACATCGATGTAGCGCAGGGTGGCGCCTTCCATTACTTTGCCGGTGACGGCTGGGACGCCGTCGGGCATCCTGGCGTCGAAGGTCTGAGCGGCCAGCGGAAGGGAGACTAAGGCGAGAAGGGTGGCGAAACGCATACCACATTATAGTGGCGTATTCTTCACCGCGGAGCCACGGAGAGGCGGAGATAAACGCGGAGGGGAGTTGGGTGAGAAGGATTGTTCCTGGACCACTAAAGCTTCGGTTTCGGCGGGGGTAATTCGCGCGCTACTACTTCATCGACGAAACCCTGGCGGGCGTGACTGCCGTCGCAAAACGGCTTGTTGGCCGAGAGACCGCAGCGGCAGAGCGAGATTACGGTGCGTCCAGCCAGGCCGAACGCGGCGCCGGTGGGATCCAGAATTTCAAACTCGCCCTCGATGCGAATCGGGCCATTGTGATTGCAGGTGACTTTGGTTGGGGACATTCTTCCGCATGGTAACACCTGTCGCTTCGAGTACGCGTGCGCGGCGGCTGCAAACGCTGCAAGCGAGCTACCGTTGGTCCAGAAGATTGCCAAGCGTAAGCGGCAGGCGGGCTGCCAACCCGCCGCAGGTGGCCAACCTGCCCCACAACTGCTCAACGACTCCTACTTCTTTTTGGTGGGCGTGGTCTTGTCGTCTACCACATCGCCGAATTTGATGGTCGACTTGCCTTCGTAACGCTTGTAGTCCTGATAGCGGATTACCAGCTTGACGCGCTGCGAGCTATCGCGGAAATGCAGGGTGTCGTCGGCGAAGGTGTAGGTGGGGAACCAATATCTGCCGTCGATCTGCTCACGGTAGGTGGAAAAACGCGGGAACTGGTTGTCCTTGTTTTCCTTGATGGTGCCCACGCCTTTGCCATAGGTCTTGACAATTTGCAGGTCGCGGTCGTCCACCCATGCCTGGCCTTCGAAGTAGCGTTTGCCTTTCACCATCTTCTTTGGCTTGGGCCTCACGGAAAAGACGTAGGTGCTGATCTCGTCGATCTTTTCACGGCCGATGTAGGTGACGTCGTAGTCGCCAATTTGGTCGGTGGTGAGCACGAACGGCTGCACGTAAATCAGGTCGGCCATATCCTCGGGCGTCAAGATTAACGTCAGGGTCTGCACCGGGGCGTAAACCATTTTTTCCATGCGCCTGCCTTCGGGCGTGAAGATGATGTCGGAAATCTGCTCCCACTGGTGGCCGGTAGGATTGCCGCCGGGGTCCAATTCCTGGAACTTCAGGCTCTGGCGGTAGGTGTAGTTGTTGCGCGCGTCCTGGAACTCTTTTTCCTTGGCGGCGAATTTGCGGATGATCTCGTCGGCATTGACGTTGTCGCCGGCGGCGGGGGGAGTGGGATTCTGAGCCGGAGCCAAAATCGGGAAGCAAACCGCCGCGATAACGGCTGAAAGAACGATTCGACGCATTTATGCCCTCAAATAAAAGACGGTCTCACTTGGCTAACAGTTTCTTGGCGATGGTGGCGAGCTGCATGTTGCTTGTCCCCTCGTAAATGCGGCCAATCTTGACATCGCGATAGAGCTTTTCCACGGGATAATCCTTGGTGATACCCACGCCGCCGTGGACCTCGATGGCTTTGGACGCCACTTCTTCGGCGATCGTCGAACTGTAATACTTCGCCATGGCCGCTTCCATCAGGAACGGCAGGCCGGCATCGCGCAAACGCGCCGCATTGTAGACCAGCAACCGGGCGGCTTCCACGTCCACCGCCATCCGCGCCAGGTCGAACTGCACGCCCTGGAATTCGCCGATGGTCTTGCCGAACTGCTTCCTCTCTTTAGCATAAGCCACGGCGTGGTCGAGCGCGCCGCGCGCCAGCCCGATCATTTGGGCGCCGATGGCGATGCGGCCTTCGTTGAGCGTTTCAATGGCGATCTTGTAGCCTACGCCGACTTCGCCCATCACGTTCTCGCGCGGCACGCGGCAATTGTCCAGAACCAGTTCGCAGGTGGAGGACGCGCGCAGGCCCAGCTTGTCCTCTTTCTTGCCGACCTGAAAGCCGGGAAAGCCGCGCTCGATCAGGAATGCCGTGATGCCTTTATAACCAGCTTCGGGATTGGCGTTGGCGAAGAGCAGATAGAGTCCTGCTTCGGCCGCGTTGGTGATCCAGAGCTTGCGCCCGGTGAGGAGGAAATGATCGCCGTGGTCCACCGCGCGCGTGGCCATGGCGAAGGCGTCGGAGCCGGAACCGGCTTCCGAGAGGCAATAGGACGCTACGGTGTCGGCAGCCAGGCGGGGCAAATACTTCTTCTTCTGCTCGAGAGTGGCCCAACGCAGGAGGGCGTTATTGCAGATGGTGTTCTGGACGTCGACGATCACACCCGCCGAGGGATCCACGGCGGAAAGCTCTTCCACCGCCAGGATCGACTGGAAGAACGTTCCACCCTGGCCGCCGTATTCTTCGGGGATTTCGATGCCCATCAAGCCCATGTCGAAGAATTGGCGGATGAGGCCTTTGCGGAACACGCCGGCCTCGTCCATTTCGCGGACGTGAGGCCGAATCTCTTCGCGCGCGAACTTGCGCACGGTGGATTGGAAGAGCTTCTCGTCTTGGTTGAGCGCGGTGAGGGGACGCGGCACGGCGTCGATCGTGGGCGTCGCAAGCATAAGCTTACTTTACCGCGAGGGGGGAAGGCGCGCTTGTGGGGCAGGCAAGATTGGCAGCCAGGATTGGCTGCCCCACATAGCAAGCCGCAAATGGACAGCCATGGTTGCGGGGAGGTTGTCGGCCCCAGAGGCAGGCCGATTGCCAATCGGCCGCAGGTTAACAACCTGCCCCACTATGAAACTGACAGGATAGGGACACTAGGACAATTTGGACACTATACGGCTGCGAGCGTCTGAAGGTTCCTGCCTTGCGATTCGGCAACGGCCGGGTGCGTGACGAAGCCGTCATACGTGTTCACGCCGCTGCGCAATGCGGGGTGTCTTTCGCAGGCGCCGTGCAAGCCGTGATTGGCCAGCTCGAGCAGATACGGGAACGTGGCGTTCGTCAGGGCGAATAATGGAGCACGCCATCCACGAAATAAATGGGCTCGGTATGCGTGGTGGCATGAGAGGTTTCAAAGCAGCCGCCCTGATCGATGGCGACGTCCACCACCACCGCGCCCGGCTTCATGATCGAGATGGTCTCGCGCCGCACCAGCTTGGGGGCGGACGCGCCTGGAATCAGCACGGCGCCGATGGCGAGGTCGGCTGATTGGAGGGTTTCCGTGATGGTCACCGCGTTCGAGGCCAGGGTGACGATCTGGCTGCTGAAAATGTCATCCAGTTCCCGCAGACGGTTCAGATTGCGGTCGATGAGGGTGACATGCGCGCCCAGCCCAACGGCCATTTTGGCGGCGTTCGTACCCACGATTCCGCCGCCCAGGATGGCAACGTTGGCAGGGGCCACGCCGGGCACTCCTCCCAACAGGATGCCGCGGCCGCCGCTAGGCTTTTCGAGGTACTGCGCGCCCACCTGCACCGCCATTCGCCCCGCGACTTCGCTCATGGGCATGAGCAGCGGCAGCGTGCCATCGGCTTCGAGGATGGTCTCATACGCGACTCCGGTGACCTTGGTTTCGAGCAGCTTGGCGGTAAGAACCGGGGCCGGCGCCAAATGCAGAAAGGTGAACACGATGAGGCCCGGACGGAAGTAAGCGTATTCCTGCGGCAGCGGCTCCTTGACCTTCGCCACGAGGTGGGCGCGGTTCCAGACGTCGGCGGCCTTATCGAGAATGGTGGCGCCGGCGCGGAGATACTCGCCGTTCGGAATGGAGCTGCCCACGCCGGCGTGAGTCTCGACCAGCACTTCGTGGCCGGCCTCGCGCAGCGCCATGACGCCGCTCGGGACCAGTGCGACGCGAGTCTCGTGATCCTTGACTTCTTTAGGAACGCCGATGGTCATAAGGTGTTTCTCCGGAGATAGATTAACACCACGGGTGGGGCCATGCTTTAGCTTGCCCAGCGCCAGCTTCGCGGCGCGACAGAGGGCAAGCTAAAGCATGCCCCACCTTGTTAGCTTCTGAGGTGATAATCTTGCTCGATCATTGGCCTAGTGAGTAGATTGCTCGCGTTGCGGTTGGGTGCCCGATGGTGAGGGAGATGTTTGCCTGCTTGGCTGGGGCCAATCCGTCTGGCGGGAGCGCGGAGCTTTGGTCCACGGTCAAGGCTGCGTCTGAAAGGCGTACCGTCCGAGTCCAACCGGCGCCGGTGAATTCGAGGGCATCGCCGTTGGGGTGAACTTCCACCGCCCCCGCGCCGGCGAATACGCCCTGCTCGGGCAGAAAGTTGATGTGGCCGTCTTTCCAGGTGAACTCCATCCAGCGGCCGCCATCGCGGCTGGAAAATACGGCGCGCGCCTTGGGTGATTCCAGAATCCATTCGGGTGAGCCGTCGCTATCGAGGTCGGCGCTCCACGCCACGGTTTGGCCGCGCGGCGTGATGATGACGCGCATGGGCAGATCCAGGGTTGCGCCGCCGGTGACTTTCAAATGCCAATCGCGCAGGCCGGATATGCCTTGCGCGCCGAACACGCGCACTTCCACCTGGCGCTCGTCCGCGGCGCCGATGGTGATTTCGGTCTTGGCGGGAAGGAATTCCAGTCCTTCGCCCACCGCTTCCAAGTGGTACGTCTGAATGGCGGGCCAGTTGTTGCGCAGGGAAAGCTCCAGGTTGGTTCCGGCCTTGGGTTCGACGGGCGCGGTGGGCGGATCGGGCGTCAGTTCCGTGTGCTGTCCGAAGTGGATGTTGATGGCCTGCATCAGCCGCACGGAGAGCGGGTGGAGGATCTGCAAACGCGCGCGCCCCAGCGCGATCCCGTCGGCTTCCAAGGCGAAGTCGACATAATCGCCCAGGGCGGCATCGGCGGGCACGGCGACTTCGTAATCGATCTCGTTAGGCGATTTCACGATCGGTGACGCGGTGAATCCCTCAGGCAGGCGCAGGCGGGAGCGCGCTGCGACTTCGGGTGACGAATAGGTGGTGGAGACTATGTTCTTCGCACCGGCGATCAGCCGCGTGGAATCGTTGAAAAATGCCGAGATTTCCGGCTCTTCCATGGCGATGGCGATGCGCACGCGGTGATCGGCCGCGGCGCCGCGCGGAATCGGCAGGCGGGCGCGCAGCGTTTTGTCGTCCCATTCGAACTCCTGCGGCCTCCCCGCGGCCAGATACGGGCCTACGGGACGGCGCTCGAGTTGCAGAACCGCTTCGCCGGCCTCGGGGGCGGAGAACTCCATGGCCAGAATTCCGTTCTCATACTCGATGGAATACAGCTCGGCGGTGGCATAGACGATGCGCTCGACGGCGGAGAAATTGGAACATTCGCGGCATAGCGCCTTGGGACTCAGCGAGACGCCCACCGGCAGCCAGAGCGATTCGCCCGCCGGCACGCGCACGGCGGGAATCACGATGGCGCGCCTGGTGGTTCCATCGAGCGCGTTTATATCGCCTTGAAACGGTTGGTGGCTGCGATTACCGATGGAGATTGCCGAGGCATCAAGCGAAACCAGCTCTACGGCAGTCACGCCATCGGGAAACTTGCCCGCCACAGGTTTGGGCCTGACGGCCGGCTGCAGGCGTCCAAGAATAGAACCCCAGGCGCGCAGCAATGCGGCGTCGCGGCGGAGGGCGCCGGTGGCGCCGCGTTCGTCGCCGGCCAAGCCCACGGCTCCTTTGCGCAGGAAAACGCCGGGAGCGGCCGCCCAGCCTTCGGGATAGAGCGCGTCTTCGATGCCGGTCCAAACCATTGACCCACGCTGCATGGCAAGGGCGCTGCGGCTGTGCACCAGGGCGTCGGGGTCATCACCCGCGATTTTAAAGATGGGCAAAGGCGGCAGTGGCGCGCCCAGGCTGGGCGAAGCGCCCTCGATGTAGGCGATGGGGCCGCCGTGGCTCACGGTTTGCGATGCCAAGACGCGTCCCAGAGCCTTTTGCCATGGCTGCATGGCGGTGTAGGGAATCGGCGCCCGATCCGGCCGGCCTTCGGGCGACCCAGGGCTGGCCCCTGGAACTCCCGGCGGAACGCCTCGGTTCGGCCATGCGTCCACTGGAGGCATCATGCGCGCCCACCCGCGCAGGCCCACACGGCGCAGCATTTTGATGAAGCCGACGAGATCGCGCCGCGGGCTGGTGCGGCCGGTGAAGTCGAAATCTCCCGGAGCAACCTGATGCCAGTTCCACGGAATGGAAAATACGACGGTGCGGATGCCGATGGTCTTCAGCCAGACCAGCTCGCGCTCCCAATGGGCCGGGGGATAGAGGTAGTAAGGAAACTCGACGGCTTGGACGAATTCGGCCTGCGCGGGCGGAGCGGTGGGGGCCGGCTGCAAAAGCCCCAACGGCGCGAGCAGCATGGCGGCGCAGAAACGGAGCCCGCACCTCAAAACGTGCGCGCCTTTCGCAGCCGGTAATCTTCCACCAGCGGCATGCGAATCACAGTACACATCTCAAACAGCCGGGAGCGGCCGCGCGCGCCGATGCGGTCGCCCAGCGTGGTCCGGTATTCCGGCCGCCCCAGTACCGATTTATCGATCAACGCGCTGCCCGCATCCGCGTCGGGCAGATTGGTGGTGGCGATGAGCGCCTTCCGGTTATTGCAGCGGTAGGTGATGATGGATGTGACGGTGTCTTCCACCCAATCCGTTACGCGGTGGGCGCCCAAGTCGTCGAGCAGCAGCACTTCGGACTCGAGCGCAGCGCGATATGCCTCCTTGTCGGAGGAGCCCGATGCGGGGTCGTAGCCGGCCTTGATGCTGTTGAGCAGCGTCTGGTAATCGCAGAACAATCCCTCGAAGCCCTTTTCGACAATCTGCCGCAAGGCGGCGACGGCCAGATGGGTCTTGCCGGTGCCCGGTTCGCCGATCAAGATTAACCCCGGGCGCGACTCATTCTTGAAATCGCGCACGAAATTTTTGATGGCGAGCAGCACGCCGGTCAGCTCGCGCCGCGCCAGGGGGTTCTCGGGACCGGGCACGGAAAAGTTATCGAACGAGGCGTTGGCGTAGAGCGGCGGGATGGCGGCGCGGCCTTCGAGCCGCCCGGCGCGGCCGGCGGAGCGGCAATCGCACGGCTTGGCGCCGGAAAGGTTGGCGCCTTCGAAGATTACGAAACCGGTACCGCCGCATTTGGGGCAAATCGATTCCGTGGCCATTGACTCTATTATCGGACAGACGGCACGGTGAGGGGCGGTGGGGGTAATGCCGGAAAGGCGCTGCCCGTAATCCGTCGGTAAGGCAGGGAGCGGCTTGGATCGATGGGCATAGTCATCAACGCGGAGAAACGGAGATGCGGAGGTAGCGCGGAGGGGGCCCGCCTGACAAACTCCGTTTCCTCAAATTGCCTTAGAAGTAGAGCGATTCCCGGCGCCGCGGCGCTCACCTTCCGCGTGAAATACGGAGGATGCGGAGATCCCCAAGATACGCGCAACTCCGCGCCGATCTCCGCCGCTCCGTGGCTCCGCGTTGAGTGGTGACGCACCGCTTATCGACGGATCGCGGGCTGCGCGCCGCGCCGGATGGAGGCGGGAATCCGTTGGCGCAACTGTTAGCATAGATTCAAGGATAAGGAGCACTGTTGTGAGGATTTTTGTCTTCGTGTTTGTCGCCTCGATGCTTCCTGCATTCTGCCAAAGCAGGGATTGCGATACGTTGGAGAAGTGCCAGGCGGCGACTCAAGCGGCCCCCTATAGCTCATTAGCGCATTACCGAATGGGTGAAATTCTCTTTAAGATGGAGAACCCCAGTGAGTGCAACACTGGGCATCCGCTTCCGTGCAAATACTATCAATCCGCCGCCAACCAGTTCCGCCGGGCGCTCGACGGAGATCTCGATCCGAAATGGGTCGAGGTATGGGCGTTCATCTATCTCGGAAAGATCTTCGATGCTAGCGGTCAGCGCGAGCGTGCGCTCCAGCAGTATCGCCGGGCGCTGCAAACCAAAGACAACACTAGAAGCGCGCAAGACGAGGCAGCGAAATACATGACCTCTCCCTTCAGGAATTCCTCGAACTGAGTGATGCCTCGGGCTCGGGATCCACGGGCTTTTCGGGCACTCGCGGGAGGGCGGCGCGGGAGTGGGCGAGTCCGTGGCGAGATTTTTCGGGGGGATTGGCAGGGCAGGCTAAAGCGTGCCCCACCCGGGTTTGGCCGAGCCGTTCCATCCGAATGGCTCTCTGGCTGTCTGCCAGACACTGGACCGAAATCCTTCCGTAGCGCGGCCGAGCGCCCGGCGCGGCTCGGGATGCGCAGGCCATGGGCCCGCGCTACTAATATAAAAATATGGACATCAACCGGTTCACCGAGAAACTGCAGGAGGCCGTCCGGTCGGCGCAGACCAAGGCGGTGCGTTATGGGAATCAGCAAATCGATGTCGAGCACCTGCTGGCTACGCTGCTCGAGCAGCAGGGAGGCCTCGCGGCATCCATCCTGGAAAAAGCGGGCGTCAACGTAGAGGCGCTGGCGCGGCGCGTGGAGGCGGACCTCAAAAGGCTGCCGAAGGTTTCGGGACCGTCGGGGCCGCCGGATCAGATTTATGTCACCAACCGGCTCAATCAACTGCTGGCTAAAGCGGACGACGAAGCGCGGCA
>Ga0302325_10013840_pt1 | contig 17188 bp, 17 predicted proteins | sample Palsa_T0_2_FD_201948 | JGI IMG/M metagenome (GOLD analysis project Ga0302325, IMG submission 201948) | Peat permafrost microbial communities from Stordalen Mire near Abisko, Sweden - Palsa_T0_2 | ecosystem: Environmental > Terrestrial > Soil > Palsa > Peat permafrost | place: Sweden: Abisko... | reverse complement strand
TCTTCGCCAGCCAGCCGATCCCGTTCGCAGTCCGCGAACTGCTACCCGCCACCGATCTTGACGCCGGCCAGCCCGGCCTCGGGGTCGCGGTCTGGGTCAAGGTCGACGGCGCCCAGGCGCTGCACGACCAGCTCGCCGCACAAGGGGTCCCGATCGCGGCCGCCCCGTTCGACGGCCCGTTCGGCCGTACCTTCGCCGTTTCAGACCCCGACGGCTACGTGATCACGCTCCACGACGGCGCATAGATGACGATCACCCTGCATCCTCGCGGGCCGTTCTCGCTGACCGCAGCGGCCACGTTCGTCGAGGGCTTTCCCGGCACGAGTCCTCTCGGGCGCACGGTGAAAGCCCCGCTCACGCGGGGCTTTTGTCATCCCCACAGCCACCGGCGACGCGGGCCCACGGGTCGCCGCCCGCCGCTCGCGCGCGCGTCAGAATGAAGGGATGCTCAGCACCGGCAGCAGCATCGAACTGACCGTCCCGGACGGACAGCACATCTGGGAGATCGCCCACAACCTGGGCTGATCGCGCGCCCGTGCCTTCGAGCCCTCCCCACGCCGTGCCGCCCGCCGCGCCGCGCCGACCCACCAGGCTTGCGCTCCACGGCGACGTGCGCATCGACGACTGGCACTGGCTGCGTGACCGCGACGACCCCAGGGTGATCGCCCACCTGGAGGCCGAGAACGCCTACACCGAGGCGATGACCGCCGCCTCCGCCGGCCTGCGCGAGCGTCTCTACGAGCAGATCAAGGGCCGGATCCAGGAGGACGACCTGTCGGCGCCGGCGCGCCGCGGCGGCTGGTGGTACTGGAGCAGGACGACCGCGGGGAGCCAGTATCGGATCCACTGCCGGCTCGCCGATCCCGACCGCCGCCTGGATGCCCGCACCGCCCTGGCGGCCGCCATCGCGGGCGATGGCCAGGTGATCCTCGACGAGAACGAGCTGGCGCAGGGACACGCCTACCTCCAGCTCGGCGTGTTCGCGCTCAGCCACGACCAGCGGCGGTTGGCCTATGCCGTCGATCACCACGGTTCCGAGCGCTACGCGCTGCGCTTCCGAGACCTGGACGGCGGCGCCGACCTGCCCGACGCGGTCGATGACGTCAGCTACACGGCCGCGTGGTCGGCCGAAGGCGAGACCGTCTTCTACACCCGCCAGGACGCGGCGATGCGACCCCATGAGGTCTGGCGCCACCGACTCGGCACGCCCACCGAGGACGACGTGCTCGTGCACCACGAGCCCGACGAGCGGTTCTTCGTCTCGGTCGGGCTGACCCGCTCGCGCCGGTTCGTGCTGATCGCGATCGAGTCCAAGCAGACCGCCGAGGTCCGTTACCTCCCGGCCGCTGACCCACACGCCGATCCGGTCGCGATCGCGCCGCGCGTGCAGGGCGTCGAGTACGAGGTCGACCACGCCGTGTTGCCCCACGGCGACGCCTGGCTGGTGCGCAGCAACGGACCGTCGCCGGATGGCAGCCCCTGCCCCAATTTTGCGGTCGCGCTCGTGCCGCTCGGCGGCGGCGCCCCCCGGACGCTCGTCGCACACCGTGAGGACGCGACCGTCTCGGCCGTCGAGGCATTCGCCGGTCATGCGGTCGTCCACGAGCGAGTAGAGGGTCTCGAGCGGATCCGGGTCGTCGATCTGGTCAGCGCCGATCAGCACGTCGTCGAACAGCCCGAGCCGGTGTACGCGACCGGCGGCTCGATCAACGCCGAGTTCGACGCCGACGTGTTCCGGTTCACCTACACGTCGCTGGTGTCGCCGCCGTCGACCGTGGACTACGAGCTCGGCCCGCGGCGGCGCACGGTCGTCAAGACCCAGCCCGTGCTCGGCGGCTATGACCCGTCCGCGTACCGCTCGGAGCGGCTGTGGGCCACCGCCCCGGACGGAACCCAGGTGCCGATCTCGCTCGTCGCCGGATCGGGCGTCCCGCTCGACGGCAGCGCGCCCTGCCTGCTGTATGGATACGGGTCCTACGAGCTCGCGATCGATCCGACCTTCTCATCGTCGCGGCTGAATCTGCTCGAGCGCGGGTTCGTGTTCGCGATCGCCCACATCCGCGGCGGGGGTGAGATGGGTCGCCGCTGGTACGAGCAGGGACGGCTTGAGCACAAGCGCAACACGTTCATCGACTTCATCGCCTGCGCCGAGCACCTGGTCGCCACGGGCTGGACCAGTCCTGAGCGCCTGGTGATTCGCGGCGGCAGTGCGGGCGGTCTGCTGATGGGCGCGGTCACCAACATGCGCCCGGACCTATGGGCGGCGGTCGTCGCCGAGGTGCCGTTCGTCGACGTGCTGACCACGATGTGCGACGAGACACTGCCGCTGACCGTGACCGAGTGGGAGGAGTGGGGCGACCCGGTCCACGACGTTCGCGCCTACGAGACGATCAGGTCCTACTCGCCCTACGACCACGTCGAGCCGGTCGCGTATCCGGCGATGTACGTGACCGCCGGCCTCAATGATCCGCGGGTCGGGTTCTGGGAGCCGGCCAAGTGGGTTGCCAAGCTGCGCGTGACGCGTGCTGATCAAACGCCCCCGCTGCTGCTCAAGACGGAGCTGGGCGCCGGCCATCAGGGACCGTCGGGACGTTACGAGGCATGGCGCGACGAGGCGCGCGTCCAGGCGTTCGTGCTCGGCGCGGTCGGGATCGACGCCTGACCCGACGCCCGCGCAGGATCAGAGCCAGCCGCCCACCGTCCGCCCCAGCGCCGCCAGCGCGACCCCCAGCACCACGCTCGTCACCAGGTTGACCGCGGCGGCGCCCAGCGCCCCGCCTTCGGCGAGCCGGTCGGTCTCGAACATCCAGGTCGAGAAGGTCGTGTAGGACCCGATCGTCGCGGTCCCGGCAATCAGCAGCCCGTCGGTCGACAGCGACAGTCCCGTCACCAACCCGAGCAGGAAGGACCCGCTGAGGTTGACCACGAGCGTCCCGTACGGGAACGCGCCGGCGCGCCGACGTCCCACCTCGCCGTCGACGACGAACCGGGCGATCGCGCCCGCGCCGCCGACGAGCGCGACCGCGATCCAGGTCCAGACGGTCACGCCAGCATCCGCGTGCGCCTGACCAGCGCGGTCGTCAGCCACACCGCCGCCAGGCCGCCCGTGATGCTGGCGCAGGCGTAGGCGACGGCGAGCCCGTCGGCGTGGTGGTCGAGCATTTCGACGATCTCCAGCTGCATCGTCGAGAAGGTCGTGTACGCACCGCAGAACCCGGTCCCCAGCAGCGGGCGCCGATACAGCGACTGCGGCAGCCGCTCCTGCAGCCGCGTGGCGAAGTACGCCAGCGCCGCCGAGCCGCTGACGTTGATGATGAACACGGCCCACGGCCACTGGGTCGGATCGCTCACGAGCCGGCGAACGATCCACACGCGTAATACCGCACCGATGGTCCCGCCGGCGAAGATCGCCGCCAGCTCGCGCTTGTCAAAGCCTCCGGGTCTCATGCGGCTGCAGGGCCACGCGCAGCGCCGGCGGCCTGGCGGCGCCCCGCCCCGCGCTCAGGCGGTGTGGGCGCGTGCGACAGTACCGAGGTCCAGCTCGTCGATCGCCTGCTCACGCATCTTGAACTTCTGCACCTTGCCGGTGACCGTCATCGGAAAGCCGTCGACGAGCTTGACGTAGCGAGGGATCTTGTAGTGGGCGATCCGGCCGCGGCAGAACTCGCGGATCTCCTCCGGCGTGATCGACGCGCCCTCCCGCGGGATCACCCACGCCATCAGCTCCTCCCCGTAGCGCTCGTCCGGGACGCCGATCACCTGCACGTCGGAGATCTGCGGATGGGTGTAGAGGAACTCCTCCACCTCACGCGGGTAGACGTTCTCGCCGCCGCGAATCACGAGGTCCTTGATCCGCCCGACGATGTTGAGGTAGCCCTCATCGTCCATCGTCGCCAGGTCGCCGGTGTGCATCCACTGGTCTGGGTCGATCGCCTCGGCGGTCCGCTCCGGGTCCTCCCAGTAGCCGAGCATCACGCTGTAGCCGCGGGTGCACAGCTCGCCCGCGGCGCCGCGCGGCACGATCGATCCGTCCTCGGGGTCGACGACCTTGACCTCGAGGTGCGGTCCGACACGGCCGACGGTCCCGACACGCTTCTCGATCGGGTCGTCGACCGCGGTCTGGGTGCTGACCGGACTGGTCTCGGTCATTCCGTAACAGATTCCCACCTCGGTCATGTGCATCCGCTCGATCACGCGGTTCATCACCTGCACCGGGCACGGCGAACCGGCCATGATGCCGGTCCGCAGCGAGCTCAGGTCAAATTCCGCAAAGCTCGGATGATCGAGCTCGGCGATGAACATCGTCGGAACCCCGTACAGCGAGGTGCAGCGCTCCTGCGCGCACGCCCGCAGGGTCGCCTCGGGCTCGAACGACGGCGCCGGAATCACCATCGCCGCGCCGTGGGAGGAGCACGCGAGGTTGCCCATCACCATCCCGAAGCAGTGGTAGAACGGCACCGGGATGCAGACCCGGTCACGCTCTGAGTAGCCCACCCCCTCACCGACGAAGTAGCCGTTGTTGAGCAGGTTGCGGTGGGTCAGCGTCGCGCCCTTGGGAAACCCGGTCGTGCCGCTCGTGTACTGGATGTTGATCGGCTCGGTCGGCTCGAGCGTTGCGGCTATCTCGGCGACGTGGCCCGGGTCGACGCTCGCTCCGCCGGCGAGCAACGACTCCCAGTCCGATCCGCCGAGGAACACCACACGTTCGAGCTCGGGGAGCTCTGAGCGGACCAGTTCGACCATCGCGCGGTAGTCGGAGCTCTTGTGCGAGACGGCGGAGATCAGCATCCGTGTGCCTGACTGGCGGAGCACGTACTCAAGCTCCGAGGTCTGATAGGCCGGGTTGACGTTCACCAGGATCACGCCGATCCGCGCGGACGCGTACTGCACGAGCGTCCACTCCGCGCAGTTGGGGCTCCAGATCCCCAGCCGGTCGCCCTTGACCAGCCCGGCGGCGATCAGCCCGCGCGCGACCTCGTCGATCGCCTCCGAGAGCTCTGACCACGTGTAGCGCAGCCCCTGATGGCAGGAGACGAGCGCCTCATCGTCCCCGAACCGGGTGACGGTCGCGTCCAGGTTGGAACCGATCGTCTGCTCCAGCAGCGCCGGTGTCCGCGAACCGGGTGAATAGGACTCTGTCATCGCCTCTCCGATCTCCCAAGCAGCAAGCTGACCGATGCGATTCTACGGTCGCGCGGACCGGTGATCCAACCCACCCCCCGCGCCGTATTAACAGAAAGTGGTTCGTTCCCCAGGCCGGCCGCTGCTACATACAGATCATTGCTTCGATGCGCCGACCTCCACTAAACCGCCGCCAGCACAGGGCGGAGCTGGTGTCGCTCGCCGACGAGGACCTGATGGAGCACGTGCGCACCGGCGATGCCAGCGCCTTCGAGATTCTCTTCGACCGCCACGCCGACGTGGCGTTCTCACTGGCCTACCGCATGTGCGGCCGGCGGGGGATGGCCGAGGACATCGTCCAGGAGTCGTTCCTGTCGCTGTGGCGAAGCGGAGCCCGCTACGACCGGACGCGGGGCAGCGTTCGCTCGTGGGTGCTCGGCGTCGTGCACAACCGCGCGATTGACCTGTTCCGCCGCGACAGCGTCCGTACCTCCAAGGACGTCGCCGACGAGGACGCAGTCGAACGCCTGCCGGCAGCCGGCAGCACCGAGCGTGAGGCCGAGCGTCGCGATGAGGCCTCGCAGGTTCGCACGGCGCTGACGAGCCTGCCCGAGGAGCAGCGCAAGGTGATCGAGCTGGCGTATTTCGGCGGCTTCTCCCACAGCCAGATCGCGGAGATGCTGGCGCTGCCGGCAGGGACGGTCAAGGGACGGATGCGGTTGGGCCTGACGAAACTACGCGTATCGCTGGAAGCGAACGTTGGGATGGCTACATGAGCGACAAGGACACGTTGCCGGGGTCGGGCCATTGCGGCGAGGACGTTGCCGCTTACGCGCTCGGGGCGCTGGAGCCGGCCGAGGCCGAGGCGTTCACAACACATCTGCGGAGCTGCACGGTCTGCCGGGACGAGCTGGAAGCCTTCCAGCAGGTCATCGACCTGCTGCCGATGACCGCGCCCGCGTTCAAGGCGTCGCCGAAGCTGCGCCGGCGCATTCGCCGCGCGCTCGCCGACGAGCCGCACCCCACGATCGCCGACGATTCGCGCGGGGCGAGCCGACAGCGGACGCGCCTGCCGCGATGGCTGCCCCGTCCCGTGCTCGGCGTCGCCGCCGGGCTGGCGGTGATCGCGGTCGCGCTGGTGATCGTGTTGAGCGGCGGCGGCGGCGCGGGGACACGCGTCGTCCAGGCTCGGGTGACCGGCCATGGCAGCGCCAGCCTGAAGATCTCAAGCAGCCGAACCGAGCTCGTCGTCCAGCACTTCGCGCCGCCGCCGAGCGGCAAGATCTACGAGATCTGGCTGGTCCACGGCAAGCGGGCGCCGCAGCCGACCAACGCGCTGTTCGACGTCAACGCCGCGGGCAACAGCGAGGTCGACGTGCCGGGCAGCCTGCAGGGCGTCAGCCAGGTGCTGGTCACCCCGGAGCCGCCGGGTGGCTCCAAGGTGCCGACGCATGCCCCGGTGATCGCGGCCCAGCTCAGCTGAACGCGTCCCTCAGCCGTCGGGCTTGAGGACGTCGGCGCCGAACAACCGCGCCGCCCGCCGCTTCGCCTCGGCCACGCGGGCGTGCGCCCTCTTGCCGGAACGTCTCCCCGTGATCGATTCGGGCACGCTACGGTGATCCGAACGGACCGCCCGGCCGTAGTCATCGGTACACCCGCGCAAGCAAAATGATCGGAGCTTCACAGATGGTCGGACTCGACAACCCACTGCACATCGCCCTCGTCCTCATCGTCGTACTGATGGTCTTCGGGGCCAAGCGCCTGCCGGAGATGGGCAAATCGATGGGCGAGGGTCTGCGCGGCTTCAAGGACTCGCTGCAGGGCCACGTGCCCGCCGAGGACACGACCCCCGGTCCGATGCTGACCGCGGCCGTCGCGGAGCCCGTGGCCACGCCGGTCTCGACCCCGGCCGCCACGCCGGTCTCAACCCCGGTCGCCAAGCCCGTCGCGGCGCAGAGCACGCCGCCCGCCGCCTGAGCCGCGGGCCGTTTTTCACGCTCGGGCCCCCACCACCAAAATCCGATGAAGATCGCGATCATCGGCGGTGGGGTCTCGGGTCTGGTCACCGCGTACCTGCTGGCGCGTGACCACGACGTGACCGTATTCGAAGCCGGTCGCCACGCCGGCGGCCACACGAACACGGTTCGCGTCGACACCCGGTACGAGACGCATGACGTCGACACCGGGTTCATCGTCTTCAACGACCGCAACTACCCCAACTTCGAGCGGCTGCTCGATCGCCTCGGAGTCGCCGGCCAGCCCTCGAACATGTCGTTCGGGGTCAGCGACGGCAACGGGGACTTCGAGTACGCGGGCGGCTCCCCGAACGGACTGTTCGCCAAGCGCGCACATCTGGTCACCCCGTGGTTTCACCGGATGGTCGCCGACCTGGCCCGCTTTCACCGGACCGCCAGGGAGCTGTTGACCGGCGATGACAGCGGGCCGTCACTCGGGCACTGGCTCGAGCAGCAGCGGTTCTCACGCCCGTTCATCGAGCGGCTGATCGTGCCGCAGGCGTCGGCGGTCTGGTCTGCCGACCCCGCCCAGCTGTGGTCGTTCCCGGCGCGCTTCCTGATCGAGTTCTTCGACAACCACGGGATGCTCGGGCTCCGCGATCGCCCCCGCTGGCGGACCGTCACCGGCGGCTCGGCCCGCTACGTCGAGGCGCTCCTGCGCCGCTTCGAAGGGCGGATCTGGCTCGACACGCCCGTCACCCGGGTCACGCGCGCCGTCGACCACGTAGAGGTCACGCCACGGGGATCAGAGCCCCGGCGCTTTGACCAGGTCGTGCTCGCCACCCACTCCGATCAGGCGCTCGGGATCCTCGCCGACGCCACCGACCGCGAGCGTGAGCTGCTGGGCGCGATCCCCTACCAGGCCAACCAGGCGGTGCTGCACACCGACACCGCTATGCTGCCGCGCCGTCGCCGGGCCTGGGCGAGCTGGAACTACCATCTGATGCCGGCGCCGGGGGACCGCACGACCGTCACGTATCACATGAATCGCCTGCAATCGCTGACCGCGGACCGGGAGTTCTGCGTCACGCTGAATCGGACCGGGGAGATCGATCCTCAAAAGGTGATCGAGACGATCGACTACGCCCATCCCGTGTTCACCGCCGGCGGCGTCCGCGCCCAGCGACGGATCGATGAGATCAGCGCGCAGAACCGGACCCACTTCGCCGGTGCCTACTGGGGATGGGGCTTTCACGAGGACGGCGTCGTCTCCGCGCTTCGGGTCGCCGCTGCGTTCGGAGCGACCCTGTGAGCGGCGACCTCGCTGAGCCCGCGAGCGCCAGCTGCATCTACACCGGCACGATCCGCCACCGCCGCGTGGCGCCGGCGACCGAGTTCACCCACCGGCTGTCGCTTGCCTACGTCGATCTCGACGAGCTGCCGTGGCTGCTGGGCGGCAGGCTGCTGCGTCGCGCGCCGGGCATCCTGCGCTTTCGCCGCGGCGACTACCTGGGGCCGCACTCACTGCCGCTGGCGACCGCGGTCCGCGACCGCGTGGAGCAGCTCACGGGAACGCGCCCGGACGGTCCGATCCGGTTGCTGACCCAGCTGCGGTCGTTCGGCGTGTGCTTTAACCCGGTCAGCTTCTACTACTGCCTCGACGGCGGCGACAGCCGACGCCTGCAGGCGGTGCTCGCCGAGGTCACGAACACGCCGTGGGGCGAGCGGTACGCGTACGCGCTCGACGACTGCGCCCCCGACTCGGAGCTGGTGACGGGCAGATTCGACAAGCGGCTGCACGTGTCGCCGTTCATGGCGATGGACCACGAATACGTGGCCCGCGCAACCAGTCCCGCTGAGACGTTGTCGGTGCAGATCGAGAACCACCGCCACGGCGCAAAGGTGTTCGACGCGACGCTGAAGCTGTCCCGAGCGCCGCTGACCCGTTCAGAGGTCACGCGGATGACGGCCGCCCATCCGGTCGCCGGCGCGCGTGTGCTGGCGCTGATCTACGGGCACGCCCTCGCCTTGAAGCTGGCCGGCGCCCGATATCACCCCCACCCGACCTCGGCCCCGGCACGATGAGGCCCGGCGAGATCACGGCGTGGCGATCGCTGGCGTGCGGCATGCTGCGCCAGATCCGGATCGGCTCGCTGACGGTGGTGGAGTCCGGTCGTCGGCTCACCTTCGGCTCAGGCGCCCCGGCGGCCACCATCGAGCTCCACGAACCGGACTTCTGGCCGATGCTGATGCGCGGCAGTCGCGGCCTGGCCGAGTCCTACATGCAGGGCAGCTGGGACTCCCCGGACCTCGTCGCGGTGATCCGGTTGGCCGCTCGCAACGCATCGCTGATCGACGACGTCCGGCGGTTCACGGCGCCGCTGTGGACGCCGCGGCAGCGCCTGCGGGCGGTGCGCCGCCGTAACACCCGCAGCGCCTCAAGGCGCCACATCGCCGCGCACTACGACCTCGGCGACGAACTGTTTGCGCGGATGCTCGATCCGACGATGATGTACTCCTGCGCGTTGTTCGAACGCTCGGGGATGACGCTTGAGGACGCATCGCTGGCAAAGCTCGAGCGCGTCTGCGAGCAGTTGGAGCTGGGCCCCGACGACCACCTGATCGAGATCGGCAGCGGTTGGGGCGGGCTCGCCGTCCACGCCGCCGCATCCCGGGGGTGCCGCGTCACCACCACCACGATCTCTGAGCATCAGCACAAGTACGCGACCGAACGGGTCCGCGCGGCCGGCCTGCAGGACCGCGTGCAGGTGCTCCTGTCCGATTACCGGGATCTGCGCGGCAGCTACGACAAGCTCGTCTCGATCGAGATGATTGAGGCCGTCGGCTGGCAGCACATCGGCACGTTCTTCGAACGTTGCTCGCGGCTGCTGCATTCCCACGGGGCGATGCTGCTGCAGGCGATCACGATCGATGACCGGGCATATGAGGTCGAGAAGGCGTCAAAGTCGTTCATCAAGGAGTTCATCTTCCCCGGCGGCTGTCTGCCCTCGATGGAGGTGATCATGCGCAACATCGCGCGGCATACCGACCTGCAGGCGGTGGGCCTGATGGACATCACCCCCAGTTATGTGGAGACCTTGCGGCGCTGGCGTGAGAACCTCGCCGCCCACCGCTCAGAGCTCGAGCACCTCGGCTACGACGAGCGCTTTCACCGGCTCTGGACGCTGTATCTGTCCTACTGCGAGGGCGGCTTCGCCGAACGGCGGATCTGCGACGTGCAACTGCTGCTCGCCAAGCCGCAGTGGGCAGCCCAGGTCAGCGGCCAGGTACGGACCACCAATGCGGCCACGGCGTCTGGCCCGGTGTCGCAAATCTTTCACGCGGATTGATCCGGTTTTGGCTGGGACACGAATACACAGGTGAGCGACCTCGAACGCGGGGCGCGTACCAGATCGGCGAACCCGTCAGGGACGCCACTCCTCCTGTTCGGAAAGGAACGCATTACCTATGGACCACATCGACTTGCATTCGATCGACGCCGACGGCGCGATCGCCGAGGGCCACGCCGCAGCTGAGGAGGCGCTGAACTCGGGCGACACCCGCATGAGCTTCCTGCGCAAGGGCGCGCTGGCCGGCGGTGCTGCTCTCTCCGGTGGCGCGATTCTTGGCGCACTGCTGCCGGGTTCGGCGCTGGCCGCTCAAGTGGGCCGTCCGCCCGCGTCCTTCGGCGCCGGTGACATCGGCATCCTGAACTACGCGCTGACGCTCGAGTATCTGGAGTCGTCGTTCTACAACGCCGCTTCGAAGAACAACATCGCCAAGGGCGACAAGCTGCTGACCGCGATCCTCAAGACGACGGTCAAGGACGAGAACGCCCACGTCAAGTTCCTCAAGGGCGCGCTCGGAAGCAAGGCCATCGCATCGCCGAAGTTCAGCTTCGGCAAGGCCGTCACCGACAAGGCGACGTTCGCCGCGACGGCGTACGTCCTGGAGAACACCGGCGTGCACGCCTACCTGGGCCAGGCGGGCAACATCACCACCCCGGCCTACCTGCTGGCGGCTGCGTCGATCGTGACCGTCGAGGCGCGCCATTCCGGCGCACTCGGTGTGTATCTCGGCAAGGCGATCGCGCCGACGACGCGCGACACGGGCTACCCCGCATCCAAGGTGCTGGCGGCCGTCAAGGGAACCGGCTTCATCGTTTCCTAGCTCTCTCCTCCGGTCGCGCTGAAACGCGCACGGACAAGAGAACACGCGGCGGGTGGATCTTCGTGTCCACCCGCCGTTGTCGTCTCTGGAGCCGCCGATGACAGGAGAAACTCCGCCCTGCCCCGCCGCTCAGCCCGTCGTCAGCGGCCACTCCTGGATGTGGTCGGCCTCGGCCGGACCCGGGAAGGGCCGCGCCAGGCAGTATTGCTGCAGCACCGCCTCGGGAACGCCCTCGACGCCCGGCGTGTCCGACGCCTCGCCCTTGGTGTGGGGATCGTCGGCGAAGCCGCCGACCTCGACCGAGTGCTGCGGGGTCCGGTAACCCGAGATGCCGATCAGGTGCAGCTTCAGCGCCTTGCCGAGGGCGTCCAGCCGCGCCGCGATCACCGGCTCCTGGTTGACGCTGTAGTTGGTGCCCGGGGCCTGGAAGAACCCGTACTCGCCGCCGTGGGCGACGAACGGGGTGTTGATGCAGCCGGCGGGCGCCGCGACCGGCGCTCCACCCGAGGAGCTGAGCTCCGCCTGGGCGGCCTCCGCGTCGAGCTTCTTGGCCTGGCGCTGCAAGGTCGAGCGCAGCGCGGTCAACTGCGTGGTGTCGATGCTGCGCGCGTTCTTGAGCTTGAGCTGCTTGTCGACGATCGCCAGCTTCAGCTGAGCGAGGTTGTCACGCTCGACCACGACCGCGGTGGTGGCGCGCTTGCGCCGCGTCTCGACCGTCGCCAGCCGCTTGGTTTCGACGGCCAGTTGCGCCTTCGCGGTCTGCACGGTCACGATCGTCCGCTCGTTGGAACGCCGCAGCTTGGCCATGTACGAGAGGCCGTTGACGAGGTCGTTGAATCCCCCCGCGCTGATCACGACGTTGACGATCGACGGCGGCGGCGACTCGTACTGTGCGCGCAGCTGCGCCGCCAGCGCGACTCGGTCGTGACGGAAGGCGGCGCGCAGCGACGTCAGCCGTGCCCGAGCGCCGGCGAGCTGGTCGGTCGTCGAGCGCAATTGTGCCTCCTGGACGTCGACACTCCGCTGGACGCTGGACAGCCGCTGCTGCAAGGTCTGAATCGATCCCTGGAACTGCTGAATCTGCTGCGATTCACCGCTGATCTTCGATTGCAGCTGCTGGGCTCGCTGCTGACCGGACTGATACTGGGACGCCAGGTCGGCCGAGGCGGGCGTCGCGCGCAACGCCAGGACGATGGCCGCCGCGGCCACCACCAAGACACAGGCGGTCGATCCGCAGACGATGCGCGCAAGACGGGTCATTCGGCCCGGCGACGCTACCAAGAGGTCGCTTTGCAGGGGCATTTCGCCTTCCTGCGCAACGGAACTTGCACTTTTGTCGCCGCCGGCAACGTGTGTCACTACGATGCGGCGGGGTGATCTGGATCCTCGTCGTCGTGGCCATCGCCGGGCTGGCCGTGATCGCGGGATTTGCGGCGGAACGTCGCTGCCTGCGCTCGGAACGGCGCCGGTTGCAGCAGACCGTCTCAGAGCTTCGTACGCAGCTGGCGGCCGACGCGGACTCCGAGCGTGCGCGCAGCGAGTTCATGGCAACCGCATCACATGAGCTGCGCAGCCCGCTGACCTCGATCAAGGGATTCGCCGAGCTGTTGATGAGCGGACCGTACGCCTCCTCGATCCCGCCCCGCCAACTCGAGTTCGTCGAGATCATCGGCCGCTCCGCCGATCGCCTCGTCCAGCTCGTCGACGAGCTGTTGGAAGTGGCGCGATTGAACTCCGATCAGATCGCGGTCGAGCCCCGCCCGGTCGACATCGGCGAGGCGATCCGTGAGACCGCAGAGCTGATGAGTGCGCGGATCGCCGGCAAGCACCAGCATCTCGGGATCTACGTCGCCCCCACGCTGCCGGCGGCGATGGCCGACGCCAACCGGATCCGCCAGGTGATCGGCAACCTCTTGACCAACGCGCATCTCTACACCCCGGAAGGGGGCCGGATCCACATCGGCGCCGAAGCCGATCGCGCCTGGGTCCGGATCGTCGTCGCGGACTCGGGCATCGGGATGACCGCCGAGGAGACCGAGCACGTCTTCGAGCGCTTCTATCGCGCCCCCGGTCGCACCGGTGGAGTGCCCGGTACCGGGCTCGGCCTGGCGATCGTCAAGTCGCTGGTCGACCTCCAGGGCGGAGAGGTCCTGGTCGCGAGCCGACCGGGACGTGGTTCCGCGTTCGAGGTGCGAATCCCGGCCGCGCCGGCGATCGCCGACACCTCAGGGGAGCTGCTCCGTGGCCGCCGCATCCTGATCGTCGAGGAGGACCCGGCGATCGCGGCGCTGATCGCCGACCAGCTGAGCTCGCTGGACGTCGAGACCGCCGTCGTCCACGACGCCGACTCGGCGCTCGACGCGCTCGCCGGCGAGCGCTTCGACGCGGTCACGAGCGACGTGCGGATCGGGACGTCTGACGGGATCGAGCTGATGCGCCTGATCCGCGCCGACCATGAGCTCCAATCGGTCCCGGCGGTGTTCGTGACCGTCGACGTCCAGCAGCCCGGGCTCGCGGGCGAGTGGACGGTGAGCAAGCCGATCGACGCCGACAAGCTGCGGGCCGCGCTGATCGCGGCGATCCGCTCGGGCCGGCCGCGGGTGCTGGCGATCGGGCGGCCCGAGGTCCAACGGCGCCTGGAGCCGGCGCTCGACGATCTCGGGATCGAGTACGAGTGGGAGACGACCGGCAGCGCCGCCGTGCGAGTCAGCGGCGAGCGTCGATTCGAGGTGGCGCTGGTCGACGTCGGGCTCAGAAACCCCGAGGCGGTGCTGCAGGCGCTGAAGCTTCGCGGGCGTCGTTTGCGCAGCGCTGTGATCCTGTTCAGCGATGGAGCGGCCCCCGTGTCAGCGGCACTCACCGATCAGGGCGTCGAGATCGTGCCGATCGATCGCGCCGCGGATGCGGTCCTCTCCACGCTCCGCGGGTCTCCGCGGCAGGAGGTGATCACCCGCGATGGAGTCTCCGGTGTCCGCTGAGCTGATCGCAGAGAACGAGCGGCTTCGCCGGCAGCTCGCCGCCGCGCAACGTGAGGCGGCCGACAGCGCACGCCAGCTCGAACGCTACGCCGCGGATCTGCGTGAGACGTTCAAGTCCGAGCGTGAGCGCACCCAGGAGCTGACGCGCTCCTACATGGCGACCGTCAGGGCGCTGTCCAACGCGGTCGAGGCACGGGACGCGTACACCGGCAGGCACGCCGAGCGGGTCACGCGGTTCGCGATCGAGATCGGCCGTGAGCTCGGCCTGGCTCGGCCGGACGCGCCCGAGATCGAGTTCGGCTTCCTGCTGCACGACGTCGGCAAGCTGGCCGTGCCGGACTCGATCCTGTTCAAGCCCGGGCCGCTGACCACCGAGGAGCGCGCGTTGATGTCACGCCACACGATCGTCGGAGCCGAGATCATGCGCGACATCGAGTTTCTCTCCGAGGCCTCGAAGGTCGTTCGCTCCCACCACGAGCACTGGGACGGGACCGGCTACCCAGACCGTCTGTCCGGCGAGCAGATCCCGCTGACCGCGAGGGTGTTCGCGGTCGCCGACGTGTTCGACGCGCTGACCACCAACCGCCCGTACCGAGCCGCGCTCAGCTTCGGGCAGGCACGCCGGATGATCAATGAGGAGTCGGGATCTCACTTCGATCCGCAGGTCGTGAAGGCGTTCGCGCGGATCGACGACGAGGTCCTGCGACGGATCGCCGACGAGGCCGGATGAGCGGCGATCTGCTCGTCGTCGACGACGATCCGTTCATCCGCCGGCTGGTCACGACGACGCTTGAGGACGTCTCCCGGTTCCGCCTGCTGGAGGCGCAGGACGGCGATCAGGCGCTGGCGCTGGCCGACCGCCACCGGCCCCAGATCGTGCTGCTCGACGTCAACATCCCCGGGATCGACGGGATCGAAGTGTGCCGGGCGCTCCGCGCGAACCCTCGCACCAGCGAGGCGACGATCGTGATGCTGACCGCTGCCCACGGCGACCAGGTCGAGGCGCAGGCCGAAGCCGCCGGCGCTGACCTGTTCTTGACCAAGCCGTTCAGTCCGTTGGAGCTGCTGCGGCTCGTCGACGGGCTCAGTGGCCAGGGCGGGGGCTGAACCGCCCGCGGCGAGCGCGAGCGGGCATCAGCCGATCTTGATCAACACGATCGTGTTGATCACGAACAGCAGCGCGAACACGATCGTCCAGCGGTTCAGGTTGCGCTCGACCAGCGAGCCGCCACCGACCGGACCCTGCCCGGTGCCGACCCCGAACGCGCCCGACAGGCCGGAGTCCTTCCCCGAGTGCATCAGGATCAGGAACACGAGCGCGACGCACAGGATCACCTGGACGAAATCGAGGAGAGTCGTCACGGCGCCGATGGTAGCCGGTCGTCGTCGACGTCCGCATCGGTGCTGGTGAGCGCGGCCGCGCCATCGCCGTCCGCCTCCGCGGCGCGGACGGCGTCCTGATGGGCGACCGCAGCGTCGAGCCGATCCAGGATCTGTACGGCCTCCGAGCGCAGCGTGCCGTCGACCGCCTCGTAGTCCTCATCAGACAGCTTGCCGGTCCGCATGTCCATCTCCGCGTCGCGAATCTCCTGGAGCTTGGAGTCACGCGCGGCCTCCAGCGCCCGGACGTCGTCGGAGGCGATCGCGGACGCGCGACGTGCCGACAGCAGCGGCCCGGTGATCGCGTACAGCGCGATCGCGACCACCACCAGCACGAGCAGGTACTGGAGCATCAGACGAGCTCCCGCTCCCGCGGCTGCTGCGCGGTGTCGAGCTGCGGTTGCCGCGCGGCGGCGCCGGGGCGCGGCGGGGTCAGGCGCCGCGGGCCACGGCGCATCCGGCCGGGCATCGGCCACAGCGCGATCAGACCGCCGAACGCGGCGATGATCGCGCCCAACCACAGCCAGGTGACCAGCGGCGAGACCTCGATCAGGAACTGCGAGCTCCACGGATGGGTGACGAAGCGTCGGTCGAGCGCGACGATGAACCGGTCACGCAGCGTGTAGATCGCGTTCAGATAGGGGGCCCGCCGGGCGGCGGGCAGTGAGCCGGCGGCCGCGATCGCCTTGGCGAACTTAGCGTTGCCCTCGGAGATCTGCTTGGCCAGCGGCTGCGTGTTGGGCTGGATCACGATCCAGATGTCACGCAGCAGGCCGGAATCGAGGCCGACGCGACTCTCCTGGCTGCCGTTGAAGAACCGGCCGATCGGCTGCGGAGAGGTCTGCGACGGGTACAGGCCCGCCGTCGTGTGCACGGTCGTGACGCGCGAGGCCCCTCGGTAGACCGCGATCACGGCGCCGAAGGTGAGCTTCTGCGAGGACGCGGACGAGGTCGGTCGCAGGTACTTGAACGTGTACCCGTCGACGTGGACGCTGTGGCCCGGGGTCAGGTCGGCCCGGCGGGCATGCTGGAAGGAGGTCGAGGCGGCGATCCCGATCAGCGCGACCGCGACCCCCAGGTGCACGATGTAGCCGCCGTAACGGCGGCGGTTGCGCCGCACCAGCCGCGTCAGCGCCAGCGGCGGCGGCTCGGACGCCATCTTCGAACGCGCACGGGTCCCCCGGAAGAACTCCTGCACGATCGTGGCGATCACGAACGCGCCGAACACGAACATCGTCATCGCCAGCAGGTGCGCGGTGACGCCGCCGGCGACCAGCAGCACGACCAGCGTCACCAACCCGACCGCGACCGGGAAGGCGAAGTTGCGCCGCAGCTTGGGCCACGTGACCCGCCGCCACGGGATGATCGGCCCGATCCCCGACAGGGCGACGACGGCCAGCGCCAGCGGCACCACATAGGGCCTGAACGCGGGCGGCCCGACCGAGATCTCGGTGCCGGTGATCGCCTCCGAGATCAGCGGGAAGAACGTCACCCAGGCGATCACGAGCGCGAGCGCCACCAGCAGGATGTTCTGGGCCAGGAACATCGACTCGCGGCAGAACAGCGAGTCGAGGTGGGCCTCGG
>Ga0302325_10013839_pt1 | contig 17188 bp, 12 predicted proteins | sample Palsa_T0_2_FD_201948 | JGI IMG/M metagenome (GOLD analysis project Ga0302325, IMG submission 201948) | Peat permafrost microbial communities from Stordalen Mire near Abisko, Sweden - Palsa_T0_2 | ecosystem: Environmental > Terrestrial > Soil > Palsa > Peat permafrost | place: Sweden: Abisko... | reverse complement strand
CAGGCCTTCCTCGCTCAAACCGCCCACGGCCTCACGCAGCTCACGGTGCGCTTCATCGAGTGCCGCGAGCGCCTGCCGCCAGGCTGCCTCACCGTTTCCGTCCAGTGCCGGCCAATCCTCGCCGGGCGTCAGATCCCGCGCCTCGCCACTAAGCCTCCGGCGAACTTCAACCAGCCAAACCCGCACATGCAGCACTATTTCCCAGATGCTGTGCGCGTTCGGAATCGGCCGTGCGATGGCCTTCTCGGCCGTAACGCCTTCCAGCGTCACCCGCAGCGCCGGGCCATGCCACGCTTCCCCGCGGTGAGCGCGCTCCAGCTCGTTCTGGATACGCACGACTATGTTCATATTTGTTGTAACTCCTATCGGCGATTTGCTCTGGCAGCGCGGCCGAGGATGAGTGTGCTACGTTCCTCTTATCCGGCAGCCACGCGTTCATCATAGTGCAACGGATGCCCGTCTACTGTTTGAGGTGGCCGGTTCGCCTATCCGGGCATGCCGATTTCGCTTATATCAAAAGGGGCTACAAAACGGAAGGAGGCTGTTCGTGTCTCATCGCATCGCGCTAGTCAGCGCTTTGGCCGTGTTGGCGAGCTGCGGATCCCTTAGCGCTCAGAGTGTGGTCATGACGGGCTCGCTCACCGGACGGGCCACGGACCAAAGCGGCGCGGTGGCGCCGGGAGCGTCGGTTGTCGCGCAGAACCTCGCAACCGGCGTGAAACAATCCGCCGAGACAAATTATTCCGGACTTTACCGTTTTCCCACTCTTACGCCGGGCGCCTATTCCATCAGCGCGAGTCTCAAAGGTTTTCGCGATGTTCAGGTCCTGGTTCAGGTGCAGGTAGGAAACACTACGTTGCAGGACATCCAGCTGCAGGTCGGAGCCGGCAAGGATACGGTGAAGGTAAGCGCGACGGCGCCGTTGTTACGTCCGGCGGAATCCTCCCAGAGCACGGTGATGGACCGGTCGTTAATCGAGGAGTTACCGCTCAATGGGCGTCGTTACACCGACTTTACGCTGCTAACGCCGAACACCAATCCCGACGGCGACACCGGTCTCGTAAGCATTGCCGGACAACAAGGCGGAGAGGACTCGGGATACGCCAATGGAAATGGCTCCAATGTCTTCACCGTGGACGGGACCAATGCGACCAGCAACTATTTCGCCGACATTCTGGGGCGCTATCGCATTCCATACCTCTACGGAGAGAACGCGATCCAGGAGTTTCAAGTAGCCATCAGCCCGTACTCGGCAATCTACGGCGGTGGATCAAGCTTTATCAACGCGGTGACCCAGTCAGGAAGCAACGGGTTCCATGGCAGTGTCTTCTATTACAATCGGAACTCCGCCACCGGAGCCAACGATGCGCTCTCCAATGCCAGTGGCTATCCCAAACAACCGGACGCCTTGCGGCAATTCGGCGCCGGGGTGGGAGGGCCGATCCAGCGGAACCGTCTCTGGTTCTTCGTGGATTATGAGCAGCAACTGGAGAACGATCCGATTTCCGTCATTAACCCGGCATTGGCGGCGGCGCAGGCGAACCTGCCTACGTACTTTGGAATTCCAGCCGGGACTCAACTGCCCGCGCCCAATGCGCCCTACCCGGTGCCCGGAAACGATAGCGCGCCTGACCCGGCCAATCCGGTGTACCTCCAGCAAGTATCGAACGCTCTGAACGCACTGAGCTCCAATCTTGGAATCCAACCGAGAAAGAAAAACGATGCGGTTGTGACGTCCCGGCTCGACTACCAGGCCAGTTCCCGCGATAGCCTGTTCCTGAGCTTCAATTTGAATCGGTTTAATTCGCCCGGAGGAGTCATCACTGTCAGTCCGGTGGCTGTGTATGGGACGCAAACGCTGGCCAACGACTATGTGCACGACTTCCAAATCAGCCTGGGATGGACGCACACGTTCTCCTCCAGACTGCTGAACGAATTCCACGCCGGCACCTCGGACGATAACCAGATCGCGACACCGACCGGCCGCGCGCCAAACATTCCCACAATAATTCTAGATAGCCCCGCCTCTTTCACTCTTGGCAACGCCCCATTTTCTGTCGGAAAGGTCTTTGAGAGACAGTATTCCGTGGCGGACCGCGTCGACTACGTGATCGGCCGGCACACGCTGCAGTTCGGATTCGATTACAGCCGCGCCTGGGATGCGGACACAAATTTCGGCGGCGCCGATCCGAATGCCGACGTGCAGTTCGGCTCGTTCCTGGGCAGCTACGAATTTTCGAATTTGGAAAGTTTTGCGCTCGGCGAATACAACCTCTTCAGTCAGTCTTCGGGAAACCCAACCTTTTCTTTTGCGGTGCCGTACTACGGATTCTATGTGCAGGATTCGTTCCGCGTTTTCCCGAAGCTGACGCTGGAATTTGGATTGCGCGAGGACTTCCAGGTTTACCCGCAGCCGGCGGAGAATCCCGCGTTCCCGCTCACCGGACAGTATCCGAATCAGTTTCTTCGCCTGGCGCCGCGTTTTGGATTCGCCTGGCAACCCGCGCCGAAGACGGTAGTGCGCGGAGGATTAGGGCAGTTTTATGACAGCATGAATGGTCTGAACTACCGGAACGCGGTGGTGTCGAACGGACTGGCGTCACAGCAGTCTTCGGTGAGCTCCACGTACAACCCGACTTTGCCGCCGAACCAACAGGTCCCAACGTTTCCGAGTATCATCCCAGGCGGTTCCTCGCTGTTCCAGGCGTCACCGGACATTTCCCTCGTCTCTCCGCAGTTTCGGGCGCCCCATCTATTGCAGGCTAGTTTGCAGATTGAACGAGAGATTTCCGAGAACACAAGCGTGAGTATCGGCGGCATCTGGAATCACGCACTGCATCTGCTTTCGGGCAGCGCCTACGACTTGAACCTGAATCCATTGCAAGGCACGACGACCTACATCGTGTGTCCTTCGGGAACGACCACGGCGCCCTGCACGGGCCCGACAATCACTCTTCCGAACATGGACAATGGCCTGCTGACCGAGGGCCGCATCAACCCCAACTTCGGCGAGATCAACGAACTCATCAGCCCCGGGCAAAGCTATTACAAGTCCATCTTCGTGCAATTGAAGCATCGCTTGTCGCACGGCCTTTCCTTGCAGTTTTCCTACACGCTCGCCAAGAGCACCATGCTGGATGGGATGGACTTCAACAATCAGTTCGATTTCAGCAATACGCAAGGCCCTTCGCTGCTCGACCAGCGGCATCGAATCAGCCTGGCCGCCGTCTACCAGCCCCGGTTGGAAAGGCTGGCGGGTTCCCGAACCGGCCGGGCTTTACTCTCGGGCTGGAGGCTCAGCAGCGTCATGGAGTTCTCTTCCGGCCGCCCGTACGCGGGTTTGTTGAGTCCGGCGTGCACCAGTTCGAATCTGTCATTCAGCAATTGCGGCCTCATTGTCAACGGAACCCTTACCGGCAACGATAACTTGAACGACACCGCGTTCAACGAAGATACCGCGAACACCGCGGCCGGCATCAACGGCGCCGGCCCTACGCCGGGAATCGGCCTGAATTCTTTCCACGGCCCGTGGTTGGAGAGGGTGGACGTTGCGCTGGCCCGTACATTTTCGATCAGGGAAGGCAAGGAATTGCAGTTGCAGGTGCAAGCGTTCAATTTGTTCAACCACGCCAACTATTACGTGCAGAACGGCGACGGGATCAACCAGCTGCAATACAACCCGATCGGAACCAACTGCGGCGACGGGGCCAGCTTAAACCAGACTTGTTATCTGGCGCCAAACTCGGGAGCGGGCAATTTCGGGTCGCTGCAGGAAATTAGTCCCAACGGTCTTCCCCGTGTTTTTCAGTTCTCCGCTCGATTTTCGTTCTAGATTCCCCAGCCGGTCGGGATCGCGAACCAGGCGATTGATCCGCATTCGGCCGACCTAACCAACTAGCTTCTGTGGCTCATCGACATCTCGGAGAGCAAAATCCGGTGGATTGCACTCCGTCTTACTACTATGAAAGCATATTCCCCGCGGCTTCTCCCATTGGCGCTCGTCTGCTTCTCATTTCTCGCGGCCCAGTCCGTCGATGATACCCAACTTAAGCAAGTCATAATCTTCGGCCGCCATAGTGTGCGAGCTCCCGTCGCGCCCAACGTTTACCTCAACCAGTTCTCCGAGCAAAGCTTTCCAAACTTCGGCGTGAACGCCGGCATTCTTACGCCCAACGGTGAGAAGCTCGAGACTATTCTCGGAGGCTACTACCGCCAATGGCTCACCGAGGAGGGACTGCTGACCGGCAATGACACTGCCGACGCCAACTTCGTCTATTTCCATGCCAACGCGATCCAGCGTACCGTTGACACCGCGCAACACTTTTGGGCCGGCTTTCTCCCGGCGGCCCCTATCAACGTTCAATACCTGACCCCTTCGACCGCCAGCGACCCTCTGTTCGATCCGGTCGGCGCGGGTGTCGCGGAACTCGATTCACAGATGGCGATCGCTTCTGTTATGGGGCGTCTCGGCGGTGATCCGCAGTCGCTCGCCTCGGCCTACGCCCCCGAGTTCGCCCTCACGCGCTCGGTTTTGCTCGGCTATCCCGCTGGCCAGACCGCACCGCCGCCGACGCCGGCAAATGTGACCGACGCCACCGACTTCACGGCCAATCCCATCGTCGTCGCGCCTGGAACGAACGGCGCGCCGGTCTCGCTCGGAGGGCTCAGCACCGTCAGCAATACCGTCGATCCCTTCACCATGGAGTACGCGGATGGGTTGCCGGTGGGCTGGGGCCAATTGACCGCCAGCGGTGTAAGCCAAGCTTCACGCATTTCCAATCTGGTCCTCGATCTGGAGTTCCGCACGCCGTATTTGAGCAGGGTGCAGAGTTCCAACGTGGCCTCGCACATCGTTCGATCCATGGTGCAATCAGCCACCGGCAAAGCGATGACGGGCACGCTAGGAAGTCCATCCACCAAGATCGTCGTCTTGATCGCCTCGGACGTCAATGTCTGTGGATTTGCGGGACTGTTGCGTATCGACTGGCTTCTGCCGGGATATCAGGCCGACTTCTGCGGTCCGGGCGGCGCCTTGGTGTTCCAGCTCCGCCAGTCGCAAAGCACCGGCGAGTATATCGTCCGTGCATCGTACATCGCGCAGACACTGGACCAGTTGCGCAATCAAACACCGCTGACGCTCGACGCGCCGCCGGCGATCGCCCAGGTGTCCATCCCTGGCTGTAGTGTCGGCAATGCGACGTTCGACTGCCCTCTCGGGAAATTCGTGGGGATCGCGAACCAGGCGATCGATCCGCACTCCGCCGATTTTAGTGAACTAACTCTTCCGTGAGAACAAAGTCGAGTGTGCGGCACTCCGCTTCGGCGAAACATGAAGATTCATTCCCTCCGGGCCGTCGCTCTCGCTCTTTTGTGCGGTCCATTCCTTGCGGCGCAGCCCGCCGATGATACGCAACTGAAGCAAATGATCATTTTCGGGCGTCATGGCGTGCGAACTCCCGTATTGCCCAACAGCGCTCTCGACGCTTTCTCCGCGCTGCCGTTCCCGACATTTCCTCCGGCCAGCCCCTCGAGTGCTCCCTTGGGTCTGAGTGTCCTGACGCCCAGCGGCGCCGTGGATGAGACACTCCTCGGCGGCTATTTCCGTCTTTGGCTCACCCAGGAGGGACTGCTGACCGGCAACGACTCGGCCGACGCCGCCTTTGTATATTTCCGGGCCAACGATATTCCGCTGATCGCCGACACCGCGCAAGCCTTCGCGTCCGGCCTGCTCCCGGCGGCCAACGTGACCATCAATTCCTACACTGCGCCGGCCAGCGACCCGCTGTTCAATCCGGTGGACGCGGGCGTCGCGGAGCTCGATTACGGCATGACCGTCGCGGCTGTGAATGGACGTATCGGCGGCAATCCACAGTCTTTGGTCTCCGCCTACGCACCCGAGCTCGCCCTTACGCGCTCGGTTTTGTTTAACTATCCCGCCGGCACGACTCCGGTTCCGGCAGCCCCGGCAGGCGCCATCGACGTCACCGCTCTTCCCGTCGTCGTTGCGGCCGGAAATTCCAATGTGCCCGTGAACCTGGGAGGCTTGGCGCTCTTGATTGGCGCCATCGATCCTTTCATCATGGAGTATGCGGACGGACTGCCGAACGCAGAGGTCGGTTGGGGCCAGTTGACCGCCCCTGGCATCACCCAGATTTACCGCTTGTACGATCTGCTGCTCGATTTGGAATTCCGCACGCCCTATCTGGCCCAGGTACAGAGCTCTAATGTGGCCTCGCACATTGTACGCTCCCTGGTTCAGGCAGCCACCGGCAATCCGATGGGAGGAGCGCTGGCAACTCCGTCGACCAAAGTGACCGCACTCATCGCCGCGAACACCAATATCACCGGACTCGCCGGCTTGCTCCGTCTGGACTGGCTCTTGCCGAGTTATTCGCGCGATGTCAGTGTTCTGAGCGGCGCGCTGGTGTTCGAGCTTCGGCAATCGCAGAGCACTGGGGAGTACATCGTCCGAACCTCTTACGTCGCGCAGACCATGGACCAGCTTCGGAACCAAACCCCTCTGACGCTGGAGGCGCCACCAGCCATTGCGCCTGTGTTCGTCCCCGGCTGTAGTGAAGGTAATGCTACCTTCGACTGCCCTCTCGGCAAATTCGTGCGCGTCGTAACCCAGGCGATTGATCCACATTCCGCCGACCTCGTGAACTAAACCCGCTTCAATCCAAAGGAGTCTCCCAATGACTAGAATGATTCGCGAGCGGCTGCCGCTGCGAGTGACCGGCTTGACGTTCGCTTTGATGATCTTAGGCGCGCCCGCCAACGCGCAGACTCCGACCCAGCCCCAGCAAGTGCCGAACATGGGCCAACAGATTACGCCACTGGCGCCTCAAGGCTCCCAATTCCAAGGTCTCAACCCAGGCCTGGCCCCGCCCGCCCAAAACTGGCTAGCGTCCCAAGCGGTTTCGAGCGTGGTGAGTCCGGATCACAATACCTTATTGGTGATTACCAGCGGTTACAATCGCTTCTTCATCAGCGACGTCCAGCCCCCGACGGGGGCCCAGGCTTGGTACCCGCCCGACTCCAACGAGTACGTGTTCATCTACGACATTTCGAACCCCATGCCGGTCCAGAAGCAGGTAGTGCAGATGCCGTTTACCTACAGCGGGATTGTCTTCGATCCCTCTGGTTCGGCCTTTTATGCGGGAGGCTGCGCCTCGGACACCGTCTTGATCGTTAACTCCACCAACGGGACCTGGCCGACAAAACCGACTGGGGCGCTTCCCTTGGGCCACACACTGGGCCTTGGCCTGAACATCGTCCCCAACGGTGCAACCGCGGTAAACAGCTCGGTTGGCGTGTATCCCTGCGCCGCCGGCGTGGCCGTTTCGGGCGACGGCCAGACGCTGGTGGTGGCGAATTACTACAACGACTCGATCGCGGTGTTCACCCGCAGCCTCAACAGCAACTGGAAGATGGTACCGGGACCCGACCCGTCTATCCCCGGCCTCGACCTGCGACCCGGTAAGAGCGATCCCTCGAAGGTGGGCACGCCGGGCGGCGAATATCCATATTGGGTGGTCGTAAAAGGCAACGGATCCAGCGCGACGGCGTACGTGTCCAGCGTTCGCGATCGCGAAATCGACGTCGTGAGCCTGGGCGGGACGCCGCAGGTAACGGCGCGTATCCCCGTGACGGGTCAGCCCAACAAGATGACGCTCAACGCGGCCCAAACGCTGCTGTACGTCGCCGATGATCAGTCGGATACGGTTGAGGTGATCGACACCACGAAGAACGCGATACTCGAAAGCATTCCGGTCGTCGCGCCGCTACTGCCTCCGTCGCTGACCCCGCAGCCTCCCTCGCTCGAGCAGCATGGCTATAAGGGCGCCAATCCCAACAGCGTGGCCCTCTCGCCGGATGAGACGCAGCTCTACGTGACCGATGGCAATCTCAATTGCATTTCGGTGATCGCGCTGAGCGGAACCAATACCAACGACCATGTGATCGGTCTCATTCCCACCGGTTGGTATCCGAATTCAGTCAGCTTCAGCGGCGATGGCAATACGGTGTACGTGATCAACGGAAAATCGCCGACCGGCCCGAATGGCAACTGGTGCTATGGCGGCTACGGACCTCCTGGAGAGCCAACCTGTTACCCGTCGAATGAATATAATCCGCAGTTGGTCAAGGCCGGCTTACAGACTTTCCCGCGCCCCAGCACGGCGCAGCTCGGTACTCTGACCCAGCAGGTAGCCGTGAACGACCGGTTCTCCTACATCGAAAGCGACAGCGACAAGGCTGTAATGGCGGCGGTGCGCCAGGGTATACAGCACGTCATCTTTATCCTCAAGGAAAACCGCACATACGACCAGATTCTAGGCGACCTGCCCATCGGCAATGGCGATCCTAGTTTGACTCTGTTTGGTCAGGCCGTCACGCCGAATCTGCACAAGCTTGCTCAGACCTTCGTCACGCTGGACAACTTCTACTGCACCGCCGAAGTCAGCGTCGACGGCTGGCTGTGGAGCAACTCGGCGCAAGCCCCCGACGTAGTGCAGAAGGAATGGCCCGTGGTCTACGGTTACCGCGCCATGACCGTCGAATCCGAGGGCTCGAATCGCAATGTGAACGTCGGGATTCCGCCGGTTTCAACCGGCAGCCCGCAGGGGGATGTCGCCGCACGCCAGGCTGCCGATCCCTTCACCTCCAGCGATCCGGATGTGTTGCCAGGCCACACCGATCTGTTTGCTCCGGATGGTCCGAACAATGCACGGAATACGGGCCATATGTGGGATTCCGCTTTGGCGGCGAAGCTCTCGGTTCGCAACTATGGTTTCTTCATCGACGGGACCCTCTACTCAACCACCAACCCATCCATTCCTGTGCTGCGCAACCCATTCTCCACCGGCACGATCGTAGCCCATCCCACGAACGTCGCCCTTAGTCCGTTCACCGATCCGTATTTCCGCGGCTTCGACAACTCGCTTCCGGATTTTTGGCGTTACTCGGAGTGGGCGCGAGACTTCGATGCCAACGAACGGCTGGCCAGGCCCTCGGTAGGTCCACCGGTAATCCCCACGGGGCTTGCTTCGTTGACCCTGGTTCGCTTCATGCACGATCACACCGGCAATTTCGACGTCGCCATTGACGGCGTGAATACGCCCGAGTTGATGGTGGCCGACAACGACTACGCGGTCGGCTTGCTGATCCAGAAAATCTCCACCAGCAAGTACGCCAACAACACATTGATCTTTGTAGTGGAAGACGACGCGCAGGATGGCGGCGACCACGTCGATTCGCACCGCAGTACGGCGTATGTTGTGGGCGCCTACGTGAAGCAAGGGGCGCTCGTCTCCACCCAGTACAACACCATCGATTTCGTCCGCACGATGGAAGAGGTGCTGGGCCTGCCGCCGATGAACCTAAACGACGCGCTGGGCCGTCCCATGACCGACATTTTCAACACCACGCCGAGCGCGTGGAGCTTTACGGCCGCTCCCTCACCGCTGCTCTACCGGACTCAGCTGCCGATCACGCCTAAGAGCCCAGTAGGCTTGAACATCCCAAAGCCGACGCACGACGCGAAGTACTGGGCGCGGGTCACCAAGGGAATGGACTTCACGGATGCGGATCTTGTGGATGCTGACGATTACAACCAGATCCTCTGGAAGGGCTTGATGGGCAACCAGCCTTATCCGACTGCGCCGACCGGACTGGACCTGCGCCAGAACCGCGAGGAGCTCCTAGCGCGGTACCGGCGATCGCTGAAGCAAAAAGCGGCGCCTGAACCGAAAGAGGCCGCGCAATGAGGCCGATGAGCTTGTCCGCGATGTTGTTCCTGGCCGTAGCTGGCGCGGCCGGGCAGTCCTACAATTTTGACAACAGCGGCAACGCAACATTGACGGGACAATATTTCGTGCGCGAGGTAGTGCTCCTGAATCTGAGCGCGCAAGGCGGCATCGGACAAGCGCTCAGCGTAATCGGAATCGCCACCTTCGACGGCGCTGGAAACTATAACTTCAGCGGTCAGCTCAGCAATTCGACGTCGACAACGGCAAGCAGCGCATCATACAGCGGGACCTATGCGGTAGCGGCCAACGGTTTTCTGCGGATCGCCAGTTTCGCGCTCGCAGGCGCGTTCCCTTCAAACACTGCTACCTTCGCCTACGGTGGCGTCGGGGCCGTGGGACCGTCGGCGTTTACCGCCAGCGCGACGGAGAGCTCCAGTCCAGTGTTCGATGTGATCGTGGGCATTCCCGTCGGTTCCAGCGTCAGTAACGCGAGCCTGCAGGGCGCCTACAACGCCGTCTATCTCAATTTCCCGCAAGCGGCGATAGGCCAAACCCGGCAGGCGTACATGCCGCTCGTAGCCGATGGGGCCGGCGGGTTCGGAGCGGTAACGGCCACGGGCAGTGCGACCGACAACGCCAGCCTGACCACGCAGGCCATCCCGAGCGTTACCTACTCACTCACGGGCGCCGCGGGAGTCATCAATTTCGGCGCGGCGGCGGCCGACCAATTAATCGGGGGCATGCAGGCGTTCTTTGTATCGCCGGATGGCGCCCTGCTGGTGGGTGGATCGGCCAACGGGTACGATTTGCTTCTGGCCTCGCCGGCTACTTCATCCGCCTCAGATACTACCTTCCAGGGCCTCTACTATCTGGGCGGACTGGAGGCCGACAACTCGGTGTGGGCCAGCCAGGCCGAGAGCCTGCCGGATGCTTTCTACGGTTCCATGAATGCGAACGGCCAAGGCAACTATACCAGCCACCTGCGGCTCAACTCGAATGGATACTCGGTTGAAGATTTGACTTCCGGCTGGCAGCCCAGCGTGCAGAGTAACGGCAGCTTCACACCGGGAGACGGCGATCAATATTGGCTAGGCGGGAATGGAAAGGTGGTGCTGGCGCTGGGCCAAGGGAATTTCTATTCCATCATCGCCGGCTTGCTGGCAGTCAACTACACCACCCTTTATCCGAAGACCGATGTTTTCCTGAACCCACTCGGGATCGTGAATGCGGCCAGTTTTGCGCCTCCCACGAATCCGGTGGCGCCGCAGGAGATGGTCACGGTGTTCGGGTCGAACATGTCGAACGGGACGGCCCAAGCGTCCACATTCCCGTTGCCCACGAATCTGTCGAACACACGGGTGCTGGTAAACGGCGTGGCCGCCCCTCTGCTGGCGGTAAGCCCGACGCAAGTCACAATGCTGGTGCCGAGCATTGCGACCCCGGATTTCACGGCTTATGCGGCCTTCGAGGTCCAGAATCTTGGTGTTACCTGCCCTAGCGCCGCAGCTTCCCCTGGCTCTCAATGCCCAACATCGAAACTGGTGACCATGTACACGAACTACACGGCGCCGGGCGTCTTCTCCCTCGCACAGGATGGATTCGGGCCGGCGGCCGCGGAAAACGTCCAATTCCAGGTGATCGGCGCCAACAACCCCGCGGAACCGGGAGGCATTTCGCTGCTCTTCCTCACCGGCATGGGCACGGTTACCCCGGCGCTCGCCGACGGAGTGCCGTCGTCGCCCACGGGCGTGCCCAACAACGTTTTGGACATCTACAACGAAAGTGGTCTGTACGTGTACGTCGACGGCGTTGTATCGCCCAAGATCCAGTTTGCCGGCGTGGTTCCCGGGTACGCCGCGGGACTATACCAGATCGACGCCCAGATCCCATCCGGCGTCTCCAACGGAGACGATTACCTAGACATCCTCACGCCCAACGCCGAAGCCGAGCAAGTGACACTGAACATCGCAGGCGCGTCCGGTGCCGCGGCGGCGGTGCGCGGAAGAGCCATTGAGAAGGTGCTCGGCAGAGGACGGCGATCTGGGCGTCGGGCAGCGGCGATCCCGCGGGGAACGACGCCGGTTCCACGTTAATTGACCGCCGCCGTTGCGATCGGCGACCTGATAAAATCGGACGCACTATGGAACCACGGTCCAGAGAGCGTCACAGCGGCGGGATTTCGCGCCGAAACCTGATTGTCGGGCTGCCTGCCTTAGGGATGGCCGGCAGGCTTATCGCGCAATCGGGCAAGCCGTCCATCCCCGTTCGCGCGCTCAACCACATGACGCTGACGGTTACCGACGTTAAACGATCCGTCGAATTTTACCAGGGCCTCTTCGGGATGCCGATCCAGTCTCGCCAGGGATCCTTGGTCGCTCTGCGCATCGGGGCGGGACCTCAGTTCGTGGCTTTGAACACCGGCGGCCCGAATGCCACCCCCGGCATCAATCACTTTTGCTTGACGACGGAGAATTTCAACGTGGATCGTATCAAGAAGATCCTGGATGACCACGGCGTAGCCGAAGCCGATGCTGGCGCCGGACGTGGCGCTTTGAAGTTCCGTGTGCGCATGCGCGGCGAAAAAGACGGCGGCGCCAAGGAAGGCACGTCCGAATTTTACGTCGGCGATCCCGACGGCATTACGGTCCAGATCCAAGATACGTCGTACTGCGGCGGCGCAGGGTTGTTGGGCCAACTGTGCCCGGCGCCCGAGCCGTCGCCAACGAAAGGGCTGATGGCGCTTCGCGACTTGAGCCACTTCACGCTCTTCGTTTCTGACCAGCAACGCTCCATGGCGTTCTATCAGGACATATTCGCGATGCCCATTCAGGCTCACCAAGGTCCAACGCCGCTGCTCGCGGTTGGATCCGACCGCCAGTTCCTCACGATCGTGGGCTTCGGCGGCCGCGCCGGCGCGCCCGCGCCCGACATCAACCATGTGAGTTTTCGGATGGAGGGGTTCGATCCCGACCAGGTCCTCAAGAAGCTCGCGGACTTCGGCGTAAAACCCCGCGGCGACGCTCGCGGGAAGCCTGGCCCGCTGGTGTCTTACGTCACCATGCGTGGCCCGGAGCGCGGCGGCGCCAAGGAAGGAACGCCCGAGCTTTACTTCACTGACCCGGACGGCATCCTGCTCCAGATTCAGGACGTCAGCTATTGCGGCGGCGCGGGTCGCATGGGAGAAGTTTGTCCGTAGCCGCCAGTACTTGATCCACGGTGATCTGATCCAGGTTGCCCGCGACTACTTCGACGCACTCGCCGCGAGGCGCCCACACCGCCGGATCGGTGGGTCCAAAGATCGCTACCACTGGAGTCCCAACTGCCGCGGCGAGATGCGTGATGCCGGAATCGTTGCCGATGTACAGACGCGCGGTCGCGAGCCAGCAGGCCAGATCCCACAAGCTCTCGATTCGCACCGCATGATCCAGCGCTTCTTCCGGTCCCGCGGACCATTGCACGGGGAACGATAGGCGCAGCGCCAGGTCGCGAAAGCGGTCGAGCGGCCAGTTCTTCCGGCGGCTGCCCGAAAACGGATGGATCACCGCGAAGTCGCCGCGCGGGGCAGGCGGAAGAGGGATTCGCGGAACCGCCCGTGCGCTGCATCCTGCCTGCTTCAGGAAAAAATCCGCGCAGTGAATGCGTTCTCCGGCCGGAGGCAGCGCGTCCAGAAATTGGAATGGCAGCTCGAATTTCTCCACCTGCTCGCGAAACCCCGGGCGATTCGAGCCGTACCACGAAACGATGGAATCGAAGGACCGCAAGCGTTCGAGCAAACCCGGCAGCGGAATTGTGTCCGGCAGGCCCAGCAAATCGAGGCCGGTGGATGCGATCGACCGCACGCAATCGGCGAAACGAATCAGCGGCGCCACCTCGGACCGAACCCAAACTTCGGTGAAGTCCGTTCGCAAGCACTCCATGGCGGGTAGTGATAGGAGGCAATCGCCAATGCCGCCGGGCCGAATCAATAGCCGACGCAAGCAAGCCTATTTCACGCTTCGGCTGGTTTCGAACAGCGCGCCGCCCATGTCTTGAATGCTGAGATGAATCGCTTTTGCCGCTTCGAGATCCTGATTCTTGACGTCGAAGCGCGCCGCCACCATTCGATCTACGGAACCGTGCGGAGGAATCGTGTCCTTGATGCTCAAGGAATCGTTGTACTGGTCGCCGAGGAATCGATTGAACTGGAACAATTGCTTCAGATCGCCTCTCGAAACATTGGCGCCTTGCACCGAGCTTCCATTCGGTTTGTCCAGCGTCACATCCACTTCGCGAACGACGAAGGGCACGTCGGAAATATTCTCCACCCGGAAGTCGAGCACTGCGATGCTGTCGTCGTCGCTGAGGGTGCCGGTTCGGATCTTGATTATCTTGCCTTTGAGCTCGAGATGAGCGCCCTTAGTGGAGGAGAGAATGACGACCACCGCCACCAGCACCGCCAAAATGCCGACGCCGAAGAAAATCAGGAACTGCTTGCTCAGCCCGAACAATGTGATTTAGTCTCCCAACAGCTTGCCGTATCCCTGCAAACTGCTGACGTTGTCGCAGACGGCTTTGAATCCGGCGGTGATGGGGATGGCAAGCAGCAGGCCGATACCGCCCCATATCGTGCCCCAAAACATCAGCGCCACCGTGACCACCAACGGGTTCAGGTGTACGCGCGCCCCCACCAGTTTCGGATAGAGCAGATTGATGCCGATGAGATGAAGAATAGCGATCACCACCGCGATCATCACGTAGATGGCGGGTTCGTCGTATCGGATCAACCCGGCAGCCAGGGGCGGAAAGACGGCGAGCGGCAATCCGACATAGGGCACCAGGCTGAGGAATCCGCTGAGCGGGCCGATCAACGGCCAATACGGTAAATGGATGCTGAAGAAGAACAAACAACTTAACACGGAAAGCAGAAGTCCGAGCAAGAAATTTCCGATCATGTAGGCGCGCACGATGCCGGCCACTCCCTCCCAGCTCTTCCCCACGATCTGCCGCCCGGGGCCATGGAACAAATACAGAAAACTGCGTCGCAGGTGGTCGCGCCAGCTCAGCATGAAATACACCAGGAACGGAACGAAACTGGCCATCAGGAGCACGTCATAGAACGATCGGATGTAGCCATAAACGTAGGTCAGCAGCGGCGTCGGCTCCGGATGGATCCTCACTTCCTGAATCACCGGCGGCAGCAGCGGTTCCGGTTGCGTGCCGGTCTTGGCGGTCCGCCGACGCTTGCCCGTTTCAGCGGGCGCCGTACCGGCGGGAGGTGGGACTTCCTGAAATCGTTTGGGTATCAAAAAGTCATAGGTCCGCTTTCCGAATTGATCCGCGCGCGTCGCTACGGAATCCACCATGTTGTTCATGCGCTGGCTATAGTCGGGAAGCTCTTCGACGAACCCGGAGAATTGCGTATACAAGCCGAGCCCGATTAGATACAGCGTCAAGAGCGCAATAGTGCACACTACGAAGCTAGCTACCGCGCGAGGCAGCCGCAATCGTACGAACGCGGTCACGATCGGGTCCAGCAGGAATGCGATGATCACCGCGATTACCACCGTGATGAAAAACACGCGGCCGAAGTACAGCAACGCCACGCTTGCGGCCAGCGCCAGGATGCCAATGCCGGTTTGCGCCGGCTTGCTGGCGGGTAAGGTTGGTGTAAGTGTCGACATCTCGGCCCAGGCTCTGCTTCTATGATGAAATGAAACAGTAAGCGGCGGCAAACTCGCCTCTTGGAGACTTTCAGGAAATTTGACGAACACGGGCAGAATCATGGCTCTCGATTTGGGCAAGCGGCGCATCGGTTTGGCGCTGAGCGACCCCTTGGGTTTCACCGCCCAAGGGATCGAAACTCTCGAGCGCACCAGGATTCGTGACGATATCGAGCGCCTGGGCGATCTGGCGTCGAAGAACGAGGTGACGCTGATCCTGATCGGAAACCCTTTGCACATGAGCGGCCGCGAGGGACGCCAGACGGAGCATGCTCGCGAATTCGGCGCCCGGCTGCAGGCCGCAACCGGCCTCGCGGTCCAGTTCTGGGATGAGCGTCTCACTACCGTTGAAGCGCAACGGGTTTTGCGCCAGAGCGGTATTAGCATCGAAAAGCGCGCCAGGGCAGTGGACCGGCTGGCGGCGGTGATCCTGCTCGAAAGCTATCTCGACTCCCTGCGACCATGACTCATCACCGCGCTCGATCCGGAGGCGTTGTTCTTCGCCTGGTTGTCTTAATCGTGCTGGTGGGGACGGGCGTAGTGCTGCTGCTCGCGTCCACACTAGCGATGGCTTATCAGGGATTTCCCGCTCCTGTAATTCTCGACTTCCCCAAAGGCACCAGCACCTCCGCCATGGCCGCGGAACTGGCCGAATCGGGCGTCATCCGCTACCCTTGGCAGTTCGTGCTGGCGCGTATGCTGCATCCCGTAGCGAGGCTCGAAGCCGGCGAATACCAGTTCACGCACTCCGACACTACCTGGAATGTGTTCAAGCGGATTGAGCGCGGCGACGTGTTCTTCTACGAACTCACGGTTCCCGAGGGAAGCAGCATGTTCGACATCGCGGGTATCCTCAAGCAGTTCGACTTCCTCAGTCCCGCGGATTTCTTGCGCGCCGCGCGCGATCCTTCGCTCATTCGCGACCTCGCGCCGCGGGCCCCGACGCTGGAAGGCTACCTGTTCCCGTCCACGTATCGCGTTACGCGAGTCACAACGGTCCGGCAATTGTGCCGGATGATGACAGAACTGTTCCGCAAGCAATGGCGCGAACTGCAGAAGCCCGGTCACCCGCCGGAGGTCAACGAAGTGGTCACGCTGGCGTCGCTGATCGAAAAAGAGACCGCCATTCCGGACGAGCGCGCGACCGTGGCGTCCGTTTACGAAAACCGCTTGCGTCTCGGGATGGCGCTCGATTGCGATCCCACTACGATTTATGCCGCGCTTCTGGAACAGCGCTATCGCGGCACGATCTATCGCTCCGATCTGGCGAGTCCCAACGCGTATAACACCTACCAGCACTCCGGTTTTCCGCCGGGCCCCATCGCGAATCCGGGCGTTGCGTCTCTCAAAGCGGCGCTCTCGCCGGCAACCACCGACTATTTGTACTTCGTGGCCAAGCCCGACGGCTCCGGCCGGCATCAGTTCTCGAAAACGATGGAAGAACATAACCGCGCGGTGGCGGCATATCGCAGGAGCGCTCACTAAATGCCCTTGCCCGAATCGGCCTCCGAGTTTTTCTCAGCGCAGATCGAGCGACTGCGGAATTTAAAGCCCAAGCCCCGGATTGTGTTTCCGGAGGGCGACGATCCGCGAGTGCAAGCCGCGGCTGAACGGTTGCGGCGAGAGGATCTCGTCATTCCGATTCTGCTCAGCTCTACGCGGGCGGTCCCCGCGCAGGACTCGCGAAAATATGCCGGCCTTTATTTCGAGCGCCGGCGCGCCAAGGGTATTACCGAGCTC
>Ga0302325_10013838_pt1 | contig 17191 bp, 14 predicted proteins | sample Palsa_T0_2_FD_201948 | JGI IMG/M metagenome (GOLD analysis project Ga0302325, IMG submission 201948) | Peat permafrost microbial communities from Stordalen Mire near Abisko, Sweden - Palsa_T0_2 | ecosystem: Environmental > Terrestrial > Soil > Palsa > Peat permafrost | place: Sweden: Abisko... | reverse complement strand
GTCGGAGCGGACCCGCTGAAGCGTCTCGATCTCGTCGAGAACGAGCAGGAGACCTGGGTGGCCGGAGTCACGCAGGATCGTGAGCAGCCCCTGCAGGAAGCCAAGGGCGGCGAAGTGATCGAGGTCGCCCTTGACGCCGGCGGCGCGGCGGGCGGCGGCCGCGACGTTGGGCTGGCCGCCGATCCAGGCGAGCAGCGCCTGCGCGGTGGCCTGGTCCCCGTCGCTGGTTGCCTTCCAGTAGGCGCGTAGCGCCGCAGCGAAAGCCGGCGTGGTCCGCGCGACCGCCGCTAGCCGGAGTTCGAGCAGCTCATCGACCGCCTTGCCCAGCGCCTGGGCGTCGTCTTGCGCTATCGCGCCCTCGGCCAGCACGTCCTCTTCCAAGGTGTAGAACCAGGCGTCGATGACCTCGCGGAGCGCGCTCGGCGGGTAGGCGGCCGTCGAGAGCTGCTCGACGAGACGGCGGTAGACGGTCTCAAGCTTGTGCAGCGGTGTCTCGGTCTCGGAGATCTGCACCTCGGCCGTGGCCATGCCCCGTCGCTTGGCCTGCTCGGCGAGCCAGCGGGCGAAGAATGTCTTGCCTGCCCCGTACTCTCCGCGCACCGCCTTGAAGGTAGCCCGGCCTGCGGTGACGCCGTCCAGCTCTTCATCGACGGCGCGCTCGAATCGCTCCATGCCGACTGCGAACAGGTCAAGCCCCGCCTGCGGCACGGTGCCCCGGCGCAGTGCGTCGATGACCTCCGCCCGGCGGGCCGGGCTGATCGCCTCGGGCATGGCCCCCTACTCTCCCAGGAACTGCTGGCGAAGCAACGGCAGGCTGAGCTCCACCAGGCGGTCTGCTTCCGAGTGGTTAAGCACAGCGTAACTGTCCACGTTGAGCAGGCGCGTGACCTGTGCCAGGTACCGCGACATCCGGACGGCCGGCTGCCCGGTCACGGCGGCTGCCTCGGCCAGTGTCAGCCGGCCGCCTGCCTGGGCGAGCGCGTCGATCAGCGCGGCGACGTCGGCCTCGGCCGGCGCTCGGGGGATCGCCTGGCGCTGGCTCGCCATCCTGGGCGAGGCGACAACCTGGGCTCCGAGGGTGACCGAAGGCCGGGCCCGCTGCCGCGGCGCGGGCGCCGCTTCGGTGATGTCGAAGAGCGCGTTCCCGTCCGGCTCTACCGTCGCTGCGCGCCTGCGGCGCGGCTGAGCCGGTTTGGCCGAGTCGGCGGACTTGAGGGGTGCGGGTTGCGAGGCGCGCGACGCTGGAGCGTCCCACCACGCGGGGGCGTGCCCGGCGGCGTCATAGGCGCTCCAGCCGGATGGGAGCAGGCTGTCCGACGGCAGCAGGATGATGACCGGTATGACGACCTCGGCCAGGGAAGCGCCGCCGTGGTAGCCGGCCCGCCTGGGGGTGTAGTGGATTTTCTCGTCGACCGCGGCGACTATTTCTGCCCCGTCGACGACGCGCGGGCCGCGCACGATGATCTCACCCGGTCCGGGGGCGCCGATGCGATGGCGGGCCGATTCCGACGGTACCAGGGGTCCGCCCTCCCCCCGGTCGAGTACGTGGCCGTGGTCGGCGGTGAGAATGACCGGGCGGCCGGAGCGGCGCGCCTCATCGAGGACGGGGCGCAGGTACGTGACCTGATCCGGGGTCCAGTGGGCGGGGCCCTGCTTTCCCTTGTCGAGGGCGTCATCGATCGCGTTGAGCACGACCGCGACCACGGTGTCAGGGCTGGCGATCGCTTCGCGGACCGGGCTTGCCAGCGGATAGCCGGGATCGGGAGCAAGGCTGGCCTTGTGGAAGAGCGCGGACTTCCGCCTGCCCCAGAAGGCCGCGAAGCCTGACTTCTCCTGCGCCTGGTCGCCGGACCTGAGCGCGCCGGTCAGCAGACTCGTCCGGGAGATCGCGGTGATCGACGGGACCGTGGCGAGGACGGGCTCGCGACCGTCTTCGTGGCGACCGCCCTCGAGCCAGCCGCCACGGCTGGTGAGCTCACCCGCGAGTTCGATGCCGGCCGCCGCGGTCATGCCGTCAAGAACGACGATGACCGGTGGCCGCAGCTCGGCGAGGGGGCGCGCGACGCGGTCGAGCAGGTTCTCCACCAGCAGCAGATCGTCGGACGCGGAGGATGCCTCCGACCAGGCGGCGTACCTACCGGCGAAATCGGCGTCAAGCGCGGCTCGGCGGCTCTTGGCCCGCTCCCACAGGGCCGCGTAGACGTGGGCAAGCGCCGGCACCCGCCCGGTATCGGCACGGGCGATCGAGGCGAGGGCCCGATCGGCCCAGGCCCAGGAGCGGATCATTCGGGTCGCGCTCTCGGCGAGCGTCGCCGGGGGTTCCTCGGGTGCCGCCAGCCAGCGAGCCACCCGCACGGCATCGGCGGCCGCGCGGATCTCGGTGTCGCGATCGCGCTTGCGGCCGTGCTTGCGCACCGCGTCGAGCGCCTCCTCGGCTGCGGCGAGCACCTCCTGGGTCGGCCCGCGCCCCTCCAGTGCGGCGAGCACGACGGCCAGGGCGGCGAACCTGGCGTCGAGGCCCGCCTCGAGGACGCGCGAGCGACTGGCCAGGGCCTGCCGGCCGTCCTCGGTGCTGGCGAGCTCGGCGAGGATCGCCTCGGCCCGCTCGCACAGCGCGGCCGCCTGGATGGCGTGACCGTTATCCGCCCAGCGCGTGACCAGGGACTCAGACACTTCCCCGAACGCCTGGAGGACAGCCATGTCAGGGGTCGTGCGGCCGAGATACCGTTCCTCCGCGCGGACGCGGGCGACGAACACCTCGTCTGCTCCGCTTACGGGTGCGGGGTCCGCGGGCTGCGCATGGGTCGGCGGGCCGTAGAGCGCGGCGGCGGCTAGACCGAAGGGCACGGCGTCAAAGATCTTGCCGGTCGCGGCCATCGCGAACACCACGTCGGCGACGCCGCCGGTGGTCTCGGCCAGCCAGGCGACGAGCCCGGCGCGTTCTTCTGCGCGGAGCCGGAGGAAGCTCTCGACGGCCGCGCGGTCGGCCGTCCACTGCAGCAGGGCGGCGGCGTCGACCGGGGAGTCGTCCGCGTCTTCGATTCCCAGACGGGTGGCGGTCAGCCTGTTCAGTGCGCTGGCCCGGCTGAGTACCGGTCCTGGCAGCCGCCGCCAGCCGCCTGCGGGCTGCGCGTCGAGCAGCGCCTCGGCGACCCAGCGATTGTCCTTCTTCGCCAGCACCGAGTCGAGGCTGACCGCGCCGAACGCGTCCATGACTAGATCCCAGCGGTCGACCGGCTTGATCTCGGGATGCAGCGCGAGTGCGAGTACGGAGTCCCCTACCTCCCGGGTGTCGCACGGAGTGAGGACGACCAGGTACTGACCGTCTCGCCGGTCGGCCAGCGCGGCCAGGATGGCGAGCACGGTCGCGCAGGGCGCCACCGTGACGGCGATCTTCCTGCCCTTGTCCTCGAAGCTGAACTCGGGCTCGCCGCGCCATTCGGGGGCGGCCCGAAGGAGGAGCACCGAATTCTTCTGGCTGGCGCGACGGCTGGCTAGTGCGCGGCCCAGCTCATGCTCGACGACCGATCGGTTGGCGACGAGCTCCATCAGGACTCCACGATCCGCCAGCTAATCTCGAACTCCGCATCCGGGTGCTCGTCGGCGGCCTCGCAGATCTTGTTGACGAATGCCGCCACGTCCCTCGACCGGACCCGATCACCGGGCGGCGCGGGCAGTGGACCGGGGCCACCCTGATCAACGGTGCCTGCTGAGTCGTTCGGCGTGGCTACCGTGCCATCGGCGATCGTGCCACCGGCAATCGTTCCAGCGGCGGTCGTGCGGGACGGGGCCGGAGCCGGCTGCCTCGCTCGCTCCCTGAGCAAGGCGATCGCCTCTTCGCCGGCCTTACGCAGCGGGGCTGCCAGCGCCACTTCGTGCTCATCGCGTTCGGCGGCCTGGCGGAGCCCCGAGATGAGTGCCTGCTCGAGGCCGCCGTCCGCGACGGCAAGGTCCTCAAGTACCGCCCAGTTCACCTGGCGCAGGGCAGTGGTCAGCCGTTCCGCGCTGTCCAGGTGCGCGTAGAAAAAGGCGTTATCTTTCTGGAGATCGGCGGCCGCCAGCACGCGGACCGTCTGCGTGTCATCCGTAGTCGCGGCGAGACGACCGATCAGCGGGGTCAGTGCGCGCGAGGTTGCCTGCCGCTCGGCGTCATCGCTGAGGCCAAGTTCCGCCGCGTGCCGGTCCAGCTCCGCGGCGAGGTCCTTGGCCGCTTCCAGGCGGCCACTGGCGTTGCGGCGGATCGCCTCCGCCAGCGCGTGCACCGACCTTGCCGTGCGGACCGGCTGACGCTGGATGCGGAAGATGCCGGCGGCCCGGGCGGACGCGATGTCGAACTCTTCCTGCGTCGGCAGTTCCTGGCTGCGCAGCACCAGGTCGTCGGGGAACTTGTCGATCTTGGGCGGCTCGACCGGGCGGCCCGCCCGCAGCCACGCCTTGTCGGCCTGGACCGCGTAACAGGCGATGAGCAGGTTCTGCACCTGCTCAGGCAGTCCCGGCTGCTCCTCGGCGATCCAGCCGCGCAGCTGAGCGGCGGTGATTTCCGACGCGGGGCCGGCCTTCCTGGTCAGCAGGTCGGGCCATTCCCTGCTGAGCACGAACGCCGACTCGTGCATGATCCCGATCCGCAGCGGGTTGGCGATCTTCTTGACCGTCGCGATGTCGTGGCGCGGCACTTCGTAGCGGCCGACCTTGTCCTGCGCCGCTTGCTCGACCACCCCGAAGACCACGTCCAGCTCGTTGGGCTTGAGAGCAACCCCGCGTGCGTTCGGATCGAAGTCTGGATGGGATGGGAAGCGATGGGTCAGCAGCTGACGGCAGAAGCCGTCGAGCGCCGGTCGCATGCCCTGCCCGCCCTGGATGCGGAGGACCAGGTCGCGGGCCAGGGTCAGCACCTGCTCGGCGGCGCGGGGGCCGAGGTCTTCGTCGGTGGCGCTGATGACCCCGTAGGCGCGGCGCAGTGCCTCGCGCAGCGTGGCGGTCAGCGCGCTGCGGCGGCTCTCGAGCTGCGTCTTCGCGTGGTGACGGTCGTCTGTCGTCAGGTTGGGGGTGACCTGGCCGAGCCGGTCGCGTTCGAGCAGGTAGTTGATGACAATGAGGGTGGACAGGTCCGTCTTGCGGTCCGGGGAGAGGAAGTGCGGCAGCCAGACGATGGTGTCCTCTTCGCCGAGCTGGCCGTGGAGCTCGTGCACCCGGCGTATGTCGTCCGCGGGGAAGCGATCGGCTTCGTCGAACGGGTAGTCGATGATCATCCGGATCGTGCCGGGGTCGGCCTGGAACCGCCTGGTCGGCATCCGGTCCGCGTCGCATGTGTTGTCCATCAGCACCTCGACCGCCCGGCTGGTGCCCCGCCAGGTCACGGACGTGCGCGTCTCGAAGGCGCCTTCGTCCTTGAGGTTCAGTTCCGCCCAGATCAGCTCCCGGACGAGCCTGCGGCGGGCCGCGTCATCATCGGCGTGCCGGTTGTCGCGGATGATCCCGTCGGTGTCGACTCCGATGAGCGCCAGATCGACGCGAGGGTCGTCCTCGGTGCCGGAAAGCCGGACCTCTCCGAACTGGGTGGACAGGAACTTGAGCGTCCGGGCGACCTGAGCGCGCTCCTGGTTGCGGACCATCGAGACGATCGACCCGTAGTTGAGCGCGGCCAGGCGGGTGGCGGTAAGGCCGTTCAGCGCGGGGACGTTCGGCACGAGGGCGGCGAGCAGCAGCGTCTTGACGATGAGGTCGTCGGCGCGGAACGGGTGCTTAGGGCCTAGTCCTCTGGCCTGTTCCTCGGTGAGGCTGTTCCGCTGGAGGAGGGCCGGGCGGACGCGGACGCCGTAGAACTTCTTGGCCGTCTCGAACTCGTCCTTGAGCTTGTCGGTGAACGGCCGGTCGGCGCCGGCGGCGAGAACGTCGAAGATCGCGCCGAGCGGCATCAGCTGGCCGACCGGGAGCGTGTCACGGTAGTTGACGAGGAGCTGCTGCATCAGCTTGAGCGCGGTGCGCTCGCGCTGCAGCGCTCCCGAGATGTCGACCATCGCGTGGGTGAACGCGGGGCTGAACGGATAGGTGAGGCGGAACGCTTCCCTGGTTCCGCGCTCGCCGTGGGTGTCGAGGAGGATCTCCCAGGCTTGCTGCGGCATCCGGGACGCGGCGTCGAACGCTATGTCCAGCTCGGCTTTCGCGGTTTCGTCCTTGGGCTTGAGCAAGCGCTCGTGGACGATCGCCGGGAGGTTGGAGTCATCGAGGTTGATCTGCTCGAAGCGGCCGTCCCAGTACTTGAGCATGTCGAACAGGCTGGTGACCTCGTTGCCAACGGCCGCCTTGCTGACGAGGTCACGAAGGTCCCGCTGGCGCGGGACGAAGCTGATGATCGGCGCCGGCCGGGGCCCGGCGTCGGACTCGGTGAGTTTGGAGACCTTCTGGACCTGCTCGTGGATCCTCTTCGGGTCGGCGATCAGACCCGCTAGCCAGAGGACCAGCTCGTCGAGGAGCAAGACAATGGCGTCGTAGCCGAGCACGTTCCTGGCGTGCTGGCTGATCACCGACAGGCCTTCGTCGAAATCGATATAGGAGGCCTGGTCGGCCCGGACGGTGCCCGCGTAGCGCTGGAACAACGGGCTGACGAGGAGATCCCCAACCAGGCGGCGGCGCTCCTTGCCCGTCTGAGGCTCGGCGAACGCCTGGTCGAGGCCTTGGGTATCCCAGGAGGCGGCGCCCCACTCCTGTGCTTCCTCACCAGCGGCGGGAAGGAGCCCGATGAACCTCTCGTCACCGAATTCCTGCCTGTATTGGGCGGCGTCGGCGATCAGGCTGTCGTCCCGGTAGACCGCCGGGAGCGCGACGCCCGGGTGCTCCTTGGCGACGTGGGCGACGTAGCCGCCGAGGATGGCCGCGTCGAGTGACTGCGAGTCGGGCAAGTGGTACGGCACGAGCAGGAACTTGCGGCCGGAGAGCCACTTATCGTGCTTGGCGACGATGTCGGCCAGGCCCTTTTTGCCGCGGGCGTCGGGGTCGCCCTTGAGAACGGCGTGCAGGATCGCCATGAAGTGCGACTTGCCGGAGCCGAACGAGCCGTTGAGGTAGGCGGCGCGGGAAGCGCCGGTCTCCAGCGCGGACTTGATGAGGTCGAGGGCTTTGTCGAAGTTGGCCGCGAGCGGCTCGGTGACGACGTAGTCGGTGATCGTCGACTTGTCCCGAACGCCCTTGGAGAGGGTGAGGACGAAGTCCCCGTCGTGCACCGTGTCGGGGATCGCGACGAGGTCCCGCAGCAACACCGGGTCGCTCACGCTGCCTCCACGCCTGTGATCTTGTCTCCGCGGCCACTCTGCTTCGGCCGTGCCGGTTTCAACTGGCCATCTTAGGCCCGCAGAGCGGGATATCGGGTCGGCATCGCTTCTCCTTGCGGCCAGATTCTCGCCTGACGAGTGCCACACGGAGAGCGACGCTAGCAACCATCTTTGGTATCTCTGGGGCGGCTACCTCGTCCTCAGCGTCAGGCAACTACCGCGCCTTTGACCATCCCAGTCAACTTCTTGCACGCCTCCTCGACATCGGTCGTATTGAGGACGCGGTCCAAGAGAACCGTCCTGGCGACTTCCGTCTCATCAGGCATCATCGCGACGATATACGCATGCCTCGCAACTGCGTAGCCCAGCTCAAGCGTCGTACTCGGACCGATGTAGCCGTTTGGATTGACTATGAAAACTATGTCGCACTTGTCGATACGATTGAAGTGCGCGAAGGTCGCGCCCTTCCATGCCAGCTCACGGCATTCGGGCGGACGGCCGGCGACAAGCTCCTCAATACGATGCAGCGGAGGAACCATAACCTGCAGACCCGCATCGCTGAGCCGTTGGCCGGCCAAGAAGATCTCTTCCCTGAGCTTGCCACTACCACAGATCACTATTCTATTCATGAATAGCCGCCCCTTTCCCGGGAGCATGTCAGTTATGGGAGGGTCACGCTCTTAGGCGATGCAACTCGCCTGCGCTTCACAGATCGTCTTGCGTGACGTACATACCGAGAAGGCTGACGCCGGTTTCTCTGATCAAGAGAACGACTTCTTTATACCGCCTAGAGCGGGCGAAGGTTCTGATACGCGCAACCGGTTCAGCGATCAGCGTGAAACTTCCCTGGGAGTTGATGAGCCGGACCTCCTTGGACAGTTCAACGAGGAAGCCCTTTCCGAAGGCATGCGTGTCGAGGATGGCATAGGGATCGATTTCCAGGTTTGCCACCGTTTGGAACGTCTTGTCCTGCTTAGCAGCCAAGTCCCGATCCCGCTGCATAGACAGGTCAACCACACGCAGAGAGTCATCCCAGGCCACGAGCAAGCGCTTACCCGAGTTGCCAAGAACCTCGGCCGAATCATTAACGAGACCCAAGTCTTGTCCACGAGAAATGGATCTCGTCCTGCGCTTCTTACTGAGGGCTGATGTCATGAGGCTGCCAATGTCTGCCGACTCGCGATAACCAGTGATCTGACGATCGTCACGCTCCGAATTACCACGCTGCTTCTCTTTACTCGTCTCGGAACGCAGGAACCCAGGGAAGGCATCGCCCGTATAGTTCAAAAGGTTTACATCGGCGAAAGAGTTACTTCTGGAGAATTCGGCCACCTGCCGGAAGCTGCTCTTTTCGTCCCACCACGGCTCGTCACCGAAATGCATTCGACCGAACCAGAGCCCATCTTCTCCAGCCGAGCCGTTGACTGCAGAATATCCGGCTGTAATGGCGCTGACACGCTTTTGCATACGGGAGACGAGCGGATTATAGCTCGTTGGATTATCCGGATCGAATCGCGTCTCAAAAAGTCCTTCAATGGTGCCCAGGTAAACGCGGTTCGCATAGATTGCGGAGTCGAGGATGACGCCGGGAACTGGGTCGGCTGCTACCGGTACCGGAAATACTCTGTCCATCGGAATGATAATCTCGCCGGATTCCGGGAACCCAGCGATAAATTTCTCTTCAATCCCTGGAATCAGAAGAAGTCGCGTAAACTGCTGACCGATCTTCCACTCTGTGTGAAACAGCAAATGGTCCGCAACGGCTTCGAGCGGTGGGTCGCCCAACTCTTTCATTTCCGCGGAAAGGTCCGCTAGCCGAACCACATGCGGAAGGCCGTCCCTAGACCATAGAACTAGATTCTCTTTGTAGAGCCAGCCGTCAGACCACAGTCCAGGTAGGTCAAGACGCAAAACGTGCAGCTTGGCACCCATGATCTACCACCTTCCCTGGAGCAGTTTAAGATACTTCTCGAATGAGATCGTGCCGCTGTCATGCCACCGTTTGATGAGTCCGTCCGGCGGCTTCCGCGAAAATGACAGGCCACGTCTGCCTCCTACCGGGAACCCATGCCAAGGATCTGCGCTATTTTTCGGAGCCCAAAAGAACGCAACGCGCTCCTCATGCGTGCCGAAGTCCACTTGGCCATCCTTGGCGATGGCCCAGCAGTCCCCGTTCTCATCATGCCACTGCTGAAGTTTCGCCCCGCAGAATGTGTGGCACTCTTCCGCCCTGCTGACTTCCGGATTCCAGATCGACTTCGGGTGCTTAGTGCTGGAAGTCGATCGATGCACATCGAGGGACTTGTATGAACTCTGATCACATGCTTCAAACAAGACCCCACCGTCACGCGGTGCCCCCATCTGCCGACACCTCCTTGTCGAGGCCGAGTCATCAGGGACTGTCATCGTAGCCTTAAGATCGGTTGGACTGGTTGTACTCCTCCCATGATGTTATCCAGGAATACCCGGATAAGCGTCCATTTTTCTTATACGCACCTGTTTGCGCTTTGGTCGGATGCCAGGGATGACGTGGGTTCATCGGGTGGTCAGAACAGTGCATGCTGCGTATGCCCCTCGGGCTTGGTGCTGCTGGAGACTGGCTGGGCGCGGAGCATGTCGTTGATGTCCCATTTAGGCGGGAAGAAGAGGCGGACTGGCTCGGGGTCGGGGGTGAAGCGGGCCTTGATCCGTTTGCGGGCGCTGGCCAGGTCAGGAGCGGCCTCGCGGCAGTACTTGTCAGTCTCGCAGAACAGGCCCTGGCAGTCGATGGCGTGCAGCGGCCGTCCCCACAGCCCGCTGAATGACAGTCCGAGGCGTGTGAGCTCCTTGTCCTGCCGTTCGGTCATCCGCAGCACGATCTGGGCGGGGGTGTAGTCGCCGGGGTCGTCGAAGCATTTCTTCATGCCGCGCAGTGCGCCCGGCCCGGCCTGGGTGCCGTGCAAGGTCTTGACGTGTTCCGTGCAAGGAGAGAACTTGGACGAGCAAGGTCATGCAATCTCCTGAGAGGTAGGCCGTCGTGACGCTACGTTTCATCGGCGTGGACCCGGATTCGCCCAACAACGGGTCGCCGACAGTGTGGCTTGACGACGCTGACGGCAGCATCGTTATCCAGGGCTGGAAGATCACAGACGAACGTACGATGTCCGAGATCGCGGCGGCTAAGCCGGTCCCGGATCACGAGACGGTGGTCCGGGTCCCGGCGCGGATGGCGTCATTCCTGATGGAGGCATGCGGTGGCGGAACCACTGGCGTACGGCCTGCTCCGCTCGGCTGAGCGCAGCGCATGGCACCTGGAGCTGCGCGACGGCTACGTGCTCGATGATCCCGACTGGCTCGACTGGCAGGCGGGACGGCGCTTCGATCCCGCCGAGCGGTGGTCAGGCTGGTCTGACCTCATCCGCGCGACGACGGCCCGCGGCGTGGGCGTCCGCCGCCTGCGGATCGTGTCAGAACCCGTCACCGACTACATCCGGTTCGAGTACGACGTGACCGCCGCCCATAACATCGCGGCTGGCGAGGATGTCCGGTGGCTTCCCCGGCACGCGGCGTCCGGGCTGCTCCTGCCGACCGAGGACTTCTGGATCTTCGACGGTCAGGTCGTCTTGTGGAACCATTTCGCGGGCGACAGCTCCTGGGTGGGCGAGGAGCGGTCCGACGACCCCGCGCTCGCCAAGCTGTGTGCGTCGTCGTTCGAGGCGGCCTGGGAACGCGGAGTCCCGCACGAGGACTATCAGCCGGCCTGACGACCCCGCCACCCAAGCACGAACGTGCCGCTACCTCCGTCCTCATCCAGTGCCTGGCAGGCCCGGCAAGCCCTCGGCGCGCGCCTGGGCGAGATCCGCAAGGACGCCGGCCTGACCGGGCGCGCGCTGGCTGGGCTGTGCGGCTGGCACGAGGCCAAGGTGTCCCGGATCGAGCACGCGCGGACAGCGCCGTCCGCCGCCGACATCCGCCTGTGGTGCCAGCACTGCGGGGCGCCGGGCGAGACCGACAACCTGCTCGCCTCCCTGCGCTCCGTCGCGGACATGTTCGTCGAGTGGCGGCGCATGGAACGCACCGGGCTGAAGCGCGCGCAGGAAGCCGTGCTGCCGCTGTGGGAGCGCACCAGGATCTTCCGCGCCTACTCCGGCTGGCTGATACCCGGTGTGGTCCAGACCCCGGCCTACACGAAGGCGATCCTGCGCGCGATCGCCACCCGGCGCGGCCTGCCCGACGACACTGACGAAGCCGCGGACGTCAGGGCTGACCGGCTGCGCCTGCTGCGCGAGGGGGATCACCGGTTCTTCGTCGTGATCGAGGAATCGCTCCTGCGGACGGTGATCGGCGGCGCCGAGGTGATGGCCGGGCAGCTCGGCCACCTGATCACCGTCGCCTCCCTGCCCTCGGTGTCGCTCGGCATCATCCCGATGGGCCTGGAGCGCGACGTCATATGGCCGGTTGAGGACTTCTGGATCTTCGACGAGAGGCAGGTGAACGTCGAACTGGTCTCCGGCTGGCTCACGCTGACCCAGCCGCGCGAGATCGCCATGTACGGCAAGGCGTTCAGCGACTTGTCTGACCTCGCAGTCCGTGGTGCCAAGGCCCGAGCGCTGATCACCAAGGCGATCGACGCCCTGAGCTAGCCTCGTGCAAACCTGTGCAAGCTCCTTTACCCGCGAATCCCGCGCCGGGCAGTCTGCTACTTGACGGTGGGCACGCGGGATCTGGAGGCATGATGGGAGACGCAGCAACTGTTGGCAGGCGGCACGATGACGAACTTGGCTACTTGCGAGGACTGGGTGATCCTGAGTTCTTCTCGCACTGGGCTGCTGCGCGTACCCGGCTGGCGCTGACGTCCACGAGTAGTCCCAGGTACTCCGAGATCAAGCGCGAGTATGGCGCTCTGGCCGCTGAGTACCGTCGGCGGTTGGACGGTGCACCGCATGAGCTCGCGTCGTGAACCAGCGCGAAGCGCAAGAGCTGGAGGGCGTGCTGTCCTCGGTGCTGGTGAACCACCTCCTCACCGGCTTTGCGCACTGACCCTCTGAATAGCCGCAGGTGGTGTTGGTCCGGCTTGACGACGTGGTCCAGCGCAAGCTCACCTTCAAAATTTCCAGGCCAGCGCCTTTGATGCAGTGAACCGCGCGCAGCGTCTCTTGCGAGCGCGGGAGGCAAACCCATCAACTGCAATCTGGCAGGTTATCAAATCGCTCCCAGGAGACAGGACTCCCCAATATTAGGGTGGGAGAATTCCCTCTTGTGATGGAAATAAGACAAGCCGCCTCGGACGTCAACCGGCCTCCGATTCGCGCTTCGTCAGCTGAGTCGCAACTGAATAGGTTCGCCACTCGACTGAGGCTGGCTTTGGGTGGGAACGTCAAGGTCAAAGACGCCAGGGCCGGCCCCGCCTCCAGCGGCGACCGGCCTTGGCGTCGGTCGCTGCCTACCTGGGCAGGCCGGGTGCGCGCCAGGCGATGACCGGGTCGTGACCGGGGTCGATGAGCTCAATGTCGGTGAGGTCGGTGCAGGTATAGTGCCGCCAGTTAAGGCCGAACTTGAGGAAGATGCCGAGGTCGCTCCCGCAGATGGCGCAGTACGGGGCGGGGTCTTCGGAGCCGTCGCCCGCGCAGGGCTCGACGGCTTCGGCGATCGCGTCGAAGGTGGCCGGCGCGTACCCGGCTAGGAACAGCAGGGCGTCGGTTTGCTGCTTGGTGGTGAGCTGGCCGGGGCGGCCTGGGTCAGACTGGTGCCCATGGTTGATGCCTTCCATGTAGGTGGAGGGTGTCGATCTAGGGTCGCCGTGGTGTTAGCGCACCGCGGCGGCCCGCCTGGCTTCCGGGTGGAAACCGGGGTTACTTCACCAATTCTAGTCGCACATGATTGCTATAAATAGAGACCCGCCGATGTACCACCATGATCTTTTAGCGATTTCTGGTGTCAGCGCGGTTATTCTTCGTACTGGGTGGGGCGGGTGGTGTAGGCGCGGCCGGAGGGTGTGGTCCAGCGCATGACCCCGGGCTCAGCTTGCTGGAGTTTCCAGCCGGGTGCGTGCTTGGCGTGGTGATGTCGCTGGCACGCTGGGCCGAGGTTGTGCTCGCAGGTTGCGCCGGCGGGGTGAGGGACCGTGTGGTCGATCTCGGACGTGATGGCCTGGGTACCGCAGCCGGGCGCGGAGCAGCGGGCCGTGCGGGCGCGGATGAGGTGCTTCAGCTTCCTGCTTGGGATGTAACGGTCCTCTTGGTGGGCGTGATCACACGTTCCCTCGGCGATCAGCTCCGAGGCGGCGTTCAACCGGGAGAGGAGCTCGTCCAGCTGTGCTGATCGGGGGCCGGCGGGGCCGTCGCGGCTGGACTTAGGGGGAAGCCAGGGGTGGGATCCGGGTGCGCAGGCGTGCGCGATGGCCGCGCCGCCTGATCCCGTGATCGTGTAGCACCATCGGGTGCGGGGGTGGCGAGAGGCTGCCTCAATGAGGTCGCGGGCTGTGCCGGCCTCCATCAGGCCCCAGGTTCCGACGTCGGCGGGCGTATCCGACCAGCCGAGGAGCGTTCCGACGGGCACGGTGATGTTGATGAGGGCAGGCGCCGGGGTCTTGCGGCCGGTCCGATCGAACGGTGATCCGGGCGGCGGTCCCCCGCCCAACCCGCTGGGACGGCCCTCATCCTCCTCTTCGTTCGCTTCGGTCGCCTCATCCTCTTCATCGTTGTCGTCCGCGTCGTCAGGGTCGTATTCATCAAGGTCGGGGGCAGGGTCGGGGTCGACGGGCCAGGCTTCCGCAGCGTCAGGGCAGGGGTCATCGGCGGGCTCGCCGTCCGCGTCTGCTTCGGGGCCGGGTTCGGGCGGCGGAGGGGCGAGGCGGTCCCAGGGGCTGCGCTGGTGGATGCGGTCGATCAGGATCATCGCCCGGATCTGGGCCAGGGTGCCGGGCAGTCCCGCGTTGCGGAGCCGTACGGCCTCCGCGTCGATCGACGCCTTCCCCGCCAGCGCCTCGGCGGGGTCGAGCTCCCGGCCGGCCAGCGACGCCGCACCTGAATCCTCGCGGCGCAACTCGACCCGTCGGTCCCGCTTCGCCTCGTCCTTGCGCGCCTGCACGCCCTCGGGGTCAAGGCGGGCCTCGAGCCGGGCCGCCTTCTGCTGCAGGTCCGCGAGCCGTATCTCCGGCGCGGCCTCGGCGAGAACTTTGTCGGCGACCGCGGCGAGGTCGTTGGGCAGGTGGACGGTGGCGTTGCTGATGGCGCGGGCGCGGTCCCGGTCGATCTTGCCCGCCGCCATGCCCGCCAGGGTGTGCGGGAGGCGGGCGACGATGTTCTGCGCCATGTCGAGGAGGATGGCGGCGCCGTAGGCGGTCGCGGTCATCTCGAAGCCGAGCTCCTCGGCCGGGTACTCCCCGTCCCGGGACCGGACCTTGTCGCCGCGCGCCTTCGACGCCTCGAACTGCTCATGTCGGCGGCGGGCGAACTCCGCGACCGCCATCATCTCCAAGTACACCGCGTACGCCTGCAGCCGCCGCGCCGCCGACCCCGCGCCGAGAAGCTGAGCCTCATCCAGCCGGCGGAGGTCCGCGACGGCCGCACCGAGCAGCGCGGCCAGCTCCGGGCCGGGCGGAGGCGCGTCGTCCCCGGAGAACGCCTCCCACGGCGACACCCGCTCGGGACCGTCGGATGCAGGCTGAGACACGAGACACCACCTCCGCTCGGGAGAAGCTTCATCTACATGTCTCGATAATAGCACACCTGTTCGTTTGATCACAAGCTCATTCTCGGATCTCAATGATTTAATGTTCGAATTAAATCTGTCACGATAACAACACCAACAACAGTGCGGCGTCCGCGTGGCCGACAGGGAGGTGGGAGGAGCGAAGTGAGAGGCGCGAGGTGGGAGGTGGGAGAGGCTCGGGGACTACACGCTGGAAGTCAGCGACTGGAACTCTACGTGACACGACTCGCCGACTTTTATAAGGTCACCGGTGCGGAGTAGAGTGCGGCCGCGTACAAACGAATCGTTCAGCGCAACTCCGTTGGCAGCGCCTAGGTCCTCAATGTAGGCGTTCGCGCCATCTGCCGATATGGCGAAGTGATGCTTTGAGGCGTAAACGGTAGGTAGCACGATCTCGTTGTCTTCTGACCGGCCCGCAGTCATCCGCGTGTAGGGAGCGATGAAGACTTTTTCGCGCAGCGCGATGTCGCCTTGTTCGACGATCAGCACTCCTACTGCGAACTGGCGTGCAAGTGCTTGCGCTGCCCTGGGCTGGTCGGCAACAAGCAGCGCGTATTTCTCTGCGAGTTCCGCCCGCCACTTCTTCTGGTCTTGGCGCGCCGTCATGCGGTAGGTCACGTAGGCGGTGAGGATGCTCGCGGCAGCTCCTGCTCCCGCGCTGACTAGGATCACAGCCACGTCCACGATCGCACGATACCGCAGCCGGCGACTGTGAAAGGGACCCGGCTTTCGGCTGGGTTTCTTTTCCGTTGCCCGCGCGTAATCGAAGATGCCGTTGCGCTCCATTACCGGAGGGCGATGAGCTCCTGAAGGCGGGCGCCGATCACCGAGAAGTCGGGGCGGGGCTCGTGTTCGTAGTACCAGGGCTTTCGGCGGCGGAGGAGTGCCTCGCCGTGGTCGGACCAGGTGAAGCTGGGCTTGCGCAGGACCTTGCGGAATACCGTGTCGGCTGTGTCGGGGTGGGCGAGGGCCACGCGGCGGATCGGCAGCGGGCCGATGGTATCTGCTTCGAGGTAGCCTCGCAGCACGTCCGAGTAGCGCTTGTCCGCCGCCAGAGCCGGGTCAGCGAACAGCTCGCGGAGCATCCCGTAGTCGTTGTAAAAGTTGAGGCCGTCGATCTCGTCGTAAATGACGCCGATGGTGTCGGCTTCGGCAAGGTCGGCTGGAAACTTGAAGGCGGGCAGGTCTATGTACGGGACATCCCGTGGCCTCCGGCGCTCGGGGTGCGCGGCGAGCGCGGTTTGCTGGCGGTGCCGGTAGTAGGCATCGATCCGGTCTTCCGCTTCTGCGGGTGACAGGACCAGCTCGTCGGTGCCGAAGAACTCGATGAACGCGGCCCTGTCCTCGCGCATCTGCTTCCAGCCCTGCTCGATCTTCTCCGGGTTGCGGAAGACCAGTTCCGGCTGCCTCGTCGCAAGCTTGAGCGCGACCTGCGCGATCTGCGCCGCGCCGGACTTGGGGTAAGAAGACATGTACCCCGAGACCAGCCAGGCTCCCGGCACCGGGCTGATCGGCACCAGGCGCGCGTAGAGGAACCCGCCCTTGGGCAGCGGACGGAAGGCGTGCGGACCCATGTTGGAGTACGTGCGGTACTCCAGGTCATCGAGCAGGTTCAGCAGCACGATCGCGGTCCGGTCCTTGCGGCGGATCTCGAAGAGCCCCTCGACTGGATCGTGCCAGCCGCGCAGCATGTCGCGGTCGGCCGCACTCAGGTCGGGCCTGCTGGCCAGGAACTGATCCAGGACGGTCTTCCCGTTCGACAGCCGGTGCTGGAGCGCGAACCGGTCGATGATGCCGACTGCCTCGCTCTCCTCCAGCTCTCCCTCGGGACCCGACGCCTCCAGCATGAATGCCGTTAGGCGCCGGTCGAACCGCGGGCTGCACGCGAAATCGACCAGGGCGCGCTTCAGTTCCGCGCTGCGTTCGATGAGGGACTCAAGCGACGGCTCGGCGTCACTGTGGTTCATGGGTGCGGATCCTACGCCCGGCGGCCGCGTTGGGGCTGGGGTGGGGTCCAAGCGCGGAGGGCGTCTTCTGTTAGGTTGCGGGACTCGCGTTCGCTGGTTAGGTAGGCGTCGTAGGCTTCGGCGGGACTTTGGCCGAAGGCCGGGTCTATCTCGCTGTGCCACTGGCGGACCCAGGGCATGACCTCGAGGAGGCCGGCTAGCAGGGGGGTTAGACGAGGGGTGTCCCAGCCGTCGGTGGTGCTGCGGTCGCCGATCAGGCCGATC
>Ga0302325_10013837_pt1 | contig 17192 bp, 11 predicted proteins | sample Palsa_T0_2_FD_201948 | JGI IMG/M metagenome (GOLD analysis project Ga0302325, IMG submission 201948) | Peat permafrost microbial communities from Stordalen Mire near Abisko, Sweden - Palsa_T0_2 | ecosystem: Environmental > Terrestrial > Soil > Palsa > Peat permafrost | place: Sweden: Abisko... | reverse complement strand
TCGCTTTCGGACAGCCAATCCCCAGTCCTGAACAACGCCTGCCGTGCCCTTCTTCATGTTTGCTAAGCTCCATTCCCGGATAGCACGAATCTGCTTTTGGACCAGATCGCACTGGAGCTTTGCGTATTCCTTTGGGTTGCGATAACGGCTACGTTGATAATGCTTCCGGCAATAGTGAACCCAGATACGTTGAGGGATAAGGCGAGTGCACATCTTATTGCGACCGAAGATATGAGAGATGGCCTTTCGCAAAGTCGAACCGGTGTCGCAATTAGGGATATACATGCAGGCGATGGGTTGAGCGTCCGCGTCCATATTAGTCGCCGGTGGAGTGTCAGGTGCAGGATATCTCAGAGGGCTTGTTGGAGAAGCGTCGTCAGGATGGTATGACGAGGGAGGGGTTGGTTCGGCTCTAGGGCCTATTGAAGATGAGTCGACTATTGTGAACCGTTGGTTCATAGAGAAGTCAGGTGCTGAGAGAGCTCTCTTATGAGATCGGCCCTGTATGAGGGATTGATGGTGATTTTCCAAGGGAGCGCTAAGGTAGTTCCTGTTTCGGTTTTTGTATTAGCACGAGTTCGGCTTCTGTAAATATTCAAGACCAAGGCAGGATAATAAGAACAAACAGCCAAGGGCGAAGCGGATCAACATAATGTAAGTGTCCAAGATCAGGCTAGCACAATTTGCACGAATGTCAAGGCCAGACTGAGCAAATCAGCTCAAATGTTCCAGAATACCTTAAGACAATAAGGCTCAATGAACAAGACTAAAGCTGGATTCTAGAAGGCAACGCGGATCCAGGTCGCTGGCAACTGCGATAGCGACCAAAGCTAGATATGAAAAGGAGAATAAAAAGGAGAAGCGGATTCAGATCACCGGCAACTGTGACGGCGACTAGAGGCTTCTAAGGCGACGCGGATCTGGAAACATACCGACGAGCAACGCTATCGTGACAAATGAGTCGCCGACGCTTAAGCTGTCCTATGGTGACGATTTGTCGCCTAATAGGGGTTGGCAGCTGGCTGCGACTTAAGTATCAGGGGAGATGCAGGCCAGGTGCTATGCGATAGATCTTTGAGACTAAGCAAGGCGAACGATCTAAAGAACAGGTGGGAGGAGAAGAAGAGCACACACCCTTTGTCCAAAGACTAGGGATGGGTAAAGGAAGGATGGTAAAGGAAGTGGAATTTAGATGTCGCACTTGGGTTGTTGCTGTGCGATGTTTGTTGGTGGAAGAAAGTTGGTTGTTGACGAAGCGCGAGGCTCGCAATAAATATTTCAAAAGTTGGTGCCTGACGGCGACTTGCCGCCTGATCGCATACGCGAAGTCCAAGTGAATACTGTTGAAGCTGATGAAGCTATCGTGAGTCCCTCGCTTAGCTGAAAACAGCAGCGGCGACTACCCCAAAACTGCAACAACCACACAAGAAAATTTAAGGTTCATGCCTAATGACGTATTGTCGCCTGATTTCTACGTGCAAGCTCTCAGTGAATAATGTTCAGCCTGATAAAGCTCCTGTGGAGTTCTGCTAAAGCACTTGTTTGGCTTAAAAGAGCAATGACGACTTCCTGTATTCGCTAACACTAATCAAAAACATTCAGGATTAATGCCTTGTAATGAGAATTCCGCCTGGTTTTATCCACAAATTCTATGTGAATAATGTTCAGACAGATGAAGATCTCGTAGAGTCTTTGTGAATCCCCGCTCTACCGAACAAGCTAGCAACGACTTCCTAATTCGAAGAAGTATGTCTTCAAATTCAAAGTTTCTCTGACATTAACATGTCCTTTGATACCATTCACGGACTAAAAGCGAATGATTCTTAGAGAGATAAAGCTATTTCAAATTCTTGCTTGAGGAGAAGAGAGCAGCCACGACCACTTAAGGTCAGCAATAGCGACTCTAATTTTCAGAACTAATGAATGGTAGTAGTCTGTTGCTTAATTTCATGGGTAAAAAGTAAATAAATCATGTTTAGATACTATGGGGAAGAGGGGAGCTGAAGGCTTCTTATCCGCCATTTCAGCAAGACAATTTTGCGCCTTTGGAAATGCTTCAAATGGATGGGGCCTTTGGCGTTGACTTGCTACCCCGTTCAATATGCAAAGAGCAAAATACGTAATATTTGAAAATATCATGAAGCCGTCGTGAATCATCGCCTCGCTGAAAACAGCTATGATGATTTTACGTCTTCGGGAACGGTTTGAAGCCGATATTGAAGGCCACTGGCTGCTTAACCTATGCACGAGGTGTGAATGGGCTATATTCAAACATGGCACGAAGGTATTCCAGAAACCTTGGTTCAATGGAATAGCAGCGGAGATCTCCGTACCTGTCAATAGTGGGTCGGACTTAAAATTCTCAAGGTCAAGAGTTGAGTAACCCATATTTCTGCGCAATAAAGCTATGGCGATTCATTGGTCAACCGAAAATGGCAGCGAAAACTTCCAAATCCAATGCCAATGACTTCGCAAAATGCGCTCGAGTTATCCCTAAAGGCGAATATTACTGCAAAATTGCAGACATAATTACTTGATCGGGTCTGTACATATTCATGAAGCAGTCTCGGGATGTTCGCGCAAACGAGGGGGTAACAAGGAATCAGAGACAGCAGTGCGGAGCAAAAACTACAGGAAAAAATGCAGTAAAAACGCAAGAGCAAATTCGCAAATTGTGCGCTCGAAGTTAAAGCAAAACGCTGGGCTAATTCTCTGATTTGATCGCTCAAATTCAAATAGATCTCTTGCAGAGTATGGCATCGTAAGACTCGTTGCACGACCTTCTAGGCGGAGCAGTGCATGGTCTCAAGACCGCAACTCCGACCATGACCAGACTTGCACCGATGAAGCAGGAGAGGCTCAACAACATTTCAGAACAGAAAGGAATCAATCGAATACATCAAGTCTCGAAGTCCTTGTGGAAATGTCCGTTTAGAGGAAGATTCGACTCACGTTTGCGATTGTTCCGGACCGGCCAAAACCTGCTCCCCCGTATTAACCCTCAAACACGGAATCGTCGTGCGCTTGATGAGGATCGCATCGCTAGGTGAGCTTGGTCGTTCTAAAGATATCGATTTGTCCGCGGAAGCCTTTCCATCTGCCTCCTGGCTCGATGACATCGTGTCCTCGTCCGCCTTCAATGTCGATGGTTCAGATTGTCGTCTAGTCTGTCGATCTTTCGCCACAAGAGCAAGTGTGTCGAGAGAACCTGTGGGTGATACGCTGCCTCGAGGTTGCGTAGAGCTACTTGATGATCGAGTGTGTTCAATTGGCAACGGAGCACTTTCCAGATCCAGAGGTTGTGATTTTGTCGCCAGATCGACAGCGATGCTTTCTGCAAGTATGCTATTCATAGGCTGGATTGTACTCGACACTGTAGACATGGACGAGAATCGAGAGTGCGATGTTGATTGCAAAGATGAAGTAAAGGAAGACAGACTGCTCCTGCTGTCTGAGAATTTATGGTGTGGCGACCTCGGGGTTTCCACATGTGAATCATCGTAGTGAATGGTCTGAGGTGGTGTCGTTGGCGTTGATACGGTGTTAATTGGTAGTGAATATCCTCCGGCATCCCATGGTGTCCTGTTCCTCAGTGACGTCCTCGAGGCTTCCTTCTTCTGCTGCCCAGCAGCCAGGGAGTTCGCATTCAGAAGTGAGGTGACGTCCATCTTGATTATTTGTTGGAGGTGAAGTGTTCCTCCAACGACGATATAAAATCACTCTTCCCTTTCTTGTTCATAGACACTAAGCTCTTCTGTTGAAAGTATCGATCGAGATGTTGAGTTTCCAGACCCGGAAGTGGTACAAGAGAGAAAGGTGACCGTCCGATTCAAGATATTAGCTTTCAAACGCCCCTCAGCTCATCCCGTCCTGGAGAGAGATGTCGGGAATATGTAGCGTCAATCTGTGATGATTGAGGTAAGGTGTTTCAGATGTCTAATTGTTTAACAGATCTGATTGAGGAGACCAGCTCCCGGTTCAGATAAACTTTAAGCCAGTGGCTTTGACTAGAGGCGTGAATCAAGTCTCCAAGTGTCTTGCGAGGTGGTAAGAGGCTTGTAGTGGAGGATCGACATCCGAGAATGCATTGACCTCATTAGAAACGTTCGAAACAGTGAGGTGAAGTTTGGTGTATCGTCCCAATCGTCCTAAACATCCGACTTATCAAGACGTCGAGCGGATCTGCCAAGGCCCGAAGAAACAATGTTATTATCTCTTCTCCCCGAAACGTTGAGGCTTCCGAGGCATTGACTGCGGATAGACTGCCTGTCTGGATATATCAGGCGGAGGCACTGCTATTGGACGAAGAAGGTTCAGCAGACTTTAGCTTAATTATTTTACGCAATTTATCATGAACAACGCCGTAGGAATCTGTCGAGGGTTAAGCTATTGCTTATTCTTCGATAATGGCTAATGAATGGGAGGGAACCTGCAAACTGCTCTACCATAGAGGAAAGATATAAAAAGACAGGACAACGTCAAGGGCCATTCAGGCTACCTAGTCGATGTAGGGCTGCCCCGGGTATGCATGAAGGACCTGGCCACGTTTGGTCGACGGCTAGTTGAATAGAGACAGCAGAAGAAGAGACAACGGGCGGCGACCGACATGAGCACCACATGTGGGAAGAGAAAACAGACATGAAGCTGGAAGTCAATTCTACCGCCAGAGTTGAGTGTGGTGCATAGTGCATTGATTATGCTGAAAACGGGGACTCGGCCAGTGTTTGATGTTGAGATTCCCCACACTATTTGAGGGAATGACCCATGCTGACTGGGCCCATCTTTCGAGGCCTAGTCGATAGTAGGCAAGGGTGTTGGATCAAGCCGTCGATGAACCATTTAAGGCCTTGTCTTGGGCATACCCGTGCAAAATGTGGGCTGTGGCAGTGCGGCCGTCGCGTTTCGTGTGGATCCGAACGACGATCGTTTAAGAAAGATATTCTCGTCTGAACTGGACCTTAGGATCTGCTCAGGGAACAGAACTATTGTGAATCATGATTGATACTGGCAGCGATTATCTGACAACTCCTCTTCTGTGGCCAGTTGCACTGAGATGTAGAAGTTGAGCAAATGCATACGAAGACGAGCCACCTACTTTTCCCAATGTTTCCGCCGACTAGCTCGAACATCTTGTCTTGGGGCCAAAATGTTTGATCTTAAGGCGAATAGAGGGGATCTAGAAACTTGTGACACCAGCGATACGGGCGTCTGACCGTTCACACACGGACCGATGCAGCAGAGCTCGGTAGCTGGGAGGACTAACTCTTGGCCTGGCCAAGGATATTGTGAGCTCCAGCAACTGCGTTGTCTTGAGAGGCATGCAGCCACGCGAATTCGAGGTGATGGCGCGGTAGCCTCGTATGCACAGGCGCATGAGGCTGCTATTCCTGACATCGTGACGATGTGGTGGAACTGCCACTTCAACCATCATCTGTTGAGGTACATGGTACTTCCAGATGCCCATCTCCTATTGACGATGCCCTCATACGTCTCAGCTGTTGCGCTGGGGGGCCAGCACACCTCTGCATCCGCCGTCCACATGCGTATCGGAGGAAAAGCTTCGAATTGCAGCTATTGCCTAGGATCTGGCGATGCAGCTCTTCCGCGTCGGTGGGCTAGTGAGTCCAATAACGATGTCGCGAACTGACGATGACTGGCAGGTCAAAGGTGCGGTGCTCTGCGAGGGAAACATGGAGGAGCAGAAAATTGCCGGAGGGCTCGCGATTGGTTTGACATGGCCCGACACCCGCAAACCCCGTGTTTCATCTTCTGCGGCCTGTCGCCAGGATTCTGCACCGCCCACAGATCCAGCAGCAGTTCAGACACTTCGCACCGGAAATGGAACGCTGAGGGAGGTTTCAGCCGATCTTTTGTCGAGTTGCTATGACGAGTTCGAGAAGGCGCAGCGTTCGTGCTCTCAGCCATCTTCCTCCCCCGATCTGGAATCTGGATATCCATGCGAGCGCGAAGATCTCACTTGGCGGAAGCCGGAGAGCGACCAGCGTACTCGTACATCACACGGCCGAAGAGTGAGGCGGTGCTGAAGCTGAAGAGACGATAGGCTCTCTCTGATGTGAGCTGGGACAGTTCAGAGGGCCCCATGAAGCAGATCCGGAAGCGGGTATCAAACGCGAAGTGTGTCTATTCAGATCCTTCGTAACTTTCATCCGATGTTCAGAAGTGTCCATGCCTCAAGCCTGAGGCATTACTGCGTCGCCTGAATCACGTGTTGCCAATAGTTCTTTCCACGTGATTCGGAGACAGTCTCTTGTCTTGAAGTCTCCCTCTTTTCTTCTCCTAAGATCTGCTGAGTTATACATCTTTCGGATTCTCAGGTAGGGTTTCGCTTTAATTTTTAGAAAATGTAACATGTACATGACGACTAACCACTCCTTTAAAATCATACTTTTCGGGTATAGAGTAATAAATTGTCATGCTATACTCCTCTTTTGTGTCTAAAATCGACTTGAAATCCATGATAGATTGCCCCGCTATACCCCCCTCTCTCGTATCCAGAACCCAACTTGAAATCCGGAACTTACCTAGACGCGATCCCAGTGGCATGTCAGTCAGCACTTCACAATACCACGAATCATAGACCCGCAAATCTACTAAAAGCATTTTATTGCATTCTAAGGTGCATCTTCACACAGCGAGAACCCAACGCCTTCTTTCGTGGGACCTCATAGAAAGATGCAAGACGCCATGCCCTGCCTCCAAATAACCACGGAAAATCAGTTTTAGTCAAGAGTCAACCTGCATCTGCCAATACGCCAAACCCACTCTCTCCATTCTAAATCTCAATGTCAATGCCAAGATCGATGGAACCAATGATATCATCATCCATCAACGGGCGTCGAATGGTAGGAAGTCCTTTCTTCTCTTGAAGCTTTGCGAGGTGTGGGAGAGGTGTAGAAGGTTTCTTGGCAGAGAGATTGGGAGTGCCAACAGCTGGAGTATTTGTACCACTTCGCTCACTGTCTGTCTTCTTTGTTCCAAAGTTATCGGCAACATCGTGCTTGAACTTGGCCCGAGTCTTGACACGTCGAGAGTGATCCTCTGCAACGTTTTCGCCACGTGCAATAGCAGCCTCTGTCATCTTTGCGGCTCGTCTTTCATTGATCTGGGCTTGGCGCACTTCCTCTGCATTCTTGCGACGGTTCTGCTTGTTCAAAATAGCAAGTCGCTCTTGCTGACTCATGCCTGTTGGCGCCGAGGTCTTTTTTGGTGATGGTTGCATTGAAGTGCTGTACGCGAGTTTTGGGCCATCAAGAGCCTCGAGTTCTTTGCGGAGAACTTCTTCCTTTTGAGTATCGCCGCGGGCCTTAGCTTCTTTGATTAAATTGTTCAGGCGATTTCGCTCAATGGGTATGTATTTGTTGACGAGAGCGCCAGACTTGGTCAATTTCTCTTGCAGTTCAGCCTCGGTCCATGAGCGGTTGACAAGATTATTGATATCGCCGATCTTAGCGGCAAGCTTTGGTTTTGTTGGTAGTGGGACACCTTCAACTATGCATGTCTGCTTATAGCGATTCCATTCGGCCTGTTGAGAATCAGCATCAAGGGTATCTATCTTGCAGATACCATTTTTCAAACCTCAGTGAACGGAGAGTCGGAGCAAGTGATGAAGGGCCAATTTCTCTCCGCCTTGCCGTGCGCAGCGCGTATATACTGGGTGGTTTTGAAGTGCTTCCCATTCGCGGTTTCAACAGCGTATGGTCTGTCCTCCACGAACCCTTTCAAATAGTTAGCACGAACCAAAACACACAAAGATGAATACATGCCTTTGATGAGTGCCATTCGATATATGTTTTGACCGCTCTCCTTATCAATGCCAACACTGATACGAACAAAGCATCCCATAATAGCCTCATCAAATCCAGGATAAAAGCAGACCATGGCAAATCTAGATCTGCCAACTCGCACCCGCTCAATATCATGAAGCCCAGCAGGTTCGGCGTCCCGGTAGTCTGGAGACTTTGACTTCTTGTTCTTGGCCTTCGGATCATCCCATTCTACCTCACTATCTCCATCAGCATCCGCGTCCGAGTACTCGTCGTCCCGAGCAGTTCTCCTATCCTTGTTTCGTTCTTTGTCTTCATCGCGGCGACGTTGGCGATCATTCTTCTCGGCTCTTGCACGCTTCAGACTGTCAATTCCGGTGCTGGCTTCTCCAACCTTGCCACCTCCAAGCTTTGTTCTCTGGCGAGAGGTTTTGCGTTGATTTTCTTCCAAGTCTGCAGCTCCTGCCTTGCGCTTCTTATCCTGCTTCTTGGCATCTGCCTCTCGAGCGTTCAGTAGTTGACGCAGAGCTCGGTTTTGTCTGTCTCGTTCCACCTCTTGGGCTCTATCGGCAAGAAGTTCCTCACGCTTGATTTCCGGCATTGCCATGATTTCCGCCTTGTCAACCGAGTTCCTGAACTTGCCCTCCAATGGGTACCTGTCTCCATCATCATCGTACAACGCAGCATCAGCGTCAGATTCCGAGTCTGACTGGTCCATCGGAGCTGATCGCAGGGAGTCTGGTGATGAATGTCCAGATGAACTTAAGTGAAGTCAGCATCCATCCTGTGTATGAGGCGTTTCCCGGCTAGTTAAGACGGAAAGAGCTTACGCTTCACCCTCCTCTTCAGAATCATTCTGGCGTCTGCTTGCCTTCTTTCCCCCTGATTTCTTCGCACTGGGTTTACCAGCAGTTTTGCGGTCGGGGGATGCCGAGCTCTCCCTGCTGATGTTCATGGGCGCATCCTCTTCCTCATCGGAGGAGGCTTCTCCTGCAAGAGCAAGGAGCTCGTCGTCGATGTCCGCCATAGTTTTAATGCTCTTAGTGTACGATATAAGTTGTAGGAAGAAAGGTTCTTTAGCGACGATGACAGTTTGCGGTTCTCCTTTACGCAAGTTCGACCCGAGTTGAGTGCAAAAGTGAATGTATGTGTCGATGACGTTCGTTGAAATGGCAAGATTTATATGCAAATCGCGAAGAGCGGAAGAGATTGACCGGATTGAATGACTTTTTAGACGCACAGCTCGATAAATGGGAAAGTTGAACGGTTGTCGTGTTGTCAGTGTTTGTTCAAAAGTGGATGCGAAAGGAGCTGCGGTTCACTTTCTGAGCCGTAATCCCTGCTAGGCCATCGGCGTTTAGATTTTCCGAACCCTGTCACACTAGTGTACATTCGTCATGAACAAAAACATCACTACAGACTTCATATCCTACAACTTCGCAGGAAGCTGGCAAATTCGTTCAATTTCTTGATATTCGGAACTTTCCCTACAAAGTTTTTAAAATGGCATTGTATCCATGTTTCAAGCAGGCATGTTATGCTGCAGCAAACCTACCTGTTTATGATTTCCTTGCCCCAAGTCTGCTTCAAGCTCCCCGAGCTTCCCGCCAAGTTCGACGTTTAACTACTACGACTAGACGGTGCTTTACGGCTGCAACTTCAAATGAAACACAGAACCCTGCTCCAACTCAACCTTTACGAACTCCCAAATCAGGCCCAGATGCTGCCTCCAACCCAGCACCTCTCAACAAGCCTTTAACTCAAGCTCAGCGAGACTTCCTCACCAGCGCAGTACGTCCCCTCTCCACCATCCGAACCCCATTCTAACGCCCCTACCCCCCCAGCTACGAGTCAACCAAGCCGGCGAACTAGCAGCGACCCTAATCTACACCGCCCAAACACCCCCCATCGTCTCCTCCCATCCACACCTCCGCCCGCTAATGAAACACATGTACGACCAAGAAGCCTCTCATTTCTCGACCTTCAACAGCCTCCTCGCCAAACACCGCATCCGGCCCACAGCCATGTACCCCATCTGGACACTCGCCGCCTCAGCCCTAGGCTGGGGAACCGCCATTATGGGCCGCGAAGCAGCAATGGCGTGCACGGAAGCAGTAGAAACGGAGATTGGGGGACATTATAACGGACAAGTGCGAGTTTTGCTGGATATGGCTGAGCACATGGAGAGGAATGGGGAAGAGATTGGAGGAGAATTGCGGGAGCTGATTGATACGATTAGGAGGATTCGGGATGAGGAGTTAGAGCATCTGGATCATGCGGTTGAGAACGATGCTAAGGAAGCTGTGCCGCATGAATTGCTGACGGGTGTGATAAGAGCGGGATGTAGAAGCGCGATTTGGATAAGTGAACGAGTATGATGTGGATGATGATGCATGAATTGAATTGACTGATTGACTGATGCCACGGCATGATACATTTTGGAGAAAGAAACGCTTCGCTTGTATGCTGCAAAGAAGTAAAAACGCCTGGGCCTAGAATGCATCCGTTCTACCACCCATGTATTCATCATTGATACAAATATACAAAATGGCTTTTTCCTTCTGCACTCGGTCGTTAAATCGCTAATCACTTCACAATCTGTTAGCAACTTTTCTCTCATTCAGCCCGGAGCTAACATTTTCACTTACTAGATCTGCAAAGGCGCAACCTGATCCACTTGGTATAGCCAGTTGGAATTCAACTCTTCCTTGATAAGCCAGTCATACGGGAAGAAAACAAGATGTCCTTGGACCAGGCTGAGCAGCTCTTCAGCATCTTGTCGTGATAAGAGGTCATCACTACTAGAAAATCCTTTCCGACTTTTGGTAGTACCCCGACGACGTTTCTTGACTGAGCCTTGATTCGCAGAGCTGTTCGTATTGGAACTGCCTGTTGCGGTTGTGGAAGAGAAAGTGGTTTTCCTGGGGACTGGCGTTGAGTTTGCTGGTTGAGAGGTCGTCTCGGTAGCTGTTGATGAACTGAGGACCGTAGAGTCAAGCGATGGGAAGGTCTCGTCTCCAGCAGGTTGAACAGGTGAAGCAGGTGCCTCCATTGATCCTATCATTTCGGCTTTTTCATCAATGCCGTCCAAACGGCCATTTATGTCTGCTTCCCGAATAGCTTGTGGAGGTGTAGTATCAGTGCGTGACTTGTTCTCCTCGTTGGCATTCTCAGCCCATTCCACCACTGTTCCGAGAGGGTGATTATCTTGTCCATGACCGTGAAGTTTCTCAGATAGATTGCTCAGTCCTGGCACTGCTCCCATGCCAGCAGCTGTTGACGCCGCTCCCGGAGGACCACTCTTGCCGGTAGCTTCTTGCTCTTCTCGTTCTACACTCTTACCCCCCTGCGACTGGGCAAGCCTATCAGCATAAGCAACAAACTCTCTATATTCATGCCAATTTGTGACTTCGCTGTCAGGATTACATCGGAAAACTCGTCTGAAAATCTTCGTGTTGTTTTCCGCAACTTGACGCCATGTCTCTTCAAAGAAGGAATCGTTGAGGGGATCTCGCATACAGTCCTTATCCACAGGAGCAATTTTGATATCAGAAGTCAAGGCATTAAAATCTTTAGGCACGGGAGTTCCCGTGGTATCGAGATAAATTGGAGGCCCGCCAATATCTGTATCATCCGTGATTGGAAGAGCAGGAAGTTGAGAAAGTTGTGATAGGCCCAGTTGCTCTGTCGTCCGCCTTGGTAGCTGAGGCATCGGCGGCGGTTTGTCATTCCCTGGCCTAGCACTCTCATCGCTACCACGGTGATGACTAGGTGGGGGACGATGATGCGGTTTCTTTGGGTGATTGAGAGTGCCTTTGCCCTCTGATGCAATATCGGTGACAAGGACTTCACGACCTCCATTTGCTAGTACAGAGTCTCGCCCGCGAACAGTCCCGGATTTTTCAGCTGCTTTCAGTTGGTCTTGACCATCGCCATCAACTTCAGCAGCGTGTGCTTTATTGCCAGTGACTCTTTTGTCTGCCGTGACAGACTTGAACTTGTCTGATGCCAGATTGGGATTGTCTTCTTCTTCCCAATCGACGTCATGATTGAAGCTTCGCAAACGCTCTTGATTTGCAATTCGAAGGGCTTGGTCAGCTGTAGGCATCACTTGAGCGCCTCGAGCTCTGGCCTGGTCTGCATTTGTATTCCCATTCTCGTCATAAATTGCGTTCATCTGGGTTTCGTATTCCTCCTCTTCCCGGTCCAGCTCTGCTCGGCGCTCTTCCTCCATAACTTCATCTACGTCCAGGCCGAGATGTTCTCTCATTAGACGCATACGCAAGGTATGAGCAAATCGCCCAACCAAGTAAGGCTCCCCATCCATTATCGACCATAGCATGTCTGTGTCTCGAACTACAGCTGCACACTCCGAGTCTCTGCCGCCCAACATAGAACGCTCGTTGATATTGGCTGAACCGATTAATACAATTCGATCATCAACAATGATCACCTTTGCGTGGATGTACAACTGTTCGGTTACTAGCATTTTCTTTGGTCCAATTTTACCCCAAGTTCTCAGACTGTAGAACTGGACAAAGTCTTCCGGCTCGATACCCTGGGTTCGTAAACGGCCAAATATCGACCCTTCGCCACGGCAAATGCTACGGAATTGGCACTGCATAATCAATCGAACAGATGTACCCTCAGGCTCATCCACTGTGTTCTGGAAACCGGGCATGAGAGGAATGATAATGACGCAACGCCAGCTTTCGCCATTCTGGTAAGCTCGAGTGGCACGCTCGACGATGGCATCACCAATCTTGTTAACAATCTTGGTATTCATGGTTTCGCAACTGGTAATGAAGAACTGATTTTCGATGTAGACGAAATGTTCTGATTCTTCAATCATTTTGCAGTAAGCATTCATAATGCTATGCTCAACATCAGTCAGTCCCAGAGACCAGTCGCTGGCTGATCGCAAGATCTGGACTTCGCACGTTCCAGTGAGACCCAGGGCTTCGAGATCAGCAGGGTTGTAATCAGGGGGTGGAAGAAGGAACGGTGTAGGTCTCGTTGGCTTTCGTCCTCGAAGCACGTAATTCCATCGCTGTACGAAATGGCGTGTCAAGTCCCGCGCGGGTTGCCCAACGACTTGCATGGCGATATCGTGCCAAGGCATTCTGGGCGTCTTGGAGCGATCGTACATCTCAGCATAAGGTTCGTTGAGCTGGAAGAAGTCCTGAACACGAGGGTTTGAATAGTCTTTTCCAGGCCACAGTTGACAGTGATCAGCATCTTTCGGAAGATCTGATTGCTCAAAACCTGTAGGCTTATCGTCCACAACAGAATGTTGAGGCGTGTCCCAGCGGCCGAAACATAGATCAATACCTCCCACAAAAGCCACGGTGTGATCAACGACACAAATCTTCTCATGGTGGGCAAAGAAGAATTGGTTCTTCTTGAATTGATTTGGTGACCTTTGCACGAAGATGTTCGGGTGGAGATCCAGCATAGAGAATTTCGTGAACTCTGAATCGATCGGAATGGCAGCCTCGACATTTCTGTAGATAATAATGAAAATCTTGACCCCCTCCCTCGCCTTCTTTTGGAGAAGTCTGTCAAGACGCCATTTTTGGCTAATTGCCGCAGGTCTTCGCATGTACAACTGAGGGCTTAGCCACCAGTCATGGATGTAGATGACGTCCTTGGCCATATTGATGGCTCGGGAAACATTCCACATGTAGTCTCTGCCATCAACGAGCCATTGGGCATAAACGCCGCTCCGAACAGGCGCAAAACTTCCAAAGCGGTTTTCTTTTGACCACAGTGTGTTACTCATCATGTAGTTTATGGATTCCTCGAATTGCCTCAATTGACGTTCGTTCTTTGCCAAGAGTTTGATCTTCCGCTCGGAATTCTGTAATTTGAGGCTGTGGTGCTGAGGATATTTCGCAGAGGTTCCGGCCTTTTCAATGATTTCCTTTTTGTCCATCTCCTTCAGCTTCCGACGCTTCTGGTGGATTTCAAACTTAGGGTCCACAAGATAAACATCGTAGATGTGCATATTCTCTGGAGAATCTACGCAGACGATATAACTGTGCCTCACCAGAAACCATTTAGGAGAATGTCGGGCAAAGATGTTGCTAGGCGTGAGCAGCCGTCTGACATCTAACCCCTTTGCAGACTGTATGGCAAGATATCCTTCCTTCCCGTGATAGCTGCCCTCAGCAGCTAGCCGGACCCCCAATGCAGACAACTCCAGAAATCGGCATAGTCTGTTGCTATCGGCCCTGAAGATAAGCCATCGAATCATCTCTTGCAGGTATTGTTCGAGTCGTCTCCTTTGTTTTTCGTTGTAGATCCTTGTTTGCTGTGAGGCTTGGCCACCGCCAATAAGAGCACCTGTATTTGGGTCCTGCGGCGCGGCACTTGACTTTCTGCGAGTTCCAGCAAGGGAAGGCCGTCTCTTCTTGCGCTTTCTCTCATTCTCGCTATGAGTTGCCTCTCCAACGGTCTCATCAACACGAATAGCATCGGCCTCATCTTCCTCACTCTCGCCAAGGCCTCGTACACCTCGAAAATAAGGAAAAGCTGATTTGGGGAAACGTGGTTGCTTTGGCCTCGAATCGACATCACTTCTTAGCTGGATATACTTGTCGCTACTACCTTGAAGTTTGTAACGCAGATGTAAATTCGCAAAGTCTCGCAGCGATCGATGAATGACCCATTTCATTCGGTTCAAGCCACTACCATATTCAAGCTCAATTCGGAACACAAGATGACGTTCGCTCTCTGTTGGCTCCTCGAGACTCGGTCTGCTGTCAGTGACTCGCAGTTTCAGTTGCTCTAGCAGGACTGGAATACGCTTATTGCCATGCTCGTCCCTTTGAATCATGCTAGCTAACATAAGCGCTGCTGGAGCTCCAGCACGCAATTCGGCCATCAGCTCTGCCGACTTGAGGTAATCGACCTTGTGTTCTTCCTTCTTCTGGCCTAATAATTTGAGACCGTGCTTCAACATTCGCCATCGCTGGGCTCCGAAGGTCGTAGCACGTTCTGCGCCTAAGAAAGGTCTCCTCGGAGTTTGTCCATCACCGTCACTCTGACCACCTCCAAGTCCTGTCATGCGCCTGAAATTGCTTGGCCTCCTTGAAGTTGGTGTGCCGTCTAATTCAGTTGGCGGTTGACCACCACCGTAACTCGATCCTCGAGCACCAGCGATCCATGAACTCCCACGCCTCCATGCACTCTGGCCATTCAGTCGATCACGCCCTTCGCCTTCAGATAGATGATCTCTGTGATCTAACGAACCATCTGTTGCTCGCCGATTAAGGAATGGAAGTTGGCGATTGCTACCGCCGGGAGAATCAGCACGTCCCATTCTCCGTACCCTTGGCGTATTGGGAGCTGTTTGACTTCCGTTCGCAATTTCTTGAGGTCGTCGGAACCGCCGCTTCCTCTTAGCTCGCATAGCATCCGTTACATTCCCTTCATCTGCAGTTTCCTCTGCGTCCGCGTCAATATCACTCCCTTCCTCATGTAAGGTATGTGGGAATCTTGTCGCCCGTTCCGTCGTCGGTGAGAGTGGTGCAGAGCCTGTGTCTTCCTCAAAAGAGTTCGCGGCATTGCTTTGACTTCTGCTGTGAGTTTGCAGAGCACCTGTAATTGCCAATGCCTTCAACTTCGACATGAGAGACTGGCCCCGGCGGTCTTTGCTTGGGGTCTCTCCATCTTCCCACGAGTCTTGCCTAATGTGTGACGATCCAGGTTCCGCTCTCGCGAATTGTACGCTCCTTCTGCCTGGAGGCGTAGCCGTGCCAGCCGTTACAGCTGGAGTGTTCTGAGGAAAAGAGCCAGAGGTATGTTTGAGAGCTGATTGTCTCGAAGGGGAATTGGAGACAAATGTGGCAGCACCAGCTATCAAAGGAGGGCTGGGAGCTTCGTGAGGAATTCCGCCATTGATGTAATCTGCCGCTTCGACGATAGATTTGCTTGTGCTGCCATTCGCTGCTGTGAAAGGAAGGGCGAAGTCGCGCGCAGATTTAGGGAGTCCATCGGCGTTTAACTCTATTCGCAGACCCGATTGCCGTGCGCTTGCGGACCCATTGGTATTCGAGTGTACAGGAGATGTCGAACGGGGGCTTCTCGTCATCGGAGAAAGCGATTCATCGTTGCGTTGGGCCATTTCTGGTTCCCCCTGAGCACCTCGATCCTCTGGACCCTACGGTCCGACGACGTGCAAACGAAACAGCTGCTCTGGCCCCGGCAGGAGATGTGCTTATAACGCTACAGAACAGGTGTCGTGTTCATGGCGGATCAAATCAATTCTGCAATCCCGTCGGTATACCATGTGAAGCTGCTTGGTCAAGGTTTCGAGTGTCCTCTGTTAGTTCGCCGAGGATTCCGTAGAAAGGACGCCGCTGCACGCCTGGTTGGTGATAGTTCTAGCAGGAGAATGAAGCGGATGGTTCAGCAAGAAGAAGTAAATGTTTGCAACCGGTCTGAGATATTTCGATGTTTAATTGCGCTGCGCAGATGGGGGATCGTGCTGGCCAGCAGCACCCCGTGTAATTTCCCGCTTGTGGAATCAGATGACGCACGATCCTGATGCTCACCAAGGGCCATGCTGAGGATGGGCATGGCTTGACCGCTTGCCATGAATGGCTTGGCTTGACCCAGTATGTAAACACGTTTGGCCAACCTTTCATTAAGCTTAAACAACCCATGGAGGATTGTGCATCTTCTGCCATGTGCATCTTCGAGTCGCGCAGTTGCTTTTTTATTAATTGCCCTCCCCCCATAGCACTTTCTCGCTGCCTCGGATAGATAGACCTACAAAAGTATTTCTCTTCTCCTCCCCCGCTTCAACTTCATCAGACCACAGAACAATGGCGACCCTTAATCCACTTGAGAACACGCACTCCAAACCACCTACTCCTGTCTCTGCAAAGACATTTCACATTGCTGGTATTCTGACTGTGGTCCACGGTCTGGGCGAGCTCTCACCATCATGCAAATCCATATCATGTCTCTGGCTCTTGCACCCAAGACTTCAAAATAAAGATATCATGGCCCCTGTTGCGAGTAAATGTATAAATGATTGGAATCAACGTTCATCATCTGACAGGAAAGTTGGTCTCATTGCGGTGGCATTTGATGGGAGAAACCATGGCGGTAGGGAGGTCAACTCGTTGGCAAATGAGGCGTGGAGAGGAGGAAACGTGACGCACGCTCAGGACATGTTCAGGTCTAGTCCTCCTACCACCTGCGCAAGGATCAATACTGACATTCTACAGTATTTTTCATGGTACTGCTCTAGATACTAGTCTTCTGATAGACCATTTGGGGTCATATATTTTTCATGGTTCCGATGCACCATCGCTTGACCAGCACTTAGTGCTGGGTGTTTCGCTTGGTGGGCATGCTGCCTGGCAGGTTCTTTTCAGCGAACCACGAGTCACCGCA
>Ga0302325_10013835_pt1 | contig 17193 bp, 15 predicted proteins | sample Palsa_T0_2_FD_201948 | JGI IMG/M metagenome (GOLD analysis project Ga0302325, IMG submission 201948) | Peat permafrost microbial communities from Stordalen Mire near Abisko, Sweden - Palsa_T0_2 | ecosystem: Environmental > Terrestrial > Soil > Palsa > Peat permafrost | place: Sweden: Abisko... | reverse complement strand
GATTTTAGGACCATCGACGACCTTAAAAAGGTTCCGGATCTGGATGCCGAGAAACTGGATGCCAAGAAGGCTCGCCTGGCTTTCTAAGGAATCCGCTCATTCCGGCCACACGATGGATTCCGGAATGTGGTCCGCACTTTGCGCTAGAACCCAGTATTCCGCCTCTAACCGTCCTTTGGCAGGAATCCAGCGGTAAGTAGGAACATCAAACAAGCGGCCGCGATCAACCATTTGACGGCGCGATTCCGGCATGGGAGAAACCCCAAATTCCAAGCCCAGGGTGGTGGTGCGGCCGCTCCAGGGAGGGTTCTTGCGGCTACAGTTTTCCTGCCACATTCCTAGCCAGGGAAAATCCGCGCGCTTCCAGACGTACGCGAACGCAAGACGAAATGCCGGTGAAAAGGCGACGAAGAATAGGTGCTGGCGTCGCGCATCCCCGAGATGTGCGGTGTACTCGGTCGAAGCCGGGGCGCCGCTCACGGTGCGAAGGTCGGCCACACCTCCCGTGGAAAGGGGGGCCATCGGCCACTCGAACTCCGCGCCGCTTTTAAGATGCATATCGGGGCCAAAATCAGCCTCATGGACCTTGGACTTAGTGACGGAAGCCCGCAGCTGCGTTGTTCCCTTCTCGATAAATGGCGGACCTAAGGTTACATGTTGCGTCCATCCGATAGGACGATCCCAAGGCACAAGATTCTCCACCCATTCGCGGATTCTCAAAGATCGATCGCGGAGTTCGACAAATCGTTCGAAACGAAGCTGCGCCAGCTGGAAGTGTGCCTTAAGTACGAGGGTGCCGTTGCTTTCAGCAATCTCATACGGAGCGATGGAGCCCTCGCCGTGCACAGTTAACCCAGCCGCAGCTTCTTCAGCGGACGGTCCGCCGAAAATATCGAGGCACAAGTTATGGCCCATAATCCCCGCCAGAAGCTTGGCCTCCGAGTCCGCTCCAAACTCCGGATGCTTGCTCGAGTCATAGCTGGATGGTTCGATCGAAGGCCAAGGGGGGATCCAGAGAGGGCTTACGCCGCTCACCTTGTCAAAGATCTCGGCGATGTGACCACCCTCCTGCAACACCGTTACACGGAGGTGGTCATTTTCGATTACCGCCGCACGGCGGCCTCTAAAGATGGTTGCAGGCACAGGCGACACCAGGAGTGAAACTGCTCTACGGCAATTCTTTCAACCACACATTTCGGTGCGATATTTTCAACACGCCACCGCCTTCAATCTCGAAGCCGATCAGCCCCTTCGACTGGCTGAATGCCGGATCAGTATCGACCAGGACCGCCATCACATGTCCATTGATAATGTGAATCAGCGTGTTTCCGTCCGCGATCACCTCGTACTGATTCCAGTCGCCGAGCTTGATAAAAGACTTCAGTTCGTCGGAGCGTCCCAAGGTGGCCAGCAGCCGCGGCTTTTTGCCCTGATCGGTTTCCACCACCTGGCCTCGCCATGCGACAATCCCGCGACTGGTGCCTTGTTCATAGAGCTGGCCTGTGTACTTGTTGGCGTAATCGAAGTCGGCCTGATAACCCCTCATATTCCACTTGGCATACTTCTGGGCCAGCGCCTGGCGCTGTTGCATCTGTTGCTTTTGCTCGTCCGTCATCTTCGCGAGCCTGTCCGCAGGGATCTGCATGGGCGGTGGAGGAACGTTGAGGCTTCGATATTGGATCCCACCATTCGCGCCGGCGCCCTCCAGCTTCATCTCCGCTTTCAGCTCGAAGTTGCCCGGCTGGCCGCCTCGCCAAATAATGTTTGTCGTGCCCGAAGGATGCTCGGGGCTGGATTCGCCAACCAGCGCACCATCTTCCACGTGCCAAACTTCAGGGGTCCCATCCCAGCCTTTCAAAGTCTTCCCGTCAAAGATCTGCGTCCATCCCTCATGATTGTCGAAATCGATAGGCTCAGGTTGAGAGAAGCCATGGACAGCCTGCTGAGCAGCGGCACGGAGTCCAGCGAATGGATAGATCAACGCGAAGCTGAAGGTCGCGGACGCCAGACAGCTGCCAACGACAACAACAGCCCGGCTCATGAATTTGGATAACATGCTTTCTCCTCGCCATCCCCGCGTTGCCGACTTCATCGCACGGCTGGAATCTTCTCCCACTGCCTGGTCTTTGCTGACTTCAGCACCGCATCAGTTACATAATCCGTAGCCGCGCCATCCGCGAACGTGGGTGATACCCGTTTGTTTTCTCCGGTACCCTGAAGAAAATCAGCTACCTGATGAATGAACGTGTGCTCATAACCAATCTGCAGCCCGGGCACCCACCAGTTCTTCATATATGGATGATCGCTGTCCGTGATGTGAACGCTCTTCCAACCCCGCAGCCGCCCTTCGTCGCGGTGATCGAAATACTCGAGACGGTGCAGGTCGTGGAGGTCCCAACCGGCGGAAGCATGCTCACCGTTCACCTCAAGGGTAAAGAGGGCCTTGTGACCGCGCGCGTAGCGCGTGGCCTCAAAGGTAGCCATCGATCCGTTTGCGAAGCGGCACAAGAATGCGCACGCATCGTCGATCCCAACCGGCTCAACTTTTCCCGTGAGACTATGCTTACGCTCTTTGACAAATGTTTCCGTCATGGCCGTTACTTCCGTGATGGGACCGTTCAGCCACAGTGCCATATCGATGTTGTGCGCCAGCAAGTCGCCGGTGACGCCGCTGCCCGCTACGGAGACATCTAAACGCCACAGCCCCTCGCCGCCTTGCGGCAAGTCACTCGAGATCGTCCAGTCTTGGAGAAAATTCGAGCGGTAGTGGAAGATGCGGCCGAAGCGTCCTTCGTCAAGCAGTTGCTTCAGCAGGGCGACCGCCGGTACACGGCGATAGTTGTACCAAACCATATTCGGAACGTTGGCGGATTCGACTGCTTGCACCATCGCTCGAGCTTCAGCCCCGTTGCGTCCGAGCGGCTTCTCACAAAGCACCATTTTTCCCGCCTTAGCGGCAGCAATAGCAATCTCCGCATGGGTATCGTTGGGGCTGGCAATATCGATCAGGTCGATGTCGTTCCGCTGCACCAGAACACGCCAATCTGTTTCCACGGATTGGTAGCCCCAGGTCTCAGCGAATCCCTTAACGCGCTCCGCATTGCGCGCACAAACCGCCTTGAGCACCGGCTGGTAAGGTACATCAAAAAAACGAGGCGCCTGCAGGAACGCGTTCGAGTGCGTACGCCCCATGAAGCCGTATCCAACCAGGCCAACATTCAATTTTGTCCGCGCCATAGGAAATCCGCTCTAGTCCCACCCGTGAGCATTGCGCACCGCGATCAATGTCCCAAGCACATCGTTCCATGTCGTCGGGGCCAGCATGGTTGCGTTGGGAAACATGCAACCGTCCCAGCAGATATGCTCATAGGCGCGGGTTGGCGCACCACTTTCATCGCGCATCCAGAGGCCGGCGACGGCGACGATATCCATCTTGCCATTCGGATCGTTGACAACGCAGTGGCGTCCCGTCTTATCGTGCGACCCCGCGCCTCTGACTGTCCCGTCGTTCTGGGCCACATGAAAGTCGATCGTCCATGGCCGCAGCGCATGAGTCAGTTTTCTAAGCGCCTCCATCAAGACCTCCTGCTGCGACCAATCGAAGTTCTCCGGCAGAAGCCGGTCTTCCGGAGCGTTGTACCCAAGTGTGTACAGAAGAGAGTGTGCCATGTCCGCCTGAAAGCCCAGAGTCTTAGGCAGGTTAACCATTTCAAGCAATTCGACCATCCGCTGCCAGCTATGCATTCCTCCCCAGCAGATCTCTCCCTCGGCGGCCAGGCGCTCACCGTTGTCTTCGGCGATGAGGCAGGCGTCGCGAAATGTCTTTGCGATTCGCTTTGTATTGCCGGCCGGATCTTTGGCCCAATCCGAAGGAGAGCCTGCGGAATCAATGCGCACCACACCATATCGGCGAATGCCAAGATCACGCAGCTTTTTGCCGATGGCACAGGCCTTTCGCACCTGGGTCAGAAAATTCCTCCGTTCGTGTGCAGAACCCATCGCGGAGCCGCCGCCTGTGGGCGGCCAGATAGGGGCGACCAGGGAGCCCACCACAAGTTGGCGCCTGGCGATGTCATCCGCAAGGCGTTTCAGATCATCATCGGTCGAGTCGATGTCTGTGTGCGGTGAAGCCAGGAACAAATCGACGCCATCGAACCGGATGCCATCCACCTCGGCAGCCGCTGTCAGGTCCAGCATGGTTTCCAGGCCGATGAAGGGTTCCGAGCCTGGTCCCTTGCCTACTAGCCCGGGCCACATCGCGTTGTGGATCGCCGGGTGCTTGTGCTGATTTGCCATGCTCACGATCCTCAGCTTATTTCCGGCACAGTGGTTGTGCATCCGGATTGCCAGGCCCGAAATGCTTCAGCAGGACGAGCGGATCGGTTGCGCTTAGATTCTCGATGCGCACCCCTTCCTTAGCAACGTCCGCGGTGACGAATACTTCGTCCTCCGTCATCTCCCCGAACCGGATCAAGGAGGGCGTCGACACCGGCAAATTGCCCAGCGTCCCGTAGCCTTGGGTAAGGATCACACCGTACGCCGCGCTGTCCCTGACCGTAACGCTCCGCTTGGGCAGCACCGTCAGCTCCTTCGCCGAGTAGTAAGGTGTGCCGTACGTAATCCATTGCTCGCCGTAACCATCCGCCGCCATTTCCTGCACTGGGTTCACTTGACGCGGGAAAGTCTTATTTGTCTTCGCGAACTCGGGATTGACGTTGGCATCCCAATCGAGCATGCTGATCAGGAAGTCCAGGTCCTGGTTGAATTCAGGGGGAACGTCCTTGGTCAGCAAGCTCCAATCGACGATGCGCCCTTCCACCTCCGACTGAAACATCGCAAATACATCGCTGTTCACTTGCGGCTCGTAGGTCACAAGTGATCCCGGCGCGTGAAGAACTCCCGGGTTGATCTGCCACCCTGCGCCGGGCTCCAGACGATAGGCACGGGCGTGAAAGAGAATTCCGTTGTCGCCCTGGTTCCATTTCTCCAGGCATCGACGGATGTCTTCTTTCGTAGTGCCGGGCTCGAGGCCCATGTAGGTGTGGGGAAAATTATTTCGTACCGCATTGTATTGCGGAGGGAAATAATAGGCCTCCGGCTTCCCCTTCTGTCCCACGAGCTTGGCGAAAGCATCGCTCTGGTGCATGTGGTGCGGGATGGGGCCCAGGTTGTCAAAAAACTTGCACAAAAGATTCCATCCGCCTTCGCGCTGCATCACGTCGGCGCCAAGCAACAGGTCCCCGGCAATTTCGACTGCCTCTTTTAACAGGAATTTCCCGCCCCTGTTGGGCCGGACGTAACTCAGTCCCTCATCGGGCAGAGTGGCTGGTCCGTTCGCAGCTTTGGTGGTTGAGGAAAACCAACGCTCGTCGATGCCGCCGCGGTGCCCGCCGAACGCGTAGAGATCATCCGGATGTAGCTTCAGTCTCCTTCCCGGAATCAAGAAGGATCGAGGCACCCAGCAGGGTTCCAATCTTAAAATGCCTGCGCCTGCGTCGATTACTTCTTTTATTTGGGCTCTGGTCCGCATTGCTTGCCTTGCCTTCCGCTGAATTGGCTTTCCTGCTAGTGCTCCATCGGAATCCCGAAGGAGTAGAGTGTGTTGTCGTGCGTGGTAAAGAACACGTGGCCGTCACCGACGGACATGCCCGCCAGATGTGTATAGGTCTCGATTGAGTCCCCGCTGGTGTAGAGGGAGTTACCGGTAGCGGCATCGAGAGCGAACAGCGTGGCGTGGGTCGAAGCGTTGCCTCCGGCCAGAGCAAATACGACCCCGTTGGCGATTGCGGGTGGCGCGGGATTGATGAGATCGCGAGAGATCCAGCTCGGGGTGAGCACTGTGTGCCCGTCTTTCTCTTCGACCTTGAATGCAACCACGCTACCGTGCGGCGCGGGGCCATTCGTGTGGGCAAATTTCACATCGCCTTCCACCGCCGCGGATATAGAAGCCAACACCCAGAACGCACCTGATTTATCTTGCCAACTGGCCAGGCTCTCCCAATCGCCGCGCTTAGCGGCCTTGGAGATCTTTGCCGTCTGCGCCAACGGAGTATGGTGATCGGGTCCACCTAAAGATGCGCTGTCCAATAAGACAATGCTGCCGTCACCGCCGGGGGCAGCGACCAATTCCTTATCCTTGTAGGTAAAGGCCACCGGACTGGCGCTCAGACTTTTGTCTTTCCCACTGCCGGAAGGTGTATACCAGTCCTTCACCTTCAGATCTTTTGCGCCGAGGGCCACAACGCTATTGGCATACACGCCCGCCGCTGGATCAGCCGGACCGCTTCCGGTGACGACATAGGCTGTGCCGTCTCGCCCGATGGTTGGCCCGGTTAAGCCCGCCAGGCTTAGTCTCTGAGCTTTATAGCTACTTACGGTGTAATCCGGAGTGTTCAGGTCGATGGACCAGGCCGTATTCGGAGCATTTCGACAACCGGCTCCCGTTGCCGTGTACACAACCTTGTCGTTCATGTTCAGCCCGAAAGAGTCTCCCTTCGCTGCCGGAAAAAACTTTACCGGCGGAGCATAATCCAGCCCAGTAGCCATGATCTGTTCATGCATGTAGCCATCGCTGGTTAAAACATAGACTCCCTTCAAACCAAAATATCCACCTCCAGCAACAGAGCCTACGCGACGTTGGGCAGGAGCGGGCGGTTCGGCAGGAGGGGCGGATGGAGCAGGGCGAGCGGGCCGGGGACCACCGAAGTGAATGACTTGCGGCGCTTCCACAACAATCTGAATGTTCGACCCGCCACATGGTTGGTCTGCGCCTGTGGACTGGAGCTTGAAATCCTTCTGCCAAACCATGGTTCCCAGTTCAGAATCCACGGCGTACAAAGTGTTTGCGTCGCCCCAGAGTGCCATATCTTTGAATCCACGGCCGGTAATCAGGCCGGGAAAGAGAAGCGGTTCGCTGAATGACGATGATTTCGCAGCCTGGTTTCCCAGCTTGATCTTCCACAGAAATTTGAAATCTTTGGTTACCGTTTCTCTTGTGATATCCGTTTCGGCCTTCTGCCAGCTGTTATGTGCGGCGTCACCGTCTGCTACCGTCCAGAACCCACGGGGAGGGCCTTGCGCTCGCGCTACGCCTGACACTAGAAATGCGCCGGCGAAACAAAGCGCTAGCGGACGGGCAAGAAATCTTCGCAACGATGAACTTCGCAACGGTGAACTTTCCCACATGAGTTGTTTTCCGAATTTCAAGCTTGAGTCCGAGTTCTCATGGAGTTTTCACTCCAGGCCGAAGCAGTAAATTGTCCCGTCGAAGGTGCCAAAAATCACGCGGCCCCCCGCAACAGCGATGCCGGCCTGGTGCAAAAACGAACTAACCTGTTCCCCACTGGAATACAGCTCCTTCCCGGTAACTGCATCGAGCGCATACAGCTTGGCGGGAATCGAACGTTTGATCCTCTCTTCCGAACTGTACAGTCCGCCGTCAACATCATTCGTCTGACCGGTAAACTCGCCGGCGGCGAGCACAAAGACGACGCCATTGGCAACCACAGGAGGCTCGGCGGTCATCATGTCACGTGACAGCCAGGCGGGCGTGAGCTCCATCTTTCCACCCACGTCCGTCAATTTGAACGCGATCACACCGCCATTCGGCGTGGGACCGTATTTGATTGGAAATTCCACCGCTGCCGGTCCCCCAATGGGCGCCAGGACCCATCGCGTTCCATCCTGACCCTCCCAACTGGCAAAACTACCCCAGGTGCCTTCGGTCTGGAAGTTCACGTTCGTGTTGGAGACGAGAGGACTGCGAAACAGCGGGGTCTCGTGGTTCGGTCCGCCAAGCGATTTGCTGTCCATCAGAAAATAGCGGCCTTCCTTGCCGGAGCCAACCAGGAGGTCCCTTCCCTTGTAGGGAAATACGACGGGAGTCGTGTTCATATCCAGGTCTCTCTTGGTCAGCCACGCGTGGTTGGTCGGCGTGTAATAGTCCTTGAGCGTCAAGCTATCGTTGGAGGACGTGAAAGCCAAAACGCTGGTCGATAACTTGCCGATTGCGGTATCGTAAGCACCATCTCCTGTCTCAAGATAAATCGTTCCGTCTGTGCCGATCGCGGGACCGGCGGTTCCGAATATCCCTCCTTGCGGGGGAGTGGAAGAAAAAATCTTTTTGTTGGTGAGATCTACGCCATACAACTGATTCGGAACGCCATTACAGCTTTGTCCGGTCACCGTATAGACAACGTTGTTCACCAGGTTCAAGCCGTACGCCTTGCCATAAATTGTCGGCAGCATTTGTACCGGCTCGTCTTTTTCTTCCCCCGTCGTCAGTTCCAATGTGTGCAGGTAACCGTCGTTCGTGAGTACATAGACAAACCGTTGCGCGGCCCCAGTGGGCGTAACCACCGGTGTTGCCGTCAACGCATTGGTGCAAATAAAGCCGCTACCTTCCCCCGGCTGCTGTGGTTTGACCGAGGACCATTTCAAGTGCTTCCGCCAGATCATCGTGCCGCGATCGGCGTCGACTGCGTAGACGTCATTCGAGCTGCCTGCCAGAATTGCCAGTGCTTTGACACCACCTGTCGTATTCACGCCTGAAACGATGAGTGGCTCGCGAAACGACTGCATTCCCATCGGCTTGTTATCGGTCTTTAATTTCCAAAGGAGCCGGATGTCCTTCGCGTTATCCGTCGTGAGCTTGGTTTCGTTTCGTTGCCATCCGTCACGCTGCGGGTTGAAGCTGCCCGTTGGCCACTCCGCAGTCCCCGTGGACTGACCCAGGGCTGCGTGGAATCCTGGAGACGCACAGGCGAGGCAAACAAACGCCACAAAACAGAGCACCCTTTTTATGACTGGGGAGATTTCACTTGCATTCACGCTGGAAACACTACCAATAAGGAAACCCCGTGTCAAAGATGCTACCTTTGCCGGTCGTCGTATCATGACCTAAGTGCACTTCATCGGAGGAAGCATGTCCACAACGGCCAATACCTGGTTTGAGTTTCAGCGCCCCGCCGTCGCTGTGCCCTGGTACATCTGGGCGGGTGTCCTGGCCGTTACCTCATCCTCCATCGGTGGCGCATGGGACGTCTCATGGCACCGATCCATCGGCCGCGATACTTTCTGGACCCCAGCGCACATGGCCATCTACGCCTGTGGTGTTCTCGCCGGAATCATCTGCGCCTGGCTGATCGTTTACTGCACCTTCGGCCGCAATAGCCAGCTCCGTGATGCATCGGTCAGTGTCTTTGGACTTCGCGCCCCTCTCGGCGTCTTCTTCGCCGGGTGGGGAGGCGTCGCCATGCTCATGGCTGCTCCCTTTGACAACTGGTGGCACAACGCTTACGGTCTCGACGTCAAGATTGTCAGCCCACCGCACGCCTTGCTGATCCTCGGTCTCCGGGCCGTTTCTTTCGGAGTCCTGTTCCTCATCCTCGCCGCGATGAACCGCGCCGCCCAAGCCGACGCCGCCGGCTTCAGGCTTCTTCAAGTGCTCTTTCTTTACATTGGGGGCCTTTCGATCACGGGCCAGATGTTCTTTCTGCAGGAGTACACCTGGGACGTGAAGCTGCATCAGGCGATCGCCTACATTGCTATGGGGATCGGCCTGCCCGCGCTCTTCGCCACCTTTTCGCAGGCGTCCCGGTCGCGCTGGGCTGCGACTTCCACGGCCGCCGTCTATACTCTCTTCGTCATTGGCGAGATCCTTATTCTTCCGCTCTTCCCCGCCCAGCCGAAGCTGGGCCCGGTCTTCAATCCCATCACCCACCTCATTCCAGCGAAGTTCCCAATCTTGATCATCGCCCCGGCGTTCGCGCTTGATCTGCTCTGGCAGCGCCTGCGGAGCTGGAAACCCTGGCAGATTGCCCTCGTCTCCGGCGTCGTCTTCGTCGCTGTTCTGACGTTAGTCGAATGGCCTTTCGCCAACTTCCTGTTGTCTGACGCCAGCAAGAACCGCTTCTTCGGCACCATCTACTTCGACTACAATTCGCGCGCCAGCGGCTATGATCGCATGCGCGAGTTCTTCTTCCCCGATCACGGTGCTGCCCTCTTCGGCGGGCTCTTGCGCGCCGCCCTCTATGCCTCAATCTCCACCTGGATTGGTCTCCGCTTCGGCCGCTGGATGCGCGGCGTCCAGCGATGATGCGCAGGGGCAGCCAAATAGCTTTGGCTTTGTTCATCGCCCTCACGCTTGCGCTCCCCGCGTACGCCCACATCGGGAGCAAGGATGTTTACGAGGAGGTGAATGCTGGACCATACAAGCTCTTCGTCACCATCCGCACGCCCAACGTCATACCAGGCGTTGCCACCATTGAGGCCCGCAGCTCCGGCGCCCCCGTCAGATCCATCCAGATCACGCCGACCCCGCTGACCGGTGACGCCGCGAAACACCCGCCCAGCTCTGACGCCATGCGTCCCTCTGCCGATGACCAGGCCTTCTTCACCGGCTCCCTCTGGCTGATGGCGGCGGGCTCCTGGCAGGTCCACTTCGACCTCGACGGCGCCGCAGGTAAGGCCAGCACCAGCGTCCCGGTCCCCGCCATGCCCCTTTCCATCCTCCCCATGCAGCGCCCGCTGGGAATCGCCCTCGCTGTTCTCGCTCTTATCCTTATCCTCGGCCTGGCCGGCATTGTCGCTGCCGCGGTGCGCGAATCCCGGCTGGATCCCGGCTTGCCTTCCAGCGCAACGCAACGCCACCGTGCGCTGATCGCCAGCGCTTTCACCCTGGCCTTCACCGCCCTCCTGTTCTATGGAGGCTACAAATGGTGGAACGTCGAAGCTGCGACCTATGCGGCCGACATCTACCATCCGCTTAGCCTCAGCCCCATGCTCTCCGGCAACACGCTCGACCTCAAGATTGGCCGCTACGACACCGACGCCCTGCACAGCTTAAGGGCACGCTCGAACAACGACCTGCTGCCCGACCATGGCCACGTCATGCACCTTTACGCCATTCGCCAGCCGGGCATGGACGCCGTCTTCCATCTCCACCCGGCGTTGATCTCCGGCGGCGATCTTCGTATGAACCTGCCATCGATGCCTCCGGGGACGTACCGGCTTTACGCCGACATCGTGCACGCCAACGGCTTTCCTGAGACCCTTAGCGCCAATCTGACGATTCCGCCGGGCCTGCCGCCCGCTCCCCTTGCACCGGAAGACGCCTCCGCCGCACCACCCGCACTGTCTCAGGGCGAACTTGGAACCGTCTACAAGCTTCCTGACGGTTACACCATGATTTGGGACCATCCGACCGAGCTCAGCGCGAATACTGCCTATGCGTTTCGCTTCCGCCTGGTCGACGCCGCCGGCCACCCCGCAGCCGACACGCGGCCCTACCTTGGGATGGCCGGCCACGCCGCTTTCGTGAAGACGGACGGCACCGTCTTCGCCCACACCCACCCTGAAGGCTCTGCCGCTATGCAGGCCGTCATGCTGGCCAATGGCCCTTCCGCAGAGATGGGCGGCATGGACATGACCGGCCCTCTGTCATCCGCTGGTCCCGGTGCGGCCGCCGCCGGGGATCACATCCCGCCCACCGTCGAGTTTCCTTACGGCTTTCCCTCGCCGGGCCGTTATCGCATTTTCATCCAGATGAAGCACGCGAACACCGTTGAGACGGGGGTCTTCGACGCAGAGGTTCGCTGACTCGCGGCTCAGTCGACTCTGTAAGTGTTGCGCCTGATTGGGCGACCCAATGGGATCAGAAATACGGAAGAGTTTCAGTGCTTGGAAGTGTGAACCCTGTCGACCCCGTGCCACACGCTCGGACGCCATTCCGGCGCCTGCACCGGCCACTTCAGCCTCTTCTCTCCGTCCGGCAGCACGGTCGTCAACACCCAGTCGATGCGGTCGGCGGCGTCCTTAAGGATCGACTGCAGCGACTGATCGCTCTGTACCGACGCCGAAAACACAATCGCGGTCAGCGCGTTTCGGATATGGTGATTCACTTCGGCCGCAATTTCCATCCTGCGCGCCAGAATCATACGCCTACGCTTCTCATAAACCATCAGTAGATAAGAAAACACGGAAGCGACAATACACGTATACAGGTCGGACGCATAGATCCTACTCGCATGATGCACCAGGCAATCCAGGCCAAAGCCGCAAACCCCAATCAGCAGACCTAATACAAATGCCGAGATGAAAACGCGGGCATCAAAAAGCGGATGACAGCGGAACAAGTTCAACTGTCGCAGCCAGACGGACCACTGATTTTCATCGTTGCCATTAGAACCGCTTGAGCATAGGCATCTTCGATTCATTCTGAACCCGTTCCGAGGGCACCCGAAAAGCATATTCGCTATAAGAGCCCCTGTAGCCACGCATTCGAGCTAGAGGGGCAAGAATCGGAAATAGCGTTCTCTGTATGAACCGGGGAGGTTTTAAGAAGTGGATGACGTCATCGAATTCATTGGCTATTACTGCAAGCTGTAAAAGATTTGGCATGCCCCTTGGATCCGTCTTGCCATCCTGAGCCAGACCGATCATGTTTCGTATGAAGGCTTCGAATCGTTTAGCCGGTCGAATATCAATCGTCAGTTTCGCCTCACAGATTCCAGCATTCCAGAACCGATGAGCCACCCCTGGGGGGATATCAATTGTCTTACCCAATTTTGCAATTGAAATCGCACCGTTCACACAAGTACCAACATGGCCGCTCACCACTGTCAGTCGTTCATGGATGGCTGGATGCAGATGCAGAGCGGAACCAAAACCCGCTCCCCGCAGCTCTAAGTCGACAACCAACCGTTCGCCGTTTGTTTCGCGCGTGCCAAGACGGACGGTTGCTCGTTCGCCAGTGATCGGATTGTCAAACACATCGCCCTGTCTGAGCATAGATATCCCTGAAAGCGCACATTGGTTGTGCGCCCCGTGGTTTGTCCGCTACCAGAACCGAGGTTAGCTAACCAGCCTCTTCCGGACCGCGTAAAGAACGATCTCGGCGGTATTGTGGACATTGAGTTTCTGCATCAAGTTCGTTCGGTGGCTCTCGACTGTGTACGGGCTGACGTCCAGGAGCACGGCCACTTCCTTGTTTGTTTTTCCTTCGGCAAGTAGTTGGAGCACTTCTTTTTCCCGCGCGGTCAGAAGGTGAAATGTGTCGGAGAGACCCTGTTGCTTGAGCACCCGCATGTAATCCTCAAGCAGTGTTTCGTTGATCGCCCGGCTAAAAAATGGTTTTCCGTTCGCCACAGCCCTGATTGCCAACAGCAGGTCTTCTTCGGCCGACTCCTTCAACAGGTAACCTTTGACGCCCACATTGAGTGCTCGCAATAGATAGCTCTCATCTGCGTGCATGGTGAGAATAATGATGCCCGTTTTGCTATTTACCTTTAATATCTGCTCCGCCGCTTCGATGCCGTTCAGGATCGGCATTGCGACGTCCATGACGACGATTTGTGGAGAGAGGGTCGCGGCCAGCGTCACAGCCTCCCGGCCATTTGCTGCTTCCCCGATGACCTCAAGCTCCGAATATTGCTCCAGAAGGAGCCGCAGGCCCTTGCGCACCACTCCGTGATCGTCCGCGATGAGAACCTTGCAATTCATGTTTTCTCTGGCTTTCTATAAGCCGTCGGCTTTTCGAAGTTTGGACTTGTCGTCCCGGACACCGGAGCAAGAGATTTTTCATCGGTCCCCTCTCGTTGGAGAAGCAAATTGCTTTCTAAGACAACGATACGCGGAAGGGGGTCCAGAACAAATCCCTTGGAGACACTATTGACATGCCTAAATGACAGGAGACGACGCAAGATTGTGAAAGCCTGGCCCTTAGGATACGCCGGGATCGAGCCTGGCGGGCAATTCGAGACTGATCAAGGTTCCGCAACCGGATTCCGACGACACGGACATACGCCCTTGCAAGGCGCGCACGCGCTCGGTCATGCCCATCAACCCAAGACCGTGGGTTTTAAGAAGTGCATCAAACCCCCTGCCATCATCTTGTACGGAAGCAATTACTCGCGTGTCATCCTGCTTTACGATGACGGTAACGCGGCTAGCGTCGGCATGCTTGCCGCAGTTCGTCATGGCTTCTTGAATCGCGCGGTACAAACACAATCGAGACGCTTCAGGCAGGTTGTCGAGCTTGCCTTCAATGTTCACGGAAACAGGTATACCGCATCTGCGTGAGAACTCTTTTGCCTGCCAGTGCAGTGCTGGTTCCAGTCCAAGATCATCGAGCATGGAAGGTCGCACCAACAAAGCGAGATTCCTCACCGAACGAAGGGCTTCTTCCGCCAATCGCTTTACACTATCAAGTCGCTGCCGAAATTCTTCATCCGGGTCGTAATGCGACAACGTCCCCAATTCCATTCGCAAGCCTGTCAGTATCTGGCCCACTTCGTCGTGAAGTTCCCGGGATATCGCCTTTCTCTCCTCCTCCTGTACTCGCACCAGCTGATTAGATAAACGCCGGAGCTCTTGTTCCGCCTTCTCGGCGCGCTTCCTCTCTGCCTCTGAGACCTTATCGAGCCGAGACATGTATGCCGTGCTGAACACCGCAATCGCGCTCTCCAGCAGGAGAAGCATCAACGTGGCCGCGATCGCGAATTGTCGCAGTTTAGCCTGCTGGCCTTCAATCTCCTGCTCCTCGCGGGCCAGGCTTGCTTGATTGAGCGCATCGATGCGATTGGCGAGATCGAGGACTCTTTCCGGTTGGTTCTCCAACTCGCTGAAGAGTCTCTGTTCCCCATGCTGCGTTCGCGATGTGCCAAGACTTTGTTGAATGGAGCTCCAGTACTGATCCAGGCCTTGCTGTAAGGCAAGGATTTGCGGCTTTTGGTTCGCACCGAGCAGGTCAATCAGGGTGGCACAGTCATTTCCGGTGTTTCGCTGCAGGTCAGAGATTCGTCTCTGGCTCTCTACAACATTGAGATTGCTGAAACCGCTCTGTTCTATGAGAGCGCCCTTGTTGATGTTTGCCTGGATATCTGAGATGGCATCATCCGCTCTCTGGTAAATCTGGCGCGCAATCTTCGTGTGTTCGTGAATCCCAGCAGCCTCCCGTGAGACGAGCCATGCGAAGAGTGTCGAGAGGAAGAGCAGAGCGCCAAAGGATACGGCGACCGCAGGCCAGAGTCGTGCGCGCATGTGACAACCTTACTCCTACCGGTCGGAGATTCGCGAACTGCCGTCGCCGTAGCGGATGGACGCCATGGACCCCACGCATAAGCGGGCTGAACAGTTCCGTTTTTCTGTAAATGGAATTTTTCTGAGCTCTACCCTGAATGCTCTATGGCAATCATCGTTTTGCGCACGTAGCCTGTTGGTAGAGTCATTACTTGGATTACTTTACTATGACTCCTTCCGGCTCCTGGGAACCGATCTGATTCTCGAGTCTGGTCATTCACGACCGGATTCGCAGTAACGTTTCGCTAGTCGACCTCACTATCACAAAGGGGGTGACACACAATCATGGACAAAGGGATTATTCGCATGAATACGGACTCCTCCAATCAACTCCAGTCCCAAGCGATTGCGCAGGCTGCGGTTTTCGGCGCGTTGCGAGAAAAGCTTGCGAGTGAAGTATCGAGCAGCGCTCTGCTTGCAGAGCTGCTTAAAAAAGTGAATTTGATGCAGAAAGCGCAAGCCACGCCAGAGGAATTCAAAGAGCGATTCTACGAATTTGTTTCTAGAGCGGAAGAGCATATGGATGTCGTCAGACCGTTCTTTCCTGCGCTCGTGGTTTTCCTGCCATCTCGTCGGGCTGGCGTATGAGGACCAAGCGTACCGTCCGAAGACGAGGATGTTGGCGCTGGCTTGTTTCGGCAAGAGACCCGAATCTTTTGCTGGCCGTCCGCGGGGTTGAGCTCTCTCCTGCCTGGTAGGCAGCGAAAGTATAACGGCGATTCCCCTCGTCCCACTTCACCGACCCCCTCCCCCGAAGGATTCGATGTAAGGGTTCCGCAGAGAATCGCCGCTTGTTGTGTCGCTTACCGTTTTGCCGATGGGTTAGCGCGTCAGCTACCAGTAAACACACATCAACGTCAGTGCGGAGATTGATCGTTCGGGTCTTTTCAGATGAAGTGACGGGTGATCAAGCTAAGTATTTCTCCTCCTTTTAGGAAGGCCGAAGTCACAGTCAATCGTGCGGACTAGCAAATGTTTGACCGAGACCGATCATAAGCGGGGGTTCTGGACGATTTCTATCCCTTTGAGACACTAGAAGGGCGCTGAAAAAGGAGGATCACGGTCTTTGCCTGCCGGCACCGCGCTGGCGCCAACCCCAGATCATCAAGCATTCCCCTGAAACGCTCTAGCGATAGTAGCCGGACTTGGTGAGAACGAAACCTGACTTGTGCAGTTCGGGATTCTCGCGGAGAAGCTCCGGACTGAGCTGAAGGCTGAGCTTGCAAAACTTGCCTTGGGGCTGGACGCGGCTGGGCTTATATCCGAGCGTGTAACGCGCTCGAATCTGATCGATCAAAAGAGCGAGATGATCTGCGGCTTCCTTTGCGCCGGTGTTCAGGATGGGGCCGCCGGTTGCCTTGGCGTATTCATCGATGTCGCCGACTCGAGCCGCCCCCATCCCCGACGCCATGATCACCCGGTTCGTCTCCGCCGTCCTGCAGATCAACGCCGAAACCACTGCTCCCGATTGAAGCAGCCTGTTCATAGCTTCCCGCTGCGTATGCAGATGCGCAGGAGAGTGCTGACCGATAGATGCTTGGGTAAAGGCGTTTTCGTCGTTTGCGGTGCCATCCGTAAGCCACAGCAGGACGCGCCGGCTCCCCGGCGCCCTCGCCTTCATCGTCTGGTCCACTGCTTCAAACATATCTTCGTCGAGGAAGGTGCCTTCCACATCGGCCATCCACGAGGCAGTCTTGATTGCAGTCGCCGCCAGCGGGCGACTGGTCGTAAAACCTTGCAGCAGCTCCGTGCGAGAAGAAAAGATCATCACCGCCACCTCATCTTCCCGCTTCAGATGGCCAAGTATTTCCAGCGCAGCTTGCGCCAGCGGCTCGAGCGCAGCGTGCACGGTCTCGGTCATGTCGAAGAGCAGCACTACGGAAAGAGGCAGTTGATCGCGGCTGAAATAGCTGATCGTTTGCGGGACACCATCCTCCGAGAGCTGAAAATCCTTTGACGACAGCGTATCCACCGTACGTCCGGACTTCTTGTTCTGTACCAGGGCGTCCAGCAGGACGAATTGAGTGTCGACATGGATGGTTGCGGGCGCGGATTGCGGGGGAGATGTAGAAGATTGTGCCCAGGCAATCTGCGCCAGCAGCAGCACAGTGAGGA
>Ga0302325_10013834_pt1 | contig 17193 bp, 16 predicted proteins | sample Palsa_T0_2_FD_201948 | JGI IMG/M metagenome (GOLD analysis project Ga0302325, IMG submission 201948) | Peat permafrost microbial communities from Stordalen Mire near Abisko, Sweden - Palsa_T0_2 | ecosystem: Environmental > Terrestrial > Soil > Palsa > Peat permafrost | place: Sweden: Abisko... | reverse complement strand
GCTACCCGGAGGTGCGCTGCCTTCGACCGCGGATTGACGGCTACCTCACCCGGTGTCGGCGCGACCGCGCGCCGGGTAAGCAGCTCCGCCTCCGGCTCGTGACCACACACGCAGATGGGCAGATCGGGGGGGCAGACGCAGCCTCGTGCGCGCGCGGCGAGGAACCGCTTGACCCGCCGATCCTCGAGCGAATGGAACGAGATCGCAGCCAGCCGCCCGCCAGGCCGCAGCACATCCCATGCCTCAGGAAGGGCGTCGTCGAGCTGGGCGAGCTCGTCGTTGACGGCGATCCTCAGGGCCTGGAACGTTCGCCGGGCCGGATGGCCACCGGCGAACTGAGCCGGGATCGGAACGGCGGACTTGACCAGGTCGACGAGCTGCTGCGTTGTGTCGATCTCGCGATGGCGCCGCTCGCGGGCGATCGCACGCGCGATCTGAGATGCGTAGCGCTCTTCTCCGTACTCGCGGAGCAGCCGTGCGACTTGGCGCTCGTCCCAAGTGTTGACGATGTCGTGCGCGCTCAGCTCCTGGGTGGGATCCATGCGCATGTCGAGCGGCGCGTCGTAGGCGTAGGAGAATCCGCGCTCCCAGGTATCCACCTGCATCGATGACATCCCGAGGTCCAGGTAAATGATGTCGCAGCTGAGCTCCTCGCCCGCGAGGCGCTGCAGCCCGGTGACGAAGTCGGCGCGAATGAACCGCGTCTCGCACGACACCTCCTCCGCAAGTTCGGCGAACCGCTCCTCCGCCGCCGGGTCCCTGTCGATGCCGATCAGCGTCCCGGTCCGTCCGATGCGGTCCGCGACCAGACGCGCGTGACCGCCGCCCCCGAACGTACAGTCGACCACACATTCCCCATCCCGCGGATCGAGCAGATCGATCAGCTCGCCGGCGAGGACCGGGATATGGACCTGTGTCATGTCAAGCAGTGTCGCCAAGGCTCGCTGCGATGTCGGGGATGCGGGCGAGAACGTCGTCCCGGTAACTCGAGTAGGTCGTGCGGTCCCAAACCTCGAGGCACTCGCCGGAGCCCGTCACGACGACGTCCTTCGCAAGTGCCGCGTAACTGATCAGAAAGGGCGGGATCATCACGCGTCCTGCGGAGTCGAGCTCGGTGTCGAGGGAGTGGTTGAAGAAGAAGCGCTTGAGCTCACGGGCCTTAGGGGAGAGAGGGTTGAGTCCGCTGAGTGTTGACCCTGTGAACGCGTCATAGGCCTCAGCAGTCCAGACGGCCAGCGACCGCGGCTCGCCAGGCGTGATCTCCGGCGATCCGGCGAGAACGACCCCGTCAGCGAGAGCCGCGCGGAACTTGGCCGGGACGGTGAGCCGGTTCTTGGCGTCGAGCGCATGATCGAAGGTTCCGCGGAATGCCAAGGGTTCTCAGTTGCTTGACCGAAATCTGAACCCGGGTGGCTGAGTGGGAGGAGCCCTGCCACCCGGGTTCCTCATTCGCGGCCCACAGTATCCCACGCCCTCCCACAATGCAACTCATTTCGCACACTTCTCCCCCACGGTGCACCACATCGCCCCGACCGAGGGGCAAAACGCCCGTGAACACTGGGGATCCGACGGTGGGACGGGGTGGGTGCCTATTCGTCCAGTGCTGCAAATCAGGCTGCAATAAGGCCTTCTGGGCGACGCCGTGCAGAACTGGCCTTGTTCCGTCCGCGCGATGTGCTGGCGCTTGGCGGGTGGAGCATCCACCCGCCTGTTTGAGCGAACGGCACCGGGCCGTCGCTCGTGCCGGGTCGTGCTGTCGTGCCGGGTCGTGCGGTTGCGCTAACTCGGATGCCGGATCGTGCCTGCGCCCGGCTGGCCCGTGCCTGCGGCCGGCCGGCTGGTGCCTGCGCCGGGCCGACCCTCGTGGGGCTTCAGTGGCAAGACGAGCCCGACGCGCGTGCCGCTCGTGTCGCTCCCCGCGACTAGCCGGCCGCCGTGTTGCTCGGCGACTTCGGCGGCGATCGCGAGCCCGCGGCCGCGGCGACCCCGACCGCGACGCGCTCGCACGACCAGATCGGGGATGGGCGCCGGCAGACCCTCTCCGGCGTCACTCACAGCGATCTCGAGCCCGGACTCATCGACGGCACCGCACAGCTCGACCCGCCCCCGGCCGTGCTCGATGGCATTCGCGATCAGATTGCCGGTCGCCTGGGCCAGGCGGACGCGGTCGGCGGACACGGTTCCGGGTTCACCCCGCCAGCCGAGACCGAGCTCAACGCCGTGCGCGAGCGCGAGCGGGCGGAACGCCTCGACGGACTGCGCGAGTAGCGCCGTCACGTCGACGGCCTCGACCCGCCACGGACCGCGCCCCCCTGAGGCGGCCGCGCTCAGATCCTCGAGTGCCACACCGGCGCTCGCGAGCTCGAGGTCGATCGCCGTAAGAGACTCCGGCCGAACGCCGGCTTCTCGCCCGAGGAGCTCGAGCCCCAGCCTCGCCGCAGTGATCGGTCCGCGCAGCTCGTGGCACGCACGGGCGACCAGCTCCATCCGCCCGGCGAGCGCGCCGCGCAGGCGCAGACTCCATGCGGCCGCCGTGAACGCGACGATCCACCCGCCCACTGCGACGATCACCTCTGCGCTCCCTCGGCGGTGCCATCGATGAGCCGATAGCCAACGCCCCAGACGTTGATCACGAACCGCTCGCCGTTCTCCCCCAGCTTCCGGCGCAGCCGGTAGGCGTGGGAGTCCAGAGTGCGAGTGCGGCCGATCGTCGCGTACCCCCAGACCCCACGCAGCAGCTCCTCACGAGTGAACACGCGCGTGGGCTCGGAGGCGAGCGCGCGCAGCAGCGAGAACTCCTTCTTCGACAGCTCCAGCAGCTCCCCGTACAGCCACGCCTGCCGCGCGAGCGGATCGATCTGGAGCGGACCGACGCGGGTCAGCCCGCGGCTCTCCTTCCGCTCGGTTCGCCGCAGCAGCGCCTCGATCCGGGCCCTCAGCTCCGAATATGAGAATGGTTTCGAGACGTAGTCGTCCGCACCACGCTCAAATCCGCGCAACCGGTCAAGCTCTGAGGCTCGACCCGAGAGGACAAGTAGCGGGATGTGCTGGTCGATACGCCCCGCCGCGCCATTGCCGTCACGTACGTCGCTCAGCAGCTCGAGGCCGTCATGGTCGGGCAGGCCGAGATCCACGACCGCGAGATCGGGGAACTTCGTCGCCAGCAGACGCCGCGCGTCCCTGACACAGTCGGCCACCAGGATCTCGTAGCCGTCGACGGTGAGGTTGTCGGCGAGGAAGGTGCAGGTGCTGCGATGATCCTCAACGACGAGGATCGTCGGCCGTTCGCGGTTCATGGCTCTCAGAGCCTGCGGTCGCGCGCAACTCACCCCCATCCTTGCAACATCCCCTGCACCCCCTGCGTCGAGGCAGGAATCCCTCATATGATCTCGACGCCGCCATGTACCGCCGTGCCAACTACAGCTCCGGGGAAGACTTCGTGCTCGAATACGGAGAGCTGCGCTTCACGTTCAACGAGCGTGACTTCCGCGAGCGCTGTGAGCAGGCGGCCAAGCGGCTCGGGTTCCTGTGCGGCCGGATCGAGGACCACGAGGCCGAAGATCTGATCAACCTGGTCGTCAACGGCGAGGTCACGGACCCGGCGTCAGGCTTGGGCGAGCACGTGAACGACTGCTGGCCCGAGCTCGTCGGACCGTCGGAGCGCTCGCTGGTGCACTGGCTCCGGCGCCTGATCTTCCGCAGCGCCTGGCTCGATCAGCGCGTCAAGGAGGGCGAGCTCGATGTCGCGTTCGACGAAGGCGCGCATACGTTCGTCTACATCCAGCCGGACCGTGGCGGCGAGCCGATCGAGCTCGCGCCAGAACCGAGCTGGAACCGCGTCGCGTATATGCCGCGCTAGCGGCGGCCCGAATGATGTTGGTTCCGCCGGTGACCGCACGGGTTGCGCCTCGGCCAGGGCCGCGGGATGAAAAAGCAAGGACTGACACCGGTCGGTTTCTTCACCGCGGCTGTGGCGGCCTGAGCCGACACGAGCTCGGGACGCCGGAAGCGCCGCGCGGGAGAGATCGGCGCATACCACGACCGCGAGGACATGATCGGCACGCGGAGAGACCGACGCCGAGACTCCCCGCGCGTTCTGCCCGGATCCGCCCAGTTTGCGGGGATGAACGCATCAACACCTCCGGTATCCGGAAGGAACGATGCGTGGTTCGCCGTCGCCCAGCCACGCGCCGCGCGCCCGGCTCACTGTTTATGCAGCACCCTCCAGTTGGGGAAAACTCACCACGTCTCTAATTGGTCCAGTCGGGCCTGTGGCCCCCAGCGGGTTCACCCCGCCCCGAGTGATGCCGCCGGAATCACGTCCTGGTCGCGGGGCGGTGGGTCGTCGAGCAGTAGCCGCGGTACCGTGACCAGGCGGTAGCCCCGAGCACGCAGGACCCTGATGATCTTCGGCAACGCTTCGATCGTCTCCGTGCGGTCGCCACCCGCGTCGTGCAGCAGGATGATCGCCCCCGGGCGAGCGCCCGACAGCACGGTATGGACGATGGCCGCGACTCCGGGCTTCAGGTAGTCGTTGCTGTCGACGGTCCACATCACCATCAGCATCCCGTACTTGTGCAGCAGCCTCAGCGTGGTCGCGTTGTAGACCCCGTATGGAGGCCGGAACAGGCGCGGGAATGGCGCTCCGTACTGGCTGATCGCCGCAGCCTGGTCGAGCAACTCACTGCGCTGATCGGCCGCGGACAGCTCGGACATCGGCTGGTGCAGCTCGGTGTGATCGCCGATTGGATCACCGCGGGCGACGATCTCGCTGGTCGATGCGTGGAAGTACTGCAGCATGGCGCCGACCTCGAAGAACGTCGCGGGTACGTGATCGCGCCCCAGCACCGCAAGCACCCCGGGCGTGTAGGGCCCAGGTCCATCATCGAACGTCAACGCGATCTCCCGCTTCTCGGAGCCCGCAATCCGCACGTACGGCGTGTAGGCAAGCGTGCGGTTTATCGCCGCGTTCTCGGCCGCAAGCTCTCGCGCCTCGAACGAACCGCTCCCGGTGCCCGCGAGCGCATGGATGCGCGCGAAGAAGCCCTCAGGCGCCCGCGACCTCGCCGCACGGTGCGTGCTCGCCGTCCCGTCTGTCGTGCCGACCGAGATGCCGGCCACAAGCGACACCAAGGCGAGGGTCGCCAGCACCGACAACACAACCGCCCGACGGCGGCGACGCGGAGCATCGCTGGCAGGAGGCATGCGAACAGCATGACGCCGCTCCTGACCGAACGCCCTGCGCCCTCCAGGTCGGGTGCTTCGTGCGATTCGCTCGTCGCCCATCCGGTTCCTTACAGCTTCGGATGATGGCGCTCAGGACGGATAGTCGCGCCCGGGTGAACTACGCTCCACGACGATGTCAGCGCGCGTATGGGTTGTCATGCCGACTTACAACGAGGCCGAGAACCTGGATCGGACCGTGCACGCCACCGTCACGGAGCTCGAGCGAGCGGCCCCGGGCGAGCACCGGATCCTGATCGTCGACGACAACTCGCCAGATGGAACCGGGGCGGTCGCCGACGCTCTCGCCGCCGAGCTCGGCTCCGTGGAGGTTCTCCATCGCACCACCAAGCGGGGTTTAGGGCATGCCTACCTAGAGGGCTTCGGCCGAGCGTTGGCAGCGGAGGCGGAGCTGGTGATCGAGATGGACGCAGACTTCTCTCACGACCCTCACTACCTCGATGCACTCGTCCGCGCCGCCGCCGACGCGGACCTCGTGCTCGGCTCGCGCTACGTGGAGGGCGGCGGCGTGCGCGACTGGGGGGTGCTGAGGCGCGTGATCAGCCGCGGCGGCGGCGCCTACGCGCGCACGATTCTCGGGATCAAGGTCCGTGACCTGACCGGGGGGTTCAAGTGCTTCCGCCGCGAGGTACTCGAAGCGATCGAGCTCGAGAGCGTCCGTTCGGAGGGGTATGTGTTCCAGATCGAGCTGACGTACCGCGCCCTGCTCGCCGGATTCCGAGTCCGCGAGGTTCCGATCGTGTTCCAGGACCGTGCAGCCGGCAGCAGTAAGATGTCGGCCAAGATCGCGCTCGAAGCGATCTGGCTTGTGCCACGCCTGCGCCGCAGTGCCGCGGCGGCGGTCGGTCGGCAGCGCGATCTCCTAACAGGATCGCAACCTACGGAGACGCGGATTTGAAGGCCACGCAGGGAACTCTGGTCAGATGAGCGTGCGCGGTCGTTCGCTGGAGGCTGTGCCGGAAACCGGCGGCCTCCAGTTCGAGCGGGTCCCGGTGCGCGCGCGAACTGCGGCTCCGGCGGCGCGCGTCGGCCTGGCCGGGGTGCTGGTGACTGGTGCCGTGCTCGCCCTCTCCGCGGCGCGCACGAACGATCTGCTGCCCCAATCCGTGCGTCCGATTCCGGGCTGGTTGGCAGGGCCCTTCGCGCACACCGGCGTGCCGCTCGGCCACGCCGCACTGATCACGCTTTTCACGCTGATGTTCTTGTCCTACGTGCTCGCGGTAAACGGCGCCGCCGGGCTGTCCCAACGAGCGGTGCTCGCGAGCATCGCGGGCCTTACTGCACTGTTCCTGTTGGCGCCCGTGCTGCTCTCCACGGATGTCTTCAGTTACCAGGCGTACGGCCGGATGGGCGCCCTGTACGCGGCCAATCCGTATCTCCACGGCCCCAGCACGATCATGCTCGACCCCCTGTACCCGTTCATCGGTTCGAAATGGGTCTCGACGCCAACCGCGTATGGACCGCTGTTCACGGCCCTCAGCTATCCGCTCGCTCCGCTTGACATCTCCGCGAGCGTGGTCGCTTACAAGTCGATCGCGGCTGTGGCGTTCCTGGCAACGATCGTGCTGGTGTGGAACGGAGCACGCCTGCGCGGGCTCAACCCGGTACGCGCGGCGATGATCGTGGGACTCAATCCGTTGACGGTGGTGTGGGGCCTCGGCGGAGGGCACAACGATCTGCTGATGCTCGCGCCGATGGCCGCGGGCGTCTACGCACTGCTACAGAATCGCCAGGCGACGGGCGGAGCGATGATCGCCGTCGCCGCGGGAATCAAGCTGACGGCCGGACTGGTGCTGCCGTTCGCGCTTGTCCGCCCTCACGCGTCCAGGCGGCGTCTGCTGCTCGGTGCAGCCATCCCCGGCGCACTGATCGCCGCACTCGGGTTTGCGATGTTCGGCACCGGCCAGCTCCACCTCTTCGCGACGCTGCGACAGAACCAGACCGCGGGCGATTGGCAGAGCATTCCCGGTTTCATCTCGACGCAGCTCGGGTTGGGAGCTGTCGGTCGCGTCGTTGGCATTCTGCTAGGCGTCGCTTTCGTCGGTGTGACCTGCTGGCTGCTCCTGCTCGTCCGGCGCGGCCGGATCGACTGGGTCGCCGGCGCGGGCTGGGCGACGATCGCGGTGTTGATCACCGCAAGCTCGCTGCTGCCCTGGTACGTAGCGTGGCTGACCCCGCTGGCGGCGCTGAGCCCGGATCCCCGGCTACGGCGCTGGACGCTCTGGGTGACCGGCATCATGCTTGCCATCAACCTGCTCAGCTGGGTGCCGAATGGCGCCGAGCTGCTAACGCATTAGCGGCTCGCGGTCAGTGACCACGGCCGAGTCGCGCCGTAACATATGGTCATGAACTGGGAGGGCGGTGGCGAGGACAGCAGGCGGCGATCGCTCGGACTGCTGAGTGTGGTGGCACCCGTGTGCAACGAAGAGGCCACCATCCACGAGTTCTACGCACGGGTCAGAGGAGCGCTCGAGGGGGTCGACTTCGAGCTCGTGCTGGTCGACGACGGATCGACCGACGGATCACCGGCCGCTCTTGATCTGCTCGCGGCGGAGGATCCCAGAGTGAGGGTGATCTACCTGTCGCGGAACTTCGGGCACCAGACCGCGCTGACAGCCGGACTCGACCACGCACGAGGCGACGCGGTGGTCATGCTCGACGCCGATCTCCAGGATCCGCCCGAGCTGATCCCCCGGATGCTCGACCACTGGCTTGCCGGCACCGATGTGGTGTACGCCGTCAGGGAGCAGCGCGAAGGCGAATCAAGATTCAAGCTGACGACGGCACGCTGGTTCTACCGGCTGTTCGACACGCTCGCGCAGGTCGAGCTCCAGCACAACTCCGGCGACTACCGGCTGCTCGATCGGCGCGCGCTCGATGCGCTCTTGTCGATGCGGGAGCGCAATCGCTTCCTGCGCGGTATGACCGTCTGGGTGGGATACACACAGGCCGCGGTCCCCTACCGGCGCGACCCACGCTACGCCGGCGAGACGAAGTACACGCTGACGAAGATGCTGCGCTTCTCCCTGGACGCGATCGTTTCATTCTCCGACCGGCCGCTCCAGCTCGCGACGCTGCTCGGCTTCCTGATCTCAACGCTAGCGTTCGTAGCGATCCCGGTCGTGATCGTGCTCCGTTTCGCCGGCTCCTACCTTCCCGGCTTCGGCTCGCTCACGATCGCGGTGCTGCTGCTCGGAGGGATCCAGCTGATCGCGATCGGGATCATCGGCGAGTACGTCGGCCGGATTTACGACGAGGTGAAAGGGCGCCCGCTCTACCTCGTGCGCGCCAAGCGCAACATCCCGGGGAGCGAGCCCGCTCCCCTCCCTGCTGGGCGCGAGCCGGTCGAGAGCTAGCCGGCGGTCTGTAAGCCGCACCTTGGTCTAGGTCGCCTTAGAGGTTCGTAGCATCGGATCTGGGCCGATCCAGGCCGATGCTCTGGGCATGCGTGTGTTCGGATGCGTCAGACGGGTCGTAGCCGAGAGGCTCAGGTCGCTTCGCGGCGATCAGGGCGGGCAGGCCATGGTCGAACTGGCGATCGTCCTGCCGGTGCTGCTGCTTATCGTGACCGGAATCATTCAGTTCGGGCTCCTGTTCAACAGGTACATCACCCTCACCGATGCTGTCCGCAGCGGGGCGGAGACGCTCTCGCTCGGCCGCAACCTGGGCAACTCCGACCCCTGCGACCCGGCGGTCGCGCAGACGCTCAGCTCCGCGAGCTCAATCGGCCTCACCTCCGGCCAGGTGACGACGGGCTTTACCGCGCAGACACCCGTGCCGACCCCCGCGCCTACGAAGACTTCTAACTGCGGCACCGGAAGCTACCCGAGCCAATCCGGCGGCAACGAGAACCAGGGCGACCAGGCGCAGGTGAGCGCCTCGCAGCCATTCACCCTCTCCCTGTTCGGCCTCGTGCCCATACCCCTGAACCTGAGTGCCTCAGCATCGGATGCGATCCAATGAAGCGGGCGGCTGCGATCCTCGCGCGTCTCCGGCGGCGGGACGGGCAGGTGATCCCGTTGGTCGCGATCAGTATGGTCGTGCTGATCGGGTTGGCCGCGATCGTCTTCGACTTCGGCCGCGTCTACGTCGCCCAGGAGCAGCTGCAGGCCGCCGTCAACTCTGCCGCACTGGTCGCCGGCCAAGATCTCCCCAAGGCCACCACCGCATACAATGCCGCGGTCTCCTACAGCGGCGCCCCCGGCGACCTGAACGCAGTCGGGGGCTACGAAGTCACCGCCGGCTCGCCGACCGTGACTTTCGAGTGTGTCCAAAACGCGCCCGAGTACAACTCGGGAACCTGCCCGGCCGACACGAGTAGCCCGGCGACGTACTGCCCCAGCGGCTGCAATGCCGTCAGCGTCACGGAGAAGGCGACGGTGCAAACGACCCTCGGCGGTGTGTTAAGCCTTCCCAGCTTTACCGTCTCCGCCAGCGCCATCGCGTCCCAGCGGGACCCCGGTGCCCAGGCGGTCAATGCCTATGTGATCCTCGACAACACCGGCTCGATGGGCTATTCCACCCCCAACACCGCTAACCCGCAGGGCGGCTATTGCGCCGCCACCGTGACCGGCATCACCGCAAACGCAACCAACCAGGAGCCCGACAAGCTCGATTGCGCCAAGGCGGGCGCGCTGGCGTTACTCAACACGCTGGACCCCTGCGCTCCAAGCGCGGCGAGCTGCCCCGCGGCCGCCATGACCAAGAACAGCACTGCGACGCCCGCTACCGAGCTGGGGGCCAACATGACCCCCGTCGCCTCGGCGCCGTACGACGAGGTGGGCCTCCTGGTGATCCCGGCTCTCACCAACTCGGGGAGCCCGCCGTCGGGGGCCACCCTCGCCGAGGAGATCAACTGCAACCCCAGCAGCACCTTCGGCGTCGAGTATCCCCAGTGGAGCAACCCGACCACCAACGCCATTCTCACCAGCGACTCCTACGTGGGCTACCAGGCCGTGGGGCTCTCGAGCGACTACCGGCTCGGGGACGCCAGCACCTATACCACCGCCTCCACCGCAACCAGCTCGAACATCGTCGAGGCTCTCTACTGGGGGGAGTGTTCCCCCGCGTCGTATCCGGCCGGTAGTGGGCACAACCAGGACGCGTACGGGCTCAAGGACATCGGCGGCGTGGGCAGCTACCTCGCCGGGGCGATCAGCGAAGCGCAGTACCAACTCGAGCAGAACGCCCGGCCCGGGGTGAGCAGCGTCATCGTCATCGAGAGCGACGGCGAGCTGAATCCTACGACCACGTTCAGCGACGGATCCAAGTCCACCACCGCCTGCGCGGACGCGTACAACGCCGCCGCAGAGGCAAAGGAGACCCCAGTCGACGCGGCCATCGGTGACTCCAACGGCGACACGATCTACACGATCGAGTACGACTCAAACGGCACCTGCGGCGACGGTTCGGGCGCCTACGGAGACGCGGACACGCTGATGACGGACATGGCGAGCAGCACCGCGGACGCCCACGAGGTCTCGGGCGCCGGCGACCTAGCCGCACCCTTCAAAGCGGTCGGCGACTCGGTCGGCAGCGCGACGCTCATCCCGCCCTGCACGCTGGCACCACCAGCCTGTAACTAAACGATCGCTCGGCCCACGCGACGGCGCAGCTCGCGGGCCGGCTGATCAGCTGGCCCCGCCAGATCAGGCCGGTCATCTCCGTAAACCCCACGAGAAAAAACCTGATTTGCGGGGTATTACGCATCAAGCCACGGTGTGCCCGTGCCGACCACAGGGGTATCGAATGAGGAAGGACTGACCATGGACGGACCGCGAAGCATGCAAGAGGTGCCCGTCGCGCCAGCGCCGGCAAGCGATCGCATCAAAGTGCTGATTGCCGACGACCACCCGATGATCATCGCCGGGATCAGGCGCGCGATCGATCACTCCGACCAGATCGAGGTCGTCGGCGAAGCCCACTCCGGGCCCGAGCTGATGCAACTCATCGAGCGTCGTTGTCCGGGGCTCGTGCTCCTCGATCTGCGGATGCCGGGCGTCGTGGGCTTCGAGTGCATCGAGCAGATCCGCGAGACATGGCCGGAGATCAAGACCGTCGTGATGTCGGCCTGCGATGACCGTGCGTCAATCGATGGCGCGCTGGCGGCGGGCGCGAGCGCGTACGTGCTCAAGAGCGCGGCCACCGTGGACGTGGTGTCGGTGCTCCGCCAGGCCTCCAACGGGGCGGTGTTCCACGCCCCCTCATATGGCGCGAGCGAGAGCGGCGTCTCCGATCGCCCCAACCTTCCGATCCTGACCGATCGCGAGCGAACGATCCTCTCCGCCGTCGCCGCGGGGCTGACCACCGCCGCCATCAGCAGCGACCTGTGGGTCAGCGAGCACACCGTCAAGTTTCACCTGACGAACATCTACCGCAAGCTCGGCGTCGCCAACCGGGCCGCCGCGGTCGGTTACGCCTACGAGCACGACCTCGTCGCTGCTTAGCCTTACCCGACCTCTGGCTGCGCCGGCCACGACGGCAGTCTCACAGAGATGACCGTGGGACCGCCCGGTTGGCTGTCTATGTGCGTGCGGCCTCCCAGCATGCGCACCCGCTCGTACATGCCCACCAGGCCAAGATGACCTTCGTGAGCGGCCTTTACCAGCGTCGTCTCGGGGTCGAAACCCTGGCCATCATCGGTGACCTTGGCCTCCACCCCACTCGCATGCGAGCTGATCGCTATCTTCACCTTCCCTGCGCGGCTGTGCTCGCGCACATTGCTCAGCGCCTCGCGGATCAGCGACAGCAGCGCGATCTGCTGTGATTCGCTGAGCTTCGTCAGGTCGCCCTCGAGTCGGATCTGCGGTTTGAACCCACTGCGACCGGCGAAGGCATCGGTGATCTGACGCAGCCTCTCCGGCAACGTGCCGGGATGGACGAACGGCGACTCGACGGATGTCGAGATCCTGCGCAGGTCACCGTCCAGTGCGACCAGCTGCGCCTCGAAGTCGTCGACGCGACCTAGCAGGCGGTCTGCGTTCGGATCCTCGGCGATGATGGGCCGCAGCTGGTCGCGAAACGAGCGGAGATCCTGAGCAAGCAGGTGCATGTCCTGTTGCGGGCCGTCGTGGAGGTCGAAGCGCAGGCGCGCGAGCCTGCGTTCAACCGAGCTCACGACGGACTCCTCCGCGGGCTCCCGGTGAGAACGCAGCTCGAGGATGGACCCGAGCACGGGTGCAGCCGCCTCGAGCAGGAGGACGCGGTGATCAGCTCGCGCCGCTTCCCCGTGGGCGACCAGAGCAATGGCGGGATGGAGCCAGCGCTCGATCCTGATCCCGACCTCAGAACCGCGGGCCGGTTTCGCTTCCTTATCCGCGAGCAGCGCGCTCGCCAGCTGTCCATTGCCGCGCCCGCCGAGGTTCAGGTCGCCAACGTGGGAGATGAGCACGAGCTCCCCGTCCGGTGACAGCGTCCACAGCGAGATCGCGCTGACTTCAGCGAAAACCAGCAATAGCGCAAGCTGAACTTCGATCGCCACATCGGTGGACAGCTGGGGAAGGCTCGGCGCGCGGAGGACCTCGCGCCCGAGCGCGACGCTCGGCAGGCCTGCGATCTCTTCGACCCCGTCGACCAGCCGGCGGGCGTCGCCCGGGCGAGCCGCGAGGTCGACGGCAATCTCGCAGAAGATCTCGGCCGTAAAAGCGAGCAGCGCGACGGCGGCGATGGCTTCTCCTGCACCTCCCGAGTCGAGCAGCTCAAGTGCGCGCCGGCGCGCGTGCGTTCTGACGGCGGGAGGAACCATGGCACCGATTCCCGAGCCGTCCAGGAGGCGTGTCATTCGGTCGATGTCCGCCGGCAATGTCCGGCCGTCGCTGGTCATACAGGCCACTCTTCCCCATTGGCGGAGACTTATGTGCCCGCAGAGAGGCGTATGTAAGCACGATGGGTGATTGTCAGCAGGGCGGGAGCCCCAGGGGGCGGCGGGCTCCCGCTCAGAGCCCGCGCGGGTGGAGGATCCTGTTGAACGTCAGCAGATACGTGGCGGAGATGGATGTGAGCCGGTGCACCCGCGGTGCACCGCCGGCTCCGTCCGATCCACCGCTCTCCCACCACCGGCCGTTGAGGTCGATAATCACGTGATCGTCGTCGGTGGCTCCGCCATCCGTCCGGTCAAAGATCGTCACGTACCGTCCGGGCCCGGGAAGGATGTGGCGGTCGGAGGGAAGTGTCTGAGTCGTCGCCGGTACCGCGAGGTAGCCGGCAGCGTGCAGGACGGCGGATACGAAACCCGAGCAGTCATAGCCGGGGGCGACCCCCCACCCGGCGTGTCCCCCGCCCCAGATGTAGGGCTCGCCGTCGAGCGCAACGGCCATTGCTTGCATCGCGTCCAGCCTGATGCGGACGCGGGAGCCGGGCCTAGGCGTGTGATCGGCGATGCTCACGGCGGTCCACAGGACCTCGTCGACGTACCAGGTGGCGTGGTTATAGGCGAAGATCGCTTTGCGCAGATGATGCCTGGCGCCGTTGGCCGCCAGGTAGCGGGCGGCGGAGAAGATCGCGTCACGCGGGTCATAGGGGTCGGGTCGGCTGTGGCGCCCGGCGGCCACCCCGTACTCGGCCCATGTCGAGGGCATGAACTGCATCCAGCCGATCGCGCCCGCGCTCGAGGTGCTGACGTCCCGCCCGTAGTCGGTCTCGATCGAGTTGATCGCCGCGAGGACCGGCCACGGCACGTGATAGCGGTGACCGGCGGCCTTGTAGATCGGGATCAGGAAGGCCGGGGGACGGTCGCCGTTGGCCATCAGCTCTGAGAGCCGGCTCCATGCGGTCGCGGCGGCACGATTGGGACCGAGGCCGGAGATGCCGGTGCCCGCGGTCGGGGCGGCGGCGACGGTCGGCGGGGAGGGTGCGGGAGAGAACTCGTGGGTGCGACCCGGCTTGCCCGCGGGCAGCACGCCCCAACGCGAGTCCGGGGGACCGACCGACGCTCCACCGCTCGGACCTGCGGTCCGCTTGCGGTGATGAACGGGACGGTGACCCTTGGGGGCGCCGGATCCGGTGGTGCCGGGCGCCTTGGCGGGGAGCCGGCCGGCCGACGCGATTGGGGTCGGCGCAAGGGCGAAAAGCAAAGGCGTCGCGTGATCGCCGGGGTGCACACCCGCGGGGGGCCCATGGTGCGTACCGGGGCTCTTGCCCCACGAACCGGGGGTGTTGCCCCAACCGCGGGTCTTGCGCGAGCGCCGGCGTTCACCCGGGCCCTCGGCCGCGCCCCCGGACCGGCGCGCCGCCGGCGACGGTTCGACCGACCTCGGATGGGTCGCCCCGCTCGTGCTCAGCGGTTCGAGCCCCTCGAGCGATTGAGTGACGCGAGCCCCGCGCGACGCCGCGGAGCCCCCGGCACCGGGGTGATGCGCGCCGGTGGCGGCCAACGCGATCCCCGGCGTCGAACCCGTGATCGCCAAGGTCGTTGCGACCACGACCAGCCGCCGGCGCACCGGGCCGGCGGGAAGCGGATTGCCGCGTCCGCTGATGGTGCGCTGTGCGGTGAGCAAGCGCAGATCCGGGACGGGTAGGGCGAGCGCGGCGCGACCTGGGGCTCTGAGCTCGAATAGCGCGCACGGGAACTCAACCACGTCGAGCGGAACCGCGAAGAACGCACGCCACAGCAGCTCACCACCGAGGAGCCGCGGGCGCTTCGCGGGCGCGACCTTGCAGCCGCACGCCAGGTAGGTCGTCGTTTCCTGGCCGGCCTGCACCACGAGGCTCGCGTCGGTGGGCGCGCGAAGCTGACCGCCGAGCCCCGCCAGCAGCCGCACGACGGCTAAGCGCTCGCCAAGGCGAACGTAATCCAGTCGCCCGAGGCGGAGCCAAGCTTCCATGTCCGACGCGGAGTGCCCCGCCGTCGTCGATGTGACGTGCGCGCGCGTCATCTCGGGGTCAGCCTCCGAGTCCCGTCAGCCTGGGGAGAATGAGCACGACGAGTGCGCCGAACGCCATGAACGGGCCGAAGGGCAGCGCAGCCTTTCGCGCCTCGCGCCCGCCGCGAACGAGCATGGCAACGGCGAACGGAAGCGTCGCCAAGAAGGCGATCCCAAGTGCTCCGATGACGCCCCAGCCGAGCGCGGCGCCGAGCAGCAGGCCGAGCTTGACGTCGCCCATGCCCATCAGCGAACTGCTGATCAGGTTCGGCAGCAGAAGCACGAAGCCGCCGAGGAGCGCGGCAAGGAAAAACTCCATTGCCCGACCCGGGATGAAGATCATGTCAGCCACGAGAACGATCGCCGTGGCCGGCAGCACGATCCGGTTCGGGATCGTAAGGCTGCGGATGTCGACGGCCGCGATCGCGACGAGTACGACGGCGACGAAGGCGCCTATCACGGCGTCCGCGCCGAGTGGGTAGGCCGCGAACACCAGCCCAGCAGCCACGGCTGCCAGCACCCCCGCGGGGATCGGCACGCGCTCGTCAGCGGCCGGCATGGTCGTCGTCCTTGCAGCGCTGATCGCCGTGCGCCTGATCGATCGCGGCGCACAGAGCACCGAACTGGCCCCACTTCGGCAGCACCGGCAGCGCGGAGAGACCCTGCTGTAGATCGTCGCTGACGGCGACGACGGCAAGAGAAGGGCGCAGCGTCTGAAGCCTTGCCACCGCCTGCGCGGCCGCGGTGAGCGACGGGGTGGCGTCGATGACGGCAACGTCGACGCACTCGCGCGCGGCCAGTTCCGCGATGTCATCGGTCCCAGTACGGACCGTCACGTGATAGCCGCGCCGGGTCAGCGACGCCGAGGCAACCATGCGAAAGCGACGATCAGTCCCAACGATCAACACTCGTGCAAGTCGCGGCTCAGCCTGAGCCGGCGCGCCCGCGCAGTCCAGCAGGGCGAGCCGGTCGCCCACCTCGAGGCCAAGCCGCGCGATCTCGCCCTCGGCCAGCTCGAGCACAGCTCTCGCGTGGCGCGCGCTGGCGGCTCGCCACGGCCGCAGCTGCGGTGCGAGCTTTAACACTCGCAGCTCCGAGTCGAGAAACACCGCATCGATGACAAAGCGCATGAACGCCGTATGGATCGAAGGCGCCGGCATAAGCAACAGTCCTTGTCCTGCGGGCAGCCCGCGCCCTCCCAGCAAGCCACGCATACGGGTAAGTGGGCGATCGGCGATCACCGCCGGTTCGCAGACGATGTTTCCGCGCGTCTCGTTGACTATCAGCTTCGCCTCGGTCTGCCGCATGCCTGATGTTTCGCCCGCTGGACAGGTCGTTAACACCCACCAAGGTCTAACTTGGGCTAGCCTTTTCTCCGGTCGCGCGAGGCGTCGTCCATGGGCCTAGACATTGATCTAGTCGAACCTAGAGGTTTTGCTCTCGGTGTCACCCGTGCTCTCCCCGATATTTGTTGTTGGCACGGGCGGACAAGCCGCCATCAACCACGAGCCCGTCAGAGCGGCACGATAGTGACCCGAGGAGGCGAAACTCCATTGTGAATAGCTTCTGCGCCTACATCACCATGCTGATCCTGCGTGGGCGCCGTGAGGACGGGCAGACGATGGCCGAATACGGCATCCTCATCGCCGTGATCGCGGTGGTTGTCGTCGTCGCTGCGATCCTTCTCGGATCGAGTATGTCGGCCATGTTCAATGGCGACGCAGCGCGGGTGTGATTGCCACGCGGTCCTAGACCTTCGTCGACCCGGGACTAGCAGTTCCTCTCTCCTGGCAGCTCCCCGCGACTCCCGATAAAGCTGCGTAGTGGGCAAGCCAAAACAAGGACCGGCCGCCAGCTGTGCCGGGGGCCCGAACCCACCTTACCTATACACGGCCAACCGGCACGATAACGATGGGAGGAGGTGAATCCTCTATGTTGAACAGCTTGTATGCGTACTTCACGATGCTGACGTATCGCATGCGTCGCGAAGAAGGACAGACGATGGCTGAATACGGCATCCTCATCGGCGTCATCGCGCTGGTCGTGATCGTTGCCGCGGTCCTCCTCGGATCGAGCATCTCGGCCCTCT